>Ga0209978_10000737_pt1 | contig 12949 bp, 10 predicted proteins | sample BentaG_FD_182805 | JGI IMG/M metagenome (GOLD analysis project Ga0209978, IMG submission 182805) | Deep subsurface microbial communities from South Atlantic Ocean to uncover new lineages of life (NeLLi) - Benguela_00093 metaG (SPAdes)... | ecosystem: Environmental > Aquatic > Marine > Oceanic >...
ATATAGATGGAGCCTATGATTCTAAGGCTTAGGGCGCAATAAACCATTTTGAAACGACCCAGTAAGGGGCCATGTTATAGGGCATAACCAAAAAAAAGATACCCATACCCTGCAAGAAGCTTAAAAATCAATAGGTTAGGTTTCACTATGACGTGACGCCGGGCATGATACCTCAATGGATCAATTCCCATTGTCTTACCGGCAAGGTAAAACAGGGCAAATTGGCAAGCGGGTGTCTACAAAACAGAGGAAAAAAGTAAAAGATAAGGAGATTGCATCATGATCGTTTCATGTGAGGATTGTGGAAAACAGTATAGGATACATAGAGAGAAGATAAGAGGTCAGAGCGCCCGGTTTAGATGCAAGGCTTGTGGGTATGTTATATTAGTTAATAAACCGAGCCCAGTGGCAGATGAGCCTCTGAAATCTGCCCGTCCCACCCTCACGCTCAGCAAGCAGAAGCCAACTGGCCCACCCAAGGAGGAGTCCGAACCGGCTCAAACAGAGGCGCCAAAAGTACTCCCCACCAAGTTGAAAGGGATTGGTCTGAAGGGGAAGTTGATGTTTTTTCTCCTCGTCCCCCTTATCCTTGGCTTGGCCATCGGTGCCTTTTTTTCACTGAAGCACATGGTCGGCCTGAGTGGCCTCATCACCGAGGAAAGCTCGAGAATCGTTACTCAAATGGCAGAGAGACAGATTGCCGAGCATGCTCGGGCAGTGGCCCTGCAGGTCGGTCTTTATCTCCTGAGCCATCCAGAATTGAAGAGAAGGAGATTTCAGAAAGATGCCGAGCTGAAAAAAATCGCGGTACAAAAGGTGGGATCCACTGGATATACCGCATTGCATGCAGTACCGGACAAGAATGGGATCTGGAGAAACTGGGCCCATATTAACCCCAAAATCGTTGGCATTGATATGAGTACGCTCAAAAAGCCCATGGGGAAAGCATTCTACGGATTTTGGAGAGTTTTTAGCGCTGGTAAAGATGGAAAGGAATCGAGCGGTTATTACACATGGCAGGACGCTGACGGCAGGTTTCGGGATAAGTTTATGGTGTGTGCGCCGGTAAAAGCTACACCATATTATGTGGCAAGCACCACGTACCTGGATGAGTTTACTCGTCCAGTAGAAAGACTTAAGGCACGAAGCCAGAAAATAGCCAAGAGAGTCCGAAACATTAATGCAGGCGTTATGTTAGGCACAATCATACTTATCGGCCTGATCGTTTTCTTTTATGGCCGGAAGGTAACGGGCAATATCAGACGTCTTTCTGAGGTTGCTGACCGGATTAGTATTGGCGAGTTGGATGCCGAGATCGATATTAAATCTAAGGATGAAATCGGGGAATTAGCCGAGGCAATCTCGCGCATGCAGGACAGCCTGCGTCTATCCATAGAAAGGCTGCGACATCGGCACTAGATCTGATGCAGGTTTTTAAGAGGCTGTTTGGGCAACAGCCTATTGACATAAGATATACTATTTCAAGGTGTTTCAGTTTTAGAAGGTTCCATTGAATTGCAACTCTTTTCGCGAGGTTTGTGCCAAGCGCGGAGGTTGAAAAAAATGGTGGGTACCGTTTCTCAGATTGACATTGATAAATCAGTACGATGGTATGCGGAGTTTCTTGATAATATTCCTCTCGCCATTTACCGTACCACTCTTGAAGGCAAGCTTGTTTTTTGCAACAAGGCCTTTGCACAATTATTTGGCTTCGCTGCGGTTGGGGAATTAATTGGTTACCCAGTTGCGCAGCTTTATCGCAACCAGAAAGACAGGGGTATTTTCATTGAGGCCATTATTCGGGGAGGTCGCATAGAGGATTTTCCCCTTTCACTCATGAAACGGGACCGAACACCCCTATGGTGTGCTGTCACTGCTGAGGTGGTCTTTGATGAGGATGGCATGGCAGTGTTCTTGGATGGGGTGATCAGGGATATCACGGAAGCAATCAAAGAAAAAGAGGCACTAGGCCATTTCGATGCGATGGGAACCAGCAGTAAGGATTTTGTCCTCCTCCTGAATCTTCAGGGAGATTTGCTGGATATCGATCAGGCCTGTGCAGACCTCCTAGGGTTTCACAAAGAGGAATTGATGGGGAGACGGTTATTTAAGCTTATTGAACCCCAGGGGAGACACCTCTTTCCCCTTTTACTTTCTGATGTTTTGCAATCCGGTCAGGAGGAGGGAATCCTAACACTACTCGACAGAAATGGTATGAGACATTTTCTCGGATTCCATGCCTTCCTCGTAAAAGACAGAGACAAGGCGCATAAGATAAAGCTTATTGCCCATGATGCAATAGAGCGAATGAAATACCAGAAGCACCGATTGAGCAAGGAGAAATTCCTTGGGGTTATGGAGATGGCTGGCGGGGTTGCCCATAAACTGAATCAACCCCTTACGATAATTGGTAATCTACTAAATGAGGTCTTACCTGATTTGAGCCCTCATGACCAAAATTACGAGAATATTGTCAAGATAGATAATCAAATTAAGAAATTGAATGAGATCGCAAGAAAAATAGGCGCCATAAAGAAATATGAGGCCATGGAGTATGTTGCCGGCGTAAAGATTGTAGACATTGATAAGGCATCCCGAGTGAGAAAGGGTGAGGAGATTCCATGATAAGAAAGGTGATGATTGTAGATGATGATCAGGAGATGTTGGTCTCCTTGAAGGAGGGTCTCGAGAGGTACAGTGAGATCTTTCGTGTGGTGATGGCAGAGGACGGTCTGATTGCCGTAGACAAGCTCAAAAAAAATGCTATTTCCCTCGTGGTCAGTGATCTGAAAATGCCGAGAATGGATGGTTTTACGCTTCTTGGCCATATCATGGAACACTATCCAGACATACCGGTAATCATCATCACTGGCTACAGCACACCAGAAATGGAAAGGCTGGCCAGAGAGGGAGGGGCAATAGGCTATATTGGGAAGCCTTTCATGATTCAAGATCTTGCCCGGAAAATAATGACCACTCTCAGAAAGGAATCTGAGGGTGGAACATTACACGGTGTTTCTTCTGCTATGTTTTTGCAGTTGATAGAAATGGAGCAGAAGACGTGTACCATCCGGTTGGTTGACAAATTATCGGGCAAACAGGGGGCACTTTTTTTCAGTGAGGGTGAGCTGCTTGACGCAAGAGCCAGTGGTCTCCAAGGTGAGGCTGGTGCATACGAAATCTTTTCGTGGGATGAGGTCAGTCTTTCCATTCAGAATGCTTGTCCTCAGAAGGAAAAGAAGATCCAGGCGGAGCTCCAGGCGATACTCCTTGATGCAGCACGGTTGAAGGATGAGGCTGGCTGTGAGGAAGGGCCGGAACCGGTGACGAAAAATAGTGAGAAGACGGTAAAGGTGTCCGAGGCAGAGGAATCGCAGAAATCAAACGTAATAGCTAATATCAGGGCCAGACTGGAAAAGGAGATTGGCGAAAGACGCGGACTTGAAGCCATATACCATGACAATTCGTGGGATGGTTTCATAGCGCAAGCTACACGTGTAGGGACATTTTTCAACGCCGGAAAACTAAAGCTAGGCTATATCGATAGGGGTGAATCGAATGATTTTATCCTGGTCCCGGGTAAACAAACAACGGTAATTTCAGTTAACCCTAAATGCCCCAGAGACAGAATAATAAAGGTTATCAGTGGTCATATGGGTTCTTCACAATAAGAAAGCCCCTGGTACAAGGAAGACATGAGAGAGCTATTCAATGATATTCTGAGCTTGGATGATGTTGACGGAATCATGCTCTTTTCTTTTGAGGGCGAACTCATCTTTAAGGAGTTCTTGACTCCCCTGCCAGAGGAACCTGAAAGCCGAGACTGGTGGCGTGTTTTTATTTACTCCCTCAATGGAGCCAGGGAGGTGGATCTGATTTTTGAAAAATCCAGGCTGTACGTCAGAAAAACGGATCTGGGCTATCTTATGATACTGATGGGAGTTTTTGCCCCTATTGCCATGATGAGACTGAATTGTGATTTGCTGGTACCCTCGTTAAAGCAAATAAAAACCACTAAAGGATTGAAGCGTCTTTTCCGAATGAAAACATAGATGCTAGGGGGAAGTGGATTTCAATATTTTAATTGAGCCTGAGGGGGTACAGTTCGCTTACCCACCGAAAGGGAATCGATCTTAGCAGGAAACGTGCTTGACAGAGCCTCGCTAAGCAGAATTTGGGATAGGAGTTGGACTAGATTCTGACTGAGGGGAGTGCAGGATGACGCGCATTACGGAAGATGAGAAAATAGATTTGCAGTCCAAACTTAATGAGGCAGAGGTTTACCGTTCCATGGGATTGCTCGCGGAATCTCTCAACGCTTATGAAAAGATCGTATCAGACATCCCTAAATTGGATTCTCGTAATCGTGAAAAGATTGAGCAGACGATCGTCCAAGTAAAAAAGGGAATCGTCGATGAGGAACAGACTAACGTGGAAAATGTTTCCACTGAGGACATCTCAATTCTTAAAAAGGCCGTGTCCAACAATGAAAATGTTCAGGCTGTTCTCGCGAGTGCCTCTGCATGGAAAGAGCTGGGCCTTTACGGGGAGGCTGTTGCTGAATATGAGAAACTGTTTCAGCTGGATTGCCACTCAGGAAAAATCGTTTCGGAGATGGTTGCGTGTCTGTCTGTTACCCACTCGCTTTCCAAAGTTGTCCGGCACGTGGAAAAGATAGTGGGTAAGCAGAAACTGGGAAAAAAGGAGAAGGTGCAGATCAAATTCAGGCTCGGCATGGAAATGGAGAAGAGAGGCGAAAAAGAATTGGCTCTCGATTTGTACCGATCCGCCAAACAAATTGATCCGGACGATAAAGAGATCAAAAAGAAACTGGATTCGATTATAGCCAGCCTCTCTTCCGGTTCAAGATATGACTACCTCCTCAATCAAAAGATGGTCACCCCAGAGCAACTCCACAAGGCCCTCGGCCTATCAAAGAAGATGAACAAGAGCGTAGAATTTATCTTGATCGAGTATTTCAAGGTTGAGAAAGAAGACCTGGGAAAATCCCTTTCATTATTCTATGGCTGTCCCTTTAGAACCTATGACCCGGCACTGCCCACACCAGTTGAGCTCATAAGAAATCTAAAAAAGCCGTTTCTCTTACATGAGGTCTGGGTTCCTCTGAGCTGGGGTAAGGAGGGGATTGAGATACTGATTGATGACCCCAGGGATCTGACCAAAACTGATCACATCAGAGGTTTGGTGAAGACAAAAAAGATCAATTTCTCTGTTGCGATAAGAGAGGATATAGAGCCATACATCAAACGTTTCTTCGATGACCAAAAACTTCATACGGTTGCCTCTGGGCATGATGTTATGGAGGGTTTCGACCTGATCCCTGATATCTCCTTTGAAGAAGAGGAAGAAGGAACAGAGATTGAAGAGACCCTGTTTGATGAGGACTCAAGCCAGGTAGTAAATTTGGTTGACCAGATTCTAATAGCTGCATACAGAAAAAATGCCTCTGATATTCACTTTGAGCCTTGTCAAGATTCGAGGGTTACCACGGTACGCTTCCGCATAGACGGCGTATGCCAGGACTATACGAAGGTTCCCAACTCCATGATTAGGGCCATAATCATAAGGATCAAGATTATGGCGGGAGTCGACATCGCTGAAAAGCGTCTTCCTCATGACGGAAAAATCAAGTTCAAACGCAGGGGCATACCTCCCTTCGAACTTCGACTAGTTACCCTCCCCACCGCAGGAGGTTATGAGGATGCCGTGCTGAGGATACTGTCCGGAGCAAGCACCATGCACCTGGATGACATGGGGTTGAATGAGAGAAATCTTAACCTTATGAAGAAGGTTGTTAGCCAACCCTACGGTCTCGTACTGGTGGTGGGTCCTACCGGTTCAGGTAAGACGACTAGCCTTCATGCCGCACTAGGTTTTATCAACAAACCGGGTATCAAAATTTGGACAGCAGAAGATCCGGTGGAGATCACCCAGCCCGGCCTGCGACAGGTGGAGGTGAAACCTAAGATCGGGCTTGATTTCGCGATGATTATGCGCGCCTTTTTGCGGGCAGACCCGGATGTTATCATGATTGGTGAGATGCGCGATGAAGAGACTGCGGCCACTGCCATTGAGGCATCTCTTACCGGCCATCTGGTTTTTTCTACGCTCCATACCAACAGTGCACCTGAAACCGTGACACGGCTCCTGGATATGGGGCTCAATCCCCTTAATTTTTCCGAAGCCCTTCTCGGTGTGCTGGCCCAGAGGCTGGTCAGAAGATTGTGTGAAAAGTGTCGCCAGGAGTATCATCCCTCAGAAGATGAATTTCAGGAGATCGTGTCAGATTACGGCACTGATCATTTTGATACCACTGGAATTGAATTCACCCCGGATCTAACACTCTACCGTCCCCAAGGGTGCGAGGAATGTTCTGGAACAGGTTACAAGGGGCGGCTTGGAATCTATGAATTGCTTTACGGCAGCGATGTGATAAAAAGGATGATCAAAAAGCAGGCCGGCACAGATGCTATTTTCGAGCAAGCAGCCAAGGAGGGAATGACAACCGTGAAACAGGACGCTATAATAAAAGTTTTTCAGGGGATGACCGATATCAGTGAAGTGCGAAGGGTCTGTATAAAGTAGGCCAGCTGGATGTATGCCTGGATCGATCGGGGAGTCACACGCCAAACGGTGGGTGGACCGGGAGTTTTTATGAGGTTGGAAAGATGATGAAAAGGGCCCTGGTAGTGGATAACGATTTCTTTTTCGTGGAGTTCCTCACGGAACTGCTTGAGGCGAGGGAATATGAGGTAAAAAAAGCCTATGATGGTAAAGAGGGCATATCCAAACTGGAGCAGGAAGAATTTGATCTGATCTTTGTGGACATGATTATGCCCAAAATAGATGGAAAACAGTTAATCAGGTTCACCCGGGCCAGATTTCCCAACGCACATTTCCCCATTGTTGCCTTGGCGATTATTGAACAAATGGACACACTGAGCGAAATAGGTGCTGATTATTTTATAGCCAAGGGTCCTGCGGAAAAAATGGCCAAGAGCATCGAGATGCTCATAGACAGGATTGAAAAAAACCCAATCCCTGGTCCATCGGATGAAACGGTGTTCCAACCGGATAACATGATCCCGAGGCACATAACAAGTGAGTTAATTCAAAGTGTTAATTTTCAACAGGCAATCACCGAAAGCATTGGGATGGGAATTATTGTTGTTGACCGGGATACCAGGATTATCATCACCAATTCTCTTGCCCTCGACATCATCAATAAATCTTATGAAGAGGTATTGAACCGTGAGATAATATCTGTATTTCCAAGCGAGGAAAGGGCAAAAGTAATGGGTTCACTGAAAAGGGTACTGCTCAAAACAGAACTAAGAAAGACGAGCCTTTTTATTATTATCAACTCTCAAAAGATTCGTTTAATCGTCTCGCTTTTAAGGCTCAATGGTGACATAGTTGGGTGGGTAGTAGCACTATGTGTGGAGCCGGGTGCATCATTACATAGCAAGAGTAATAACCGAATGAATGGTATATGAAACATATCCTCAAAACTAATCCTTTGCTCACGGCCTATCCATTTTTTCCATTCAATCGCTTCACCAGTCCACCTCGCCTCAGATAATTGCGATAGTCCTTTTCGTGATGTTTGAGTATGAACTTAAGATAGCTGATATGGTTTTCGACGGCCTCAGTATAAAGGTCTCTGTCCAGGTCCCAGCGCGCCTTGAAATGATGGCGCATATACTCATTCACACCGCTCAGATCCTTGGTAATCCTTTGCCTGATCATTGCATAGAAGTCTCTGGTTTTCTTTAATAAGTCCAGTTCGTTATCGTACCCCATGACACCGCCATCTCTAAATTCGTAGAATAGAAACAGGAGTTTTTCAAGGTAGGTTCGGTCTGCCATCTGGCCAAGGAGGTCGGCAGTACCCAGGAGTTTGGCAAGCAGCTCAATTTCTCGGGAGGGAAAGTGGATTTCAGTGATGTCTGCACTCAGATCTGTGCAGGTGAGGATAACAGAGCAGTGGTTGAAGATCTCAGGTGATAAACCATGATCGGACCGATATCGGTCCATGAAGGCGATGCTGCGCCTGATATCGGTAAGAACGTCGTGGGTGTTTGTGCTTCCCTCGTCATCAAAGCTCCGGATATATCCGGTATCGTGCATCAGTGCGCACAGCAACCCCAGCATTACCTGGTCTCTGGTAAGGTTCTCTCCTTTGAGTATAGCGCCATGAATAAGCCGTGCCATGGCCAGGAAGGTGTCGGTGGTATGCTTCAGGTCGTGGTATTGTGTTTGACAGCGGCTGTACCCGGGGTACTCACCGCCAAAAAGTTGCACAATATCGGTGAAAACGCGGTTGAGCATCTCAAAGTCAAAGTCAGTGTAAAGCGTGGAAACAATATTTTCGACCTCATTCAGGACGGCATGAGGATTTTCCATATCCACGAGTCGTGAAAGTTGTACTGGTTCCATTCGTATCCCACAATCAGTTAGACACTTATTGATCCAAGGATGCTGGTTGCAGAGGGCCTTTTGGCTGAAAGCTTCCCGTATATAGCAAAAAAAACGTATTGAGACAAGGTTTCGTTTTAGTCCGATAGAGTACCCACCCTTGCCCAATGGTTTGCTTACGATCGCAAAGGATTAGTATCGTTCAAAAGTGTTTACTCAATGGTATATTAGTTAGAGAATGTGTACACAATTACCTCTATGAGGTCATGCCAACACTTTTGAACGATACAAAAGAATTGCGTCATCCTTTAGCATTGCAACAATATAATCGGCAATTTACCATTAAACATTACTTTCTTGTTGACAAATCCCGCTTCTTCTATTTATATTCTTTTGTAAGATTGTATAACGGTGAGGGAAATGGTAGAAAAATCATATTTTTCAGCATGCGATTTTTTTCTTTTTAGCTTCTTCGGCTATTTCCCTGTCCGCGGCCCGGATTGAATGGACCTATAGAGGAAATCTCAGGCCGTGGAAAGATAAAAATTTCCACGGCCTTTTTTATTATTCCTATACCATAAGAAGGGAGAGAAGAGGATGTCTGTATCCAAAAAGATTAGCACCTCGATTGAGAGTGCCTCGTGGGTAAGAAAGATGTTTGAAGAGGGTGCCCTCAGAAGGGCACAATATGGTTCTGAGAACGTCTTTGATTTTAGCTTAGGTAACCCAAATCTTGAGCCTCCGGCCAAGGTCAAAACGATATTGAGGGAATTGGTTTCTAACGATTCTCCAGGCGTGCACGCCTATATGCCGAATGCTGGATTTGTTGAGACACGGCAGGCTGTAGCTGATTACTTGAGCAATGTGAATGACTTTTCCTTTGATTGTGAGGACATTGTTATGACAGTAGGCGCAGCTGGGGCCACCAATGTGGTTTTGAGGGCTATCCTTGATCCAGGGGATGAGGTAATTATACCGGCGCCCTATTTTATGGAATACAATTTTTACATAGATAATTATAGTGGTGTTCCGGTAGTGGTTACCACCAAGCCTGACTTTTCTCTTGATCTTTTTGCCATTGAAAATGCTATCACTTCCAACACTAGAGCGGTATTGATAAACAACCCTAATAATCCAACAGGAAAGGTTTATAGAAAAGATGAACTCAGTCAATTGGGTGAACTATTAACCCTCTACAGCAAAAGAAGGGGAGAGCCGATCTATCTGATATCTGATGAGCCGTATAGCAAGATCATCTATAATGGTTTGGTGTTTCCATCTATATTTGATGCGTATACCGAGAGTTTTTTGGTAACATCCTTTTCAAAAGCTCTCTCTCTGCCTGGGGAGAGAATCGGATACATTGCTGTTCATCCCCTCATCGCTGAAAAGGAAATCATTATAGGCGGCCTCACCTTATGCAACAGAATCTTGGGATATGTGAATGCCCCTGCCTTAATGCAACGGTTGGTACCGTTCCTGTTAGAGGATTGTGTTGATGTAACCCTGTACCAGCGAAAGAGAGATATTCTGTGTAAAGGTCTGGAGGCGGCTGGTTATAGGTTTGCTGTGCCAGAGGGAACCTTTTACCTCTTTCCGGAAACCCCTATCCCGGATGATCTGGAGTTTGTCAACTCCCTGATGGAGGAAAACATTCTCACTACCCCGGGTTCGGGCTTTGGAGGCCCTGGGCATATCAGGGTTGCCTTCTGTGCAGACGACAAGGCAATTGAAAAGGCCCTCCCTGGGTTTGCCAGGGTACTAGAAAAATACACATAGGGAGGTTGTCATGTATTCAAAGGTGGTTCTTCTCAGATTTCCTCGAGAGATAGTCAATGAGCCTATTGTGGTCAATTTGGTAAAGAGGTTTGACCTCTCTTTTAACATATTAAAGGCCACGATCTACCCGAGGAAAGAAGGCATGGTTGTTATGGAGCTAACTGGCAATCGGAAGAATTATAACGCTGGGGTCGAATATCTGAGAAATGTCGGTCTAAAGGTTGAGAACATAAGCCAAGATATAAGGCGAAATGAGGAAAGATGTTTCCATTGTGGTGTCTGCACAGCGGTCTGTCCTACTGGAGCCCTGTATATTGAAAGGCCGGAGATGAGTGTTGCCTTTGAAAAAGATAGGTGCAGTGCCTGCGAACTGTGCGTAATAGCCTGTCCAGCAAAGGCCATGGAAGTTAATTTCGACAGAGCTCTGCTCGACTAATTATCCATTCTGATATCGCAAACCCGGTCCTCTGGGCCGGGTCAGAGTCCATCGGCTCTGCCTGAAAGGCATATCTGATTCGACCATGCCCGTTTTTTCAAGGCCATATCTATTTCGTGAGGAGGAAGCGACCCACTATGTGGGGTTTAACAAGTTCATGGGAAATTCCCAGGTGTTTCGGGGCGTAAACCCCACATAGTGGGGCGCGGTCATATTCGGTGGTATTCTTTTAAGATATGGCCTTTCAAAAAGGTCATGGTCTTCATCTAACACACTTTTGGGGTTTAATCAAAGCCAGGTGCTCTGGGCCTTGATTCTTTACTCCTGAGCCGAGGTGAATGGAGGTCAACCAAGGTCCATGACTCAGGGAAAAAAAACCATTGCCGTTGCCCTCAGTGGTGGAATGGATAGCGCATACGCAGCGCTTGCCTTAAAGGAGGAGGGATGGGACGTCATCGGTGTTCACCTTATCCTTCCTCTTGCTACAAAAGAAAGGGCAAAAAGGGCAAAGCTCATTGACTCTATTACCAAGAGGCTAGATATCCCCTCCCACTTTTTAGACGTCAAAGATCTATTCCATAAAACGGTCATTGAATATTTTATTAGCGCCTACTCCTTAGGAATAACCCCTAATCCATGTGTTGTTTGTAATAGTCTTATCAAGTTGCAGCAGATGATTACATGGATTGAGCAAAACAGGATCGATTATCTAGCTACAGGCCATTACGCCAGGGTGAGAAAGAGTTCACGTGGAAGCCAAATGGAATTACTCAAAGGAAAAGACAAACAAAAGGACCAGTCCTATTTTTTGCACAGGCTGAACCAGCAGCAATTATCAAGGACAAAATTTCCCCTGGGGGATATGGCAAAGTCTGAGCTATGCCTGAAAGCACAAGAAAGGGGACTGACCGACTCAGTTCGTCATGAAAGCCAGGAAATCTGCTTTATCCCTGATAACGATTACCGGTCCTTTTTCACCAGGCAGGTTGGTGAAGAGATACTATCATCTGGAAATATAGTCGACTGTGAAGGCAAGGTATTGGGTGTTCACTCTGGTACCTATGCCTATACCATTGGCCAACGACATGGGCTGGGAATAGCCTCCCGAGAGCCTCTGTATGTATATCAGATCAGACCCGAGACAAATGAGGTTGCAGTTGGGCCGCGGAAGACACTATTTTCCGAAGAACTAACAGCACATGACTTCAAGTGGATAGGAGATCTGCCAGCTAAAAGGAGGCTGAAGGTAGAGGGACAGATACGGTATAGACATCAACCGGCCTCTGGTACGCTCACCGTTCTTGCACCTGATTTGGTCCATTTCGAGTTCGACCAGCCTCAGTGGGCAATAACCCCTGGCCAGGCCTTTGTGTGCTACAAGGGAGAAAAGGTTCTTGGTGGTGGGTGGATAAGAAGGCCAAAATAGAAAGTGCCGTAAACGTTCATGGGTTCAGAGGTTCAAGGTTCAGGGTTAGTGAAGGTTAACAAAAGAAAAGCAACCCTGAATCTCGATTTCATCGGGAAACCCTGAACCCCGCCTGCCATCCCTGCCCGCCATAAGTCTGGCGGGCCAGCCCGCAGTACGGCAGGCGGGCGTCGGGCAGGGGTGAACTCTGAACCCCTACAGAGTGCCTAAAATGCCTTAAATTTGAACGGAAATCCCTTTGAGCGGTCATGCGTTTTTTGCCAAGAAATCTTGGCAAACTCGTAAAAAGTGTTTTGTGAACGAGATTGAGCATTTTGGGAGAAAAGCGCTTGAGATGTTCAGCGTTAAGAAATGCTAACTGTCTGAGGGCCTTATACCGAGTTTTAGCATTTTAGCTGAACATCTTAAGTGCGCCCAAAATGCTCACGGAGTGAACAAAATCGACTTTTTGCGAATGCATCAATCTCGGTGAATCCCTACAAGTCGGGAAAAAAACGTTTTAGACCCAGAGAAAAGGGATTTCGGCAACAGCCTGTTAACTTTTAGCTTTAGTTCACTTGCTTTTTAAGATGGCAAAATCCTTTAAGATCATTACACTGGGTTGCAAGGTAAACCAGTATGAGTCTGCCTTCATTGAAGAATCATTGATAACAAAAGGATGCCAAAAGACTAGCCAGGATACAGAGGCAGAGTTGGTTGTTATCAACACCTGCATTGTTACAGCCAAAGCAAGTTATCAATCTCGACAGGCGATAAGAAGGGCTGTTAGGGAGAATCCTGAGGCCATTATCGCTGCTGTCGGATGCTATGGGCAGGTGTTTCCTGAGGAGTTATCTCTGATTAGCGGTGTAGATCTAATTGCAGGAAAC
>Ga0209978_10000738_pt1 | contig 12938 bp, 13 predicted proteins | sample BentaG_FD_182805 | JGI IMG/M metagenome (GOLD analysis project Ga0209978, IMG submission 182805) | Deep subsurface microbial communities from South Atlantic Ocean to uncover new lineages of life (NeLLi) - Benguela_00093 metaG (SPAdes)... | ecosystem: Environmental > Aquatic > Marine > Oceanic >...
AGTGTGCTGTATCACACTGGTTGTATCAGTCCTTTTGAACCAGCTCAATGAGCATGCCAAAAGTATCCTTAGGATAGAGAAAGGCACTCAATCCTTCTGCGCCCGGAGCAGGGTCTCTAACAGGCTCCACTCCCTGTGCTCTAAGCGATTCAATTGCTGAAGCCATGTCGTCTACCTCAAAGCAGACATGGTGAATTCCTTGGCCACGTTTTTCCAGAAATTTCGCTATCACACCTTTATCGCTGATAGGCTGAATGAGTTCGATGCTGGAATCACCAATCTCTACCATGCTTACTTTAATATCTCCAGCAGTGATGGGAGAAGAAACCGGGACATGAAACACTGACTTGTAGAAATCCATTGCCTGCTCAATGTTTTTTACGGCAACACCTAGATGACTTATCTGCTTTAACACGGATTACCTCCAAATACTCATAAAGGTGGCTCTTGATAGGTACCGAATACCTCTTTTAGCGTATTGGTTATCTCACCTACAGTAGCATAGGCCTCGACCGCTTCCACCAGGGAAGGGATGATATTGATGTTTTCATCTTGAGCGGTTTCCTTCACCCGTTTGAGAGCTACCTTGACTGCTTGGTCATCCCGCTCACCTTTCACCTGAGCCAGATTAGCCAGTTGTTGTTCCTCCGCTCTTGCCCTTTTCTCAGGGTCATAGGGGGCAGGCACCACCCGGTTGATAGTGATTTCCAACTCGTCTTCACCAATGAATTTGTTAACGCCGACAACAATCTTCTCCCCGGTTTCAATCGCTCTTTGCTTCTCGTAAGCACCTCTGGCTATCTCTCTATCCACCCACCCTGACTCAATAGCAGCCACGATACCACCCATTTCGTCAACCTTTTTTATCATCTCCCAGCCAGCTTTCTCCAGCTCATCAGTCAAATGCTCTACATAGTAAGAACCAGCCAGGGGGTCAGCAACATCACATAGCCGAGCCTCATACATTATGATCCGGGCAGCATCCAGTTCCAGTTGTAGTGCCTCCATACTGTGACCTAGCCCAAGAGCCTCGTCAAATGGTGGATAGCAGGTGGGCACATATCCGCTCAGTGCTTCGGCTACACCTCCAATCACACTGCGTATCAAGTTATTCAGCGGCCTCTGTTTGGTGCAATTATCATGTCCCATCATGGAGCCACCGACATCACGGTAAATCATACACTTGGGATCTGTGGCTCCAAACCTCTCTTTCATGATCTTCGCCCACATGCGCCGAGCCGCCCTGAGATAGGCTATCTCTTTGAACATCTCCAGACTGCCACTGGAGTCATTGAAGGTTATCCTGGCACCAAACTGGTTAACATCCAGACCGGCATCTACTCCTAGCTGGACGTAAGCAATGCCAAAAGCAAGGTGGAGACCCAGGACCTGTTCTCGGCTGGCTCCTGCCTCGCGAGGGTGATGACCATTAATGCTGACCGGGCGTAGCCCGGGCATTTCTGTAGTCCCAAATACAATGGTGTCCCTGATCATCCTCATCGCTGGTTTTAGTGGGAAGATATGCGTTCCCCTGGAAACGCATTCCTTCAAGATGTCATTCTGTGGGGTGCAATTTAGTTTACTAATGGGAATACCCTTCTTCTTAGCTAAAGCAACATACATCGCCAGAATAACATTAGCCAAAGGATTTATTGTCCAGGCTGAGTTTATCCTGCCCAAGTCAGCATTACCGGTAAAAGGCTCGTAAAGTACCTCAAAGTCTCTTAGTGTATCTATTGCTACCCCAGTTTTGCCTACTTCCCCCCTAGCCTCCGGAGCATCAGAATCATAGCCGCATTGCGTTGGTAAATCGAACGCCAAATTCACCCCCGGGACCTGCCCGTGGGCAATCATAAACTTGTAATAGTCTCTTGTATCCTCAGCGGTTCCATATCCCGAGTATCGTCCGGCTCTTGCTAAACCGCCACCAACAGACGAATGACCACCACCTACGCTTGGTGACGCCCCGGGTGGCAGACTGGCATATTTACCAGCAGTATAGGGGTATTGTCCCGGGAAGCCAACGTTTCGCAGGAAGTCGGAATCCTTTATATCTAAAGGCGTATAGAATTTTTGAGGACTTTCCCTCACCCCAAATCTAGCTAGTTGCTTCTTGACTACTTTTTCTTCCCATTCAGCTTTTCGTTTTCTTATTTCCTCTAGGTTTTCCTTGCTAAGCATTTCCGCTCACCCCACTTGCTTAACATTCTCACGAATATAATCGGCTATTTCCTTAATTGTTGCCCCGGGACCAAAGACTGCCCGTATTCCTCGCTCCTGCAAGAATGGGATATCCTCATCTGGGATAGCTCCACCGGCAATAAGCAAGACAGCATCCATACCTTTTTCCCTGGCTAAGTCAACCACTCTGGGCAAAAGAGCATTGTGCGTGCCTGAAAGTATGCTCAGACCAATTACATCCACACTCTCCTGAAGAGCCTGGTTCACGATTTCCTCTGGGCTTTTCCGCAACCCCGTATAAATCACCTCCATCCCCTCGTCTCTCAAGCCCAGGGTCAGCAGTCGAGCTCCACGACTATGCCCATCCAATCCTGGTTTGGCAAGAAGAACCCTGATCACCCTATTTCCCCCCATGGCATCACCTTATTTCCTGACTCCGTTACTGTCGTCATTAGTATTAGTTGGCACTCTACCCCGCTTGGGTAACTGCTAGGGTCGTTACTTTAGTATCCAATCGGCTACAGATAGTAGCGACAATTCTTTGTGTGGCCATTTACTGTTATCACCAAATTATTATATTAGTAATCATATGATGATGTCAAGAGTATACTGTATAAGACTTGAACTATTATTTTTGTTGCGTTATAATATGTGAAATATAGTGGGATAATACTGTAGTCTAGCCGATTAGTAAGCAGACATAGGGGTAAGAGGTTGAGCGTTAGATTGCCACGGACAGATGAAATTGAGAACACGGCGGAGTTAATCAGGTCCAGAGAGTTTCTCTATCTTACCAGCTTTGCTGACATGATTAACAGGTATGTGGAGATTCGATTTAAGGACAAATTTGGTTTTAACCGTCTCAGGTTTGCCACTTTGAGCTTCCTGGTTACCAGAGGAGGCGGTTTGACCCCGACGAAGCTGGCACAGCTTATGTTCCGCTCAAAGCATAGCATAACAAATTTGATTGACCGTCTGGAAGAAGATGGTTTCGTAATAAGAGAGCGTGTGAGTAAGGACCGCAGGACCATTCTTGTGACAATAACATCGGCTGGCTTAGAGTTCTTGGCGAGAACCATCAATGGGCACGTAGAGGATGAGGAAGAAATATTGACTTGTCTGGATAAGAATGAATTTGAAATGTTGACCAGTTCCATACATAAATTGAGAGAAATGCTAATCAAAAAACTGGTAAGTAATAGCCGACGTAGTGAGTCTTAATGGCTTAGCTCCGACCAAACTGGAAAGGGAACTGAGAAAGTGAAGGCAAATATCTTTAGAGGTATCAAAGCACTGAGCTTGGAACAGGCAACTGTTCTTCCTCACCTTACATACCGTTTGGCACAGGACGGGGTGCACGTGATTCGCCTCGAAAATCCCCAATTTAGTGACCCCAACAGGCAGGCGGGTGATAAGGTGCTCGATGAAGAGATGATGAACACGTACTTTTTCCATATAAATGCTGGCAAGAAAGCCATCACCCTCAATCTAAGGCACGAAAAGGGACAGGAGATTCTAAAGAAACTGATTGGGGGCCTTAATATAGACATCTTCGCTACCAATCAATTGCCACGTAATTACCAGAAGCTCGGCATAGACTATGAAACCTTAAGTGAAGTCAAGAGAGACCTAATCTGGCTGGGAATAACCGGTTTTGGACCGGAGAGTAACGAGGTGGCTTATGACCCTATTCTACAGGCGAGGAGTGGGTTGATGGAGGTGACAGGGGAAAAGGACGGACCACCGCTGGTAATCGGGGTTCCTCTTTCTGATCTGGGCACTTCTGAACACAGCTATGGTCAGATAATGAAAGCTTTGTTCAAAAGAGAAAAAACGGGTGAAGGTTCCAGAATTTATATGTCCATGTTCCAGAGTTCTGTATCTTGGCTTACAGTAGCCACATCCATGACGGCAACTTTTGGTCAAGAGGTAACGCGCCGGGGCAATACTCACCAGTTCTTCGCTCCGGTTTCAGTGTACAGGACTGCGGATGGATATGTGTATATGGCCATGGGTAATGACCGGCAGTGGGAAGACCTTGTAAAGATTCCAGGATTTGAAAACCTAGCCATAAAGGACTACAAGAAGAATGCCGGTAGAATAGCCGACTATCAGGCGTTGAATGAGAAAATTGAGGAGGTAACGAGAGGGAAGACTACCGATGAAATGCTGGCTCTATTCAATCAGGCCAGAATACCCGCTTCAAAAGTGAATACAATACCAGATGTTCTACGTGAGCCCCTGGTAAGTGATAAACTGCTCTACACCAAAGACACCAAGACAGGTTTGAAAGTCACTCTGGCGCCACCGCCAATAGACACACCATTCTTGCAATCGCTGAACCGTGAATTGAGCTTCCCACCACGTTTTGGTGAGCACAATAATGAAATATATGGTCAAGTTCTCGGCTTTAGTGAAAGTGAGCTGGTAGAGCTAAGGACTGAGGGGATTATATAGAACAGCCAATGAAGACAGCCCATTGTTATGAGGCAACGGCCTTTGGTGTTGAGTGATCGGGTTTCGTGAATGGAGAAATTTAACTACATAATAGTTGGCAATAGTGCTGCCGGAGCAAGTGCCCTTGAGGCCATCAGGCGGATTGATGAGAAGGGTTCCATTGCAATCATCTCGGATGAGAACTACCCGGTTTATTCACGGTGCTTGATATCTTATTACCTTTCGGGAGAGATAGCAGAAGAGGGGCTACTATTCAAACCGCTCGACTTTTATGAAGAGATGCGGGTCAAACCAATGTTGGGGAAGAAGGCAATTAGAGTAGTGCCTTTAAGAAATGAGGTTGTATTAGAAGACGGAGAGTGCTTGGCATATAATAGACTGCTCCTGGCAATCGGAGCTTCACCAGAAAAGCTGGGAATAAAGGGAGAGGATAGCGAAGGTGCCCATGTGATGCGGACTATAGCAGACGTAAAAAAGATAATATCTTCATACGAGACTACAGATACCGCAGTGATTGTCGGTGGCGGTTTGGTCGGAATGAAGGCAGCTTATGGGCTAAACAGGCAGGGCTTGAAAGTTGAGGTGATTGACATTGCGAACTGGATTCTCCCTCAGATGATAGACCTTGAGGCTGCCAACATATTAAGGGATAGGCTTGAGGAGCACGGGATTGCTGTTAGGACAGGCCTGTCCGTTGAGGAGATGGTGGAAGAGAACGGACGCGTACGCGCAGTGAGGCTATCTAATGGTGACTTTGTTCCTTGCCAAATGGTGATGATCGCTAAAGGTGTAAACCCCAATATTGAGTTAGCCCGGAGCAGTGGCATAAAGATTAGCCGTGGCATACTTACCGATGAAATGATGAGGACCAACATCGAGAATATCTTTGCTGCCGGTGATGTGGCAGAGACAGTGGATCTACTGCGAGGAGAACGGGTCATAAATGCGCTTTGGCCAAATGCTGTTTCACAAGGTAGGGTGGCGGGGAAAAATATGGCTGGAAGAGAAGTAAAATACAATGGTTCTATCTCCATGAATTCTATCAGCCTCTACGATTTGAATATTATCTCTTTTGGAGTAGTCAATCCCACAGGGGATGAATATGAGACTATCGTTGAGCATACCCCACTAAACTACAGAAAACTGGTGGTAAAGGATGGGAGAATTGTAGGCATGATTAATTTGGGAGACATAAGGAATTCCGGAGCTACGCTATCTCTTTCTTTGAAGGGTGAAAAACTATCCCAAATAGGTGGTGTCCTGATGGGACGTGGCATCTTTAGAGACCGGAAGGTGCTCTCTATACAAGGTAAACAGAGAATGTCTAATTACTGTTGAAAGTGGAGGTTTACATGGGAAAGATTGTATTTAACCCTAATCTTTGTACTGGTTGCCGTGCCTGTGAACTGGCCTGCAGTTTCTACTGCGAGGGAATATTTGCTCCTTCAAAGTCAAGAATCAGGGTGGTCAAGATGGACTGGCAAGGGGTAGATGTGCCTACAGGCTGTGAGCATTGTGAGGATGCTCCATGTATGCTGGTGTGCCCGGTCAAGGCCATTTACAGGGATGAAGACACGGATGCTGTGCTTATTGATTGTGACACATGCATAGGTTGCAAAGAATGCATAGTTGCCTGTCCCTTTGGAGCGATACACTTCGATGGACGGAAAGGAATATTGTACAAATGTGACCTGTGCTTCGGAGACCCGGAATGTGTGAAATGGTGTTTTACCAAGGCTATTGAATATGTCCCAGATGTGGAAATACTTTCGGAAAAAGTGAGGGCAAAGCATGCCTCAAAGGTAGCCAAGGCCGGTGAAGCCAGCAGGAAACTAGCTACCTTGTGATCATTCAACTTTGCTGACCAAAACGCACATAGAAACAGGGAGGGAAAATGGAAGAAAAGCTTGGAGGCTATGCTGGGAAATTCTTGAGAGTGGACCTGACTAGCAATAGGATTACTACGGAACCTCTGTCTAGAGACCTTTGTGAGAATTACATTGGCGGCAGGGGGATTTCGGGTAAGATAATCTTCGATGAGGTGAAGCCTGAAACCGACCCTTTAAGTGCCGACAATGTGTTGGCAATTTTCACAGGTCCGATAGTTGGGACTTTGGGCCTCACTTCAGGGAGGCTTAATGTATCTACCATATCTCCATTGACTGGGATATATGGAAATGCCAATACGGGTGCTAACTGGGGACCTGAGCTGAAATATGCCGGCTATGATGGTATAGTCCTTACCGGCAAAGCCGAAACCCCGAAATACCTTTACATAAAAGATGACCGGGTGGAGCTAAGAGATGCCACACATCTCTGGGGCAAGGGAGTTATGGATACTACCAACATTCTTCTGGAAGAATGTGGACATGAGTTTAGAATAGGTGCAGTCGGTCCTGCTGCAGAGAAAGGCGTTCTCTTTGGCAGTATCATTTTTGACTTCTGGGATGCAGCCGCTAGGTCAGGGGTCGGCACGGTCATGGCAAGCAAGAATTTAAAGGCGATAGCTGTAAGAGGTACCGGAGGAATCGAAGTAGCGCGACCCAAGGACTACAGAGAAGTTGCCATGGAAGGTTGGCAGGCTCTGCTGACGGACCCTGGCTTCAAAACCCAGGAACATCCTGCCTTGGGTACCATGGTTGTGATGTCATGGGAAAATGCTCTTGGCTCTCTTCCTACTAGAAACTTCAGGGAGACTTACTTTGAGGGGGCAAGTGAGATAAGTGCTGAAAGGTTTAGAGACCTTTATAATGTGAAAGAGACCCCAATCCCAGCTGGTAGGGCGTGTATGTCTTGTGCTAACCGATGTAAGCGATTTGGTAAGATACAATCGGGTAAGTATGCAGGCACCAAGGGTAACATCGAGTTTGAAACTGCCTGTGCCTTCGGCTCTAAATGCGGTGTGAGTGACTTGGCTGCAGTTTTCCATGCCTATATGCTGGCCAATGACTACGGAATGGATGGTATATCATGTGGGAATATGATAGCTACATTTATGGAGCTGTATGAAGAAGGGATTCTTGACAAAGACAAGACGGATGGCTTGGACTTGCACTTTGGCAAGGCGGATACAATGATAGAAATGATACATAGGATAGGCAACATGCAGAGTGAATTGGGAAGGCTGGGAGCGAAAGGTGCCTATCATGCTACTAAGGAGCTAGGTAATGGTGCCTCTTATTATACCTCCTGCATAAAGGGCATGGATACGATCGGCACCGATCCCCGAGGAGCAATCGGCTTTGGTTTCGGTTTTGCTGTGGCTAGCCGGGGTTCAGACCACTTGCGAGCTCACCCTGTCTTTGAAATGTTACGTATCCCAAAAGAGATAGGAAAGGAGCTGTTTGGCGCTGAGATAACGCTCACTGGATACGAAGGGAAACCCCAGATGGTATCCTGGCACGAGAACTATGCTGCTTTGTCTGATTCAATGGGGATTTGCCGGTTCATGCACGCTTCTTACTATATCCAATATCCAATTCCCGAACTCTACTACAAGTATGGGTATAGAAAAGAGAGTCCACATTCTCTCAAATTCCATGATTGGCTTGCTGTGACCACTGGCATAGATATGGACTATGAACAATTAATGAAGGTGGGAGAGAGGATAATCAATCTGGAGAGAGCCATAAATCTAAGGGTTGGGATACGTAGGAAAGATGATACCCTGCCAGAAAGATTCTTTAGAGAGCCCATTCCCACAGGTCCCGCAAAAGGACGCAAAGTGGACAAGAAAAGATTTGAGCAGTTAGTGGATAAGTATTATGAGCTAAGAGGGTGGGACAAGAAGACAGGTTTCATAACAGAAGAAAAACTCAGAGAGCTAAGAATGGATGACGTCCTGAGCGAACTCAAATTGAGAGGTCTGCTAGTGTCTGGGCAACATTCAGCGGAGATATCGGGAGTCAAGGTGAAGAAGTCAGAAAAGCGTCAGAGTGGGGCTAAAAAAGCCGGCAAATAGATGAGAGAGGGGGCAAGCTGTAATGCCAAACTGTGCAATCTGTAGAACTCGTATTCCTGTTGATACCACTGGTGTAATGGCCTATCGCTGCCGAATTTGTGGGCGAACATTTTGCCGGGCTCACTTCGTCCTATCAAGGGGAATCTGCACGCGCTGCGCTGGATTCTCTGACGAACAAGCCTTGAGTAAGAAAAACTCAAAGACTATATCCTTAATAAGGACAAGCACTTCCTGATGTTCGCTGCCTTGCAAGGAGTGGTGCCTGATGTCGGTAGTTAAGGTCGCATATTTAGCCAGCTTCCAAAGCTTCACTGGAAAAGAAAGTGAAAGGATACCCGTAAGGGAAAACGAAACCTTTGAAGACCTTATGAAGAGACTAAGTGCGAGATACGGAACGCGCTTTGCAAGAAGGCTTGATGAGCACCTCGCTATTGTTTTCCTAAACGGAGAACAAATAGTAGGAAACCCTATCTTAAACGACCATGATGAAATTCTTTTTGCAGTACTTGTTGGTGGAGGCTGATGGCACGGGATATCATTATGGAGGCTGACAAGTGTCTGGGATGTGGTTCCTGTGAGCTGGCCTGTGCAATATTCCATTCCGCTTCGCAAAACCTCTTCACTGCTGTTAGAGAAGACCCGCTTCCACTGAGCAGAATAAGGGTGGACATGATTGGAGAAGAAGCTCTTCCTACCCTCTGTCGTCACTGCGAGTATGCGCCGTGTATTGATGCCTGCATGGCTTCGGCAATGCATAGGGAAGAGGAAGGGCACCTTGTACTGGTAGACAAAGAAAGATGTGTAGGCTGCTGGATGTGCGTCATGGTTTGTCCTTTTGCAGCAATTGTCCTTGATAGTAATCACAAAAAGGCTGTAAAATGCGACAAGTGCCCTAGTGAGGAAATACCCTGGTGTGTAAGCTGGTGTCCAACAAATGCTATACGTTGCGGGGAGATTGAGGATTTGAACCAGGCGGCGCTAAGAGAGAGGGCTGAGCGGTTTTCTCTCCCATTATTTGGGAGCGCACAACACAGGAAAGCGTAATGAAAGGGACGGGACAAACTCCATCCGGACTGGGATGCGGCTTTGGAGCATTGGGGATATGCTGCCAGCAGTGCAGTCTGGGACCTTGCCGGCTTAATCCTTTCTCACAAGAACCACAATCTTCAAGATGCGGACTGTCGGCAGATGCTCTTGTACTTAGGAATTACTTGATGAGGCTTACTTTAGGTGCTTCATCATTTGCCTGTTACGGCGAGAAGCTGGTTAGCAAAGCCTTAAATCATCAAGAAGAAAACGTGGTCAGAGTGGCGCGAAGAGCACTGAAAGATTTTTCCGGCTGTTCCCGAGAAATCTGCCATTTTTTGAAATCTTGCTTGTCCTCTAAGCAGCTTACGGTGCTTTTAAAGCACAAAATTGCACCATGTGGCATTAGAGAGAGCATCCTTGAGGTTCTTTATGAATTATCATCAATACGGGCTGAGGATGGCGGGCTTGAGAAATCGCTCATGAAGGGCTTTACCGTCTGTCTTGCTGGACTTGCTGTCATCAATGTAATAAGAATTCTGGAGAGTTTGTTATCCGATTCTGTTGCGTTATCTCAAACGAGTTTCTGTCGAGATAGAAAAGCTGGGAAGCGAGATACGCTCCTCGTAAAGGAGATAGTAGACAAGGTCACTGTCCTGATTGCCGAAGGTAATGGCAAAGGTCTTTGCTTTGTTCTTAGGTGTGGCCCACTCGCTTCGCTTAGGCAATTGGAGGAGAAATTGACTGAGGACGGTCATCTAACGGTAGCCTTGGGGTGTAATGGTGGCAACCTGCCCCAAGTTCATTACTTGGGAGACTGTATTCAGGCACCACAGATTATTGATGTCTTGTCTTCTTTATCTTCAGAGATTGACCGTGGTATTGACACTCTGCCAGTGGCAGTAATCATCCCAGCAAAGGTCAACCAGGAAACAGAAATGATTGCCACGGCGATGGCAGTCTTGGGATTACCAGTTTATGTGGTGCGGCCTTTGCCAATTACAGGAAGCCAGAGGATAAGTGAGTTCCTGACTGAAGGTATGAAGAGATTCCTTGGCGGACACTTTGTGTTTGGTGGCGGAGAGGATGTGGTAGGGACAATGAACAAGTTATTTGTGAAGCGTACGGGGTTAGTGTAATCCTACTCTACTGAAGGTGAACAATAAAACTTGATCCGACAAGAAAGGGAACCAGCCGATACATAGTCAGTGAAGTACCAAGATTATGGCCCGGTTCCGGCTGCCCAGGAGTCTGGCATTGTGGGCAACAGGGGTCCCTCCTGTCAAGCTATTGTTACCTGAACTGCAAAATCTGGACGATTGGTGCCATGGTGCGAAGCATTTGGGCAAACAAAGTGGGCACAAATCCTGTGTAAAAGAAGTTCACCGAGAGGCAAATTGGACGAAATCTTTGATTTCCCTTTTGTCCGCTGCTATATGAAGTGGCTGGTATATTACTATGCTAGATTTACCACTAAATTTGGATTATCTCTCAATTACTCTAATACCTTCGATAATCCCTTCCTTCTCTACTTCTAGGTGGACGAGCCTCGTCAACTTTCAAGGCACGTCCTTCCAAATCGGAACCGTTCAATGCTTCTTTTGCTTTTTCAGCTTCCGACGGGCTCGACATTTCAACAAATCCAAAACCTCTACCTTCAATCACATTGACTTCCTTGACTTCACCATGATTGGAAAACAATTCTTTCAACTGCTCACTGGTCACAGAATAACTAAGATTTCCCACATAAAGTTTGCTACCTTGCATTCTAGCCTCCTTTTCATCTCTATTTCTCTTTTTCCAATAATGCTTCTTTTGGAGGTGGTAGCAAGATAGCGATTCTTCCTCCTAATGACAACATTATTAAACAAGAGAACCCTCATCGAAAACCTGTTTCAGAAGTCTCAATTAATTATTCTCACCACCCCCTTCACTATTTACCTGCATTTCATGTAAAGCTATATCAACAAACTCAGAGTCTACCTAGCCACTACTCTCACACAAAGGGTAGCATCTGCTTTAATGAGTGTCAACAGCGTCAGGCTTTTCAGGGTTTTCCCCGTTCGTCCAGATTATGTGGACTGCACAAACCATCATCCCTGAAAACGCTGACTTTGTCAATAGCTAACAGGATATAACCTACTCATCCCTTCCTGGCTTCATAGCCACACTATGTCGTTCAGGTTGAGGCTGCCCAATCATTTTCATGGCATGTATTGTCACTTCCATCCTCTCTCCAAACTCCTTGAGAAAATCCACAATCTCCCCGTTACTTGGCAACTTCTTCCGCTCAATGACTTCACCCTTCTCATTCATTGTGGTGATATAAGAGAAGCTTCTATGATAATCCAGTCCTGTGTAAAGCATTGCTGTACCTCCTGAGCTTTATTATGCTCCTTAAGGTCAGCGTTTTCATGACATCAAATTGTGCAAGGAGTAACAGAACAAGTTAAACTGCAAAGCGAGAATCATAGGAAGTTGACTTTGATGGGGAAAGCGTAGTTACTGGCTTTTGTCTTTGGGCTTTCTGCTGGCAAATCTTCAAAATAGGAACTATTCAACCGAAGTAGCAATATAGACCAAACAATAGCTTGAATTGTTACCTCATTGCACAAAATGGCTTTTTGTTCAGACATGCGTCAGGTCTTCTTGTTAGTAAGCTTGCATTGGTTTACCTCCTTTTTGTATGGAGAATAGACTATTCCCTGCTCGAATATCAGCAGTTTTCCTGAATCACACTTCATAGCGTTTTACTGCTCTAGTCCTTTGCCAAGGCCACTTCCCTTTCCAAAGTCATAACCACATTCCGCAGGGACAGGGGTTCATCCTCCATCGCATATTCCGGTAGGCCTTGACAATCACATTAGTAAGGACTAAACTTAATTACTAACATATGAAATAACCTTAAAATAATATCTTGTAGCATTCTGCGGGAGATGAGCAGATGAAAACAAGGGTGCTAGAATCGTTATTTAGTGACGGTGGCTGGCACCCTTTTTTTGGTTCGACCCAGGCAAATGCCAAATGAGAACATGCCTAGAAGGTAATTATGCCTGACATTTGAGTCTTCAAACAAAGGGGGTGATAGATGGGTTAGTGCTAATTGGAAAGCAAACTAAAATGTTAAGGGAGGAAAAAATGAAAAAGAAATTACTAATTCTGGCTAGTGTCTGTTTAGTAGTGGCCTTGGTAGCCCTATCCGTTATCTCCTGCGCTGAACCAACGCCAACAGGCGGCACTTTAAGAGTAGCTGGTGCTTTTGATGCTATCATTCTGGGCTATCCAATGGGGCGAATGCTAGAGGTTCCCGTTG
>Ga0209978_10000740_pt1 | contig 12920 bp, 10 predicted proteins | sample BentaG_FD_182805 | JGI IMG/M metagenome (GOLD analysis project Ga0209978, IMG submission 182805) | Deep subsurface microbial communities from South Atlantic Ocean to uncover new lineages of life (NeLLi) - Benguela_00093 metaG (SPAdes)... | ecosystem: Environmental > Aquatic > Marine > Oceanic >...
TCTGCGTTAAACTAGGCTACCGAGAGCACATTCCCAACATTCCAAAATACAACATTTTGCCGCAAGACCTCTACTGGATCAGACACATCGACGCACCGGCAAGACTTGTCAAGGCGGGAAAAGTCGTTGGGGCAATGTATAGATGATTGATGGCGTGATTTTTGATTTAGAAGGAACCCTAGTTAAACTTCCTATAGATTACGAGGCGTTGTATGAAGCGATCAAGAGAGAACTGAAAATTTCAGAAGTTAAACCACTAACTAAGACGGTTAAAATGTTGGACAGCAGGTCACGGGAGAAGGTCTATGAGCTTTGGAAGCTTGCTGAATTAGAAGCATTACCGAACATAAGCGCCAACAAAGAGGGAATGAAAATTTACAAAATGTACTCCCACAAACCCGTTGCGTTAGTTACCATGCAAGGCAAGACTGTTGTCAGAAAAATCCTTGACCACTTCCACCTGTCTTTTAATGCCGTAGTTACAAGGGAAGATGAGATAGATAGGGCGCAACAAATTAGAAAGGCTATAGATAAGATGGGCTTGGAGCACCGTAATGTACTTGTGGTTGGGGACAGAGACAGCGATGAAGCGGCGGCGAAACAGGTCGGTTGCGAATTTGTTAGGGTGATTGCATGAAGATTTGGTATGATGCATGCACTGGAAAACATGTGAGGTATGGAGTTGCTGTAGCCCAACGGCTCAGAACTTCAGGGCATGAAGTCATACTCACCACCCGAAAACATCTAGACACACTTGCACTATCCAAACTGCTCGGCGAAAAGTTCAAGGTTGTAGGTGAATATTCACCCATTTCAATGTATTCGAGACTGAAGGAAAGCTTGAAGCGCCAACTCATTTTCTGTGAAATGTTCGAAAATGAACCCCCAGACTACGGTGTCTCCCACGGCTCCATCGACCTGTGTCGAGTTGCTTTCGGACTCGGCGTACCCACTATATCAACGGCTGATGCTCCACACGCTACTGCGGCAAACAAACTTGCACTGCCATTGGTTGATGTCTTAATCACTTCGAAGGCAATTCCTCCACGGGAATACGAAAACTTTGGAGTTAAAAAAATCGTCCAGTTTGATGGAGTAGACGAAGTGGCTTGGGTGAAAAACTGTAAGCCTAGACCGATCAAGTATGAGAAACCCTTAATCGTCGTTAGGCAAATGGAAACCATGGCGTCTTATGCAAAAGGTAAACTTGACGTTACGGAACAAATAGCACAGAAACTTGTTTCCATTGGAAGCGTGATGTTCATTCCACGATACGACAGACAACCTAGACCCGCATTAGTTGTTCCGCAAAAATTTGTTGATTCTGTCAGCCTCACAGCAACTGCAGACCTAGTGATAAGTGTCGGGGGAACTATTTCTAGAGAAGCCGCATTGCAAGGAACCCCAAGCATAGTGATTAGCACCTTTGGGGCGTCTTATGTCAATAATTATCTTTCTAAACTAGAATTCCCATTATTCACTGTTGATCCGAGTCAAATCCTCAAACTGGCAAAGAAGCATATCGGCAAAAAAAGGGACGTTAAAGAGCAATTAAAAAAGCTTGAAAATCCAGTCGACTATATCGAAAAAATCGTCCAAAAGAAGCTCTAACGGTGCTGAAAGCCACTAAAACTATTTTCAAATGACCCGCAGCAAAATTTTGCGTTTTCAGGCAACAACGTCTATATCAAATTTGTAATCCATAAGAGCTAAATAGAGTAGCAACGTCCACATCTTACAAGGAATATTTATGGAGCTGAAAGGGCTTTGAAAGTCAAAAACGTTTTAGTCATTGGTTTAGGAGAGATTGGTGCTCCTCTTCTTGAAATTGTTAAGGGAGTTTATGACGCTGAGGGTTTAGATATTGAGCCCAAAGAGATCCACGGTGCCTTTGATGTGTTGCATATTTGCTTTCCATACAGCGAAAATTTCGTGGAGACAACGACTAATTACATAAACAAATTCCACCCTAAACTAACGATTATAGAAAGCACTGTTCGCCCTTTCACAACAAACAAAATCTACGAAAAAACCCAAACAGCAATCTGTCACAGTCCCGTGCGGGGGAGAAAAGCCGACGGGTTCAAATGGGGATATTTCACATACACCAAATTCATTGGACCCGCAAAACCAGAATTTGGGAAGATGGCAGAGGAATACTATCAATCCTTAGGATTCAAAACTTACCTGTGCAACTCTCCCTTGGAACCCGAGTTCATGAAAGTTCTCAACACCACTTACTACGGGCTCATGATTGCTTGGTTCCAAGAAATCCACCGAATCTGCAAGAAATTTAACCTTAAAGAGGAAGAAATAATCGAGTTTTTCCGAACAAACACCGTAGATTCTGGTGGAAAGCATCCGCGACCAGTGCTCTACCCCGGAGTTATACGGGGACATTGCGTAGTGCCAAATGCCAAGTTGCTGAACGAGTTGTATCCCTCGCCCTTTGGTAAGGTTCTTCTGGAATCAAACGAGAAACGGGAAAAGGAATTAGAATCAGAAAAAGAATCGTAGATGTTTACAATAAGCGCTTTAAAGAGAAAAATGTGAGAGAGAATGAAAAACGTAATTTTGATTACTGTTGATTGTTTGAGACCAGACCATTTGAATTGTTACGGGTACAAACGGTTGACGTCGCCTTTCATCAGCTCTTTGGCTCGAAAAGGATGGATGTTCACTAACATATTCTCAAACTCTTCCTACACTGGAGCTTCAATTGCTTCGATGATAACAAGCACGTATCCCTTCGATTATGGTGAATATTTGGAGTTTGATACTCCCGCAAAATTGTCTCGAAAACGAGTTTTGCTTTCTGAAGTCTTGAAGCGTTATGGATATTCGACAGTTTTTTTCCATGACAATCCATATCTCTCACCTATTTTCGGTTACAATAGAGGCTTCGACGTTGTGATAGACTATGGTGCATCCACCGAGGGAAAGCAACATCAACTTAAAATTAGGAAACTGGTTTTTTCTGCTTTCAAAAACGAAAAAGTTCGAAGGATGTTTTGGAGAACTAAAGATTACGTATCGTTTTTAAGATGGTATTTTAAAGACGTTTCTCTTCACGCAAATGCCGAAACTCTCCTTGCAAAGGCATACAAGTGGGTTGAAACTGTTAATTCGCCGTATTTTTTGTGGCTTCACTTTATGGATACTCATATTCCATATTCGCCTAAACATGAGATTTTGAAGAAGTTTGGAATCAACAGGTTTAACGCATTTCTTGTTATTTCTAAACATTTTTCTCGTGCACGAAAGAAACCGCTGACAGATGAAGAAGCATATTTGTTTGAAATGCTTTATGACGCTCAAATATATCGAGTAGATCAAGCTCTAGCGTACTATCTACCAAAAATAACTAACGAAAACGCTGATGACACCTACGTTTTCATTACAGCTGATCACGGTGAAGAATTTTCCGATAATAGAAACCTCGGCCATCACGCCGGTATATTGACAGATGACCTGCTTCGCGTACCCCTGATAATTTATGGTGGCGGATTAAAACCAAAGATCATAGATTTGAAGGCGTCTCTCATAGATTTAGCCCCTACATTCCTTGACTTGCTAAAAGTTAGGAAGCCAAAATCCTTCAAAGGAACAACTTTGCTAAAAGAGAAAGCTAGCCCAATAGTCGCGCAAGGCATTTTCAAAGGTAGAAAGCATCAACGAGTGTTATAGTGTTTGCATTTACAGCACGAAGCAGTGATGCTTTTACAGAGTCTGCTAAGGACCATGAAATGTTTTTATCACACTTTTTTCTAGTTTAACTTGACTGAACGATTACTGGTGGCTTCCAAAAAATGGCAAAAAATTTGCGGTGTACTATTTATAACGTTCGAAGAATTTATGAAATGGGCGAAGACCATGCTTGAGGAGACTTGGTAATGCCTTCTCGAAACGTTGATTTGGTGATGTGGGCTAAGAATGGCGCTGAATTTCTTCCTCGAGTCTTGAAACGTATAGAAGAAGTTGTTTCATCAAAACGTGTCAACCACAAGATTTTAGTGGACGACTGCAGTGTGGACTCAACTGTAGAAATCGCCCGAGACTTCAACTGGACGGTTTACAAAAATCCATCAACAGGCATATCAGCTGGCGCCAACGAAGCTTTAAAGCATGTTGAATCACCATTTTTCATCAGCTTCGAGCAAGACCTTCTTCTAGCTAAAGACTGGTGTAGCCGAATCCCGCCTTATCTTGAAGATTCTGAGGTTGCCGCTGCCTCAGGGATGAGGTTTGCAGAAAAACCTATCGGGCTGAGAAAACTGCAACAGTATGTGGCTAAAAAGTATCGTGGAGAGCTGAAACTTGCGTCATGGCTTAGAAGTAGGCGGACGGCTGCTTTCACGCTTGGCAAAACGTTAGACAACACAATATACAAAACTGAAGTCATCAAGGCGTTAGGCGGATTTCCAAAAATGAGCTGCAACGCAGGCGTAGACGCTATTCTAGCTTACAACATCGAAAAAGCTGGTTTCCGCTGGATTGTAGATTACAACGTTCAATCAACGCATTTAAGACGTGGTTTGAAACATGAACTGCAACATCAACAATTCTATGCTTCGATGCTGTCTCAAATATGGCGGAAAATGAGGGAAGAAATAGGTCAGCAGCCGCCAATCACGAAATCCGGCATATTTTTCCGCCTAGCCATTTCACCAGCAACAGCAATGTTTATTGCTTTCAAAACGCGTGACCCTTCAATTATTTATATTCACCCGTTAATTCGCCTTTACTATGCAAAAGGGTTGCTTGGAGGGTAATGCAATCGGTTGCTTAGGGAGCTCGATTCTCAGAGTTTTTTGTAAACAAGCAGAGCACCGTAACAGCCTAGATGGAGAAAACTATCCATGGCAAGAGTTTTGATAATTGGGCTAGATGGAGCAACTTGGAACATAATTAAACCGTTAGTCGACGAAGGAAAACTGCCTACGTTCAGGGAACTTATGTCAAATGGGGTCTGGGGAAAACTTGAATCCACGATTCCACCTGTAACAGGGCCTTCTTGGGTTTCGTTCGCAACAGGCATGAACCCTGGAAAGACTGGTGTTTTTGATTTTCTTGTACGTGAAGAAAAAAGTATGAAGTTGACACCGATCAACTCAAAGGTTATTCAGGGAAGAACGTTTTGGGACAAACTCTCAAGCGAAGGGTATAAGGTGGGAATCGTAAACTTTCCGATGCTTTATCCTCCCTACAATATAAATGGTTTCATGGTTTCTGGCGTTGGTTCACCAGAAGATGGAAACATTACGTTTCCTAGAGAGTTGAAAGATGAAATCGATGAGGTTACTGGTGGCTATGAAATAGTCGTTGATTATCATAATGAAAAGTATAATGATGAAAATTTGTTCTTGAAGGATTTAAACAGGGTTTTGGATAAGAGAGTGAGAGCGCTTGATTACTTGTTGAAACAGAAAAATTGGGACTTATTTCTAGTTGTGTTCTCTTGCACCGACTGGCTTCAGCATCTCATGTGGAAACACCTCGACCCGTCCAGCCCTTCATACAATTCTACCAAATCAAAGAGATATCGACAACAATTTGCGAAAATCTGGCGAAAAATCGGCAAGTTTCTCAACAGCATGATCAGCCTTGTTGAAGACGCAAATGTACTGATTATCTCCGACCATGGATTCGGCCCCCAAAAAGGTTGTTTCTACGTCAACACATGGCTCGAGAAAGAGGGGTTTCTAGTAAGAAAGCGAAGGACGAACATGGATGCCAGAATGAAAACGAGGAACATTGTTAGGAAAGTCTTACTGCCATTTTTGTCTGTTCGTTTATTGAAAAAAACTTTGAAGAAGTTTGACAGGAAAGTAACAGTTTTAGAGCAAATATGCTTCGAGAAGAACACAGCCTTTGCCCTGGGACACACGATACCCTTCGGCGCCATCTACTTGAACGTGAAAGGAAGGGAACCTTACGGTTTCATTGAAAGGGGAAGACAATACGAAGACGCGAAAGAAGAGATCAGTAGAAAGCTGATGAAACTTGGACAGCAATTGAACAGAAAACTGAACGTAACCATATTCGATCCGAAGGAAATTTATCAGGGTGACAAACTTGACTTGGCACCTGACATACTATTTACGATAAATAACTGGGAATGTGTAATAGTCGAGAGTTTCGCCGATCATCTCTACACAGACAGCCCATACTCAAATCGACACACCGGCTCTCATAGAATGGAAGGCATCTTCCTTGCTTACGGCCCAGACATTAAAAAGGGAGAATTAATTCAAGGCGCGAAGATCTACGACATAGCCTCAACAGTGCTACACATGTTCAACCTATCTATCCCGAAAGAAATGGATGGACAAGTTCTAACGGAAATTTTCCTTGAGAAGAGCAAAATTGCAAAACGGGAAATTAAACGTGCAAAACCCTTAGAACCCGAGAAAAGAAGAATTAGAGAAAAGATAAAGAAGCTCAAGAGAGCCGAGAGAATTTAACGCCGAACTATTTGTGCACGAGTATCATGCTTGGTTTTCATCTGAGAGTAACCCCTAAATCGCCTTTTATAGCTAAATCTCACATCACTCTTTCACTCGAGCAATACGATTAGACAAGTCAGCAATCCATCGGAGGCGCGATGGAAGATAATTGTATAGTAATTCTATGTCGCGTTTTTTCACGGCTTTCAACGCAACTAAAGAAATAAGATACACCACCACGACCGCGTAAACAGGAAGCTGATGTAAACGTAGAACAAGAAACTGATAAGATGATGGATCGATAATTGCCCTCAAAAGCTCCAACGCAAAAATCGATAGAACCATAACTATAGACGCCACTGCCGACTTCCACACTGCTTCCTTGTCGAACTCTATTTTAAGGACTAACCAGAGCACATATGCTCCTAAAATAAACCTTGCAAGTGCAGCAAAAAACCTTGAAAACGCCACTCCTCCTAGACCCGCGTTGAAAAACGCTAAAGAAACATATGAAAGAAACGCCGCTAAGAGTATAGAGACTCCTGTAATTAAAGAGGCTATTTTCGTTCGTTTCAGCGTAAGAAGCGTGGGAGAAATAGCTGCGCCTAAAGTCGTTGGAAGCGAGGCTATGCACAGGACAGCCAACGGAACCGCAGCATCCAGGAACTGCACAGTGGTAAACAGGACAACTATCGGATAAGCCAAAGTCGCCACCATCAGAGACACGGGAAAGCCTAAGAAGGCAGCATACCGTGTTGAAGTCTTAAACGCATTTCTCAAACTCTCAACTCCGAACACCGAATGCAATTCAGATAATTTTGGAAAGAGAGAAGTAATTATTGCAACGGAAATCAAGTTGGGAACCACTGAAGCTCTAACAGCAAGGCTGTACACCCAAAGGGCGTCCATACCCAGGAAGGGAAAAACAAAAATTTAATTTACCCAACCTACAATGAAAGACAAAAGTGTAGAAATGTAAATTGGGAAAGAAAACCCTAGAAGCGGTTTAAACTTATGGGCATCTATCGAAAATTCAAGGCAACGAAACGTAGCTAAAAGGGCTACCGAACAGGACAAAACGATAGCGATCAGCCAGCTTATGATTATCCCCAAGAACCCAAAATCCCGCATAGATTAGAAAAAATGGCGATGGAGTATTGAACCACGGTATGGAGTGCACCTATAAATGCAATTTTACGCATGCGCGCGCATTTCTGAGATGATGGAGGAACAATGGAAAAAGCTGTCAAAAAGGCTGCCAAAATCCTATCAATTCCCAAAAATCACAAAAACCTGAAAAGACAATACCTAACTTTGAAAAAGGTTTGAACAAACCTTGCATTTTTATGGCTTCTTGAACTTGAATGTGAACAGCTCATTTTAGGCTTCTTTTCTGATTTCTGCTTGGAAGCATGAATTGAAAGGTTGAACAACCGTTTTTCAACCGTTGAAAAATTCTGAATTTCCCATGATTTTTTTGAAATGATGGTGCACTGTTCAGAACAAAGCTTTGAATTGATGAAGAAATACATAGATATTCCTGACAAAAATCAGAAATCAGGAATCTAGAATCAGATTTCAGTTCTGGAGAAGTGAAACCAATATGCACAAATCATGAGCTTTGCCTGAAAGTGAGAGGGGTGGGATTTCGAACCCAACCCACACACACCCCCTATACACTAGATTTTCGTGGCAAAAACACGCGCAAACATCCTGCATTTTAGTTGATGGAAAACGCACGCGCAAAAAAGAACGTATTCAGAATATGAATTGTAAATTCATAAAGACTATCTATGTTCCGAATCAAAGTCAGTTTCCAAACTCATGGTGCGCGAAAAATGAATAAGCTCGATTTGGTTATGTGGACCAAGAATGGCGAAAAAACGTTAGGACCAGTTCTTAACCGCATCAATCATGTCATTCCAAGAAATAATGTTGAAAAAAGAATTATTGTTGATGACGCTAGCGAGGATGATACTAGGAGAATTGCAAGGGCTCATGGTTGGCAAGTTGTAGATAATGAGGGTAGCGGCATTAGTGATGGTGCGAATACAGCTTTAAAACATGTAGATTCAGACCATTTCATAAGTTTCGAGCAGGACTTGTTGTTGGTTAAGGATTGGTGGCCGAAAATCCCCAGCCATCTTGAAAAGCCTAATGTTGTCGTTGCGTCAGGCATTCGGTACTCAAACAATCCCTACACTCAGAAACTACAAGAATACACTATGGAACGATATAAAAACTGGCAATCGGGGTTACCTTCCTATTTACGGTCTGAAGCTCGTTCAAGATCTGCTTTTATGTGGGGCAAGACGTTAGACAATACGATTTATAAAACCCAAGTTATGCAGGAAATCGGCGGGTTCCCAAAATTAGATGCTCCCGCAGGAGTTGACCCTGTTCTGTGTTACCGCTTGTGTAAGTCGGGTTATGAATGGGTTGTGGATTATAATGTGGTTTCGACGCATCTTAAAAGCGGACTCAGAAATGAATTGAGAAGTCAGCTTTTCTATGGTTCTTGTTCTGACGCTATATCTCGTGAAATTCCTTATTTGCAAGTACGCCTTTTTGAGCAGATAACACGCTTTCTCTATAGTCCTCTAGCGAGCCTTCACGTAGCTTTCGTGAAGCGCTGTCCATACGTTCTGTTTGCATATCCTCTGATTCGTCTCAGCTTTTTGAGAGGCATATTTTCAAGTCGGGGAGCATCCAAATGATTCTCGACGTTGGTTGCGGCATGCAACCTAAAGGCGATGTGAATCTTGACTTTTTCCGAGGTGGTTTTAACCCTCAAACTGGAGGCCAAGTCGAAGGCGAGTTTATGTCTCCGTCGAAGATAGAAAATTTCGTAGTGGCGGATGCTATGCATCTTCCGTTTAAGGATGAGTCTTTTAATGTTGTGTTTTCAAGTCATACCATTGAACATGTTCAAAACCCGCTACTGATGCTTCGCGAAATGTGCAGAGTGGCTAATGGAAAGATAGTGGTGCGTTGTCCACATAGGAGGGGAAGTGGAGCAATAATGCCTTATCACATTAATTACTTTGATGAAGATTGGTTTAAAAAAGCGTCTAACAGTTTAGGTGTAAAGAACAGAGGTTTCATTTTTTCTTTCGACTATCCAATTACCCCTAAATTTAAGAAACTCTTTCCAAGCACGTTATACCCGTTTCTTGAGAAATCGCTCCCTTGGAGAGCTTTGAAACATTTTGAAAGAAGAACGATAAGAAAAATCTTTCATATACCCTTTGAGTTAGGGGTGTGGATGAGAAAAGAATATCACCTCAGCAATTCTGGAGAAGTCAAGTTTATCGTCATTTATAACAAACCTACAACATTTAACAGGTGCTTTGCATCGAGTCCTTACATCTCTCAGGACAATGTTATAGCTATCCATAACACCAGGAATGAGCCACTTCCGAAACTCTACAACAAGATTATTAAAGAAAATCAAGAAGAAGATGTTTGGTTTATTTTCTGCCATCAAGACTTTATTCTCAAGGAGAATTTGCTACTTCGCTTGAAAGGTAAAGGGGTTAAGGCAGTATATGGTCCAATAGGCGCACGTTATGGACAGAACAAACTTTTTGGAAGAATAATACAAGTAAATGGTACGTTCATCGGTTGTGAATTAATAGATGATGCACCTACGCAGACTCTGGATGAGATGTGCCTTATAGCGAATTCAGAAGTTTTTAAGCAGGGTTTATCATTTGACGAACGATTCCGATTCCATTTCTATGGCGCAGACTTGTGTATGCAAGCTAGTCAGATGGGGTTTGACGTTCTGGCGATGCAGTTGAGATGTCAGCATAAGAGCAGAACTCTTAAAGGAGATATTACTTCGCAAGAATATTTAGACTCTCTAAAAGTGTTCAAAGAGAAATGGAAGCGACATTTACCGATAAAGACCACAACCAAAGTTATAGAGAAATGAAAATTCTAGGAGAAGGTTTCAAAGAAGTCATATTCGAAAGTAGCAACCTTAAAATCACTCGGAGCGGGGCCTTTTGACCAAAATCCTGTTTGTTAACGCAATCAATGAAAATCGAAGAAAAGAAGTTGAAACCAGGTATTCTAGTTTAGGGACGAGCTACATTGCCTCATACTTACGGAAGTACGGGGCATTCAGTGATGTAAACATATTAGAAGTAGGACAAAGCCTAAGTTCAGAATTATTAAGGAAGTACAATCCAGACTTTGTAGGTATTTCCAGCGTCACTCAAAATTTCAATACTGCTAAGGTAATTGCGGCAAAGATCAAGAAAGAACTAGATGTACCTGTAATAATAGGTGGCCACCACATAACTGCGTTGCCGAACAACTTAACCGAGTCCATGGATGTGGCTGTGCTTGGAGAAGGAGAACAAACCACTTTAGAGCTTGTTGAGGCATATGAAGAAAACGGGTTAGATAAACGTAGGCTAAGTAAAATTCCTGGGATTGCTTATAGATATAGAAACAAGCTGATAATTACACCAAGACGAGCGTTAATTAGACCTTTGGATAGGATTCCATTTCCGGCAAGAGACCTGTTGCACCTAAACCCAGCTAATATTTACATCCTTACCTCTAGAGGGTGCCCCTATAGATGTGTTTTCTGTTCTTCATCGTTCTTCTGGCGGGACATAAGGTTTTTTTCGGCTGATTATGTGGTAAGTGAAATTGTTGAAGTTGTTGAGAAGTATAATACCAGATATGTGAATATATATGACGACTTATTCACCATAAATAAGAAACGGCTCAGAAAGATAGTCCGATTAATCGAAAAAGAAAAACTAGGCCAAAAAGTTGAATTTGCCTGTTTAGCAAGAGCAAATCTTGTTGACGATGAAGTGGCGTCTTTATTGAAAGCTATGAACGTTAAAACCATAGCTCTGGGGCTTGAATCAGGTTCAGACAGAATACTTGGTTACCTCAAACAGAGCACAGTAACGGTAAAGCAAAATAAGAATGCTGTAAACATTCTAAAGAAACACAAATTTAACGTTAATGCTTCTTTCATCATAGGCTCTCCGACAGAGACAAAAGAGGACGCTTTACAAACGCTGGATTTCCTCAAGAGAAGCAAATTAGATGGTGGTGAGACCTATGTTCTATTGCCTTTTCCAGGCACAGAGGTTTGGCAGTACGGCAATCAGACAGGACAACTTAACGATTTTATGAATTGGGATGATTTTGAAATATATTTTGAAGAAAACCCCAGTAAGCGTGTAATATTAAGTGACGGGCTGAGCAGAGAAGAATTGCTAAGCATTCTGATTAGGTTCAAGAAAGAATGGAATAGAAGGGCTCATACACATGTGATACGACAAGCCCTTCGGCACCCAACTAAAATAATGCCTTATATTTGGAAAAGAATTTTGAAGTTAAAGACAAACTCATTCCATTTGTCTAAACAGTAATTAAGCCACGGTCATTGCGCACGCACTTCTGAGACAGATGTTTAACAGGGAATCCTGTCAAATTGAGTTGCGCGCGGCCTTGAATAAAGATGAATGTTGCGCCTCTTGCAACAGGAGTTTGAGGACTTTTAGCTTCAGTCAAAGAGCATTTTCACCATCTTGACAGAGTAGAGTGCCATTTAGGGAATTTAAATTACACACTAACTCTTCGCACGTTAAAATTGCTGTAAAATTTAGGTCTTACTTAAGCCACGGAGTGTCTGCCTTAAAGAACTCGTCCTTCATTAAAGGACGCCACCACCACTCACTATTCAAATACCAACTAACTGTTTTTTCCAAACTTTCGGCGAACCCAATCTCGGGCTTCCATCCAAACTTCTCTATCTTAGCAGTGTTCAGCGAGTATCGACGGTCGTGACCAGGTCTATCAGGAACCGATTTGATTAGGCTCTCGGGTTTCTTCAGTATTTTCAGAATGGTTTTCGCCACTTCTATGTTCATGTGTTCCTCGCCCGAAGCGATGTTGTATATTTCTCCAGCCTTTCCTCTATGAGCCACTAGGTCTATGGCTGCGCAGTTGTCTGTGACGTAAAGCCAATCTCTCACCTGTGTTCCATCACCGTATATCGGTAAGGTTTGGTCGTGAAGGGCGCGCAATATTAACTTGGGGATGAGTTTTTCTGGGTGTTGGAATGGTCCGTAGTTGTTGGAGCTGCGGGTGACAACTACGGGGAGTCCGTATGTTTTGTGGAATGCTAGGGTGATGTGGTCGCCTGCAGCCTTGCTTGCAGAATAGGGGCTGGAAGGGTCTAGAATGTCAGTTTCTTTGAAAGATCCTTCCTTTATGCTGCCGTAGACTTCGTCGGTGGAAATTTGCACAAATCTTTTGACTTCAAATTTTCTTGCGGCGTCTAGGAGGATGTAAGTTCCGTATGCGTCGGTTAAAACAAAGGAACCTGCCTCTGCAACGCTTCTATCGACGTGAGTTTCAGCCGCGAAATTTACTATCAAGTCAAATTTCTCTTTCACCAATGGTTCTACTGCCTTTCTATCTCGAATATCCCCGTGA
>Ga0209978_10000741_pt1 | contig 12912 bp, 12 predicted proteins | sample BentaG_FD_182805 | JGI IMG/M metagenome (GOLD analysis project Ga0209978, IMG submission 182805) | Deep subsurface microbial communities from South Atlantic Ocean to uncover new lineages of life (NeLLi) - Benguela_00093 metaG (SPAdes)... | ecosystem: Environmental > Aquatic > Marine > Oceanic >...
AAAACAAATGAGTTATAAATGCAATTTTTTTTTTTTTTTTTTTACTATGCTCGGAAATGAACTTTAATCCGTTCTCTGAGCTAATCTAAAGAAAAACAAAATTAAAAAATCTTGCTTAGGGATGCCTTCTAACGAGTTTACGATTACGACTAAATCTACATCGTTCTTTATCCAGTTCGGGGGTAAGTTCTGGTCGAAATAGCTTCCAAGCCCGAAAACACTGACGATGTTGTCCGAAAATCGCGATTCGAGATCGTTTAGAATTTCTTCAATTAGGGGATCTTTCATGTATTTTTTACTCACACCGAGAATAATAGTCTAAATTGCGTATTTAATTTTACAATTTCCTTTAAAATTGATCAAATAAAGGTTTTATTAACAGAACTTGGTATTGATTAATAGTATTTTCCTTTATATACACTCGTTTGAAAATCTGTATAATTATTTACAAATCGATTTTGTATCAAGGTGAGGAGAATACGATATAGAGGACACATAAGTTTAAGCGATGATTTTTCCATTCCAATCACTTGGTTGAGTTCCCACGCCCTCGTTTCAGGAACTTATCGAATAGGTGGAAAAGAATTCCTTCGTAGGTTAGCAAGAGAAATAAGCGAGCGATATCCTGAAATAGGAATTCTTTACGTTAGTCAGTTAACCAAAGGATTGGAAAAATACTATCCGTGGGACGAATATTACGATAAGAGTAACCTCAAACTAACACTTCCGTATTTTCATGGAAGTAACCAAGACAGGGCGAATGTTAAGGAATGGATCGCAGCTGTTGTGCGACCATTAGGATTTAGCCGGTCTTTCGAGGAACAGTTTGTTGAATATGTTCAAGGCATAGAACTCCCCAAATCGCTCTCCGAATTGTTTGAAGGCTTCAGGAAAATAATTTTTGAATCCAAGTCTATTTCGCCAGAAGATTATTACTTGCTCCCTCATCACTCCGCGGTCACTAAAAAGTACCGCGCTCGGTATAGTTTATCGCCTGATACTGCGAAAGTCGAATGGGTGGAACAGCTTGCGTCCGGTAAAAACGTATTTCTTGACCTTGTCGATTTTTGGAACAAATCGTTCCAGTTCTCGTTAATCCTCCAGAATTTACGAGCTCGTATAGCTCCAGACAAATTTTTTAAACCTCAAATCTTTATCTTCGTAGAGCAAGGTGCGTACCAGTTGTTTAGTCGGTCGAGCGTTAACGGGATCGAACCCGTTTGGTATAATCGGTATATGCAGAATGTATTAGAGTCGTTTCGACAGAGAGGCATTTCGTTGGTGGTGGAAGACGATCAACCCGACGAATTGGTTAAATCTGTGTTCGAGTTAGCCGGGTTGAAAATATTTTTTAGGCTCTGGTATCCCCAAACAAAGAATTTGTTATTGGGCGAATTCGATTTAGAACTAATAAAAAACTTACCGAATAGAGAAGCGGTGATCTATACTTCCCAGTAGGATTTAGGAATTCAATGAAGGTTTTATATCTCTTACTCTTTTAATTTTAAAGATAATTTTACTAACAGTTTATGTAAATCTAATTTATATCCGATTAGAGGTGTGAGCTGGACTTGGTTAGTCGTTTTCTCTATCGCTATATATCCTTCTTTCTCAAGCGTTTTTATATCGTCATTTATATCTTTTTTGCTTCTTAATTTCCTTATTTCCTGAATTGAAGAAATACCGGAATTTTTTAGACAACATGTCAGCGTGCATAATAAAGTTGCAGCTAAACTAGGTTTTCCCTCAAAAGGATTGGCTGATACCAATTCTATAACTTCGTTTTCGTAATTTATAAACCAGTGCGAGTTTAACGAGTTGAACTTAACTTGAAGACCCAACGGCTCAAGATAGTTAGATAGCCCGGTAATAAGGTTTTGGAAATAAAATGATTTATTCTTGGTTTTTACATTTAAAATATCTAATATCTCTTTTTTTGTAGCTCCAATTTGATATGAATTTTTCTTTCTACTAAGTAAGTGCATTAAAATTGAAATTTCATTCATTTTTTCAAAAACCTCACACATATAATGTATTTGTGTCTTTTTGATACTTAATTTTCCCTAATTGAAGCAAGTGCAACAGATATACGAACTGTTCATAAATCTTTATTTGATCTAATTTATTTTCAAACACATCTTCAAAATAACATGGGAGTTTGTTTCTGATTTTATTAAAAAATGCGTTGAGTTTATCCGTGAACTTTAGCCTCGGGATTTCTAGTAAAAATTGGAAGTCACTCTTCTCTTTATCCAAGTGTTCAATCTTTAAATCCATTAATTTCTCTTTACAAAAACGATTTGATGCGTATTCTAAGAAACTTAGTGATATTGCGTCTAATTCAAAAGTACGATTCCAACATCCATTAAAAATCTCAGTTATTTCTTCATCTTTTGGATTCTCTTTTAAAAAATCTAAAAATTTCTTCTCAATATCTAAAGAACTAAGTAAATTCCTTAATTCCTCAAATTTACGGCTAAGTAGTTCGCACGCATTTTTGTAACTTTCTGAATAATTTTCAATGTTGAAAATGCTAAGTGAGTCTTTTATATCACTGAAAATTGGATTCAATTCGAGGTTCAATAAGTTAATTTTGCCTGAAAGAACTTCCTCTTTAATAACTTCGATTTTATTATTAATTTCCTCTGAAAAATCTATTTTCTCCATAATTACTTTTCTTTCACAATTTTAGGATTAAAAATGGTAGATACTTCCTTTTTTCCGACTCTAGCAACTCCAATTAACTTGTCAGCTAATAAATATAAAGCGTTTGATGATTTTGGAAGAAACATTAATAATTGAATAGAATTATCCTCCAAAGTAGATTTAATCATCTGATACGAAGCTTCTGAATTCTTATCGTCTAAAAACATTCCTGCTTCATCAAACATACATAATGGTGAAGGTTTGATTTCTTGAAGGGATAAGATTAAGCTAATCGAAATCATTGAAATTTGACCTCCACTTAAAGCTGTACAGGATTTTAACTGATCTTTTGAGATTGCAGCTTTAATATCTATCCCCAATTCTTCAAACCTTCCTATTAATTCAAGAGTACAATAAGCCTTGATATTTGCGGATTTAAATTTTTGATTGATTTTAGAATTTAATTCCTTTAAAACTAATTGAAATTTATCGAAATATGTGGTTTCCAGCTTGTTTTCTGTTTTAATAGCAGCTTTTATATCTCTTTCTATTTCCTTCTGATTTTTAGTAATTTCTTTTAAACCTGTTATAACTTGTTCTTTTTCTATTAGAAGTGAATCGTCAACATCTAAATAATTTAAGAGTTCTTTATCAATTTTTAGTATGTCTTGATTAATCTCTTGTATTGGGCGGATTATAATATTTTCTTCTATTATAAACCTCCCTATTTCAGATAAAATGCGTTTTAAATCTTCTTTTTTCATCCCTAGTTCATGTTGTAATGAAGATTGCTTAAAAATTTCTTGTTCTAAGCTTAATTTTAGTTGAATATGCGCTTTATCTATTTCGCTCTTTTCTTTTTGGGTCGTTACTTTTTGGTGGTGCAATTCAGAGATTTTTGTATTAATAGATTGAATCTCTTCTTCTAGATTTTCTAATTTTCGATAAATTTCAAATGCCTTTTTATCTGACTTCTTGAAATCAGCTTTTTTCGAGTCATAATTTAGTTTAACTATACCCAAATTATTTTTAATAGAATTTATATTTTCATTGAGTTCCTTTAATGATTCTAGGTTGTCACTTAATTTTTTATCCCATTTTTTAAATTCAATGTTTAAATTGTTTAATTCGTTTGGAATTTCTTTTACTCTTCTGTTCCAACTGAAAAACTCGGGTTCTTTTTGAGATTCAAATTCTTTGATTTCTTCTGTTAGACTTTTTATGCTTTCTTTAATTTCTCCATTTTTTTGCTCTAACGAATAAACTTGATTATATAATTGATTTTTTTTTGAAGTTAACCTTTCTTTTTGCTTGAAATTGAACAAAAGGTCAGTAAACGATTCCTTCTTTCTAAAAATCTCACCTTGCAATTTATCAAGCTTTGCTTGCTTCACTTTTACTTCTAAAATTTTATCGTTTAACGATTTTATTTCTTTTTCTAACAGTCCAGATTGCTCTTTTTGAGTCCCCACGCTTAATAAACCTTTAAGCCGTTTTATATGAGGGCTCTCAAATACGTACTTATACGATATAATTTGTTTGCCTTGTAAAGTTACGCACTTGCCCTTGAAAGCGCTTGTTTTATAAAGCTCTTTTGCAGAGAGGTTATCCTTAACAACCACACAATTTTTAATCTTCGAATAAATAACTTTTTGAATGTTTACATCTTCGTCAATAATTTTAATTAATTCTGCTAAATAACCTATTACTCCTGATGCTGAAATTTTTGGAAAGGGAATAATATTTACCTTCTTTGGGATATAGATATTGCAATAAGCATTATATTTCTTTTTTAATCTCTCTAATAAGTTTAATGTGTCCCAATCGCTCGCAATAAAACTATTAAGCAACCGTTCTCCCAAAACTGATTCAATTGCGTAGCTTAAATCATCTTCATATTTTAAGTACTCGATTATTGGCCCTTTAACTCGATCATCTAATTCTCTCTTTTTAATTTCTTCTTTGAGAATATTGATATTTGCAGAAAGTACAATTTTTCTTTCTCTTAATGCTGTTTGTAGTACTTTAAACTTTTGCACCTTTTTCGATTTATCGCGTTCTAATTGCTCGATTTCAGCTCCGAATTTTAATAGATTTACAGTAACTTTTTTTAGATCTACATCTAATCTCTTCATTAAATCGTTTGAAGGATTTTCTAAGAACCATTTATTTTTTTCTAGTTTGTGGTCAATGTCCATCAAACTCTGAAATAGGTCGTTAATATCTTTGTTGGTGTCTTCAATATTACTTTCATTCTCTTGTATGCTTCTATTATATCTTTCTTTTTCATTAATTAAATTGTTATATTTTTCTAAGAAAGCTTCATTCTCTTTGATCTTTCTTATAAGGTCATTTTGTTCCTTAATCAAATCATCAATGTTGCTCTTTACAGATTGTTTCTTTCTTTTGATTATTTTAATTTCGTTTTCCAAGTTTTGTTTTTGGCTGCTATATTTACCTAAAACCTTCTCTATTTCCGAGATTTTTGCTGATAGTACTTCCAATTCTTGTTTTGCTATTATTTTTTCTTTCTGCCAAGCATCAATTTTATTTACTAGTTCTTTTTTTTTATATTCTAATTCTCCTGTTTTTTTTGATAAATTGTTGAGGATGTCATCTATTTCAAAAATTACTCCTTCCTTTTCCTTAACTAAACTTCTGTATTTTTCAGTTTCCTTGGTTATAGAGTTTATTTTTTTTTGGCTCTCCTTGAAAGACAAATCCAGTTTCTCAATATCTTTTTGTAGAACATCCTTATTAGCCCATAACAATTCATCGGTATATTTATTTCTAATATCTATTATTTTTTTTTTCTCATTAAGCCGTTCTAACTTCGGTGCCAACAAGTCTAGGTTAAAATTTAATGTATTTTTTCTAGTAACTAACGATTGAAATTCTCTATCTAAAGATAAAACGCCTTCTTTTTGTTGAAGTATCTCCTCTCTGAGACCTTTAAGCCCTATACCTTCTTCTAAAAATGAACATAACTCGATAGGTTTTAAATTTTTAATTGCATCGATTTTACCTTGACTTACAAATGCGAATTGATTGTCAGGGTTAATATCTAACTCAGTAATAAGCTTTTGAATTTCATTAACGTGAACTTTTTTAAAATTCTGGTCATTTTTAAGTTTAATTTCAAAAAAAGGAGATTTTCCTCTTATCACAGTTCTTCTTACTTTAACAATTTCACCATGGTACTGAATATGAAGCTCAACCATTGCATGAGCTTGACCGTTTCTAATAAAATCAGACCACTTTTTATAACGCTCGTCTCTTTCATTACTACCTAAAGCAAATTTGATAGCCTGAAAAATTGACGTTTTCCCACTCCAGTTCGGCCCAATGATTAAAATAAAACGAGGAGGATCTTGATTTTGGTGAATAGAAAAATCTACTTCGTCTCTTTGAAATGATAAAAAGTTCTCTAATATAACTTTTCGAAGAAATATACCATTTACGGTAGGATCTTTTTCAATATTTTCTTCTACCTTTCTTTTTGAGGAAGTAGCCGTTCTTTATCACCCGTTATGTTATTGTTTTCCAAAAGCTCGCTTTAAATTATCTATACGTTTTTTTGCCTTTTCTAAATTAATTTGAGCCATTTTTGGACTATCATTTAGAATAAAAGCGTATTTTGCTAGTAGTTTTCTATCATTTTCTTCTAATTGTTCCTGCTTATACATTTTATCAATAATGAGTAATAGCTCACTATAATTCTTAGAAACTGCGTTTTCATATAATTGGTTGAGCATAAATTCAGAGAATCTTTCTTCTTTTATTTGATTAAGGACTTCAGACGATTTATTAACTGCTTTTCCCGTTTCTCCTCCCTTCATGAATCTCTTATTTAGTGAGTTTTGATTTTCAGTAACACTATTATTCAAAAAATCCAATTTTGCCTTCTCATGAGAAATAGAAGGTATAAATTCTCCCGATTCTATTAAGTCAATCAATCCATCTGTAATTTCATTACTTGAATCATTTAATTCGGAATTAAGAAAATGTTTAAAAATACCCACTTTCAGTAATTGATTTATATCTTTTATTTCCCAATTAACTGTAAAATCTACCAGTGTTTCAATATCAAATACGATTTTTGGATTCTTTTCTGAGAAGTTCCTAAAAATCGTCTCTCTCTCGATCTTATCTAAAAGGGGGACTTTTATGAAGAGATCAAAGACTTCAAAAATTGATCTAGAATTCATTTCGATCTCTTTAATACTATTATTAATCCAGATTAAGATTAGCCCATTTTTCAATATTTCCTTCTTGTTTTTAAAAGAAGTTATGAAATGCTCTAAAATATTCCTTTCTTTTAAATTAATGTTGGAAAAATTCTCTTGATTGATCAATATTATTCCTTCTATTCTATTTTCTTTTTGTTGATCTTCAATTGGTTGAGATTCATCACCAGCTTCAATCGTGCTTTTCTTATTTGATTCTTTAGCTTGTATTAGGCTTTCCAAAATAGAAGTAAAATTGTTAATAAACTCATCAGGCGTCCTGATGATTTCCTCTTGATTTAATTCATAAAAATTTAAATAATAATTTTTAGAAATTAGTTTTAAATAATCATCAATATCCGTTCCAGACTTAATATTGATTAAAATGGCACCCTTTGGTTGAATAAATTTATTATAACTCTGAACGATCGATTCCTCGTGGTTGGTTAACATAATTTTCAAATAATTAATAATATCGTTATACTTATCTCGATAAAAAATGTCCTCTCTATCAATGTCAATTTCATTTGGTGTAATTAACCGATAGTATTTAGAGAATTCTATATCGTTATCTATATCTTCCATAGAGCATATCATCTATCTGATATTAATTTTTTTTAAACATTATTTTCAAGACAATTATCACATAAATATTTAGCGTTTGATTATCTACTGACAAAAACTCACATATTTAAAAATCTTAACTTTAAATATCAACAGCATAATTATTAAGTTCAACAAGAAAATGTTAATAAAATAAAGAGAGGTAAGGAATTTACAAAAATTATGATTTTAATAAAAAAAAGAGTGGAAATTTATATTATTTTATTTTTTTCCGCCAGTACCATGCATACAGAAAAATCCGCCTTCTAGTTCGTACTTTGGAAATAATCCACAACCAAAGCAACTACAACCATTATTCTTAACTTCGGACATTGGTTTTTCAGTTTTTCCACGTGAACAAAAAAGGGCATGTGGCTCAAATTCGTTTAATTGATTAGGTTTGAACGAAGGACAAGGACCACAGAATTTACGACATTCGCTCATACTTTCTTCATCATCAGGAACTGGTTTTGGCATAATACTTAAACCTATATTTTCTTACCTTAAACAACTAAATTTGTTGATTATTAACGAAATAATCATAGTGACTATTAAATTTAATATTTATAGATTATTAATTTAAAGGGAGTTTAATCTTAATCTATGAGCTTACATACTAATAAACTAAATTTGATGGTTTAGTTGAAAGCTAAGACTTGATTAAATATTTCTAAGTATTGCTTTATTTCTTCCTTAAATAAGTGATAGTAGGTAAATTTTTGTTTTTTATATCCCTGTATTATACCCGCCGAAACTAGCTTTCTTAAATGATGGGAAATTGTAGATTGGGACTTATTTAATATAGCTTCTAATTCACATACGCACCTATCCTGCCCTTTCAAAGCATTAATAATGATCAATCTCTCTTTGGATGCGATCGCAGATGTGAATCTTTCTAGAACATCTAATTTGTTATTTTCTTCTAATTCCTTACCCAATTCTAGTAATTTATCAAAGCCAGAAGTTGAATCTGAGCAATTTTCACAGACACATAACATTTTTTTAATCTCTAGAGCTCTTTTTTCCTTCATTCGGTCACCATTTTAAATATTTCTTTCTTATATATATAATGAATAAATCGATAAATATAAATCTATAGGATTTTTAGCCCCAATATTACTCAAATCGATAACCTTAAATTTGAAGTATAATATTGTATCTCAACCTTCCACCATAAATAATAAAATAACTTGAGAAACAATGGATAAGTCCTATAATCTAAGGGTTGGAGTAATTTCAGATGGGAAGTATGGTGAAAGAGCTTTTGAGAACATTAAAAATAGATTTAAGGCGTTTTGGATAAAAGTTCCGGATATTCCGCTTAATGTTATATTAGATGACGATATAGAGATGAGTATTCCAGATTGTGATATGTATATTTCTTATGTTCGTCATCCAGATATAATAACTCAATTAGCAGAACTAAAGAAACCACTAATTCTTGGGGTTTTACCAGGTTATGGTCTTTACGAGCAAACCAAAAGATTAAATTCCAATGTTATACATGCTCCCACTATGTGTTCTTTAGAAAGTAATACGGGGATTGAAGCGATTGACTTATTCACTCGTTTTTATGGTAATCCTATTTACAATCCAATCATTAATCAGAATGGCTTTGTCGAAGAAATTGAAGTAAACAGATCTTCGTTGTGTGGTTCATCTGAAGCGGGGGCTAAATTTTTAACTAACAAACAATTTAACGAAGAAAACCTTCAAAATTTTGCTTTAAGCGTCTGTCATGAATGTAGAGCTCCAAGATTTGGAAAAACATGCGATAAAGAAGTCGCAGGAATCATTCATTTAGTATCTCTTTTCAATGGTATTTCAAGCGAGAGATACCTTAAACTTAACGATAATCTCAAGCAATTTATTACTAAAATCCAAAAAGAATATAAAATTAGAAAAAATAATTCAAAATTAAATTGATTATTATGGTTGAAGAAAATATAGAAAGTAAAATATTAGATAACATAAATGAAGCAGAAGAAGCAAAACAAGTATCACGAAAAATAAACTACTTCGAAAAGTATCTTACGATTTGGGTGGTATTATGTATCATTATTGGTATCCTTCTCTCCCAGTTTATACCAGAGATAAGTCAAGCAATTAATTCCTTGCAAATTGGAGGTATTTCTATACCAATTGGAATTTGTTTGTTTCTAATGATGTACCCTGCGATGTTAAACCTCCAAGCATCAGAATTGAAAAAATTGCGTAAAAATCCAAAACCTATAATATTAACATTAATTTCTAATTGGATCATTGCTCCTTTTGTGGGTATGGTAATGATTAATATATTTCTACCTGGTAGCGATCCAGATATACAACAACTAAAAGTTGCGATAATTTTACTGTCAAGTTCGCCATGTACGGCTATGGTGTTAGTGTGGGGATGGATGGCAAAGGGCAATCAAGAGCAGAATGTTGTAAACACAAGCTTGAATACGATAACAATAATCTTTTTGTATGTCGGAATGGTGTCTTTATTAACAGGTATCCAAAATATTCTCACGCCTGGGATTATTCTTGATCCATGGTTACTGTTAATCTCTTTAATATTCTTCATAGGAATTCCGTTATTTTTAGGAATTATAACCAAGAGATTAATCATTAATTCGAAAGGATTATCGTGGTTTAATGATAGTTATAAACCATTTGTCGGAAAAATTTCAATTGTTGCTTTATTGACAACTTTAGTTGTTTTGTTTTCTCTAAATGGCAACATTCTCCTAATTAGACCCGATTTGTTGCTACTAATCTCAATTCCACTCTTAGTAGGTTTCGTAATAGTGGTTGCTTACAATGTTTTTATTACTAAAATTTTCAAAATGAAGTATAAAGAGGCTATTATTACAGTAATCATTGGCTCATCCAGTCACTTTGAAATTGCTATTGCAACAGCCGTCGCTATGTATGGAGTTGGTAAAGTAGCGGCTTTAGGAACCACAATGGGCTTATTTTGGGAAGTACCTGTTATGCTTGCAATAGTATATCTTGGAAAATTCCTTGGGAAACGAGGGTTCTGGAAATCTAATTCGGAAAAATAAATAAATAATAAAAAAAACAATAGATTTGATATAAATGGCAGTAGTCTACATGCGAAAGTTAGAAGAAGAGCCTGATAGTTACGACTCTAAATTCACAGCTCTTACAAAGGGTGTAAATCTAGAAGTTAGGCAGTGGATACTTGACAAAATTAGTACTTCTAAATCTATCTTAGAAGTTGGGTGTGGAACTGGAAGCTTAGCTTCTCAAATGGCGTTAAAGGGAAATAATGTTACGGCAATAGATATAAATTTTCAAATGATCAACTACGCAATGCAGAACTATCCTTCTGATTTAAAGGAAGGTACTCTTGTATATCAAACTGGATCGTTTTCCAACATGCCTGTTGATGCGAATTCTCAAGACCTAATTGTCAGTACTTTCATGTTGTCTGAACTTCGACCTTTTGAGCAGCAGATTTTCCTTAGAAATGCTTGGAAAGTATTGAAACCAGACGGTCGGATAATAATAGCTGCTGAATTTGTACCCAATGGCTTCTGGAAATTATTGTTTAAATTAAAACGATGGAGATATAAAAAAAAGCTTAGGCGCCTTAAATTAAGAAGTACATTTCTCTTGAAATGGTTCTTTAAATATATAGAACCAATTGGATTTAAAATAAATACAAAAAAAGATTGGAAACATGGAACTATTCAAGCCCTCGAATTAGTTAAAGTTGATGATAAAGAAACCAACGAACCAGGATTTTATCACCCTGAACCAAAAAAATTTAAAGGTGTTATTTCACAGCTAAGAATATATCGCTGTATTTATACCGGACAGGTGGATCTCGTTCCAATAGATCCTGGTCTTTACAAATCAGGGAACCCTGATAAAACTTCACCTATAATTGTTACCGCAAACTATGAATTTACATACATAAAAGTAATGAGAGATCTTAAAGGTCTTGATGCTTGGGTGTTATGCGTTGATTCCAATGGGATAAATGTGTGGTGTGCTGCAAGAGGTAACGACTTTGGGAATAACCAACTAATAGAGGCGGTTGAAGCTACTGGATTAAAGGATATTACTGAGAAAAAAACATTAATTCTCCCTCAACTATCTGCAGGAGGTGTAGCTACTCCAGAGTTACAAAAAAAAACTAAAGGATTCCCCTTCCGAGTAGTGTATGGACCAGTGTGGTCTAAAGACTTACCTGAGTTTATTAAAAATAGACCTGCTCGAAAACCAGATAACATGAAGCTTGCTAAATTTACGTTAAAGCATCGTTTTCGCGGATTTATTACTCACACATCCTTTCTACTCCGAAAAATATTTCTATTGCCCTTGCTTGCACTATTCCTAATTTTAATCGTTCTAAATTTGATAGGATTGTTCGATAAATTATGGTGGGCTGGCGAAATTCTACTTTGGGTAATAATCTCGAACTTTTTAATAACATTTTTATTTCCCATTTCTAAATTTACTCGGAGATTTATATATAAGGGGATTTTCTTTGGGACATTAAATTCTATTGCTCTGGGAGTTTTAACTTATTACATACATAATTCAATAGTCTATATGCTGTTAAACATCGCATTTTTCTTTTGGGTTTCATTTTTCTCTACAATGTCATTAAGTGGTTATACAATGGCTACGAGCCCAAGTGAAATTCAAGAAGAATATCCCATTTTTAGTATCATAAATAAAATTTTATTAACAATTAGTTTGATTTCAATAGTGGTTGGAATCATTTTACTGTAATAATAAATAATACAAAAAAATAAAAGGAAATTGACATATAAAAGGTATGTATAATGACAGAATCAGAATTTAAAGTTAGTTTGGATAAGTTATCTATAAAGGATTTTAAAATATTCATAAATGAAAATCTGTGTAATGGTTGCGGTTTATGTGGAGAAGTGTGCCCATTTGGACTTCCTCAACCTCTCGACACTGGAAAATACGATATTAAAAATCCTAAGCTTTGTACTGAGTGTAGTGCTTGCAAACGGAATTGCCCCGTAGATGCAATCATTATGAATGAACAAAAAGGGTGTGGCTGCCTTTGGAACGCGAGAGCGAAAGCTAAAAATACCAAATCAGGGAATAAAGATATCAACGCTTGTGCTTGTGGCCCTGAAGATGGTAACGAGACAAATACAAGCTGTTGCGGTTAAATGCATTGTAATTGTAACAAATATTTTAAACATTCGATATATAACAACTTAGAAAAAGGTGGAATTTATGGAAAAGGAAGAAGTAAAAATACTCGTTAGAGAAAATCAAGATTCAACGGAGATTTCTAAAAATGTATGCTGCGGTTCTTCAAATTCTTGTTGTGAGAATTCAGCTTCTCCGGAAATATCTGAAACTCATAACATTGAATCTTCAGAATTAGAATTGAGAGATACAAATAAACTTTACATTGATGTTTATGTTCCTTTAAATG
>Ga0209978_10000742_pt1 | contig 12872 bp, 11 predicted proteins | sample BentaG_FD_182805 | JGI IMG/M metagenome (GOLD analysis project Ga0209978, IMG submission 182805) | Deep subsurface microbial communities from South Atlantic Ocean to uncover new lineages of life (NeLLi) - Benguela_00093 metaG (SPAdes)... | ecosystem: Environmental > Aquatic > Marine > Oceanic >...
ATTATCAACCTGGCTATCTATGGCTATCAAGGTGAATAAGTATGGCTAAGAAAGTTACAACCCTATTTATTAGAGATGATGTCGTTAACCTGCTCGTAGTTGAAGGCAAGCAGATAAAGAAGTGGGCTAGCCTACCACTGGAGTCAGGACTGGTTAAACAAGGGCTCATCCTTGACGAAGCCCAGATGGCGGCTAGGCTCAAAGAGCTATTTAAGCTGGGAAAGGTGGACACTGCCAGGGTCATCGTTGCTTTGAGCGGGCACGATTCCTTATATCGTTTTATAACGTTGCCCGAATTGTCTGAAGCTGTAGTCGCTGAGGCAGTAAAGCATGAAGCCAGAAGAGTGATTCCAGTACCTTTGGAGGAAGTCTACCTTTCGTATCAGCTTCTTCCTGCCCCCGTGGGAGAAAGGCGCGTTTTTCTAGCCGCTTACCCCCGTAATGTGACTGATGCCTTAACCAGGACGCTACAGCGGGCAGGTATTGAGCTTTATGTTATGGACTTAGCCCCATTAGCCCTATGCCGAAACCTGGATGAGCCCAAAGGCATCATTGTAAATGCCAGGTTAGACTATCTTGACATTATGGTTATGGTAGATAGGCTCCCCCAATTAATCCGTAGGCTTGCCCTACCTAGTGAGGCTGAATCTTTATCGGAAAAACTACCAACTATTATTGAAGAGCTTAACCGGACTGTTGCCTTCTATAATTCTAGTCATCAGGACAAGCCCATAGATTCAACCATGCCCATATTTGTCAGCGGTGACTTGGCGGAGGCACCGGAGAACTGGCAATCACTGGCTAGCAATCTGAGCTATCCAGTGTCACCATTGTTATCGCCTCTGGAATCCCCTGAGGGCTTCAGCCCAAATGAATTTATGGTTAATATAGGGCTGGCTCTTAAAGAGATTCCACCTGAAAAGTGGGGGATGAACCTTTCATTAGTGAATTTTAATGCCTTGCCTGAGGTTTACCGACCTAAGCGAGTGCGTGTGCCGCAAGTCATTGTCCCGTCTGGTATCGGCGCCGGCATTATCTTGCTTATCTTCATGGCTTTTCTGGCTTGGAACAGTATGGCTCGTATTGAGGTATTACGTTCTCAGCTGGCACCTATTGAAAACCGCATAGCCCACGAGCGTAGTGAAATAGTAACATTGCAGGAGCAAATTGGACAGATAGAAGCACAGATTGGGCCGGTAGAAGCTATGACGAGCACTTTTACTACTATGCTCACCTCTCTAGAAGGGGGTCGTGAAGAGGTTGATAGAGATCTGAGCCAGATTGTTAGCTTGAAGCCAACCAAGGTGGATTTGACTGAGGTTATTCATGAGGGTGATAGTGTAACTGTCGGTGGCATGACGTCAGACGAGAATTATATTTTTAGATATGCTAAAGATTTAAGAAGCAGCGGTGAATTCTCTACAGTGATTATCTCGTCTATCATCCACAATCCTGAAGAGGAGAAGGTAAGTAGGCAGTTCCAGTTTCAGTTTTACTTGGTAAATTAGAGTGGGGAAAATATGGATATTTTTTCATTGCTTAATTTAGCTAAGGCAAAGGACGCTTCTGATTTGCACTTGGTTGTCTCTAGCCCGCCACTACTACGAGTTTGTGGCTCTTTGCAGTCAATAGACGGTTTCATGACGTTAACCGCTGATGATATAAACGAGGCTTTTTGCCAGATAACCACCTCTGAGGAAAGGGAAGAATTCCACCAGCATCTGGAGCTTGATTTTAGCTGTAGCCTACCTGAGGTTGGTCATCTGCGGTGTAATGCCGCCCAGCAGCGCGGGGCTATCAGCCTGGCTGTGCGTCTGTTACCACTAAGAGTCCCCACCATAGATGAGCTGGGGTTGCCTCTTATATGTAAGGAGCTTGCCTTAAAGCATAGAGGGCTGGTAATAGTCACTGGACCTACTGGCAGTGGTAAAACCACTACCCTGGCAGCTATGATAAACCACTTGAATATTAATGAAAGTCGCCACGTGGTTACTATCGAGGACCCTATTGAATATGTATACCCCAGCATTAACTGTGCTATAACCCAGCGCCAGTTAGGCTCTGACACTCTATCTTTTGCCGACGCCCTGAAGCATATCTTAAGGCAAGACCCAGACGTGATTCTGGTAGGTGAGATGAGAGATTTAGATACAGCAGCAGCGGTGATTACTTTAGCTGAGACCGGGCACTTAATATTGAGTACCGGTCATGCCCCCAGCACTGCTCAAGCAATGGAGAGAATAATAGACTTGTTCCCACCCCATGAGCGCCATCTAGCCCAGGCACGGTTGGCTTCCTTAATAATTGGCGTGCTATGCCAGGCGCTTGTCCCCCGGGCTGATGGCTCGGGGAGGATAGCTGCCGTTGAAATTATGCTGGGTAATCCACCAGTGAGGAATCTCATCCGCGAGGGTAAAATCTACCAGTTACCAAATATAATCCGCACTCATCGGGAAATAGGCATGATTTCACTCGACGAAGCCCTGGCTAGCCTCTATCTCAAACAAACCATTAGTGGCGAAACCCTGCTCTCTTTCTGCAATGACCGCCAGGAGGTAGAAAAGCTTATCGGCAAGGTAATAGTAAAAAAAGTAGGAGCAAAATAGCTTTCTTGAAGTCTCCCACGAGTCTCCACCGATTTTTGCTTGCCTGAAAGCGTTGCTTATCAAACGCACCCCCCTCTCCCTGAAAGGAGAGGGGGGTATTTTATAGAGAGGGGCATCTGCCCCTCTTAAACTCTCCGTGCAGAAGCCTTTTATCACGGGAAGCATATGTTGAAATCCGAAATTTAAAGCACCAAAGCCCTACTTGGCAAATAACCACAGAAAGGCTCATCGGTAAATATGCCACCAAACATTACCGATGAGCCTCATCTCGCTAGATGTTACTTCGGCTACGCCTGCTTCCTCCGGCGCAGCCTGCCATGGCTATAATCCACATAATCCGATGCTACGGAGCTTTAGCGCCTTGGGTGGTTTCACCAGTAGCACTATTAATAGTATACAGGTACTCAGTCTTATTTATGATGTACATTGCCGGATTATTGAAAGGACTCACTACAGGTGTAGGTACTAGTTGCGCAGCAGTATAACCAACGATTACGTGACCCGCCACCGTCGACTCAGCCATTGCCGCCGTCACGGCTAACAGGACATTAGCAAATTCGGTTTCTTTCGCCTCCGATTCACCCCGGCCAATGAACTGGGCGACGGCAGGGATGGCTACTGCCGCCAGCACACCCAGAATAGCCACCACCACCAGCAGCTCAATCAGGGTGAAGCCCTTCTCCCCATAGCGAAACTGCTTCCTCAGCCTTCTCATAAACCTCCTCATTTTTTCACCTCCTTTCTTTGTTATTTAAATGTAGTTCCAGTAATTTATTGTATTGTATGGTATAGCTTATCTTTGGGTCAATAGTCCATTTGTAATAGGAATATGGTGCTATATAGCCTCCCCCCTTCTTTGGTGAAATTCTAAATCCCCTTCAGAGAAAATACTAAATTCTAAGCACTAAACCCTAAACAAATACAAAACACTAAAAACCGAGGGAGCCTGTAGCTACATAAATCATAATACCTTCCCTATTCCACTATTGCAGGTTATGCTGATATGGGAAGGTATTATGTTCCAGAACAATGTTCTATTCCATAAGAGGGTATCATTGTGAGCCGAAGGTCGCCAGACTGCGACTCTGTCGAGCGTGGCAATCCCAGAGGTGGGGTATTCTTGGAGATTGCTTCGTCGCAGACTCCTCGCAATGACAATGGGAAGGGGTGCCTCTTGAAGCTAACTAAAACCCCCTTCTTCTTTAAAGAAGAAGGGGTTCAAAATAACTTTCCAGCAAAATGCTTATGGGTGAAGGTTAATAAGCTATTTCCATTTAATCTTAGCCTCTTTGCCCTCGCTTTCAGAGGCTAGGTCATTTGAATTTGCTTAGAGTTTAGAAATTAGTCCGCCTCAGGCGGATAGAGTTTTCCTATCCAGATTGCTCTAGCTGCTTAACCTCAAGGACCTTTATTCGTTGCCTTTGAGCAAACTGCCTGGCTTCCTTGGTAAGCCCAGGAACGGCAATGAAGACTTTATCTAGAATGCCTACATCATAGGCCTTATTATCAAAATCAAATATCTTACCCAGCTCCACTGGCTCTTCAGTTACCTCAATACCGATGGCAATATGGTGAATAATAATGCCATCGTCTCTGGTAGCCAATATATCTATGTTATGTACCGCACCAGACCTGCCTTTAGCCTCAGCATTTTCCTTCACTTCGTAGCCGTGCCGCTTCAAGTAGTCTATAAGCTGTGATTTGGACTCAAATTCAAAGGGTTCTACTTCTAGCTCCTCGCTTGGCTTAAGGAGACTACTAGCCAGCACTGTCTCCAAATCCCTGACCTCAAGCACCTTTATCCTCTGCAGGCTGGCAAATTTCTCAGCTTCGGTGAGTAAGCTAGGGAGGACAACCAGGATTTTATCATGAATGCCAATATCATAGGCTTTATCATCAAAGTCAAATATCTCCCCCAGCCCTATCTTTTCTCCAACTACCTTAACGCCGATAGCGATATTATAAGTAATGATGCCATCATCTCTGGTAGCTAATATATCAATGTTATGTGCCGCGCCAGACCTGCCGGTAACCTTGGCGTTTTCCTCTACTTTGTAGCCGCGCTGTTTTAAGAATTCTATAAGCTGTGATTTGGGCTTGAGTTCAAACTCAAGCCAGCCTCTCTTTTCCTCATTAAGGCTGTAAGAATAAATATTCAACTCGGCAACTTCATCCTGGGGGGTAAGAGTGCCGCATTTTAGGCAGCGCCATTGTACCTCTGGCTGGCTGAATACCTCATAGCAATCATGGCACTTGTACATTAACCCCAGGCTCTGGTAGTCACCACCGCTAACCCGCAGCTCGTCACCACACCTAGGGCATACATATTTCTCGTTAGTCGCAAATTCCTCTTCCAGCCCAGCAAACTTACATGTGAGATGCTCGAAGACCCTGCCCCGGGCAGTATCCCCTGAGCCACATTTAGGACAGCGGGTAGACGGTCTCAAAACTGCTGACCGGCAGTGGGGACAGCTGAGAAACTTATCAAAGAAGTCCCTTTTCAGTATATCCTTATCAGCCAGGGATTCCAGAATTGATAATACTTCCTCCCCGCTGACCTGTAATATCTGCTCAGCGGCCGGATAGATAAAGCCCAGTTCATTGGTGAAATCAAGCTGCGGTCTAATATCAGTAATCTTCCCCGCCAGCATCTCTGCCACCAATTTCATTGCCTTTTCATTATTCCCAACTTCCATGGCTAGTGAAGTGTTGCTCGTAGGCTTATTGACATCTGCCAAGCTCTTCCTCCACACAATTTATTACATAACTAACTAAAAGAAGTATAATTCGCCAGATAGTAAAAGTCAACATAACCTAGGTTATCTACAGGCACTCCCTTATCCTATGCCCCCGAGATTAATTGCTCATAAAATGGCGTTCATATTTCATTAAGCTCTCAGACAGGGGAATAGCCTCTTATTGACTATATTAGCCGTATCATCCAAAATAGAGACCAAGTCATGGAAGCCGTTTTCATAGTCGTTTTCACCTTACTAGGGCTGGTTGTGGCTAGCTTCCTTAATGTCTGTATTGACCGTTTGCCCAGTGGTCAGTCGCTTCTTTTCCCTACCTCTCATTGTGCTTCTTGTCATCATCGTCTAGCGATAAAAGACCTGATTCCTGTTTTTAGCTACTTATGGCTGCGTGGTCGCTGTCGCTACTGCCAAGCTCCTATTCCCAGGCGCATACTCTGGGTGGAAATTGGCACCGGGCTCCTGTTTGGTTACCTCTACTGGCACTATGTTTTGAGCCCTGCTTCACCGAAAATTGCTGAATTAGCAGTTACCGCCGTCTACTGCTGCCTGTTTATCGTTCTTATGGTTATTGATTTGGAGCATGGGGTTATCCCCAACAAGATAGTCTATCCGGCTATGGCAGTGGCTTTGCTCATCAGCGTTTTTTTACCCCCATCCAGGTTGATTTATCCTAGCGGGGTAGTGCCCCTACTCATCAGCGACTTCTTACCTCAGTTAGGGATTGTTCAGGCTGCTATCGGTGGTGGTATTGGACTAGTGCTGTTGTTGTTGATAGTTCTTATTTCTAGAGGGGGAATGGGTTGGGGAGATGTTAAAATGGCAATCCTGATAGGCATAGTTACTGGCTACTTGATACTTGGCGCCTTACTTATGGCGGTAATTATTGGTGGTTTGGTAGCCGGGAGCCTACTTCTGCTAAAGATAAAGAAACGGAAGGAGAGCATTCCCTTCGGCCCTTTTCTTTCCTTAGCCACTATAGTTACCTTGTTGTGGGGAAGTAACATTCTCAACTGGTATCTGGGGCTATCCTAACCACTGCATTATGGATAACCTATTGACAAATTCATTAGACAAAGCTAGTATAATAGTAATAGGTTAAAAGTAATAGATGGTAGGTAGCTAATGAGGATAGAACGCCGAAGGTCTAGCATTGAAGTAATAGCTGATATGTTAAGGCTAGGTGAAGCTGGTAAGACCGAAATAATGTATAGCGCCAATATGAGCTATTTCCAATTACAGAAGTATCTTAATTTTCTGTTGCAATTGGGGCTAATAGATAAAGTCACTGTGGGGAATCCAAGCGTAACCTATAGAGTGACCAAGAAAGGACTTAGGTTACTAAGAAATATAGATAGTATTCTAGAAGTGCTTGAGTTAAAGGAAGTGGATTGACTCTTAGGCTTTTAGATTTTTTGAATAAATGTGGAGAGAGGTAAGTAGGAGCGCTACCAATATATCAGTGAGGCGGTAGCGCTAAAAATTGTCCAGATTGTTAAAAGGCTACTACCGGTAAGTAGCACCGTCGAGGGAGAGACTATATGGACGAAAAAAGGATGCTGATAGTACCAGTCGAGCTTGTTAAGAAGATTGATGATAACCGTGGAGACATGAGTCAAGCTGAATTCATTGATTTCTTGATTAATAGTCAATTGAAACAGAAAACAGAAGAGCAAGCTGAGAAGCAATATGCCACCAAGGAAGAGGTTCGTTCTTTGGAGCAGGATATGAAGAAGCTCCTTAGAAGCTTCCTTGACTTTTTTATTAGTTATGGACTTGAGCTGGGTAAACAATCACCAAAAACTGAGTTTGAAGAGCTAAATAGCAAGCTACTGGAGCTCGAAAATGACCTAGCCTCTGAAAGCGAGGGCAAAGAGGCTAAGATTAAATGGAAATAGCTTATTAATCTTCACCCGTAAGCATTTTGCTGGAAAGTTATTTTGAACCCCTTCTTCTTTAAAGAAGAAGGGGTTTTTACTTAGCTTCAAGAGGCACCCCTTCCCATTGTCATTGTGATGAGCCGAAGCTCTGAGCATAGCGAAGAGTCGGCGACGAAGCAATCTCCAGGAATACCCCACCTCTGGGATTGCCACGCTCGACAGAGTCGCAGTCTGGCGACCTTCGGCTCACAATGACACCCCCTTATGGAATAGAACATTGTTCTAGAACATAATACCTTCCCATTATCAGCATAACCTGCAATAGTGGAAACAGGAAAGGTATTATGATTTATGTAGCTACAGGCTCCCTCGGTTTCCTGGTAATACATCTTTTTGATATCGTCTCCCTAAAAAGGATTCCAGGGGCAAAGCCTTTCACTTGGAGTTTTGGTGTTGGCTTACTAGCTTACTCACTTATAATGATATGCCTTGCTCCAGATAAGCTACCACTACCTATATGGTCAACCTGGCTAGGCTGGGGACTGCTTTCGGTATCTCTCTTTTTGCTGATATATTCTCTGTTTGTTAATCTCCCTTTCCGTAGGACATATATAGCCACTGGTGTCGGGGACAAGCTGATAACAACCGGGCTATATGCTCTGGTTCGTCACCCATGGGTTCACTGCTTCAGTCTCCTCCTGCTATCCCTAGTCTTGGTTTCAAGGTCAAGTCTACTACTTATCGCCTCACCAGTGTGGATTCTACTAGATATCCTGCTGGCGGTTGTTCAGGATAGGTTCTTCTTCAGCAGGATGTTTGATGGCTATGACAGCTACCGACGGGAAACGCCAATGCTAGTGCCAAATCGACGGAGCATAAACACCTTCATAAACTCACTAAAGAGGCTAGAGCCTGAAATCTGAAGTTGGAGGAGAAACAAAATGAGTAACTTAGCTGAACTATTCAAACAAGGCAGATACGAAGAGCTATGGCAGAGGTGCTGTGGCTTTATTGACCTTAGCTTAGACGATTTTATGAAGATCCAGCAGCGGCTGCTCTTGGAGCAGCTAGAGCTGCTGAAGGGGTGTGAACTGGGTCGCTATATCATGAACGGAGCCAATCCTCATACCGTGGTGGAGTTCCAAGAGCAAGTTCCCCTTACCACCTATGCCGATTACGCTCCCTACCTCTTGAAGCGAAAGATGGACGTGTTGCCTAGGAAGCCAATCCTATGGCAGTACACCTCAGGCAAGTCTGGAGAGTATCCTTTCCGGTGGGCGCCAGTTACTGCCGGGCAACTTGACGAGGTAGAACCACTAATATTTGCCCTATTGTTCTTCTCCAGTTGTAAGCAACGAAAGGAAATCATCTTCAAGGAGCACGATAAGGTTCTGTATGGGATGGCTCCCCCTCCCTATGCCACCGGCTCGATGGCTCGTGCTTTCCCCCACGAGCTGTTCAATTTCCTGCCACCACTAGATGAGGCGGAAAGAATGTCTTTTGAGGATAGGATACAGCAGGGCTTTAAGCAGGCTCTATCTGAGGGGTTAGATTTGTGCTTTGCCCTATCCAGCGTTGCCGTAGCTATAGGCGACCGCTTCAGTCAAAGTGGCAGAAAGACAAACATCAAAGCTTTGCTTAAGAGACCAAAGGCTCTCTTTCGGCTGGCAAGAGGGTTGCTAAAAAGCAAGCTGGCTCGCCGCCTCCTACTGCCTAAGGACATATGGTCGCTTAAAGGCTTAATCACCTATGGCATAGACGGCTCGGTATATAGAGAGAAAATCAGGGAAATGTGGGGCAGATATCCACTGGATTTTCATGGCTGCACCGAGGCTATCTTGATTGCCATGCAGACCTGGGATCACCAAGGTATGACCTTCATACCTCACCTAAGCTTCTTTGAATTTATCCCGGAGGAGGAGAGCATTAAATCGTGGCAAGACCCGACATATCAACCGTCACCCCTATTGCTGGATGAGGTTAAACCGGGCAACTATGAGCTGGTCATTACTAGTTTCCACGGCGGTCCCTTTATCAGATACAGACCGGGGCACCTGATTAAAATAACGTCACTACGCAATGAACAACTCAATATAGACATCCCTCAGATGGTCTTCCTCTCTCGCATAGATGACCAGATTGACATCGCCGGCTTTACCCGGCTATCAGAAAAGGTTATCTGGCAAGCTATAGAGAACACAGGAATAGCTTATGAGGGCTGGACGGCACGCAAAGAGGTTAAGGATAAACCGCTACTGCACCTATATGTTGAACTCAAGGAAAATGGCACTGTTGCTGCCGAGCAGGTAGCTGACGCTGTGCATGGGGAACTCAAACGACTGGACCCTCCCTACGCTGACCTGGAATCATTTACCGGTTTAAGACCACTGGAGGTCACCCTACTTCCCGAAAATACCTTTCACCTCTATAGGCTGAGGCAACAAGCAGCCGGTGCTGAGCTAGCCCATCTGAAGCCGCCTCACCTTAACCCGTCTGATGGTACGGTAAATTTCCTAGTCAATGTCGCTGGCAAAGCAGTGGTAACGACAAGGCAGAAAGTAGAAGCGTAAGCAGCCTTAGTAATTTCAACTAGTTAGCGGCATATTGCCTGATTATACGAGTTAGGCTAAGCAACAGGAAGCAGGTAGCAATTTTGACATTACTACCTGCTTCACTTTATGTAAAACTCCCCTACACCATACTCCTATTGACAACACCAAAGCTGTAAGTCATAATTGAGGTAACAATACATAATATTGCGTATTAGAGGGGAATTCCGGGATGAATTTATGGGCAGTAATACCGCTCACCAGTTGTCTAACATTTGCCATATTATTTATACTCGTCTTCCCACAAGTCAAAAGACGAGTAGGTAAGGTATTTGCTCTATTTCTTTTTGCCTCCGGGGTATGGAGTTTTACCTCTTTCATGCTCGTCTTCAATCCGTCTACCTCTTCCCCGTTCTTACTTTTCTGGAACGGGCTGGTTATCGCGGCAATACCGTGGGTAGTCATTTGTTACTATCATTTCGTCAGGGCTTACAATAACAAGCCTGGTGGTATAGGGTTATATATTGGTTATGCGTTTGTACTAGCTATTCTGGTACTTTGTCTTGGTGGTTATGTGGTTAAGAGTGCCCATATGGTTGATGGATTTCTGTACCATGACATTGCACCTTGGGACTACGTTATAGCTGCTGTCCTCGTTCCCTTTCTCACTATCATAATTATCATGCTAGCGCAGAGATACCGTAGTTCAACAGACCCTACTGACCGCAATAGAACAACATACCTAATCACCGGCTGGAGCATATTAGTAGTTATCAGCTATATTACTCCCTTTACCCCAGCTCTAAAGGGCTTACCCACGGATCACCTTGGTAATCTTGCCAATGCGCTAATTATTGCCTATGCCATTTCTAGGTTCCACCTACTTGATATCAAGCTGGTGGCACGAAGAGGGTTGGCATACTTCATTTTAGTTAGCGCTCTCATTGGTGTATATACGGGTACGATATTACTTGGGCGCAGGTTCCTCCCCGACCAGCCATTCTACAGTATTGTATTATTTGCCGCTTTTCTAGTTCTCTTGTTAGCATTACTGGCTCGTCCACTAAGGTATGTCATTCAAGAATGGGTAGACCGCATTTTTTATCGAGAAACCTATGGCTATCGTCAAACGCTGCTCAGCTTCAGCAGTAAAATGGGCAATATCCTTAACCTGAATGAACTGGCTAACGAAATGTTACCCGCAGTAACTAAAGCTCTGCACATAACACAAGCCAAACTACTATTTCAAGATATGAGTAGCGGTGATTTTGTTGTACAGTTTACTTACCCAGAAGTGGAAGGTGAGTCAGTTGATGAGTTTAGATTTAGTGCTGATAACCCGATTGTAGCCTGGGTGGTTAAAGAGAATGCCCCCCTTAGTCTAGACCAAATTGATAGCTTTCCAGAACTTAAAGGATTATGGCAGGCGGAAAGGGAACAATTGACTGCAACTAATTTGGGGCTGTTGTGCCCTATTAAAAGCCGAGATAGGCTAGTCGGTATTCTAGCCCTGGGTAAAAAGAGGTCAAACGCCCTCTACACTCATGAAGATTTGGAGCTAGTAATGAGCATTGCAAATCAAGCTGGCATTCTAATTGAAAATGCCCAGCTTTATGCTCAGGCGACAATAAGGGCAAATACTGATGGGCTGACTGGTTTATATAACCACCGCCATTTTCACAAGCGCTTGGAGCAGGAAATTGCCCGAGGCTCCCGTTTCGGCACCATGTTCTCCTTAATAATGCTGGATGTGGACCACTTCAAAGTCTACAACGATAACTACGGGCATTTAGCCGGGGACCAGATTCTGCGGAAAATTGCAAATCATATTAGTGGTTCAATCCGAACCGTGGATATGGCCTTTCGCTACGGGGGAGAGGAATTTGCCATTATTCTGCCTGAGGCACATCTTGATGACGCTTTCAAGGTGGCAGAGCGCATTCGCAAAATAATAGAGTCAAAGATGGCTTCCAGCCCGATGCCAATAACCATCAGTCTTGGGGTAGCTAGCTGGCCATCTGATGGCTTGATGAGAGAGGAAGTCATTGCCTGTGCTGATGCTTCACTATACCGAGCCAAACAAACCGGAAGAAATCGGACATGTTTATCCTCGGATGTACTGAAATTAGAAATAATGGTGACCAGCGCCGAGCTTGAGACACGACCAAAAGCCCTGAGTATAATCTACGCCTTAGCCGCTACTGTTGACGCCAAAGACCACCGTACCTATGGACATTCCAAGAAAGTCAGTGACTACGCGGTAGCTCTATCCCAAGCGCTTGGTCTATCCCAAGACAGAATAGCCACTATCCGTGCTGCTGGGCTACTACATGACATAGGCAAAATCGCTATTCCTGATTCTATACTCAACAAAGAGGAAGCCCTGACTGATGATGAGTGGGAACCAATCAAGGCTCATCCCAGGCTTGGGGTAGAGATACTCAGGCATGTCATTGATTTGGTTAATTGCTTACCAGCTATCTTACATCATCACGAACGCTACGATGGTAATGGCTATCCTTCTGGTTTAAAAGGGGATAGCATTCCTCTGGAAGCTCGCATTCTGGCCATAACTGATGCTTATGATGCCATTACTTCCCTGCGACCTTATCACAAGCAGCTACCACCACAGCAAGCACTTGAGGAACTAAAACACTATGCCGACACTCAATTTGATCCTAAGCTGGTAGATACCTTTTGTAAGGTTATCGAGCAGACTCTACTAAAAGAGAGTAAGATAGAATCACATAGTGCCCCTACTATTTGGACTATACATTAATGGCATTCACACCCATTGAGAAAAGTCACCATCGACCTTAAATCTACGGGTCTATAGTGGAACAAACTTCTCATTAATATTCGCCGGCATTACCATCCAACAATGGTCCATTATGTATAGTCTAAGGTCATAATTGCCTGTTCCTCCCTACCTACAGTGATTGTCTCGTGCCTGCCAATGAATTATAGTGCTAAAAATAGTTTACAGTGCTAGAATAAGTGTGAAGTGGACAACAGTAAGAATCTGAATATAACTAGAGAAGTAGGGAATTAGATTCGGTGAGATACATAAGCCGGCTATCCTGG
>Ga0209978_10000744_pt1 | contig 12868 bp, 10 predicted proteins | sample BentaG_FD_182805 | JGI IMG/M metagenome (GOLD analysis project Ga0209978, IMG submission 182805) | Deep subsurface microbial communities from South Atlantic Ocean to uncover new lineages of life (NeLLi) - Benguela_00093 metaG (SPAdes)... | ecosystem: Environmental > Aquatic > Marine > Oceanic >...
GGAATGGAGGCTTGCTCCATCACCAGGCTTCGCCTCATATCAATAACCTTAGCCATTTGCTCGATACTAACCGGACAGACTTCCTGGCAAGCACGGCAGGTGGTACATGCCCAGATTTCATCTTCAGTTACCACCTCACCGGTTAGTGCTTTGCCGGCATTAGTCGGGGAAGCTTCTGCCTTGCCTCCGACCTTGAGCAGTTCGGGCCCTACTTCCAATAGATGCTTCTTGAGGTCCTGGATTACCTTCTTGGGGTTAAGTGGCTTGCCACTGGTGGTTGCTGGACAGTTATCCTGACATTGACCGCACAAAGTGCAGGTATAAAGGTCGAGCAAGTCCTTCCAGGTGAAGTCCTGGATTTTGGGTACGCCAAAGGTCTCAGCCTGTTCGAGGTCGATGGGCTTGAGGGTGCCCTTCGGGCTCAGGTTTCTGAAAGCCACATTGGGAAAGGAGGTGAGGAGGTGAAGGTGCTTTGAGTAGGGAATAAAGACCAGAAAGCCAAGAATGATAACGTAGTGAAGCCACCAGACTCCCCGATATGCCGCTACTAAAGTGCCCTGCGACATACCGGTGCCGGCCAGAAATTTAGCCAGAGCGGCTCCTACCGGGGGCCAAGAAGCTGAAGTATTGGAAGCAGCATAGTTGAAGCCCTCAATAAAGACATGGAGCACCATAAGGCTGAAAACCAGGAGCAGGATAACACCAGCTTCGGCAGTTGCTTCCTCTTCCAATCTCGCCGGTTTTATGATATACCGCCTGATAGCCGCCCAGATTACAGCCACGGTGACAAGTATGGCAGCCAGGTCCAGAATTGAGGAGTAGACTGTCTCAAATGTGGTGCCAGTGAGCATTTCATAGAGACCAAACCCTCCCCCCAGGCCGATAAAGATGATATAGCCGATAAGCAGTAGGCCGAACCCAAAAAACATGAAAGCATGCCCGATTCCAGCTAGGTCTCTACGACCACTGCCTATCAGGTTAGGCCATGGGGGAAAGACTTCGGTTAGTATGGCATTAATTCGGCGACCCAGGCTGACATTCTTCAGGCTGCACCATTGGAAAACAGTCTCAAATAGCGCGGATTTGATTCTGCGCCCCATGCTGTCGAAGCGGTTTTCCTCCTGTCCCAGGCGCATAAGGCGGAAAAGGAAGAAAACCCTCCGCGAGAATAACCCGAGGGCAATGATAAACAAGACCCAAAAAATTACATACCCCGAGATGCCAAAATAGGTGACACTAACCGGTGACACGGTTACCTCCGTATCAAAAAATCCATGCTACATCAGCTTGATTGCTAGACTAATCTGGATATAAGACTTCAGCGCAGACGGGTGACCGCCACAAAAATACCCAGGGCCAGGGCTAACAGGTCAAAAAGTCGAAAACCGAATCCCCACGGTAGAAAGAGGTTAACCAGATAGCTTATTGCCACCGCTAGGCCAGCCACAATGGCTAACCCAGTGCCGCGCTTGCGGTTAACCGAAAGGCTGACCACTTCGCCAATAGCATAACCAACACCAGCAGCTAAGAATAAATTAAGGAAAAAGAAAGGAAGCAACCCCGCTAGGACTCCCCAGACAATACCGCAAGCGATGGCCATACCCAGGCCAGTTCCTACCGCTCTCAGGTAGTATTGGGTGGAGACTCTATAGGTGGGCAACTTATACAATCGGGCACAATCCGGGCATCGGGCTCCGACCGGTGTCTGCACCATACACTTAGGACATATTGGCTTATCACACTTACCACACCTGAGGTTGGTCTCAACCTCAGGGTGAGTGGCACATCTCATATTATTATAGTCAACCTTTCTCTTTCTCTTCCGGTTGAGGTGGTTCAGTTGAGCTTGCTTCAGGAGGTGCTCGATGTATCCAGGCTTTTCTATCCCTTATGTCCCGGTCGAAAAGAAGGCGGTTAAGTAATAACTGCCTATTACTGAGTGAGGCAGAAATAGCAGTCCGGGGCATGGCTAGCCGTTTAATAACCGTTATTAGAAAAATGACCAGAAACCCCAGGGTAATGGGAAGAGGGTCACCAACTGCCCAGCTAACTATGGGTAGGGCGGCTACAGCAACACCTACCCCAAGCGGCACAGTGTGGATAACAAAGGCACCGATGGCGGCAATAATCAGGGCTATTATTATCCCCCAGGGCACCAGGCCATTTATTAAGGGGAGAATAAAGGCTACTCCCAGCGTGGTCAACATACCCCTACCCCCACCGAAACGGAGAAAAACTGACCAGTTATGGCCCACAATCGTTGCCAAACCCACTATTACCTGCTGGGTGATATCCAGACCCACTAGTTGAGCTATCCACACCGCTAGCATCCCCTTGCCCAAGTCATAGGGGATTATCGGCATGGCTATCCATCTTGAGGTTGATTGCCATAAATTGGAAGCGCCTATTGAGCCACTGCCATATTGCCTGAGGTCTATCCCATGGGACAACCTTGCCACCAAATAGGCAGCTGGCACTGCACCCAAAAGATAAGCACCTAGTGTTAACAATATAAACTCGATAATCGTAAGCTCTCCTTACTGGACTGACTTTAAGGCTCGTTGCTTTGCCAGAGCTATAAGTTGCTCGGCTGCTTCTATTGGCACATCCGCACTGCCAATCATAGTCTCACCGCTATCATCCAGACCGTGGTAGTCACTACCACCGGTAGTAATAAGATTGTGCTTATTAGCTAGGCTAACCAGCCTACCTACTTCGTCAGCAGTATAGTTATTGTAGTAGGCTTCGATGCCGACCAGACCAGCCGCTTTTAGCTCAGTAATCATCGTTTCTGGGTCGTGGATAGTTAATGGGTGTCCCAGCACTGGCAACCCGTTAGCTCGCAGTATTAGTTCCACTGCCTCTACCTGGGTTATCTTTTCCCGTTCAACATAGGCAGGTCCATCCCGACTTATATACTTGGTAAATGCCTCCTTAAACGAATTTATATAACCCTTCTCTAACATAGCTTTAGCAATATGAGGACGCCCTATGGAACTGTCTCCAGCTATTTCCTGGACTCGCTGCCACTCAATGCGAATACCTAAATCCCTCAGCTTGGCAATCATCCCCTGAGCCCGCCCCCGACGGGATTGGCGTAACATCTCCAGGGTATCTCCCAACTCATGGTCAGTATGGTCTATGAAATAACCGAGAACGTGAGCTTCACCATTAGGGACATCAGTGTTAATTTCAACGGCAGGTATAGCCCTTAGCTGGGGGAAGGCTCTGGCAGCCAATAGGGTTGGGACAACGCTATCCACAGTGTCATGGTCAGCAATCGCAATAACTGTCAAGCCAAGCTCTGCCGATTTATGGACAATTTCCGCCGGGCTAAGTCGTCCGTCAGAAGCAGTGGAATGTATATGGAGGTCTACTTTAGGCGTTATTATTCCACCTCCCGATAGATTCGTTCAATACTTATTGCCTTGCCGCTGTCCTTATCTACCCTAATCAGGACTGCATTAAATATTGTTTTGCCCTTCCCCACCGATAAACGATGGGGCAGCATAGTCAGAAAATGGTGAATTACCGAGTCGGTATCATCACCTATGACTGAATCAATAGGTCCGGTCATGCCAATATCGGTAACATAGGCGGTGCCCTGAGGAAGCACCTGGGCATCAATAGTTCCCACGTGAGTATGGGTGCCGAGTACAGCACTGACTCGACCGTCAAGGTATCGTCCCAATGCTACTTTCTCTGAGGTTGCCTCAGCATGGAAATCAACAATAATAACCGGCGGTTTGTGCTTAGTCTCGGCCAGTAATTTGTCCATAGCTCTAAACGGGCAATCGTAATTGCCTATAAAAGTTCTCCCCAGCAAATTCACTACCATAGCCTGGTTATTGACTAGATAGCCCCTGCCGGGTAATCCCGGCGGGTAATTCAATGGTCGCAGGATGGGCAGTTCACCGTCAAGGTAGGGAATAATCTCCTTCTGAGCCCAGATGTGGTTTCCTGAGGTAAACACATCAACACCGCTATCAAGCATTTCTATAGCTGTAGCTGAAGTTACGCCCAGACCACCGGCAGCATTCTCGGCGTTAGCCATAACCAGGTCCAACCCGTATTGCTGTCGCAACCCGGGCAGAAGCTCTTGTACTGTCCTTCTACCAGGGTTGCCAATTACATCGCCAATCGCCAATATTAACACTGGCTTTTCCTACTTAGCATAGTCTATGGCTCTGGTCTCTCTGAGCACGGTAACCTTTATTTGGCCCGGGTACTCCAGGCCTCCCTCTACTTTCTTAACGATGTCTCGGGCAAGCCTCATTGCTCCCAAATCATCAATCTCTTCTGGCTTAACTAAAATACGGATTTCGCGACCAGCTTGAATAGCATAGGACTTCTCTACTCCCTTGAAGCTATTGGCGATATCTTCCAGTGCCCTTAGCCGCTTCAGATAGCCCTCTAGTGATTCACGTCTGGCTCCTGGTCTGGCGCCGCTGATAGCATCCGCCGCTGAGATGATAAAGCCCCAGATGCTGGTAGTATCAATCTCAAGGTGGTGCTCAGCGACACCCTTAACCACCTCAGGTGATTTATCCCACTGCTTAACTAGGTCAGCCCCAATAGCAGCGTGAGTACCCTCCACCTCGCGGTCAATCGCCTTACCAATGTCATGAAGCAACCCAGTTTTCTTGGCTATGGCAACATCGGCGCCTAACTCGGAGGAAATCATACCAGCTAGATAGGCAACCTCAATACTATGGTCTAAAACATTCTGTCCATAGCTAGTGCGATACTTAAGGCGACCCAGCAACCTAATTAGATCAGGGCGCAACCCTGGCACCCCTACCTGATATGCCGCCTGTTCTCCAGCGTTATAGATGGTAGTCTCTACCTCTTCCTTGGTCTTGGCTACTACCTCTTCAATGCGAGCTGGATGAATACGGCCGTCAAGGATAAGCTTGGTTAGAGCTAGACGAGCTATCTCTCTCCGCACCGGGTCGAAGCCAGACAGAGTAACCGCTTCTGGGGTATCGTCAATGATAAGGTCAACGCCAGTAGCCTGCTCTAGAGCTCTAATATTACGACCCTCTCGTCCGATAAGCCGACCCTTCATCTCATCACTGGGAAGGGGAACGACAGCCACCGTAGTCTCGGTTACAATTTCAGAGGCAGAACGCTGGATAGCCTGAGACAAAATCCCCTGAGCTTTCTTATCAGCTTCCTCTCGTAGCTTTGCCTCCCACTCATGAATGCGTCGGGAGGTTTCCCCCTGTAGCTCGATCTCCATATTCTCCAGTAGAGACTGTTTTGCCTCGGCAGTGGACATGCCTGAAATCAGCTCTAGTTGCTGTAACTGCTTACTTCTAGCCTCTTCAAGGTGCGTACGAATGGTCTCTGCTCCCTTTTCTTTGTTAACCAGATTGCGCTCACGATGTTCCAGACTTTCTAACTTGCGCTCTATGGTTTCTCCCTTTTGAGCCACTCGATTTTCCTGACGCTGGAGTTCAGAGCGCCGCTCCCGATACTCCGTCTCGGCTCCTGCCTTGATTTTGCTTGCTTCCTCCCTGGCCTCATCTTGCACCTGTTTGGCCTCATTTCTGGCTGCGGCCGCCATTCTAACCGCTTTCCTCTGGGCAATACGTATTTGCCGGTCCATCATTACTCGTCGGGAAAGGAAGGTAGCCATAGCTCCAAGTACTATGCCGATAATAAAGCTGGAGAAGTAAACTAGTACATTTATGACCATATTTCACCTCCTTCCGCCCATAGCTTTATATTGTCATTGATAAGCTATAGATGGTTGATCTTATTCACCTCACTAATTTAGTGTCGGGCAAAATACTATCCGACCCTACTCCCTGCTCTCGCCATATCAGCTCTACAGTATGATTTATCACCCCGTAACTAAAGCCACGCCGCCTGAGATAGCCGCTTAACCGATGACGAAAGTCCTGATAATCAGACAGGGGTAGACTACGAGCCTTGCTAAGGGCAGCGCGATAGGCACTATCGTTATCGTCAACGGTTTCAACTACTTTGCCCATAATCTCTTCAGCTACCCCCTTTCGCCTCAGTTCTAACTTGGTTAACCACCGGCTACGCGGGCTAAACGTTTCCCGACTCTCCTTCCAGAACTGAGCAAAGGCGGTATCATCCACTAGCCCTTGTTCCTTTAGCTTGGCTATTACTGCCTCTACACTATCCTCACCAAATCCACGCCGGTAAAGCCGCTCCCTTAGCTCAGCTTCACTTCTAGGTCGGTAGCCAAGGTAGTGAGCCGCCGCATTAAGGCAACGGCGGTAATTATCAGACCCGGTCAGTGCCTCAATCTGACTGTCAGACAGCTCCTGCCCGACCTTCAGACCTTCCATTACTGCCACCTCAGCCTCCAGGCTAAAAGCGAACTTGTCATCCAAGAACACATTTACCCGCTTTCCTCGACCTCTCCCGGCACGGATGGCAGTAATCCTCTTCATTAACTAACTATCCCCCTTCAAATAGCAAAGGCTGAAGCCCCAGCCTCAGCCTTAATTACCCTTGTCGCCTATTAAACTAGCTACCTAAACTACCATTAATCCTTGGGTATAGAATTATGGCTAGTGATGGCTGAGGCTCTAATCTCCTGCTCAATCTGCTGAGCAAGCTCAGGATTGTGATTCAGATATTCCTTGGCATTCTCCCTACCTTGCCCCAGACGAACATCACCGTAGGAGAAAAAAGCACCAGCCTTCTTTATTAGCCCTAGCTCTACTCCTAAGTCGATAAGGTTGCCCTCCTGGCTTATGCCGTGGTCAAACATGATGTCAAACTCAGCACTTCGGAATGGGGGAGCCACCTTATTTTTTACTACCCGAGCCTTGACCCGGCTACCTATTGCCACATCTCCCTGCTTGAGGGTTTCAATACGCCTTAGGTCTATCCTTACTGAGCTATAGAATTTGAGAGCCCTGCCGCCCGGCGTCACTTCAGGGTTACCAAAGATAATACCAACCTTTTCTCTTAGCTGGTTGATGAATATCACCGCTGTCCCTGACTTACCAATAGCGGCAGCTAGCTTTCTCAATGCCTGTGACATTAAGCGGGCTTGTAAGCCAACATGAGCATCCCCCATCTCCCCCTCAATTTCAGCCCGGGGTACTAAGGCAGCTACGCTGTCAATCACTATCACATCAACCGCCCCACTTCTGACCAGCGCCTCAGTAATCTCTAGAGCCTGCTCTCCAGCGTCCGGTTGGGAGATGAGTAGCTCGTCAACATTAACCCCGCAAAGGGCAGCATAAGTAGGTTCAAGGCAATGCTCCACATCAATATAGGCCGCTGTACCTCCTTGCTTCTGCGCTTCAGCAATTATATGCTGACCTAAGGTAGTTTTCCCTGATGATTCAGGCCCAAATATTTCCGTAATCCGCCCTCTGGGAATGCCACCCACACCCAAGGCCCGGTCTAATGCTAACGCCCCGCTGGGGATGCCTTCCACTGAAGAAATAGTAGTCGCTTTCCCTAGTTTCACGATTGAGCCTTCACCAAACCGTTTCTCAATATGGCCAATAGCTAGCTCTAGTGCTTTTTCTTTCTCCGTGGTCATCTTCGTCTTGCTTATATCATAGCACAGAAAGCCTATTAAAACAAGAAAATAACTAGAGGTTGCCGGTTAAGGGATTAATAGGGATTAAGCCTGGAGGTCAGGCATTTGGGGTAGCGAACGCTTGTGGTTACTAGCCGCTATCCTAGACTCAATCTTTTCTCTCACTGTATCACCGGCTTCGCCAGTAAGCAGATAGCGGTCAAGCTCTTCATAGCTGAATCCCAGTTCATCTTCATCGGTTTGCCCCTCCCATAATCCAGCTGAAGGGGGCTTATCAATAATCTGTTGCGGAATACCAAGAAAACTGGCTAGCTCCCTGACCTGTCCTTTGACCAGGTTACCCAAGGGTATAATATCTACCCCGCCATCCCCGTACTTGGTAAAGTAACCTACGGCAAGCTCACTCCTATTACTTGCGCCGACCACCAGATAGTTAAGCTGATTGGCAAAGTAGTAAAGGGTGAGCATTCTTAATCGGCACTTGAGGTTACCCTTAGCTAGTCGGCTGACGGTAGGCTCTACCTTTTCATCGGGTAAAGCCTTGAGTAAGGTATCAAGAACAGTATCAAGACACACCCTTTTGGTCGGAATGGAAAACTTGCTGACCACCGCCTGGACATGCTCCTCGTCCTCCTGGCAACTATGGCAAGGTATAACCACACCCAGCGTGTTTTGGGGAAAGGCACGGTGGCATAATACCGCCAGCACCGAAGAATCAAGCCCACCACTCATACCTATCACCACTCCCTTACACCCGGCAGCCAACACCTTCCCCCTTATCCATGAGGCTAGCTTGTCAGCTAACTGCTTTGTATCCATATAAATTCCCTATAACACGAGATAGTATACTACCCTCCAGCCAAACGGTCAAAAGGAAAGGTCAGGTTGTTTACCAACCCCTCACCCTTTTTCCCTCTCCCCTTATGAAGGGGAGAGGGAAGGGAATTTGTTAAAGGGGCTTCGCCCCTTTTAATCCCCTTAAGGAGAGTCAAAGAGGGGCGAAGCCCCTCTTATATAACTGTTTCCCCTTCCCCTTACCCTGGTGGAATAATTAAGGGGTGTTTAAGAGGGGCGGTAGCCCCTCTAAAGAAATCATCTCCCCCTTCCCCTACCCCGTAGACAGAAAAACCTATGACCAGTCAATCGAGCTATTGAGGAAAGCAATAAATAAGACTAAACTGGGTATTAGAGAGAAGAACGAGGCGATGAGTAGGCTGAATAAATTAGTAAAATTATAGTTCAAACATCAAGAAGGTGTGCGAGATAAGTCAACTCTCTGACATTCAAAAAATAATAAAGGTGCTTAAAGAGCTGTGACAAAATCTCATGGCAGTTACTAAGCATGCTTACTTCGGCTGAAGTGTATACTTACAGCGAGGGGAATTGAACTCTGAAAATTCGCAGTGGCGGGGGTAGGATATGTCAGCGAAAAAGGAAACTGCGTCGAAAACTTGGCCCAAAAGGCCGTGGGATAAGGTGATTGGCCGTGCTGAGAGAATCGTCTTTCAGCTTATCGCGGGGGATTCAGTGGGCACTTGTTTCGCCGTCTCGATTGGCACGTCACCCGAGTCTCACTCCCCTTTTTATATGTTTGCAACAGCATGGCATGTCGTAAAAGACATTGCTGGGTCAGACCAGCCTATTTACATGATTGCTGCCAACGGGAAAACTGTATGTGAAGCAAAAGCCGGTTGCTATGCAATTTTTCCCCTTGCTTCCGAAGCGTTCGATACAGCGTTGGTTATGGTGAAAAGCCCTGAGGAGATTGTTTCTCAGAGTGACCTACTACCGATGTTCGGCCCTGAGTCGCAAATGCCCCGAGGAACAGAAATTGGTATCCTAGGATTCCCGGGGATCGTTGATAGCGAATTTTGCTTCTTCAAAGGAACAATTTCTGGCTATCTGAGTAAGCCTCCCACTTATCTCGTAGATGCTGTAGGTATTAATGGCGTTAGTGGAGGACCTGCGCTCGAAAATCGCGCTCAAATTGTTGGGCTTGTTTCATCATATATTCCTAATCGAGTCAACGACTACACAACACTTCCTGGGCTTTTGACGCTTATACCAATCGGGTTAATTCGTTATTGGATGGAAAGCAAAATGAAAGCACGGGTCTTATAACATTCTGTACAGCTAATCGCTGTTACGGTAGCCTAAAGGTCTTCTAACTCTGTCAATAATATCAAGATATTGCTTTGCCTCTGCTAAATATCAGATACCCCCCAGCCACCCCACCCGCGATTATAGCCATACTCACTGTTGTCAGGACACAGAATAGGGTAGCATCATACCAGAAGCCCTGCGGGAAGAGCATAATCAGGTAGTCCTTGGCTGGGTCAAGCCGCCATAGCTCATTGGCGAAGCTGATGAAGTGGAATTGAAGAAATAGCTGGTCAAAGTTAAAGAGTGCCCCCAACCCCAGCGCCAGCATCAGGGCTAGGGTGAGACCACTGCCGCCAACCACCCCCCACGCCAGTTGCCGCCAGTCTTTCCGCCAGAAGAGAATAATCCCGGCATAAGCCAAAACATAAAGCAGCATTCCCATTGAAAGGCGATAGTCAAGCCAAATCAGCCCCTTTACATCCTTGAGATGAAGAATTTCCCGCTGATTAAATAACTCAAATGACTTGCCGTCCTTAATTACGGTAAGGCTGATAAACTCTTCATCCGAGTTAAAATAGCTGATTAGCCCGGTAGCTGCTTTCTCCAGCTCTGAATCAGCCAAGCTTGTAGTCTGGCCGACATTGTATTTTTCAAAGCCGTATTTATAAAGCCAGAGGCTATTTACCGCCCAGCCGAGGCTGGCTGTCAGCAGCAGGAGGGGCAGACACAATATAAATAGCCATTTAGCAGCTATACCAAGAATCTTCAAATCTTGCTCCCAATCATCTGTATCTAGATTTTACACCGTTAAGGCTAAAAATAATAGAGCTTGTTAACAACCCTATCCCTTTATCCCCTTACAAGGGAAGGGGGTTAGGGGGATAGGTTGCTAGGAAGTCTAAATAAATTTATTGTTAGTTTCTGCGCCATTGCTGTTAAAATACTCCCAGAAACTAACCCTGTGTTATAATAATTAGTCAAACACCGGGCCAGGGAGGACGATGTTTACTCATCTCCATGTTCATACCGAATATAGTTTGCTCGATGGCATGTGCCGCATCCCTAAACTGGTGTCACGCGCCAAAGAGCTGGGAATGGACAGCCTGGCGATAACCGACCACGGCGTTATGTATGGCGTTATTGAGTTTTACCGGGAAGCCAAGGAGACAGGCATAAAGCCTATTATCGGCTGCGAGGTTTATGTAGCGCCAAACAGCCGCTTTGGCCGTGATGTCGGTGATAAAAACCACTATCACCTCATTTTACTAGCCAAAGATGAGACCGGCTACCGCCATTTAATTCAGCTCACTACTAAAGCCCACCTTGAGGGTTTCTACTATAAGCCAAAAACAGATAAGGAGCTTCTCGCCCAGTATCATCAGGGTCTCGTTGCTCTCTCTGCCTGTCCTAGCGGTGAGGTACCCCGTCTTATTCTGCAAGGGCGCACCCAGGAGGCGAAAGAAGCTGCCTTGTGGTATAAGCAAACATTTGGTGATTTTTATCTGGAGATACTAAGGCATCCCATGCCTGAGCTGGAGCAAATAAACCAGGGTCTCATCGCGATAGGTACCGAGCTGGATATTCCGCTGGTGGCAGCCCATGATGTCCACTATGTCAACCGAGAAGATGCCTCGGCCCATGACCTGTTACTGTGTATTGGAACGAACACTTCTGTCCATGATGAAAAGAGAATGAAGATGGCGGGCGATTTCTTCTACCTCAAGAGCCCAGAGGAGATGGCAGAGCTTTACCGCGATATTCCTCAGGCGTTGGAGAATACCGAGCGCATTGCTGAAATGTGCAATCTCGAGCTTGAGTTTGGTCGCCTTCACCTCCCTGAGATAGAGCTGCCTGAAGATAAAACTGCCGACCAGTTTTTGGCTGACCTCTGTTATGAGGGTCTGCGTCAATATTACCCCCAGCCTACCCCGGAGATAGAAAAGCGACTTGACTACGAGCTGGAAGTAATAAGGAAGACCCAGTTTGCCAACTATTTCCTCGTCGTCTGGGACATCATCTCCTTCGCCAAGAAGCACAACATCCTTTTTGGGGTTAGAGGTAGCGCCGCCGCCAGCATTGCCCTCCACAGCCTGGGCATCACCGAAGTTGACCCTATTGAAAATAAGCTGGTCTTTGAGCGCTTTCTTAACGTGGAGCGTCGGGAGCTGCCGGATATAGATTTGGATTTTGAGGATGACCGCCGTGACGAAGTTATCACCTATGTTTCCCAGAAATATGGGCAGGACCATGTTGCCCAGATTATTACCTTTGGCACGCTGGGGGCCAGGGCAGCCCTCAGGGATGTAGGTCGGGCTTTGGGTATGCCTTACAGTTATGTAGACCGTGTTGCCAGGCTGGTGCCCTTCGCCCCAAATATGACCCTGTCCCGAGCTCTGGATGAGAATAAAGAACTCAAGGATATCTATCTTGAGGATGCCACTATCCGCAACCTGATTGACTCAGCCAGGAGGATAGAGGGTATTGCTCGCCATGCCAGCACCCATGCCGCCGGTGTGGTTATATCTAAGGAGCCTCTTGCCCAGTATGTTCCGTTGCAGCGAATAAGCAAGGGTAACAGTGAAGCCACAGTCATGACCCAGTTCTCTATGGACGACATTGCCCACATTGGACTACTCAAGATGGACTTCCTCGGCTTGGCTAATCTCACCATTCTGGGCAAGGCAAAGGAGATTATTTACCAAAATCGTGGTGTTGATATTGACCTGCACCGTATCCCGCTGGATGATGCCAAAACCTTCGACCTTTTATCCTCAGGGGAAACGACTGGCGTGTTTCAACTGGAGGGAGCCGGCATGCGCCGCTATATCAAGGACCTTAAACCAACCACCTTCAGTGATATTGCGGCTATGGTAGCCCTGTTTCGCCCCGGACCTATGGAACACATCCCCACCTTCATTGATGCCAAGCACGGCAAGGTGCCTATCCGTTATCCTCACCCTGCCTTGTCCAGCATCCTTGAGGAGACCTACGGGGTGATTGTATATCAAGACCAGGTGCTGTTTATTGTGCAGACCCTCGCTGGCTATAGCCTGGGGCAGGCGGATATCTTCCGTAAGGCAATGGGTAAGAAGATTCCCGAGGTTATGAAGAAAGAAAGGCGTAACTTTATTGCCGGAGCCAAGAAGAATGGCTTCTCGGCTGAGGTGGCTGGTGAGGTCTTTGCCCTTATTGAGCCCTTCGCCGGTTATGCCTTCAACAAGGCTC
>Ga0209978_10000745_pt1 | contig 12849 bp, 13 predicted proteins | sample BentaG_FD_182805 | JGI IMG/M metagenome (GOLD analysis project Ga0209978, IMG submission 182805) | Deep subsurface microbial communities from South Atlantic Ocean to uncover new lineages of life (NeLLi) - Benguela_00093 metaG (SPAdes)... | ecosystem: Environmental > Aquatic > Marine > Oceanic >...
GGAATGTGTTTTTTGTTAACGATGGGATTATTAAAATACAGGTAAAAAGTAAAGAAAAGGATCACTTGGTTGGAGAGGTAATTGCTGGTGGATTAATAAGCAACAATAAAGGGGTAAATATTCCTGCTGGAGAACTAAATCAATCTGTGCCTACTGAAAAAGATATTAAAGACCTTGAGTTTATAGCAGATATTAATCCGGAGTTTGTCGCAATTTCATTCGTATCTAGCGGAGATGATGTTCTCACAGTCAAAAAACTCCTTGAAAATTACGGGAATAATGAAATAAAATTAATTTCTAAGATCGAACGCCCTATCGCACTCGACAATTTTGATCAAATATTAGATGTATCTGATGGGATAATGATTGCGAGAGGAGATTTGGGCGTTGAGATCTCTCCAGATCAAGTTCCAATTAAACAGAAAGAATTGATTTTTAAGTGTAACCGAGAAGGAAAACCAGTAATAGTAGCAACACAAATGTTGGAATCAATGATTAATACACCAGTTCCTACTAGAGCTGAAGCAAATGATATTTACAACGCTGTAATCGATGGAACTGACGCTGTAATGCTCTCTGCTGAAACTGCAGTAGGTAAATATCCCATAAATTCAGTCGAATATATGAATAAAATAGCAGCAACAGCTAGCGAAAATACCCCCCTAAGAGCTCCTGATGGTTACGATTCCGATCGATTAACACACACGCAAACGCTTGGACACGCAATACATGCTCTTGCTCGCGAAATGGAAGAATTAAATTTCCGGGGAAAAATATTAGTTATTACTAGAAAAGGGTACGGTGCAAAGATGATTTCTAAATTCCGGCCCCCGCTGCCAATAATTGCAATGACTCCTTCTAAAAAAATTGCGCGAGAATTAAACCTTATTTGGGGAGTACAACCCATATATATAGAGAATATCGACTTTTTTAATTTGGATGTTGAGAGTATAATCGAACAGTCTGTAAGATTTGGGGTTGAGACAGGTCACATCGACGAAAACGAGCACGTAATAATTTTGTTAGTATCGAGAAAATTCCAAAAACGTGGAAACCTTGTTGGTCTTTATTATGTTGGCGAAATTCTTAATCCATAGACTTATTTTTGATCCGCTTGTTAATTTGTTTACCTTTCCTTTTTTTTTCTGTAACTTGTTAAATTAGATGAAGATTGCTTTAAAATTTATTAATAAATTAGGATCAATTTTAAATGTAAGGAATATGAATATAATCATAATTTTCAATTAAAATTCATAAAGTATTAGAAATAATATATTTAACAATACGAACTAAAGAGGTAGAAAAAAGATGGGAGAAAGTGAATGGAAACACGCCGGATGGGTGTCTGGCTTAGGAAAATGGGCTTGGATAATATTGCTGTTGCTAGGAATAGGTAGGATTCTTGCTGAACTAGGCACGTTTATGGTCGCAATAGCAGATTGGACAATCGCTCAAGCTGCGTGGGTATTAGCATTTGGAACCCCATACCCTGAGCCAATACCACTAGGGCCACTAGGGGTCTTAATATGGGGTTTAATCGGTGGGCTTTTAACTTTAATTGTAGCGTTATTCATTATTAGACCTAAATTTTCAAAACCGTGCGGAGAAAAAGACTGGGAAGCTTTATATGGGTGGACATTAAAACTTGGCGCAAAAATTCCATGGATGTTTATTTGGGGTATAATTTATGTAATCTTCGGTTGGGGCTATTTTACTGGTATATTCGTAATGCTTCCTGCTATAATGCTCATTTGGTTTGGTCCTAGGAAGTATGAATGGTAAACAGAATAATAGAAACTAATAAAATCTTTTTATTTTCTTTTTTTATTGTTGAGTCATAATATAATGCTTAAACTTTAATTTTTAACTTAGTAGAAAGCTCTTTAAATCTCGAGCGTAAAGTAACTTCTGTTATTCCTACGATATCAGCAATCTGTTTTTGCGTTAACTCTAAACCTTTTAATTTGCACGCTAAGTATATCGCTCCGGCTACAATTCCTTTAGGATCTTTTCCGCTCGTTGAAAAATTCGAAGAAAAAGCGTTCACTATCTTTGTGGCAGTTTCCTCTACTTCGTGATTGAGTTTTAAATTAGCTATGTAAGTTGGTATTAACGCGCTCGGGTCAGTGTTAGGTGATTTTATATTTAATTCTCTGATTAAAACCCGATAGCACCTTCTAATATCCTTCTCGTTTTCAGCCGATTCTTCTAGTATTTCTTGTAATGTACGTGGTATTTTTTTTATTCTGATTGCTAAATATATACAAGCAGCGATCATAGAATTAATTGATCTTCCTCGGAGTAATTTTTTCTTAAAAGCTTCTTTATACAACTTAATGGCTTCAAATTTTATGTGATTAGGAAGGTTTAAATTGCTACTTATTCTTTTTAACTCTGTTGTAGCAATGAGTAAATTCCTTTTTTCCCAAGTAATTCTAGTATTCCATTTTACAGCTCTTTTTAAATCTGGATCTTTAATATTTTTTTTGTTAATTACTGTGGTTAAACCCATATCTGGAAGTAAGCTTGAAATTGGAGCACCTGTATGCTCCCTCTGCTTTTTTTCTTGAGAAGTATAAGCTCTTTTTCCGCTGTGATTAAAATCCACACTTCTTTCATTTATCACTAATCCACACTGAGAACAAACAACTTCCCCTATTTGATTTAAGGAAATTATGTTACCTGCACATTCAGGGCATATTTCTGACCTTACATTTAAATCCGATATCATTTCTATTTTATTCACCTTTTTATAATCCTGTTGCTTTTAATTGTTCTAATAATTCTTTTTGCTTTTTGTTAGTCTTCTTCGGGACTTTTATTTTTACCCTTACTAACTGATTCCCTCTCTCCTCAGAGTTTAATTTATGAAAACCGTTATCTTTTAATCGCAATACTGTCGAATCTTTTGTTCCCGCAGGAACTGTAACATTTATTGTTTTTTCTATTCCTGGTACTTGAATTTTACCTCCTAATGTAGCAGTGGTAAATGGAATTTCGTGATCGATATAAATATCATCACCATCTCTTTCAAATAATTTATGATCTTTTACGTGAATTGCTATGTACAAATCTCCTGGAGAACCTCCATTTTCACCGGGCATTCCTTTTCCTTTAAGTCTAAGTTTTTGATCGTCTCTAACGCCTCGGGGAATGGTGATTGTTAGGGTTTGATTTGATCCAGAAGTGGGATCTTTGTATTGAACTTGCTTTTTCCCTCCAAGGAAAGCGTCCATAAAACGTACTTCCATATCGTATCTTAGGTCTTCACCTTCTCTTGGGAAATTCTGTTGTCTAGCGGATCTCGCTCTCGTACTTCCTCCCCTATTGGAAAAAACATCAAAAATATCTCCTAAATCGTTAAAAAAGTCGTAATTACCTGTTGATTGTCTTCTGTTAGAGTTTCGAGAGTTGCCAAAAATTTCGCTAAAATCAAAATTCCCGGGCGCTCCAGAGGTTGTGTAATAGTATGTATTTCCATCGGAACCTCGACGCACCCTTCCTCCTCCTGGTGCCCCACCCCTTTGTTGATATGTTGATGCGTCTCCTTCTACAACCCCAAACTTATCGTACATTTCTCTTTTTTTATCATCACTTAAAAGGCTATAAGCCTCATTAATTTCTTTAAATTTCTCTCCCGACTTTCCTTCATCAGGATTGACATCGGGATGATATTTTCGTGCTAATTTTCGAAATGCTCTTTTAATTTCTTCCTTGGACGCGCCTTTCTCTATCCCTAGCACATTATAATAATTTTTTGCCATAATTTTTAACCCCTTTTAATCTTAATTTACAGAATAAAAAAATAAAAAATAAAAAATATTAAAAAAAAATACATCTAAACTTACTCGTATTCAGCATCTACTACGCCATCGTCTTGACCTGTAGCCCTACGGAATTGCTCTTCTTCAACTTCGTCTGTAGTCTTTCCCTGATATTCATAGTTATCTCCGCCCATACCTCCTGGTGGGGCTCCTTGAGTTTGACCTTGTTGTTGTCCATACATTCGAGATGATACCTCGTGTAGAGAATTCTGTAAAGTTTCCATTGAACTCTTTATTCGAGTTACATCATCAGATTCCATGGCACTCCTAAGGTCAGAAACCTTTTCTAAGATATTCGATTTTAAATCTCCTATTACCGATTCATTTTCTTTCAAAAGCTTCTCAGTTTGATAGATTAAAGCTTCACCGTGATTCTTAGCTTCTGTTAATTCTTTAAATCTTTGATCCTCTTCAGCGTAATTCTCCGCTTCTCTTACTTTCTGATTGATTTCATCTTCTGACATCTTTGTTGATGCAGTAATCGTTATCGATTGACTTTTTCCCGTTCCTTTGTCTTTCGCTGAAACATTGATAATACCATTTTGATCGATGTCAAATGTCACTTCGATTTGAGGCATACCTCGTGGAGCAGGTGGTATCCCGGTCAAATGAAACCTTCCTAATGTTATGTTATCGACAGCTTTTGGTCTTTCCCCCTGTAATACATGTATCTCCACTGCAGGTTGATTATCAGCAGCCGTAGAAAAAGTCTCAGCCTTTTTAGTTGGAATGGTAGTATTTCGGTTAATCAATTTCGTAAATACGCCGCCTAAGGTCTCAACTCCTAACGATAATGGAGTCACATCTAATAGCAATAAGTCTTTTACTTCCCCTGTCAAAACACCGCCTTGAACTGCAGCTCCCATAGCAACGCACTCCATAGGATCAATGCTTCTTTCAGGTTTTTTTCCTAAGAAATCTTCAAAGATCTTTTGAACGCTTGGCATTCTTGTTGGCCCACCAACTAAAATTACTTTATTAACTTCACCTTTTTTTAATTCCGCGTCTTTCAAAGCTTTAATTATAGGCGCTTTTAATCTCTTTAAAATAGGATCAATCAATTGTTCTAATTTTGCTCTTGTAAGGCTCATAGCTAGATGTTTTGGACCTGCATCAGTTGCAGTTATGTAAGGCAAATTAATATCAGTCGATACTGATGTAGATAATTCAATTTTAGCCTTTTCAACCGCTTCTCTGATTCTTTGCATTGCCATAGAATCTTTACTTAAGTCAACGCCTTCTTGATTCTTAAATTCATCAACAACATATTTTACAAGTAACCTATCCATATCAGTTCCACCTAATTGAGTATCTCCGGCTGTCGAAATTACTTCAAAGACTTGATTGTCAAGTTCCATTACCGTAACATCAAATGTTCCGCCACCTAGATCTAAAACAGCGATTTTTAATCTCGCATCCTTTTTGTCTAATCCGTATGCTACAGCCGCGGCGGTTGGTTCGTTAATTAAACGCTTAACATTTAACCCCGCGATCTTTCCCGCGTCTTTTGTAGCTTGTCTTTGATTATCGTTAAAGTAGGCAGGCACTGTAATAATAACATCCTTTACTTCTTCACCTAAATAAGCACTCGCGTCTTCTTTGATTTTTCTCAAAATCATCGCCGAAATTTCCTGTGGTTTGTATTCTTTGTTTTCGATCTTCACTTTATAGGAGGTTCCCATCTTTCGCTTAATCGCTGTAATCGTTCGATCTGGATTCGAAATTGCTTGCCTTCTCGCAGGTTCTCCTACTAACCTTTGCCCATCCTTTGTAAACGCTACAACGGAAGGAAAAGCCTTTCCACCTAAGGTATTACCTTCGGCACTAGGAATAATCGTAGGTTTGCCACCAACTAATACAGCAGCAGCTGAATTGGAAGTTCCTAAATCTATACCAATTATTTTACCCATATTTTCTCACTTCTGTTTTTTTTAATTTTTATTATCATTTTTGGTTTAATTATAAGATTGAATTGGTTTTTGATATCTTAACCCCAGAGGGTCTCAATACCTTGTTATTTAAATAATAACCTTTATTTAGTTCTTCTATAATAGTATTTTCAGGGAGTTTTTCATTCTCTTCAACCATTAACGCTTCGTGCTTGTAAGGATCGAACTTTTCTCCATTACAATGCATAGGTACGACTCCCTCATCCTCTAAGAATTTTTCAAAATTTTCGATAATCATTTTAAAGCCCTTTTTTACTGATTCTCCTTTTTCTAATATATCCAATACGTTATAAGCTCTTAATAAATCTTCATAGTGTTTGATTAACTTCTTCAGCATATTTTCTTTGAATCGTGTTCTATATCTCTCGTTCTCCCTTTGACTTGCTTTTTTGTAATTGTCAAAATCCGCCTGAGTCCTTACTAAAGAATTTAAATACTTATCAGTTTTCTCCTTTAAATCCTTTAATTGTCTGCCATCTTCTTTTAAAATTTCTATTTGATTTTCTAACTCTGTTTTTTTTGCTAGAACTTGATCCATTTTTTTCACGAGCATTTCGTATTTATCCGCTGTTTCCACCAACTTTTTGTACTCGTCTTTTGAAATCGTTACCTTACGGTAAGGGTCTTCCAAAGACTTTCGAGCGTTGAAAAATTCGTCGTAATAATCTTCAAATACCATATTTTATCTTTTATTTTTGTAAACAAATCTTTCTTGTCAACAATCGATTGACAATCATTAATATACTTATATTAATTGACCTATTTAAAGGTATCGATTTTTAAATATAAATCGTTCAAGCGTTCTACTAACAAATATTTAAGACTTTCAATTTTTGTCGCATAAAAATAAATTCAAAAAAAAAGTAAATTAAACTTACTCTACCGTTTCATTTAGCAATTTTTCAGTTTTTTCAGCATTTTTTTTGGAGAGAATAATAGTTGTAAAGCCCTCTTACTTCTTATAAACATCTACTTTGGTTTTAGACATTAGATTAAATGAAATGTTTATATCTTCTTTACATTCTTTTGGGCTTCTAAAGTTTTTCTGTTGAAAAGGCATAAATTTATTATTCTCCATAAATCAACTATCTTAAAATTAGGCATTGTGAAAACTATGAAGTATAGAAAAATGGGTTCGCTTGATTGGGAAGTATCAGCTTTAGGTTTTGGGGCTATGCGGTTGCCAACAAAACAAGTAAAGGACGAAAAAACACAAGAAATGAAGTATGTAATTGAAGAAAACGAAGCGATCAAAATGATCCGCTACGCTATAGATAATGGAGTTAATTACATAGACACTGCTTATCCTTATCATGGTGGAGAAAGCGAAGTATTAGTGGGAAAAGCGTTAAAAGACGGGTATCGAGAAAAAGTTCACCTTACGACGAAATTACCCATGTGGAATGTAAAAAGGACCGAGGATTTTGATGTGTTTCTTAAGGAACAGATTGAAAGACTACAGTCTAATCCAGATATCTACTTATTTCACGGTTTAAACAAATCAAGGTTAGAAAAACTTAAAAGTTTAAATTTAATCGAAAAAATGGAACAGGCCAAAGCCAAAGGATTAATAAAACACATAGGTTTCTCGTTTCACGATAGTTTCGAAATATTTAAAGAAATAATTGATTACTATAATTGGGATTGCTGTCAAATTCAATTTAATTATCTCGATATTGACTATCAAGCAGGCACTAAGGGTTTAGAATATGCTGGGAGTAAAGGTATAGCAGTAATTATCATGGAACCAATCAGAGGGGGTAAATTAGTGATCCCAGACGATAAATTAAAGTATAAAGCTGAAATTAAGGAAGTTCTTGAAGCATCTAAGGTCAAGAGGTCTATGGCGGATTGGGCCTTGCAATTCGTTTGGAATCACCCAGAAGTTTCCGTTGTTTTAAGTGGGATGAGCACAACGCAGCAAGTTATAGAAAATATCGATTCTGCTAGCAAATCAAGTATAGACAGTTTGACAGAAGATGATCAGTATACTATTTCTAGTCTTCATAAAGCTTACGATAAATATCTTGTAGTTCCGTGTACGAATTGTGGATACTGCATACCTTGTCCTAATGATGTTTCAATCCCTTTTACATTTAGATTATTAAATGAAATAGCTTATTGGGGAGAATCTGGAAGACAAAGAATTATTTATTTTTATAACAACATGGCTAAAACTAAAGATGATGTCGAAGAACGGAGATCGAAGGGTGACGAAATAGATGGTGCTGCTACTTTGTGCATTCAGTGCGGAGAATGTCTTGATAAATGCCCACAACAGATCGAAATTCCAGATTTCATGGAGAAAGCAAATGAAATATTTGAGAATGGAAAAAGCATTTCTGATATATTATTATAACTAAATATTAAGAATTTTGTCTTAGATCGTTTCACATTATATAACTATATAAATTTACTGAGCTAAAGATTAAAAAAAAAAAAAAAAAAGGTAATTATTTAAACTAGACTTTACCGTATTTTTTAAACAAGAATATGCCAAGTATCACTATTGCTACGCTCATTAACGCAATAATACCTAGTTGCATCAAAACCCCTGCAGCAAAAGGAGATCCGCCATTGAATATAGTTGTTATTGCATCGGTGACGTAATAACTTGGGAGAAAAGCCGATATAACCCGTATTCCTTCAGGTAATACAATGAAAGTACCAAAAAACATTTGTGGAAGAATAAATATAAACGAAAGTCCCGAGGCAGCACCAGCCGATTTAGCTATTGTAGCTACAATTAGTCCCAATCCAACAGAGCATAATGATAAAAATAGCATAAAAATAAATGCCATTATAACTCCAAAGACATCCACATTTGGCCTATATCCCATTAAAAAAGACAATAGAAATACTATAGTAAGTTGGATAACAGCGATAAACATATTTGTAATAATATGACTCCCTATAAATTGGGTTGAAGTTGTAGGGGTCACGTTTATCCTTTTTAGTAGCCCCTTTTCTCGATCATCAGTAAACGACATCGACACAGTCATTATTATAAATATGCATGCATAAGCAAATAAACCTGGTGCCATCATATCAAATAAAGCCCCATCTCCACCACCTAAAGCTCCAAATGCTAATCCAAATACTAGTGTAAGTATAGCAGGAAAAAGTAAATTCATAAATAAATTAGCTGGTTCCCTGATCAACTTCAATAATTCCATTTTTACGAGTGCTAGAACTCTTTGTATCATTTTTCTATACCCCCTCCATAATTCTTCTTCCAGTTATTTTCATAAATACTTCTTCTAAATTTGTAGCCTCGTGTTTTTTCATTAATTCTTTTGGAGTACCAAGCGCGATTAGCTCTCCGTAATCAATGATACCTACTCTGTCGCATAGAGCTTCCGCTTCCTCAATGTAATGAGTCGTCAAAACGATTGTCTTATCTTCCTGCTTAAGATCACCGATAAAATTCCATGTTTTCCGTCTAGCCCGAGGATCCATTCCAACAGTTGGTTCGTCTAGAAAGACGATTTTAGGATCATTAATTAACGCAATAATTAAATTTAGCTGTCGAATCATACCGCCACTATATCCTTTCGCTTTCCTATTACTTGCCTCTTTTAATCCCGAAGCTTCAAAAAATTTATCAGCTCGTTCTTTTAAAACATTTTTATCCATCTCAAATAAATTTCCAAAGAGTTCAACATTCTCTCGCCCTTTTAGAAATTTATAGACCGACGCTTCTTGAGGGCATACTCCGATCATCTCTTTAATTTTGGTTAAATCTCTTTTTACATCGTATCCCCCTACAATTGCAGATCCTTCCGTCGGATTTAACAATCCTACAAGCATATTGATTGTTGTAGTTTTGCCCGCACCATTAGGACCCAAAAGACCAAAAAGTTCGCCTTTTTTTATTTCAAGGTTTATCCCATTTACAGCAGTAACATCGTCGAATTGTTTTACGAGATTCTTAATGATTATAGCGCTTGCACCATCAGGATCAAATATATCTTCAGGTTTTTCCCTTTTAATTTCTATTTTCGAAGGTTCTCTAGGTAGGAGTTTCTGTAACCTCATAATCTCTTTCTCAAGAACGACGATTTTATCATTTTTCGAACTTATATCATTTTTAAGTTCTTCTACTAATTTTTGCATATTTTCTTTATCATTCATATCTCTTATTACCTTCTTAGATTTATAATTATTTTAGTTTGTCAAATATACACTATTCCTTATCTAGTGAATTGATACCAGCAAGTCCCAAAGCTGCCACAGCTATTGCTAATATTACTATATCAATGGGTTGCCCAATAACACTTAGCACTATACTTACAATTCCCATTGCCATAGCAACAACATATAAAATCATTTGTACTATATATTTACTACTTTCTACCATTTTTTATTCACATCCATTTTTATTATATTTTATTTTTCATTAGAGTTTAATAAATAATTTGTAGTCCGATGTTTGATATAAAACTGTGTTCATTCGTATATAATTTTGATTGTAAGCATTAAGTGGTAAAATAGGAACAATAAAAAGTAAAAAAGGGCGTTTCTTAACCCGTTTAGGTGATAAATTACACCCCTAAAATCGCACTTTTCCTCAAAAAATATTATCTAATTACCCTCTAATGGATTTTTTTCAAATTTTTGATTTTCGGTATTTAAATAAATTCCATAAAAGATCTTCCCATTTTTAATCCTAAAAGGTTAGAAAATACCAGTTATGAAAAATAAAATTACTTAAAATTAAGCAGTTTTTCCTTTTATTTCTTTTATCTTATCCTCTAAGTACTTATTCCGCCATGTAGGAAAGATTTTTCCCCCGATTCCAATATTTATTGAAACTGATTCGAAGTCATCGGAAATGAGTGAAGATTGAACATCCTGCAATTCTTTCATTGAGCTAGTCCAAAGACAAAGGATAACAATATTCGGTAGTGTACTAAATGTCCAAGTAAATAAAGTTTTTTGACCATACTGCTCGCGCAATTTATCTAATAATTTTGTTTTATCGACTGTAATACTAGGTTTTAGCGTTAATACTATCATTACAATGACTTCTGAGCATTTATCGGGATACCAATTTATTGTGAAATGAATAAGATGATTCTCTAGTAATCTATCTAAATGACGTCTAACAGTTTTGGTCGAAGAACCAATTTCTTCAGCAATTTCTACTATTGTTTTTCTTGAATTGTCCTTTAAAGCATTTGTAATTAAAAAGTCGGTATTAGAGAGGATCTTATCTCTTTTTATATCTTCATCTGCTTCCGGCTGTATAGGTGTGCTTTGCAATCCCACCTTAAGCTCAGGAATCTCAGCTGTTAATTTAACAAAAGAAACGAGGGGTTCTAATTCGTTCGGATTTCGTATAACGGCATGTATAATAAAAAAATTACCACTATGTTGAGAAATAGTATAGATGTTTTCGTTAGCTCCTAATTTTTCAATCAAACCTTTTACATTTTTTGCCATAGAGGTTCCAAACATAACTATATTTGAGGGAGTTAGTTTGAAAGCATGGTAATTTAAATTAGTGACGAATTTATCGATTACTCCTGAAGTTACCATTGCTTTAACTCGCTTATGTATAGAATTAACGCTCATTTTGAAGGTTTCAGCAAGTTCTCGATATGGAGTCCTAGAGTTCCACATCAGCATCATACATAAGGCAAAATCAATTTCATCCATAGAATCAATCTTTATTCCAATTATTTTAGTATGCTCTGCTCATATAATCTTTTCTAATTTATTAAGAGTATAAAAATATTAGTAAATGTAAAAATTGATAATTGTCTTAATTATCCATGTTCATAAACAATTCCTGTCCCGCCCGCGGGATACTTAAAAGTGATAGCTCCAGGTTCACATACTTGAGCACAACCACCGCATTCTAAGCATTTATCCTTATAATCACTTATTATAGAAGCTACACCTTCTTTTATTTTCCAGAGATTTACAATACAAATTATTACACACTTATTACAGCCGTTGCATTTGGAGAAATTAATGGATATAAAATCATCTGTACCAGAAATATGTTTTGATAAACCCTCTAGTTCAATCTTCATTTTATTTGTCCCTCATTTGTTGCTTCTTTTTTGGAATCAAATCGAGAATTTTATAGATTTTCTCAACGATGGCGTTAATTATAAAGAAAAAGGAGATACCCTACACGAAATGGTAATTGTAAAATAGATTATTTTTCATCTAAGGCTTTTTTTGAATATAATCTTTGTCTTAAGGTCACTTGACTCGTATCAATGTCATGGTCTACTAGTTCTACATTAGCTAACTCTTGTACCGCTCTTAAAATGTAAGCACCTCCAATTCCTGTAGTATTTTTTAACTCATCGCGAGTCAAGGTTTCTTTTTCTCCATGAAGTGTCATTAAAATACGATAGTGTGGTTGACCCTGCCAAATTTTTTCCACAAGAACCCTGAAAATAGATAATAGCGCTGTAATCCTTTCGAAATCTAAATCTTGGGACTCAGCCTCTTCAGCTAATTTAGCAAACTTCGCCAATTCGACTTTAACTTTTTCGTATTCTTTTAATAAACGTTTTTGCTCCTCAGTCATAGTACCAATTCTCTGATCTCTTTCTTGTTTTTCTAATTCAAGTTTTTGCGTTTCTTGTTCCAATACCTGCTTGTCTTTTTCCAATTTAGCTTTTTCTTGCTCTAGTTGAACCTTTTCAGTTTCAAGCGTTTTTTTATCTTGACTTAGTTGTTCTCTATCTTTTTCTAGCGTGATTAGTTCTGTTTTAGCAGTTTCTAAAACTTCTATAAATTGTTTAAAATTATCTTCAACAGATCGCAACGAGTTTTCGATGATTTCTGTGGCATTTTTTTTTTCTGACATTAGGTTTCACATAAATGTTTTTAATTAATAATTATAAGTTTAATTTAAATATATAAGTTAAACTAAGTATAAAATATTGAACTCTGTATTTGATTGGAAATTGTTTTATATTGAATGAAAAAACTACTAAATAATAATTACTTATGAGTGTTTTTGATAAGGAGGATCGCAAATTTTTTAAGAGGATAATAATTTTAATCGTTTTATTAGTGCTCTCTCTTTCTTATCTAGTTTACGATAGGTC
>Ga0209978_10000746_pt1 | contig 12835 bp, 15 predicted proteins | sample BentaG_FD_182805 | JGI IMG/M metagenome (GOLD analysis project Ga0209978, IMG submission 182805) | Deep subsurface microbial communities from South Atlantic Ocean to uncover new lineages of life (NeLLi) - Benguela_00093 metaG (SPAdes)... | ecosystem: Environmental > Aquatic > Marine > Oceanic >...
CAAATTCCTCGTCAGGACTCCGGTGATAAATCCATTCTTTATGGTGGGTTCCACTGCTTGAGTTGATTCTAGAAAGGTTAATCCGGCGTCAATTGCGTCTTTTAAGAGTCTCTGCCCAAAGTGGAGGCGGTTTATTACGAATCCGTAGAGGCCTTCTCCTTTAATATCAAAAACTGTTTCCATGTTAGGCGAATAGATCTTGATCCCAACTACCTCGCGCTCCAACTCCTCTCCTGCCGGATAGTCTAACCCCAAGTTGTCGAAATGATGCCTTCCTATAGCGTCCCCACAAACCTTGTCTCCTATGTCCTGCTCTCTTTTTCGATCTATCAGGCAAACGTCAAAGCCAGCTTAGGCAACGGTTTTCGCCGCCAAGCATCCCCCTGTTCCAGCGCCAACAACAACCACGTCAAACTTTTTCAATAATCGCCACTCCGACAGTTCTTACTTCATTATTGCACCAAAAAAGCTTCATAACATTTGCGATGTTTGGAGAAGGGGCAGGGTTCGGTGGAGTTTAATTTAAAAGCATAATCAAACAAATTCATTTGGTTGTGCACTTCATGATCCTGAAGATTGAAAACGTCATGATTAGCGACGTGATAACGGTGGAAGCCGAGGCCACCGTTAGGCAAGCGGTAGACCTCATGAACATGCATGAAATAGGATGCCTAATTGTGGTAGATGAGGAAGAAAAACCCGTCGGAATTTTAACCGAAAGAGACCTGCTTAGAAGGGTTCTGGCTAAGCGCAAAGACCCCGTGAGGATTAAAGTTGGCCAAGTGATGTCCAAGCCACTCGTAACCGGAACTCCTCACATGGACCTCGAAGCCGCCGTGAGACTCATGTTCAAGAAAAAAATCAAAAAGCTCCCTGTGATTGAAGATGGGCGGCTTGTCGGCTTGGTAACCCTAACAGATATGGTGCGCGTCCAGCCTCAGATTATTAAGATATTAAAGAAGCTTGCCAAAACAGAACTACCACCGAAGCGGATAAAAAAAATAGTTGACTACTACGTAGTTTAAAAGAAAGAAAAATGAGTTTTTCACTTTTTGCGCAACGCTGTGAACTGACAATAGCCTTCGCTTGGAATGGAAGCTTCCATACGAACATCCACTGACAGGTTCAAGTTGTCGTATAACACATTCAAAGCCGACAAATCGATGTGTCTGCAAGTTAAAAGTTTTGCAACATCTTCTCCAGATTTCTCCTTAATGGCGTTCAGAAACACGCAAGGACCAACTTTGTGAGTAAGCTGGGAAGTATTGCTAACCACTACCGTCAACGTTTTGCGCTGGGTCCCCATATTGAAAATCTCCAAAAATCTCTGGCAAACGTGGGGGAATGGCCCAACTCCAGTTTTCTCTGCAACCTCCTTCATAACTTCATAAGTTCTATCGGAGTATTTTTCACCCAGTTCTATCGCCCTAGCCATGAGTTTTTGTCCATACTCTCCGAACACTTTCTTTGCTACGTCTTCGATTTCTTCCTTCTTCTTGTTTGCTATGTTTTCCGCGAAGTTATCGATTAGTTTGTTGACGTCAAATTCCTGTGAAATTGTGTCAAGTATACGCTGGTCGATGTCGAAGGACATTTCCTTGCTCATTTTCATGCACCTTCGGGCAAGGTTATTTTTATGGCGTTTACAGGACAAACTTCGACGCAGTCATTGCACACTACGCACTTGTCCCTATAAACGGCAAACACTCGATAGCTACCCGGTTCCTTAGGGTCTGTTTCTTTGAATCTCAGCACTTCCTTTGGTGCCACGGCGAAGACGGCTTGTGGACAAACTTGAAGGCATTTCTTACACGCAAAGGGAGTCAAACACTTAGACTCATCTATTTCAATTTTCGGCAACAAACCTCATCACCAAACGTCTTTAAGCGCGGGCAAACTACTTCTTTCCACAAGGGTTATGGCGCCTCTTGGACAGGCGGTTTCGCAAAGACCACAACCAAAACATTTGAACATGTCAATGTTGGCTTTACTAGTGGTCACTTCCATTTTTATGGCACCGAACTGGCAACGAGGAATACATTGGTCGCATCCGTTACATTCGTCGTAGTTCACCTTGGCTACGTGATGACCCTTAAGTAAGGCTCCCTGAAGCCCGTAATCTAAACGTTGCCTAATTGCTATGCAGTCAGGGTAGTCGCAGTTGCATATTCCACCAATGTAAGGTATACCAAAAATCATGACTGTATGTACCATCCCCCTCTTGTTCCAGTATCTGAGGAAATCCTTGGCTTCCTGTGGCGACATGAATTCGACTCCTCCCTTGTATCTTTCAGGCCATCTTTCCCATTTGTACATGCCTAGTCCTATTCCTATACAGGAGTAGGTTTTCGGGTTTTCTTGGGTTGCTCGAGTTAGTCTTCTGCAGATACAGTCTATCTTTGCTATGGGATAGGTGAGGTCTACGATTTCCAAAACGTCTTGAAGGGGAAGCACTTGCCCCAAGGGATTTTGCATAAACATTTCCTGCACACCCTGCAGTTGCTCATTGAAACTTTCCATGCTTACATCCTTTGCGTCTATTACCGACTTTATGAGTTCTAATCCCTGTACTTCTTCGATTCTTCCAACAGCGGTTGATGGTCCCTTTTTTGGCAACCTATAAAGTCTTCGAGCGTAGTTTTTGGGGTTTTTGTACCAAATGTCTCCTTCACCGTAAAGTTCGCATAATCTACACAAGGTTTAGACCTCTCGGTTAAGAAGGAAAACTTCTAGATTCATAGATAAAACCTTTGCTACTAAGGCGGGAACATCGATTTCAGAACAAGTTATATCCGAACCAAGGAGAGAAAGAAGAAATAGGGTGTGTTAAACATGAAGAGGAAAGTGAAAATTGTTGATTTAAGCGTACCTTTAGAATCTGAAGCAGTCAGTGAAATTCAGACGCCCGAAATCGAGTACGCCTCCCATGAGACATCAGTGGAACTCTTTGAATCAATTTTCGGAGTAAAAAAGGATGACCTAGTCTTTTCGAAGGGTCTAGGCTGGGCCGTAGAAACGGTCCACGCCTCCACCCATGCTAGCACGCATCTAGATGCTCCATGGCATTATGGAAAAACTTCGGAGGGTAAAGCCGCGAAAACCATTGATGAGGTTCCTCTTGAGTGGTGCTACGGAGACGGTGTTGTCTTGGACATGAGACACAAAAAGGCGGGAGAACTCATCACTGTGGAGGACCTAGAAAAGGCGCTCAAGAAAATCGACTACACCATTAAGACAGGGGACATTGTTTTGATTATGACGGGAGCCGACAAGCATTGGGGTACACACGAATACTTTTTCAACCATCCAGGCATGGGCAGGCAGTCAACTCTATGGCTCCTGGAAAAAGGGGTGAAAATAATTGGAATAGACAGTTGGGGCTTCGACCGCCCCTTCTCCAACATGGCCGCTGACTACGCCGAAACTAAAGATGGCAAAGTTATATGGCCAGCCCACTTTGTAGGCATAACGAAAGAGTACTGCCACATTGAAAAATTAGCAAACTTGGACAAAATTCCGAAACCATACGGGTTCAAGGTAGCAGTTTTCCCAATAAAGATTAAGGGGGCAAGTGCGGGTTGGGCACGTCCGGTGGCCATTGTTGAAGAAGAATAAAGGAAGAAACTACCTTCATCTTCCTCCTAGGCTCGTTCAGTGATACATAAGCTTCTTCTCATACTTTCTGAGATGCTCTGCAACCTGCTTTTTTCGCTTTGTAGACATCCCAGCTGTTCACTATGTTTTGCATGAGCTCTGGTTGGATGCTGTAAAAGGTGTCTATCTTTCTCTCTGGGAAGAATATTCTAATTAGGAAGCCTCTTTCAAGTCTGTCCATTTTAGACATGCTCAACTCTGGTTTCTTTGGAAGTATGTCCTTGTGTTTGTTGTAAAACTTTTCAAGGACAGGAACGATACACTCCTTGATTAGCTCTTCGTTTGTTATGTTTTCCAGATGGGGAAAGCCCATTTGGAAGGAATAGTCGATTATGTTTTTTATACCAGAATAGTTGAGGACGGTGCTGTCTAAGACCTTCCTATTTGGTATTTCTAAAATGTTGTAGGTAGGTGTGTACATCTTTGTGTAGTTAATGGTTATCTCCCGCACCTCTCCTTCTATGTCCCCTATCTTCACATAATCCCCGACCATAAACGGCCTCGATATCATGATATAGAGACCAGCCAAGAAGTTCCCCACAGTCTGCGTGGAAGCAAAACCGATGGCCGCTCCAGTTAAAGCTGAGATTCCAATAAACCAATCTGTACGCATGCCGAAAAGGGATAGAAGAGCAATCACGCCGACTGCGAAGACCATAATTCTAGCGGTTAACTTGAAAATGTTCTCGACGTGAGGCTCTAACTTTAACCGTTTTGAGTATCTGGCAATTGCCCTACGAGCCAGCCTGTCGGCGACAAGCACAATGATTACGATAGCTAAACCGGTTGCAATAAGCAGAATGTTTCCCGTTGTTAGGAAATCTGAGAACATGGCATGCCCCCCCGCTATGCAGAAATTGAATCGGTAATGTTAGCAAAAAATCTTTCTATCGCCCTTGTAGTTTGTTTGCAGTTTTTCATACTTACGTGCAATCCGCGGCAAGCAGATTGGGCTATTTCTGCGTGCAATATATTTAAATATATTATTCCCACTTTTCAGTGTTGGAACCATGATATCTAAATCAAAAGTAAGCAAACGACTTAATCGTTTGATCAAATCTGGAATCTGCCCCGCGGAGGATGCTTCGAAATACGCGGATGAGTTGAAACAACTAGCCGACATGGTCGCAAATGTTGAAACTGCTGATAAACGAAGCAGGTTTTTCAAGGCTCTTGCCGACGAGACACGGTTGAGGATTCTAAAGCTTCTTGAAGTTCGGGAGATGTGCGTTTGTGAGGTAATGGTTGCATTGGACTTGACGCAGCCCACTGCTTCTCATCATCTAGGCATCTTGGAAAATGCAGGATTAGTTAAAAATAGAAAAGAAGGGAAATGGGTTTTCTACAGCCTTGCGGATTCTTCGCTCATTGAGGCCATGCACAAATTGAATTTACTATAGAATACTGTCGGAAAAGAAGATTAACTTTGAAAGCGAGAAATTAGTCGCTGCGGAATCTTGAACTGCCTAGTAAGATCATAAGTAAACTCAACGCCAGTTATGGAAACTAGTTTACAAGTTATATAAATAAATTTAAATATATAAATACATCCGATAACACAGACATCCGCGGAAAACGAGAATTTGTAGGAGAAGCAGAAGGTTGACAGAGACACAGGAAAAGGAAGCGAAACTCGGTGTTTTCGAGAAATACCTCACTTTGTGGATCGCCATCTGCATCGTTGTTGGGCTCTTGTTAGGAAGGTTTTTTCCAGCTTTCGGTCAATATTTGGACTCTTTGAAATTCGCTCAGTTATCGATTCCAATCGGCATCTGCCTATTTTTCATGATGTACCCAACCGTGGTGGGTATAGCCTTTAGCGATGTTAAGAAGGCTGTGAGGAAACCGAAACCCATGCTTCTCACAATAATTGCGAACTGGGTCATTACTCCACCTTTAATGACGCTCTTCGCAAACCTGATCCTTCGAGGAAATCCCCAGTACATTGCTGGAGTCATACTTCTCGGCATGTCCCCATGCACAGCCATGGTCATGTGGTGGATCATGCTGGCCAAAGGAGACCTCGCTCAAGGATTAATAAACACAGCTATAAACGCACTACTGATGCTGGCTCTTTACGCACCCCTATCTGCTTTTTACCTTGGTGTAAGCGGGATACCAGTTCCATGGGACTTGATCGCCCTGAGCGTAATTGTTTTCATAGCCCTTCCAGTATCCTTAGGAGCAGTTTCCAGAAAGTTGCTTATAGGGAGAAAAGGTAAGGAGTGGTTTGACTCCACTTATCTTGAACTTGTGCGTAAAATATCCATCATCGCCTTGCTGCTTACTCTAGTCGTCATGTTTTCTTTTCAAGGAGAGATAATCCTTAACAATCCGCTTCTTGTGGCTTACCTCGCGGCGCCAAATCTGCTCATTTATGCTACAATGATTGCAATAACATACGGAATATCTTGGCTGTCAAACTGGGACTACCCAACGTCAATAGACACTACTCTTATCGGTTCAAGCAGCCACTTCGAAGTCGCCATCGCCATGGCAACAACCCTTTATGGGCTTAATTCAGGCGCCGCCTTAGCTACGGTAATAGGACCTCTGATGGAAGTTCCATTAATGCTGGCTCTCGTAAGGTTTGGTCTACGAACACGCCATCTTTTTCCAAGGAACAAAGGAAAAGTTACGAAAATAGCTCCAACCATTGAGAGAAGAATGCCCCCCAAATAGCCCTTCTCATCCCCACTCTTTAAGAGAAACGAAAATAGTGAAGACCGTGAACATGGCGAGTCACATTTCCATTTCACAGTTTAGACGGAAATCGCCTAAGTTGTTAGTATGAGGTTGCTTTCAAGAACTCTTCGTAATGTATGGCTTCTTCCCACTCGCCTATGCATCCTCCCGCTGGGATTAAAGTAACCGTTATTCCTTCAGGGAGTTCTTTCTTTGGGTCGTCTCTCACGTTCAGCGACTGTCCTGGTTCTTTATAGGCAGTTATCGCCACTTGTTTATAGAATCTGTTCTCAACAGGATTGTAGATCATATGGAGGAGACTTCGATAATCTGGCACCGGAAAACTTCCTTTGCTGTTTATCATTTTGTCCACCTCGCTGATTGCATCTATAAGATTGGCCTTTTCATTTAGTAAGAGACTCAGCTCACGGCCTATGACTTTGTTGATTGAAGGCTCATGGATAAACAGCTTTATTCTCTTCATCCCCATCCCAACTTGAACCTTCTCTTGGTTGCCTCAACTAAACCCATGGGACCAGTCATCATCACATCACCAGCTGGAGTTGCAAAGTGAACAGAAAGGTTTGTTTTGGCTAGGACATTTCTATTTGGTCCAGAGGCTACAACTTTCTCTATTTTAGAGAAGCCTGGTGGCCCTTCCAGAAAGAATAAACCATGACCGTTATCTTTGAACACTTCTTCATCACTAAGTTTTCCATCTGCGAAGGTGACCAAAAGCCGCTCAATCTTTTGAGAATTTAACAATCGTGTGTGGTGTTCCATCACTCCTACGATTTTTCGTTCTGAGATTATGGCAGCCATGGTATGTCCATTACCAACGTTTATGGCGAGAACTGGGTCAGCTTTCTCTACAACCGTATCTTTTAGACATCCAAGTATAGCAGCGGGAGAGGTATCCATAAGTAAGACATTGGCCCTTGGCAGTTGTCTCCTTGAAGCTAGAGCTGCAGACTTCATTCTCAAGAAACATGATGGGATTTCCTCTTCTATGAAGGCTAAGGTCTCAGGCCTTGGACTTTCTTTTAAGAGTTCTTTCATCTTTTGAATGCGAAACTTTCTATTGCTCATTCCTTTGGGAAAAACACCATGATCTTGGACAGCGATAGCCACAACATCAACATCCGAAAGAGTTTCATCGAATTCTATCAGGAATTTTTGCATTTTCGCAAAGTTGACCTCTTCGATAGTCAAGGTTTCTCCTTTGAAATTTCTAGGCTCGTTTTCTCCTGCAATTATCTCGATCCCTAGTTCCCTAACCTCGTCGAGGTCGTTTCTCACGGTGTAAGCTGCATTTTCAGTAATCATGACTCTAAGCCCTTTTTCAACATGGTTCCTCAAAGCGAAGGCAAAAGCGCCTCCACCTATGATGTTGCCTTTAATGAAAATATCCTTGTACAAGCGGGTGGCTTCTCTCACCTTTGCCGCGAAAACTTGGGATGGAGAGGGTAAAACCATTTTAACGCAGTTCTCGATGTTCTTTTTTCTGTCGTCGTATAGGAGAACGTCCTCTGTGCCAGCACCAATATCCATGGCCAAGATTTTCATATGCTCTTCTCCATTCTGAGATTAGTTTACTAGATAGATTAGAGCTCTTCGCTACATAATCGATGTGATGAAAAGAAGAGAAAGATGGAGCATTCTAATCGTGGGATGCCCTTAACTTTGGAGTTCCTTGATGTGCTCCTCGACCGCGCTGAGTTCCTTCCTTAGCTCTTCTGCGTAGCTCTTCAACTTCTCAGCCTTTTCCGCCTTGGTAAAGAATCGTCTACGATGTCCATGCCCATGTCCATATCCATGTCCATGCCCATGCTTCCACTCACGATAAGGTGGACCACAACAACATTCTCTACACATTTTCTTCTTCACCTCCATTTCAGTGCAGTAAAAAGTATTAGAAGTAAAGTATTTAAACTATCAGATTTATAGTAATATAGTCGCTATTATCAGTGAAAGTGATTGTTATGCGCAAAGAGGGCGATCACATCTGCTTCTGTCCGCTTAAAGGCGTTATTGATGTCATCAGCAAGAAATGGGCCCTCCTTATCATAAATGCTATTGGTAATTATGGAACGTTAAGGTTCAACAGACTTATGGAAGAGTTACATGGCATCAGTCCAAAGACTCTGTCTGATACACTGAAAGAGCTCCGAGCAGAAGGCTTGATCAAGAGAGAAGCGTTTGCCGAGATACCTCCACGAGTTGAGTACTCACTCACAAAGGACGGCATAGATCTTAGAAAATCCATTATACCTCTTCTAAAATGGGCTGCAACAAGAAACAACATAAACAAAGAGAGGCTTTGCAGATATTCTCTTACTGGACAATCTAACAAGGGAAGCAGAACACTCCAATACCCAGCGCATATAAATGGTATTTTAAAGTGGTAGCCCGGGGGAGATTCGAACTCCCGTCAGCGGGTCCAGAGCCCGCGATGCTTGACCACTACACCACCGGGCTTCTTTTAGGTTCTGTTACAAAAACGTTTTACCTTCCTAATAAATATCTCACCACGATTTCCATTAGAGGAGGTACAGAGAAAAAAGAGAGTCTCTAAGTATCTGCTCAACTAATGTTACGTACATCACACAAAATCGCAACATTTATATATTAAAACATTCCCTTTCCTTAAATACGGCGGGCCAGATGGACTGTTTCTGACTCTGACCATGATGAAGAACGACAACAGTGACGGATTTCTCGCCAGTAAATCACCGAGGGGAAAAACCACGCAGAAAAAAGAAATCCCGCAGCCAACCGCGGAAAAGTGCCCTGAATGCGGTAGCACAAACGTTGTCCACGACTACGACACTGGAGAGACCATCTGTGGAGGCTGCGGTCTAGTTCTTCGTGAACAGATGATGGATAAGGGTCCGGAGTGGCGGGCTTTCACTCAAGAGGAGAAAGCGTCTAGAAGTCGTGTGGGAGTGCCTACTTCCTATTCTGTCCACGATAAAGGGTTGTCCACTGCTATAGGCCGCGTGGACCGCGATGCCTTTGGACGTAAACTTCCTCTTTCCACAAGGCTTCAGATGTGGCGGTTGCGGAAATGGCAGATACGGTCTCGGGTTCACTCCTCTGTGGATCGAAATCTTGCTCAGGCCATGGCGGAGCTGGATCGCCTTTCTGACAAAGCGTATATTCCTGGGCCTGTCAAGGAGAAGGCTGCGGTTATTTATCGTAAGGCTTTGGATAAGGGTTTGGTGCGTGGCAGGTCTATTGCTGCTATTGCTGCTGCTTCTCTTTATGCTGCTTGTCGGACTACTAGAACTCCTAGGACTCTTCGGGAGATAGCTGAAGCCAGCTTTGTGGATAAGAAGGATGTGGCTCGTTGTTACCGGCTTCTGCTTCGGGACCTTAAGATTCGGATGCCTATTGCGGATCCTCTTACGTATGTTTCTAAGATTGCTGAGAGAACTGGCATCTCCGGTCAAACGCAGGGTGTTGCCATCAAAATTCTTCATGAGGCTAAGAGAAAGCGTGCTTCAGCTGGTAAGGATCCTATGGGTTTGGCGGCGGCTGCGTTGTATATTGCTTGTTTGCAGAGGAATGAGAAAAAGACGCAGAAGGATATTGCTGAGGCTGCTGGTGTGACGGAAGTTACTGTTAGGAACAGGTATAAGAGTTTGAGGAGGCAGTTGGGCCTAGAAATACCGGATTAGCCGGTTTCTTCTTCCAGTTCCATTGCTATCGGACCCTTGTAGCCGCATTCCTCACAGATGTATTTTCCAGGCGTTATTCCGTACATTCTTGGGTATGTGTCGAGGCCGCTGGAGAGTTTAATTTTGGGGCTGCCGCATTTGGGGCAAAGCTTGGGGGCTGGTTTACCTAGTTTTTTGTGTTTTAGTCCTTTGAGTACTTCGCGAAGATTTTTGAGTGTGCCCATGTTTATCGCTCTGTTTGGTTATTGGATTTCGACGTTTTCTTCTGGGTAGCCTAGGCGGACGAGGTAGGATCGGACTTTGTCTCGGTGGTCGCCTTGGAGGATGATTTCGTTGTTTTTTGCGGTTCCTCCGCAGGCGCAGAAGGTTTTGAGTTTTTGGGCTAGGCGGCTGAGGTTGGCGTCTTTTTCGTTGATGCCGTCGATGATGGTTACCGCTTTTCCCCATTTTCTTGTTTCTAAACGTACTCGTATGCGTTGTTGTTCTTTGCTTATTTCTTCGCAGACACAAATGTCTTGGGGTAGTCCGCAGGTGGGGCAAATTTCAGCCATGATACTCAATTAAGAAATTATGCGAGAACTATATAAGATTTTCAATCCAAACAATACCTATTCACGTCCAGTCTCTCTGCAGATAAACTACCCCTATTTTTCTTTATATACTCGCAACATAAGTTTTGGCACTAGCGGCACATTTGGGAGAATTGCGTCAAAAAATACGTTGAGATGAAATATAGCCCCCTCCCCCCTAGAGAACTAAGGTTTTCAATGGATTTTCCAACGTTCTCAGTGCTTTTCTGGTCACAATTTCTCTTAAACCGAAAGTTTCTTAATCTGTTCCAACACATATTGCCGAATTTCTCTGGGTTTCGGAAGCTTCGCAACTATTTTTCCATTTTCTATCAAAGGCTTTAGCATCTGTTGAGTTTCACCTCCGCATTCTGGACACTTCGGTTGAGATGTATTGAAGGGCAATACAGTGTCGACTAGGCATTCGGGACACCTCCAAACCTGCTTTCTCCCACCCAATTTACCCCGTTTAGCCACAAGTTTCCCTTCAAGCTCTATAATATCCATGGCAAAGTCCACGGCGGGAGCGTTACTAACAGAAGTTCCAACACCAAACGCTTCTGCACCAGCCTCGCCTAGAACCCTAACCCTTTCCTCGTTGAGACCTCCGGAAACGAAAATCTTGACGTGTTGATAGCCCCTCACGTCCAGTTCCCAACGAACCTCCCGAATGATTTCAGCGAAGTTTCCCTTCCTTGACCCAGGGGTGTCCAGGCGCACGCCATAAAGACGGTCTTTCAACGCTTCAGCAGCCATTATCGACTCAATCTTCTCGTCAAAATACGTGTCCACTAACGCTACTCTAGGAACATCCCGCGAAATAACCTCATCAAAAGCCTTCCAAGCCTTCACCTGATCCCCAAACACTATGATGAGGGCATGGGGCATCGTCCCCATAGGCTTCTCTCCAATAGTCTCAGCTCCCTTGAGACTGGAAACACCGTCAAAACCCCCAATATACGCAGCACGATCAAGCATCGGAGACAAAGCCGGATGCATGCGGCGGATTCCAAAGGCCACAACAATCTTTTCGCCAGCAACCTTCTTTATCCTCGCAGCCCGCGTCGCCGCCCCAGAAGCCTGACAAATCAAACCAAGCATAGGAGTTTCCAGAACACAATATTCTCCGTAGGGACCATCAATAAACATGACAGGCTCTCTTACGCCCCTGTGATCCGTGTGGTAGAAGACGCTTCCCTCCGGCATGGCATAAACATCCACCGGACATCCTTTAAACAGGCGGGCTTCTTCCTCGATTCCGCAAAGGATACCCCAAGGCCACCCCCTTGGAAGCTTACCAGGCGTAACCTCAGCCAACGCCCTAAGCTTGTCCAGCTTTTTCGCTTCAATAATCTGCTTGGTTCTGGAGAAGTAGATGTCGGTGGTTTCACCCCTCTTAATTTCTTCATCGGTTGCAACATGGAAAAGACCCATGGCATCTCACTCCTAAACCCGCTTCTCTCCTCATCAATTCGTCTATGTTGATGATATTACATCCTTAAAAGTTCAATGTCTAATATGAATTTTCGCTTCTAAGATATCAGCAACAGAAGCTGAACGTAGCCAACCTCTATAACCGCAGCCACAAAGAAAATCGAGTAGATAACTGCAAGGTCTTTCAAGGTCATTTTTCTCTTCAAAGTTTTCTCTATGGTCTGGAATATTCCGTATCCTTCAATAATTGCGTTTGGAGTGCTTAGGAGAATAACCAAAACCAAAGTGTTTACAAACACCTGACCATACACCAGCATACTTGCCCTAAGAATACTTATCAAAATTATCATGGCCGTAAACACAAAGGCAAACACACGAGGATGCTGAAGCACCACGTATTCAATTTTCCGTTTAGGCATGAAGGCTAAGACAATCCCAACATAAAACGTCATTCCAAGCAGAATAAGCGAAACCGCCAAAACATTGTGAACAAACACAAGCAAAACAGCCAAGGGCGGATTTGAAAAGACATCTCCCAAATAGTTGAAAAAAGACCTGTTTTCAACATACGCAAGCACCAAACACAACAGAAAAACTAAACCAAGCACAGCTGTTCTTTTCGCCTCATTCACGATTTTCTCTCCTACCCTTCGTGCAACTGCCCCAAGGAACCTCAAAGAGAGAGTAACCCTGCAAGAAGGAGGAAGGGAATGGCCAAGAGAAAGGCTAAGATGACAAAAACCACCACGGATATGATTACAGCCAAAACTGCGACGGCAAGGGCTCCCAACCACCCAGTTTCATAGTAATGCC
>Ga0209978_10000747_pt1 | contig 12826 bp, 10 predicted proteins | sample BentaG_FD_182805 | JGI IMG/M metagenome (GOLD analysis project Ga0209978, IMG submission 182805) | Deep subsurface microbial communities from South Atlantic Ocean to uncover new lineages of life (NeLLi) - Benguela_00093 metaG (SPAdes)... | ecosystem: Environmental > Aquatic > Marine > Oceanic >...
TACACAGGAGCCTTCGGCACTTCGCAAGACAGACTAAGGTTATCGAACACTATGATGGCGCAAGCCTCACCATCCGCTGCTAGAGTGGCAGAAGGAATGCGACGGTGCCCCCTGACCGATGGCTTGCCCCCTACAACCCCATTCCGGCAAGCACCTCCCCTTTCCAGTGCCGACCGGCATCACACCCGGCTTCTCCAGAAAACCTCGTCTTGATGGCTTTCCTACCCATTTTCCCCACCATCCTTCCCCCTAACCCCCCCCAGACCCCGATTTCGCCCTGTTTTTGAATATAAGATTATGTCACCCAGCCGTTTCAAGCGCTTAAAATCTGCCTACCCCTATGTGCATATATGAAGTCGGAAAGTTGGCGCTTAAAACGGCTATTAAACGGGGGGATGGTGTGGCCAGCCTGCCTCTTGCACATTGTAGTGAGATCGAAGAAGGTTGCATCCAGCAGACCCATCTTGGGCCGGGCAAAATCACCCTGGCCCTATGTTGATTCCTATACCACAAGACTCGCCTGAGAGAACGGGGCAGAGAGGGTCTGATCTGGGGGGTGAGTTTGTTGTTGTGGGTTGCAGTGAGGACGAAACAAGGTTGCACGGTGAAGACGGCTACCCGCTATTGACATCCGCTTCGTTGTCTGGTACACTGAGCGCAACCCTTTGCTGTCAACTCCGAGCTACAGAGACGCCCAACGCAGTACGTACACAGTCGGCGAAAGGTCTATTTTCGCAAGTCTTTGGTGAGAGGAGGTGAGGCTGCCTGGCAACAAAGACATAGCCTGTTTCGATTCAATCTCCATAGCATTGGGCAAGGCGTGGGCAGCCCAAGGGATGACAGACCATTGTCCGACAAGCAAGTTGTATTGCATAAGGAGGGGAGAACCAATGTTTAGGTCCAACAAGTGGTGGCTGCTACTGATTGGCCTGGTCGTCCTCGGCTTGGCCCTGGCAGCTTGTCGACCAGCCGCCGTGGAGCCAACGGCGACAGCAGAGCCCCCGCCTACCGAGGTGCCGCCTACCAAGGTGCCGCCGATCCGCATAGCCGTTTTCAACCCAGTACTCGGTAACTCGTACACCGATGCCGTCACAAGAGGCGTCCGGGACACAGCTGCGGAGCTGGGGGGTGAGGTGACGATCGATGTGTTTGGCGCCGAGTACGACGCAGTCGCGCAAAACAACCAGATCGAGGACGCGATTGTTGCGGGCTATGACGCCTTGGTCATCTATGCGGTTGACGGGAACGCCGTCATCCCAGCTGTCGAGGATGCCGTCGAGGCGGGCCTAGTAGTCGTCGGCGCAGATGTCCCCATCGGGCCGGACCCCAGGGTGCTCGAGCCCTGTTGCGGCATGACGGCGATGGTCGGTCTAACCGGCTATAGACACGGCACGTACCTGAGCGAGATGATCATCATGGCCTGCGAGGAGGCAGTTGGGGCCGGGAACCTGTGCAAGGTTGGCTACATAAATGGCGTGCAGGCGTTGACCATCGATCAGGAAAGGGTCGCGGCCGTCACTGATGTGCTCGCGGAGCATGCCGAGATCGAAATCGTATCTATGCAGGAAGCTTTCTACCTGCAAGACCAGGGCTACACTGTCGCGCAGAATATGCTTCAGGCCAACCCCGATATCAATGTCCTCGCCAGTCCCGGCGACCAGATGATGCTGGGCGCCGAGCAGGCAGTCATCGATGCCGGGCTCGAAGGCAAGATCGTTCTCAACGGCAATGGGGCCAGTGAGCAGGGTTATCAGGCGGTCAAAGAGGGGCGCTGGTTCGCTACCTTTGCCCATATACCCTACACCATAGGCCTTGATGCCGGCGAGATAGCAATCAAGACGCTCCGTGGCGAGAAGGACCTGCCGACGTTCGTCGATGCCGGCGAGCGGATTCCGCCGCTTCCGGCGTCTACTGGCCCGATCATCACACAGGAAAGCGCAGACGAATTTGAACCCCAGTGGTGATCACCTGGTCCAAGAACGTGGGGTTGGGGGGCCGGACGGCCCCCAGCCCCACATCGAAGTACGTGGCATCAGCAAGCGCTTCGGAGGCGTGCAAGCACTCATTGATATCCACCTTACCATTGAGCAAGGCTCGATTCATGGCCTCGTCGGCGAGAACGGCGCTGGTAAGTCCACGCTAGGCAAGATCATCAGCGGGGCGCTTCGCCCGGACAGGGGTGAGCTTGCGGCATATGGTCAGCCGGTGCACTACGCAAGACCGCGCGACGCGCTGGCCGACGGTATCACCATGATTCATCAAGAGATCACGCTCGTGCCAAAGCTCAGCGTGCTCGAAAACGTCTATCTTGGCATCGAGAGCAACCGAGCCGGGCTGCTTCGGGACGAGGACACACAGCGGCGCCTCGAGGAACTCAAGGCCAGGTCAGGCTTCGATCTGCCAGCCGAGGTCCCGGTCTCAAACTTGAGCGTCTCCGACCAGAAGAAGGTCGAGATCCTGAAGGCGGTGGCCAGGAACGCTCAGTTGATCGTGATGGACGAGCCGACTGCTGCCCTGCCCGACGACGAGACCGCGAAGCTCATCGAGATCGTCCGGGGCCTTCGGGAAGCCGGAACGACGATTGTCTACATCTCACACTCCCTAGAGGAAGTGCTGAGCGTGGCTGACACTGTGACTGTGCTCCGAAATGGCGAATTGATCCGAACCGCCCCGACGAAGGACGAGACTCCCGACAGGCTAGTAACAGCCATGCTCGGCCGGGCCATATCTTTGACCTTTCCCCCAAAGGCCTTTCCGCCGCTCGATTCTCCGGCTGTGTTTTCGGTTAGGAATCTCTCGTGTAGAGGTGTTGAGGATATCTCCTTTGACATCCGTACGGGAGAGATTGTTGGCCTCGCCGGGCTGGTTGGTAGCGGACGCTCGGAAGTGGCCAGAGCCATCTTCGGCGCAGATCGGCGATATGAGGGCGTGATCGAAATCGACGGTCAGCCGGTCGAGGTCGACTCCCCAGGCGAGGCGATAAGGGTGGGGATCGCCCTCTTGCCAGAGAGCCGCAAGGATCAAGGCTTGCTGATGAACCTATTCGTTGGCCACAACGTGTCCCTCCCCCACTTGAGCACCGTCAGCCGGGGAATTCTGGTACAAGGACGACGCGAACTACGTGAGACCGCCGAGTTGCTCGAGTATCTGGACGTCAGGCCGCCGCAACCAGCGGTCCGCGTCGACAGTCTCTCGGGAGGCAATCAGCAGAAGGTCCTGTTTGCGAAGTGGCTGTTTCGGCGTCCCCGACTCCTGATTGCTGACGAGCCAACGCATGGCGTCGACGTGGGCGCCAAACGGGCGATCTATAGACTGCTTACATCGTTGGCCGAGGAAGGTATGGGAGTGTTGTTGATCTCCTCCGAACTGGAAGAGGTGGTCGGACTTGCGCATCGTGTGCTGGTGATGCGACGCGGTAGGATTGTCACAGAGTTAGAGGACAGCCCAGATGACCGCTCCTCGCTTACAGAGGATGCTGTGATGCGCGCTGCCTTCGCTACGGAGTGAAGGCAGAGGGAAAGAAAGGTATAATGAAGGATGGCAAACAGCGATATGCCTCGAGTGATCATTGATGACCAGCAGCAACCGAGGCAATTCACGATTAGCACTTTGCGCGAATACGGAATTATCTTTGCCTTCCTCGCGGTCTTTGCGACCTTGAGTCTCCTGACCCCCGCCTTCCTTACCATCAGGAATATGCTGAATGTCTTTGATCAGGCGGTTCACGTTGGCCTAGTTGCCTTAGGCGCAACGGTGACGATCATCGGAGGGGGCTTTGACCTTTCAAGCGGCGCGATCTTTTCGTTCACCGGGGTGATGTCGGCGGTCGTTGCCGACCGGGGCTATCCATACCTGGGGATGGCTGTCGGCATGCTGATCGGTTTGGCTCTAGGTTTGATCAATGGCACCTTGATCTCTCGTCTTCGGATCAACTCGTTCGTTGCCACCCTTGCATCGGGCCTCATCATCCGTGGTTCCTCATTTGTGCTTACGAACGGGCTCCTGATCAAGATCAAGGACCCAAGATATGCCGTTCTTGGGCGCGGCAGGTTCCTGCAAGCCAAGATACCTGTGTACTTCTTTTTCGGTTTTGCGCTGCTCGTGTGGTTCCTGTTTTCCCGAACGACTTTCGGACGGTACGTCTACGCTATCGGCGGCAACCCCGAAGCGGCTCGCCTCTCTGGTGTTCGCGTCGGCTTCGTTCGTATGATGACCTTTGGAATCAGTGGTCTCAGCGCTGGCATTGCTGGCGTGATCAACGCTTCGCGCATCGTGACTGGACAGGCAAACGTCGGCACAGGCATCGCACTGAGTGCCATCGCCGCGGTTGTGATCGGCGGGACCAGCATCATGGGTGGCGAGGGCGCTATCTGGCGCACGCTTTTCGGCGTCTTGCTCCTTCAACTGATCTCGAATGGCTTCAACATTCTTGGCGTCCCACCATTCTACCAATTGATCTTCCAGGGTGGTGTCATCATGTTTGCCGTTGCGCTGGACGCCTTGAGGCACCCGAGGCCGTAGCGACTCTCGGCCACCCCGACTCAACCCGCTGCACGAACACGATCAAGCAGCATAACAAGAGACGAGGGGAGATGATAAGACTGACCGTACTCTATAATCTGTCGCCCGACACGGACGAGGAAGAATTCCTGAAATGGCGGTTAACGGAGCACCAGGACGCCAACCTCGCGATTCCGGGTGTGATGCGCACCGATTTTTCGCGTATAGACCTGGCCTGGCCTGAAGGGACACAGCCGCCTTACCGCTTCATGACCACCCTGGATTGGTCGGATATGCAAAGCTTCAAGAAGGGTTTCTACGACCCCGAGGCGCAGGCTGGCCTAAAGCAAAATCTGAAGATGCTCAGTAACCCTATATTCTTGATCAGTGAGGTTCTCATCGACCGGGGAAGAGAAGCTTGATGAAGCATGACTAACTACCGTGTATCTGTAGACAGGAGTCCGGAGCGCCCCCGGGTTCCCAGAGGTCCTGCGTCGAAGCTTCCGGGAAGGCGACCAGCACTACAGGTATTCCTTATTCTGATACATCACTATAAGTGGGGAGGTGCCTATGTATAGACTCAGCACGGATGTAGGCGGTACATTCACGGACGGCGTGTTGCTAGACGAAACTACCGGTCAGATTCGGCTCAGCAAGGTTTTATCAACGCCTGCCAATCCCGCTATCGGAACTATCGAAAGCATTGAGAGATTTGACGTCAGCTTGGAGGAGGTCTCTTTCCTGGTCCATGGGACCACCGTTGTCATCAATGCACTGATTGAGGGTAAAGGGGCCAAGACGGCGCTCATTACGACAGAGGGATTCAGGGATATCCTGGAGATCGGACGCAGCAATCGGCTTGAGATGTACAACGCGCTCTACAAGAAACCCGATCCCCTGGTTCCGAGGTACCTCCGTTTCGGCGTAAAGGAACGCATCAGCGCCACTGGCGAAGTCCTTGTTCCACTGGATGAGAAGGATCTGGATCGGATCATCGAAGAGATGAAGAGGCATCAGGTTGAGGCCGTGGCCGTTTGTCTGCTCAACGCCTACTCCAACCCAAGACATGAGGAAGAGATGGGGAGACTGCTCCGGGAACGATACCCGGAGGTCGTCCATTCCCTGTCTCATCTTATCACGAGACGTTACTATGAATATGAGAGGACGAGCACGACGGTTCAAAATGCCTTCGTCATGCCCGTGGTTCGAAATTATCTCCGCAGCCTTGAGGAAGAACTGACCAGCCGTAACTATAAGAACGTCCTCCAGATCATGCAGTCCAACGGCGGCGTCATGACATCCACCGTGGCCCGGAATATACCCATCGCCATGGTAGAATCGGGCCCAGCCGCAGGCGCCATCGGCGCTTCCGAACTGGCCGGACTCATCGGCTACGAGAACGTCATCTCCTACGACATGGGCGGTACGACTGCAAAAACGGCCATCATAACAGGCGGCATGCCGGAAACCACAGACACCTATGTCGTAGAGGAGCGACCCATCCTCCTGCCGACTGCCGATTTGAGAGAGATTGGGGCCGGAGGCGGCAGCATTGCCTGGATTGATGAGGCCGGAGCCCTCCATGTTGGACCTCAGAGCTCAGGCGCGGACCCTGGCCCGGCCTGTTACAAGCAGGGGGGGACGGAGCCGACCGTCACCGATGCCGACCTTCATCTAGGTTTCCTCAATCCGGAATACTTCCTGGGAGGGGAAATGGAAATCGACCCGGGGCTCGCCCAAGAAGTCATTGGAAAGATCGCCAGCTATTACGACATTTCGGTGGATGAAGCCGCTCTCGGAATCACCAAAATTGTCAACACGAACATGTCGGCCCTTCTTCAATCCGTGACGGTCAAACGGGGCTACGATCCGCGGGAATTCGCACTCGTTGCCTTCGGCGGGGCCGGACCGCTCCACGCACCGGCTATCGCTCAAGAGCTGAACATCCCTACCATCATCATACCCATGAACTCCGGAGTCTTTTCAGCCTGGGGTATGCTCATGGCCGATCTAAGACACGATTTCGCTCTCACCCATATCAAGGCCATCGAGGCGGCGGAAGTCGATCAGATCAATGCCATGTTCAGAGGTCTCGAATCGAGACTCGGAGAGATATTCAAACAGGAAAACGTTGCTGATGAGAACATCGTCGTGACCTATGAGATGGACCTGCGCTATCTCGGTCAGGAGCATTCCTTGAGCGTTACTGTGCCCAGCAACTTCACCGAGGCGGACAAGGCCACTGCAAGCAGGGCCTTTGACGATCTTCATTATTCGGTCTACGGGCATAATGCTCCAGAAGAGCCCAAGGTGATGGTCTCCCTCAAGGCCGTCGGCATAGGGAGGGTGAAGAAACCCGTACTGCAAGCCATCCCCAAGGGTGGACCTGGACCCGCAGCCGACGCACAGATCGGACGACGACGGGTCTATCGCGGTGACGGTCGATACGAGGAGTTCAGCATTTTCAGGCGAGGAAGACTCCTTGCTGGGAACGTTATTCACGGCCCCGCCGTCGTCGAGGAATCCACTGCAACCACGGTCATCGAAAGCAATCAGACATGCACCGTGGATCAATACGGCAATCTGATTGTCACCCTGAAGTAGGAGAGGATGTCATGAAAATAGATCCCATTACCGTCGAGGTCATTCGTAATCGTCTGATCGCCGCAAGTCGGGATATCAGACGCGTTGTGGAGAGAGCAGCCTACAGCCCGGTGCTCTATGAGGTCATCGATTTCAGCTGTGCAATACTGGATGCAGAGGCCAACCTTGTCGCTGAAACGCCCGGCCTGCCTATCTTCCTGGCCAATCTGAGCTACTCGGTTTCATCCACCTATGAGACCATTGGACGTGAAAATATCAAGCCCGGGGATGTCATTCTCTGCAATGACCCCTATAACGGCGGCGGCACCCATTGCCCGGACATCGTGGTTCTCTGTCCAGCCTTCTCCGGGGGTGAAATCCGTGGGTGGGCCGCTTTTAGGGGTCACACCGTAGACATGGGAGGGATCTACCCGGGGGGATGGTACTCCAATACCACAGAGGTCTTCCAAGAAGGGGTCCGTCTCCCTCCCGTCAAGATCTGGGTGGAGGGTAACCCCAATGAGGACGTTTTCCGTGTGATCCGGGCCAATACCCGCGTTCCGGATTCCGTTCTGGGGGACATACGGGCCATGATCGCCGGTGTGCGGGCTGGAAGCCAACGCTTCCTCGATGTCATCGATAAGTACGGTCTGGAGACCACGCTGGGGTCCATAGCGGAGATCCTGGAGCAGGGAGAAAAGATGGCCCGGGCAGCCCTCTCAAGGATACCCAATGGAACCTATTCGGCCGAAGCTGTGCTGGATGGAGACGGCAATGATGATGCTCCACTCAGCCAGAAACTGATCCTGAAGCTTACGATTACGGTTGAAGATGAGAAGATGATTGTGGACTTCACTGGTACCAGTCCCCAGAGTATAGGTCCCATGAATACGCCGGAGCCGTCCACGATCTCGGCCGCCCGATACGGTTTCAAGATCATTACCACGCCGGATCAGCCTAGCAATGAGGGATCTTTCAGACCACTTGAATTGACTATCCCCGAGGGCAGTATCTTGAAACCGAAGTTTCCTGCGGCAACCGCCATGTGGCCCACGCCCATCACGACCATCCCCGACCTGATGCTGCGGGCCATTGCCCCGGCCGTCCCGGAGAAGGTTCGAGGGGGCCATTTTGGTGATTCCATGGCGGATTTTATTTACGGCGTCGATCCGAGGACGGGCCGATACTATGTCTGCGCCGAGGGAGATGCGGGCGGCTACGGCGGCCAATACAACCGGGACGGTGCACCGGCCCTCTTCTCCATGGCCCTTGGCGATACGTACAATGTACCGGTCGAGGTGGCTGAGGTCCGATATCCATGGCGTGTTGAGCGGTTCGAGCTGATCCAGGATTCGGGGGGTCCGGGTAAGTTTCGTGGCGGGTTAGGTGCCCGAAGGGACTACCAGATCATCGGCCATGATGCCGGCATGACCGTCACCACGGACCGGGTCCTCCACACGCCTCCCTGGGGTATCTTCGGAGGCAAAGACGGGCGACCCAGCATCACCAAGGTCTACAGGCGGGACGGCAGCGAAGAGCAATGGCGCAAGATCTCCAATCTCCCCCTCAAGGACGGGGATATGACCAGCTTTCAGACGGGCGGCGGAGGGGGATACGGATCACCCCTAGAACGGGATCCCGAAATGGTCCTCCAGGACGTGATCAACCGCTATGTCTCCATGCGGAGTGCCAGGGAGGATTATGGGGTTGTCATCAAGGAACCGGAGATGCATGTAGATCAAGAGGCAACCCAAAAGTTGCGGGGTGAGATGAAGCTATCCCAAGGAGGTTAATATCTTGCCCTCAAAAATCAAGTTTGTCTTTGAAAGGGGCGGGGAACTTGTTGCCGACCTGCTGCCGGAGGCCGCACCCAAGACCATAGAGAGGGTCCTTGAGGTGCTGCCCCATGAAACCACAGTATATCACACCCGGTGGTGCGGACGCGAGATCAATTTCGCGATAGAGAGCATGAAACCGGTTCCGAGGGAAAACCAGACCGCAACGGCGAACACCGGAGACGTGATCTACTGGAAGGAGCGGGAGACCGAGGAGAATCCTCCCGAGGCCCTGGCCATCTATTACGGGGCTGAAATCATTCGGGATCATCGCGGCTTTCTGCCCGTGAACCTATTCGCCCGCGTCTCCCAAGACCAGTGGCCCCAGATCGAAGAGATCGGTATCAGGGTCTGGCAAAAGGGGATCGAAAAGATACACATTGAAGTGGTGGAGGATTGAGAACGAGGCGGCCGGTTCATCATTGGTAGTGTGCCTTAGCATTGCGGATAAACCCGGACCGTTTTGAGACATCCTGAGGGGGCAGGTGGCGTTGACTGGCTCTTGATCGGCCCGAAATGGGGATCCTGAGGCCGATTCTGGCTCTTCTCCCCAGGCGGTTGGGGCGTGTTTGCGACAAATGACGGCCAGGACGCCTTAATCAAAACAACGTGAACTGTGGCTTCAAAGACTATCCTGTCGAAGTCTACGAAAGCAAATATCCGTTCATACTGAAAAGGTATGGTTTCCGGCCCGACACGGGCGGTCCTGGCCGTTTTCGTGGTGGCACCGGTATTTACCGGGAATACCGTCTGGACACACTGGCGACGATCTATGCTTCGTTCGAACGTTCGATCACGCCAGCGTGGGGTCTCTTTGGCGGACACGATGCGGTCGGCCCCGATGTCGTGGTCAACCCTGGCCGGGAAGACGAGCAACACACGCTCAAGGTCAACGCCCTTTGGCTGGATGCCGGGGACGCGGTCAGGCTCAGTACCGGCGGCGGGGGCGACTTTGGCAACCTCTGGGAGCGTGACCCCGAACGCGTACGGGAAGATGTGTTAGACGGTTATCTCACCCGTGAGGGCGTCGAGCGCGACTACGGGGTGGTGTCGAAGGAGGACTTGTCAATAGACGAGGAGGCCACCCAGAAGCGACGAAAAGCCATGAAGGCCAAAGGATAGCCCCAATCCTGCCTTTCGCACCTGTCCAGTGCTATCGCCGCCCAGATAGGCAATGGGCAAGCACCTTTATGAGATCATCGCCCGGACAGAGCATCAGTCTTTTTGAGTGCTCGATTCGATGCAGCTAGTGCGTAAGAGAAGGGTTGTTCAATAGGACAAGAATCTGCACAGGGGTAAAGTGAGGTTATGCGGCAGGAGAAGAAGCTAACAGATATACATGTACATTTGGACCAGTATCCACCTGAAGAGTTGGGACTGGTGCTCAGACGCGCCGATGAGGCAGGAGTTCGCTGGATGGTGACTTCTGGAATGGATTTAAAATCATCGGCGAATGCTGTTGAGATAGCCGTCGCTCATGAACAAGTTTTGGCCTCGGTGGGCATCCATCCCTGGGTCGCAGCAGAGAATTCTCCCCATGACTTCCATGAGAGGATCCGTCGTCTCGCCCGTGAAGATGTAACAGTGGCCATCGGCGAAGTTGGGTTGGATTTCGTAGATAATGTCTTTACCGGTGTGACTTATCATGACAATGAGGATTTGCGCGAGGCTCAGGAACAGGCCCTTCGCAAGCAGGTTGAACTGGCTTGCGAGTTGAGATTACCACTCATCGTGCATTGCCGTGAGGCTTACTCGGCACTAATCCTTATTCTGAAAGAGGAAGGGGCCTACAGGGTCGGCGGAGCTGTGCACAACTTCAACGGAGAGGATAAAGTAGCAGATGAGCTCTTGGATATGGGTTTCTGCCTATCATTCGGCGGGGCTATTACCTACCCGACTGCAACCGCACTACAGGAACTCGTGCGCCATATTCCACTCGATGGTATCTTGATCGAGACCGATTCACCATACATGCCCCTCTACCTGCAATCAACCGATAGAAATGAGCCCGCCAAAGTAGCTCAAGTCGCTCGGACACTGGCGGACCTCAGACAAATCGATAGCGAGGAACTCATCAATATCATTTGCACCAATTTCAGAAATCTCCTAAGTGTTTAGGGGAGGCGAGATGATCCCTGAAAGGCAGAATCGTAATGCTACGTTAAGGGCGCAGGAACCTTCCTGGCTTGCCGTCTGACAGTGCGCGAGAGTGGTGGTAGCACTGAGCATCGTCGGCTTGACCTCACGGTTCACTGAGGGCAGGCTGCCGACGCTGGTGGATGTGACCCGTCGAACAGCAGATGAGATCTCCTACCAGCTTCTGACCTGGCACATGCCACAAGGCACTAGTGAGCCACAAGGATGATGCTTTGCACCAATTGAGGAAGTTGACCTGGCCCCCCGGCCTTCACAGCCGATGAAGGATGGACAAGCCTTGGTGCGGCAGATATTGGCAGTCATGGATTGGCTGGGCTACACCCAGAAGCCAAAACGGATGGCAAAGGCCATCCTCCTGGGAGTACCTGTGGTGCTGGCGCGAACAGCGGTGGCCAGGGCGATACAAGAGCTAACCTAACATTCGAGGGGTCAGTGACATGGTGGAAATCCTTGAGATGATGCGAGGGGCCAAGATGGCTGTCGAGACCTGCCTTGGGGTGAAGCCCAAGGAGCGGGTGCTCATCGTGACCGACTACGACCGGATGAGCATCGCCATGGCCCTGACCGCGGCGGCGGAAGCCATCGGCGGAGACCCAGTGATCTCCACCATGAGGCCGCGAGGACACCACGGCGAAGAGCCCCCGGAGCCCGTGGCAGCAGCCATGAAGACAGCCGATGTGGTGTTCATCCCCAGCAGCAGGTCTCTGACTCATACTACTGCCCGTGAGGAGGCGACGGCGACAGGGGCACGCCTGGCTAGCATGCCTGGCATCACTGAGGGCATGATGAAGCGCGGTGGCATTACCGCCGACTACCACCGGGTGGCGGAACTCTCTTGGAAGCTGACCGAACTGCTAAGAGGTGTCAAAGAGGGGGAGATCACCACCCCTCTGGGGACGAATCTCAGGCTGGGCCTCGAGGGGCGGGAACCGGGCACGCCTCCGGACACGGGTCTATATCTCAAGCCCGGGGAGTGGGGCAACCTGCCGGCCGGCGAGGCCTACATTGCTCCATTGGAGAATCGGGCCGAGGGTGTTGTCGTGGTGGACGGTAGCATCACGCAGATCGGTCTACCTGCTCAGCCAGTCACCCTCGAGTTCCGAGAGGGGAGGGTGGTGCGCATCGAGGGCGGACAGGAGGCTACTAGGCTGCGGAATCTCCTGGAGGGCCTTGAGGACAAGAACGCCTATGTGATTGCCGAGCTGGGAATCGGCACCAATGAGGCAGCCCAGGTGATTGGCATCACCTTGGAAGATGAGAAGGTCTTGGGCACTGTCCATTTAGCCATTGGCCGGAACACCGGGTTCGGTGGGGTGAACATGAGCAAGGTCCACCTGGACTTCATCATGACCAAACCCACTCTCAAATTGGATGGGCAGGTGGTGATGACGGATGGCCACCTTACTGTTCAGGGCTGACCTCTGAGGTGGTGGAAGCGACCAGAACAGGATTCATCCGGGTGTTGTCCACCGATGACTAGGAGATTCTGAACAACCACGGGCGGTTGTTGGAGCAGTTCATCCCCGACCCCAGTGTGACGATGATCAGCCGGTGTATCGAGGGGCGCGCCGAGGGCTTAAGGAGTACAGAGGAGGAATGCCGGGCCATTTCCAACATCGTGCCCGTGGGCCAGGAGATGGAGCGGCGTGAAGGCGTGGGTGCCTTGCTGCTAAGCTGTGCCGCTGACCCCGGTGTGTCCGAATTGCGAGAGACCGAGGCGGTACCGGGGATCGGGGTCGGGTCGGCCTCGG
>Ga0209978_10000748_pt1 | contig 12825 bp, 10 predicted proteins | sample BentaG_FD_182805 | JGI IMG/M metagenome (GOLD analysis project Ga0209978, IMG submission 182805) | Deep subsurface microbial communities from South Atlantic Ocean to uncover new lineages of life (NeLLi) - Benguela_00093 metaG (SPAdes)... | ecosystem: Environmental > Aquatic > Marine > Oceanic >...
TATCAGACAATGTAGACTTAATTTACGAAAAAATCGACTACTTCAAACAGCAGCTGCTACCTTTGATTAATTTATTTCTTTAATCAAAAAAAAATTTGTAAGTTATAATTTAAATCTTATTCTCCCAAATCTTATTTTGCTGAGAGTAAAACTTTTTTTCTTCAACCATCGTAGATCAAATAGAAAAGCTATAATTGTAAAATTCCGCAGTTTACAAAATTCGCAACTTAAAACTAATTAATAATGAGTTTTTGAAATTTATAATAGTTTACATTTTTATCAATCAATGATACCAAAAGAGAAAATATTATTAGTTTTCATTTAGAAATATATTCTATAAGAATTGGTAAAAAATACAAATGCAAAATTATATTCTTTTAGTAGACTGTAGTGATGAGAAAGGCCTTATCCATAAAATTACAGGCGTACTTTATGAAAACGGGTTAAATATCATTAGTAATAGCGAATTTGTTGAAGATGAAAGCGAACATTTTTTTATGCGGTCAGAATTCACTGGAGAAGTTAATGAAAATATCATAATTACTCAGTTGAGAGACATTTTACCTGATAATGCCGATATTGATCTCATTAAACAAAGAAAAAAGAGAATTATTGTATTTGTTACTAGAGAACATCATTGTCTAGGAGATTTATTAATTAAAAACGAATATAAAGAAATAAATGCAGAAATTATTGCTATTATCAGTAATTATCCTGATTTAGAATCATTAGTCAGCAAGTTTAAGATTCCATTTTATTATTTCAGTCATCAAAATAAAACTAGAGAAGAACATGAAGAAGAAATTTTAAAAATACTCGAAAAATTTAACCATGATTACATTGTATTAGCCAAATATATGAGAATTCTAACACCAAATTTTGTATCAAAATTCAAAAATCGAATCATAAACATACATCATTCATTTTTACCAGCTTTTATTGGTGCAAAACCTTATATTCAGGCCTTTAAACGGGGAGTAAAAATTATAGGAGCCACTTCTCACTTTGTTAATGAGAAATTGGATGAAGGATCGATAATTGTCCAAGAAGTTATTCATGTGGATCATAAGTATTCTGTAAAAGATATGCAACAAGCTGGAAGAGAAGTAGAAATAATATCTCTTTCAAAAGCATTAAAACTTGTGTTTGAAGATAGAGTATTTATAAGTAATAATAAAACAATTATTTTTGATTAGTAATAATAATAAAAAGTAGATTCTACTTACATTTCAAGATCTTTTCTTGCTGAAAGTAAATATTCAGTGCTTTTTTCCATCATCTCAATTGCTTTATTAATTTTTTCTACTACTGAATTTAGACCTTTCTCCTCTGCGACATCTCTCCATTTTATATAGCTTTCTTTATGAGAGTTGTTATGTGCTGCCCAATGCTCACATAATTTGGAAAGTTTTAATATTTCTTTTTCTACCATATTAATCAATACTCATATTTATTGAGTGTAAAAAAGTAAGAAAATAATTAGATTTTTTTATAAATCAAAATAAAAAAAAAGTTTAAAAAATTTATCTGCACATTCTTTTCAAAAGGGTCGGATCGATAATTTCCTTAGGTTGCCAATCTTTTTCCTTAAGATACTGCTGAATTTCTGTTTTCAAATTAATCGGAATATCGGCTTCTACTCGAATGTACTTTTCTAAATCGTTTGGAAAATCTACACCCTTGTATTTTCTTTCTAAGTCAATCCAATGAGACAATTTAATCATTCGTCCTTTACTGTTATCAGCGGGCCTTAGTGCTAACTTTGCTACGAGACATATTGCTTGTTCTATTGATTCCGCTGTTGTTAGTAGATGTTCTGGAGCCGGTCCAACAAGATGATTTTCCGTTCCATCCCGCGCGTTAAACACTCTCCATGAGTCTTCGTCATCAGATCTGCCAATATAAAGTCGCCTATATTCTGCTCCGTGTGGTCCTATGACCGCGGGTACCCCTAGACCATTAGCCATACTTGCAATACTGGCTGCTTTCTGAGAATAAGCACCCCAAGCAACCCCTACAGCGCCCACACGATTCAGTATGTAATCTGCTATTTCTTCGTAATTTCCTCGTAGAGGTCTTCGTGCAAATATATTAGCAACTTTACACGCTGCTCCTGCAATATGGGCGTCTGCCACACAAGATCCTACATTTACAATGCATCCTCTATCAAAATTTCCAGGATACCGATCATAAATAGTTTTTCCCTCTTCGTCTTTTATCAAGCCTATATCCATTGCTGCGCAACCACTTACAATAACAATGTAATTACGCTTACAGAATTCTTCTGCCATTGTATGTAATTCTTGAATTTCATGACCGTAATTACCACAACCGATCAAAGCCACAATACCAGGAATTTCACCTAATACGATAGGAGCACCGACATTTCTTATTTCAGTGTCCAGAATAGGACCTCTTCCAGAACGACAATTATATTTTTCATTTTTAATATAATCCCTTGCCCCATGGTCTATTAAGGTTAAAGGAGAGACATTTTTCATGCAATCTTCTTCGCACCTTCCACAACCAAGGCATTCATGGAATAAATCTCCTAAAAATGAAAAGTTTCCATCTTTCGCTAAATTTACACCTTCTACTAGAGGTAGATCGTTAGGACAATTCCTTTGACAATTCCCGCAACCATTACATCTCATAGCCATACTTTGACAACCTTCGTCATCGGGAACAGCACTTCTTCCTTTTCTTAAAGGTTTTATTTTGATTGCAGTTTCGGCAGCAACTGCTCCTGCTTTTATTGGATTTAAGATTAAAACACCAGCTTCTTTTCCACTAACTAGGTCGTCAATAATCTCTGTAATAGGATCATCCGTTCTATCAGTTAAACCACCCATGACTTTAGGATTGGTTGTAATGTAAGGTGCTCCTACAGCTTTAGCCTCTTCAAATGTTTTTAAATTAACACACTGCTCATCAACCATTACAACATCAGCCAAACCTAAACGAATGTAAGGAATTTGTCTTGAAAATGAGCCAATAACTTTAGCACCTTCATAATATCTAGTTAAATCGTGAGCTGTACAACAAATTGCCCCAACATCAAATTTTTCATCATAGTTTTGTTCACGAATGTAATCTACTAATTCGACACCAGGAGCAACATTATGTCCAATCATTAAAATGGTTGCTTTGTTTTCGGTATCCATTGTTCCCATACCTAATTCTACTATCGGAACATCTGGATCGCCAATTGGCATGCCATAAGCTACCATTTGTGCAACATCAGAAACTTCCATCCCAACAGTATCACATAAACCAGCCAAAAAGCTTTTTGCCTCAAAATCAAGATAACTAGATTCTTGACCGGTATGCCCAGCAGAAAGTAGCTGCGTAATTGTATAATGAACCCAGCTCATTGCAGTTTCTAAATCTTCGAGAGTTTCAGGTTTCATACCTACAATTAACCGAGTCATTGGCATTTCAACAGCAATATTATTACCCATATTTATTGGGACATTGCCATATTTCTCTTTCAACCAATGAAGTAAGTGATCTCCGTGAGAAGAATGACACGCTGCTCCAATGCAACAAGCAATTTCTACAATTCTTGATTGTTGCGTTTCTGAATTTATACCACAAGCCCCTCTTCTACCTTTTGATAGATTGCATTTACCGTAAGTACATAAACAGCAAAGATCGCAAATTGGCATATAATAAGGTTTGTAACGATCCATTAATTTAAAAAACCAAGAGCGAAGCGTTGGAATCGAAGGTTTAGGGTGAGGTCCCATAGGCTCCCATTCTGATTCATCCCCCTCACTGATAATGTTTCCAGCAGTAAACTCGAATCCCTTAATTTGCCCTAAAGGACCGGAGTAGCTATCAATTTTAATTTTTGCGCCTTTTTTTTCCATATTTTCCACAAAGTTTTTTATTTTTTTGAATAACGGTTTATTCTAAAGATAATTAGAATTATATTTGGTGTTATTTTAAAATTTATATTTTCTATTGAGAGAATAATTAAGCTAATTTAAAGGTATTTAGAATATTGTAAAAAGCAAATTCGTTATTTATTTTCAAAAAATTAGTGTGATATTTCATTCGATGCTTATAATCGATTCAAATAAGGAAAAATGGGATGAATAAAACCTAGTTATTACAATGAGGCTAAAAAATCTGACACTGCTAAATCAGACACGTCGTCATCGACTGAGTTGTCATCAATTTCATCTACGAGGAGATCAAATTTGTAGGAGCATTTGTCTCCTCCTGTTAGAATACACTCAACTTCTTCACCATTTACATCGATACCCAGTACATCGAAAAAACTGTTGAATATTCCAAGATATAGTAAGCATAAGTTTTTAGCCATTATGTTTCCCTTTTCTTGAGTAGCTAATGATTCATATACATTTATAACAACATGATCTTTTTTAAAAATTCCAGTGAGTACGCCATACCCCATTAGCATCATAACCTCAAGTGCGCCCAATAGAACTTCCTTTTTAGTAGCCATAACCTCACTGCTCCAATCTTTATTATAAAAAAACTTTTCCATAAATATTTTTCCGAGAGATTTTCCAACCCATATAAGGATATCTTCAGCATTAGTTCCAGCGAATTCGCAAAACTCCATGATTTCATTAGGGCGAAGCATAACGAGCCTCATGTCTTTATCTTTATCACCTAAAAATAATTGTCCTTCCTTTTCTTCAATATTTATTTGTAATTCTTTTTTTAATCGTTTGATCATGATTTTAACCTTAAACCATTATAGTAAATCTTAACTAACAATTTCTTTGAAAGTACTTAATATAATAGAAATTTAAACGGCTAGCTATATAAATTTATTGATGAAAGTAATTTTAGTTATAAATCCTACTCTGAGACTAGCGTGAAAATCGTGTTTAATGCCTTTTCAATATTATAGATAGTCTTGACAGAAGTAAATACAAACTTCCAATTATTGTTTTCTAATTTTTCAAATTCAAAAAACTCAATAATTTCATTCCTGGTTCTTTCAAGAGATTCATTACTGTCGTGAATGTTATGGTTAATTAAATCGATTTTATTACCTAATATAAGAAGTGGTATATCCCTAAATTCATTTTGAGTAAAAATTTTCCAAAATTCTCTTTTTGATTCTTCAAACCGTAATTGGTTGGCAACATCAATCATATATATAATTATATTCGAATCCTGAAGCCCTAGTAGCCATCTTTCTCGAAATGTACTCTGTCCAGGACTATCCCATATTGACAAGAAACCATCTTCTCTTTGGATGTACTCAATGTTAAATCTTTTGCTTGGCGTAAAAAAGTTATCGTTGTATTGACCTGTTTTAATTCTTCTAGTTAAGGACGTCTTTCCAACATCGTCAATTCCAAATAGAAAAACTTTTGTAAATAATCCTGAGGGGTGGTAAGAAACTTCAGGAGCTTTTTCAAGGGTTTCGTCTCCGAATCTTTTTATATCGATAAATAATGTTATTAGGAAGTTCTCAATCTCTATTTCGTCTTTAAAAGAACAGCATTTTTCTGTATTTAATAATTCATTGGATAAATCTTCAAATATTTCTTTATAATCGAGGGGATTATCTTCTTTTTCAAAAATTAACCCAATAAGCATTTCAGAGTTAACACATACAGTATATATGTTTTGGTCACCAATGATTTGCGAAACAGGACTACTAATTACGAATGGCTTAGAATTCGGATTTGTATCTTTTAAAATATTAATGTTTTCACAACATGGTTCTATTAGGGAGCCATGATCATGACCGTGAATGATTTTCAAAACGATTTCATTGTTTTCTTTTTTATCTATATCTTCGGGATAACTATAGATATCAAGATTGTTTAAATCGTGAGAATTTTTGCGTTTTAACAAAAATATTTTAGATAACACAGAATTTTCCTAATACTTTATTCCCTTAAGGATGTAAATAAAAAATGCTTAAAAAAAGTTTGGAATTGGACGAATAACCTCTCTTATAAACTTTACTCTATTGAGTCATTAATAAACAAACAGAAAAATAATCAAAATTGCTCAACTAAGATTTTTAAGAAAAAACTTTATGAATCTGTTTCTTCTTTACTATCAGCTTCTTGTTCTGAGACTTCATCTTGAACATCTTCAGAAGATTCCTTGGGCTCTTCTTTTACATCTTCAGAGGGTATTTCTCCAACAGGAGTGTCACACACAGGGCATTTCGTCCAACCAGGTCTTAAACTATATCCACAGCTAGCACATTCACCCATATCTTGATCAGGTTGCCATTCAGGAATATTCAATCCTCCTCTTCTTCTTTTCTCCGCTAAATCTTGCAAATCTTCTTCTTTCCAAACTTCCATTCCTTCAGGTATTCCTGAACCTCGCTCTTCAGCGAATTTTGTTAAATCTTCCGCGCTCCAAGTTGGAAGATTTGGTTGCGCTGCTAACCTTTTTTGAGCTTCACTGGCGAGCTCCTCTGCAGTCCAAGCCTTTAATTCCTGACCTCCAGGAGTTCTAATCCCTCCTCCAGTTGGTGCTGAAACAGGTGCACCTTGAGTAGGTTGTTGTTGACTTTGGGAAGGAACTTGACAATATGAAGCGGATAATTTTAATAGAGCTTCAAAACAGTTTCCATATCGAGAATCTTCTTGACTTTCATCAGTAATTAAGATAATACTTTTTTTATCAGATGGAAGGGGAACTGCAATACTACATACAGCGATCTCTGATTGTATTCTTCCAGACTCTAAAGCAGTAATAACTTTTTTCATAGAATCGTTTAATTCAGAATCTTGCAAAAGGTAGTCGCATATAGGGTCTCCGTGTCTCTGAAATTCTTCGTGATATTTTGCTAATTGATTTTTAGTTATTGCCGAATCTAATGAATTAATTATCGCACTAACGTAAGGAAATAAATGAGATTTGGGTTCTTTGTTAGTGGCGTCTAATTTATAACCTTTTAAATCTAAATTTCCTGTGAAAGGGGCAAATAAAGGTTCTTGATCTTTAATTTTCCCATATACAGTAGTTCTGCCAATAAAACATTTAATTTCTCCGTAGTAGGCAATTGAACTATCCAAAAGTTGGACTTTATCGTCGTAAATTATGCGTGGAATAGTTTGAAAGACCACATCGACCCACGGCATTTCTTTTACGGGAATTATTGCTACACAAGTTTTAATTATTAACTCTGATAGTTTTTTAAGGTAATCTTTTAATTTTTTTTTGATTTCTTTATACTTGTCTTTTTCAAGTTCAGTTTCAGCTTGTTTCATAAATTCCTTGAACTTTTCCTCGTTTTTTTTTACTGATCCCCCAAAAGATTTTATTTCTCCTACGATGTTATCTTTTAGAATGAATGTAGCGTCATTTATGATATCCTTTTGAAGTTCTGTGAGTTCCTCGACCAAATATTCGGATACTTCAAAATTAAGACTATTTATAAAGATTTCAAACAATTTTGCTTCAGACAATTTCTAAACCTTACTCTATTGAAAAAATTCTTTTTATAAATATAGGAACGAAATGAATATAAAAATTTATTTAAAACATTGTCATTTCACTAGTAGTTATTACCCATCATAAATTTAAGATTAATGTGAAGATAAATTGAATGCAAATAATATCACTGTTTGTTTTATTTCGAGTGTATCTGAAGAAGTTCAAAATTATTTAACAGAGAATTTAAAAAACCTTTCAAATGTAAAGATTATATTTCCTGAAAACACTTCCGAAGAATATTTAGAAAAAATAGTTCCAGACGCGCAAGTTTTAATTGGATGGAGACCTTCGGAAAGTATTTTAAATCACGCAACTAATCTAAAAGTATTCATTAATCCAGGTGCTGGTGTAAACCATCTTTTAGATTTATTTATTAAGTTAAATAAAACAAGAAAGATATCATTAATTAATGGTCATGGAAATTCCTATTTTGTCGCTCAACATGCTGTCGCTTTACTTTTAACTCTTATGAATAAAACAGTCCCCCATCATAATTGGATGAAAAAAGGAAGATGGCGGACTGGTGATGATGATGCGACGTCAATTCCCTTGCGTTTTAGGGAAGTAGGACTTTTGGGTTATGGTGCGATTAATCGGAAGGTACATCGATTTCTCTCAGGTTTTGATGTAAAATTCCACATCTTAAGAAATAATTGGAATAAACAAAAGGATGATTTACCAACTCTAGCAAAGAAATATAAATATAACCAACTTTATGAATTTTTGAAAGAAATAGATATTTTAATAATAGCTGTTCCAGTAACTTCTTTAACATCTGGATTAATAAAAGCCAAAGAGATAAGTTTATTAGGGCCAAATGGACTGATTGTCAATGTTGCAAGAGGAGACATTGTTAACCAAAGAGATCTTTACAATGCTTTGAAAAATAGAATAATTTCGGGTGCAGCTATAGATGTCTGGTATGATTATCATCCAAATCCAGATAAAGACGGTGTTAAACGCCCTTACAAATTCCCTTTTCATACACTTGGCAATCTTATTTTATCTCCGCATAGAGGTTACTCTCCTTTCAGTGATCTGTTAAGGTGGAATGAAGTAGTAGAAAATATTACTCGTATGGCTAAGGGGCGCAAAAAGCTAATTAATGTTGTTAACCTTGAGGAGGAATATTAATTTTAATATTATTTGAGAGCTAAATATGCTCATTTATTCTCCAATGATTTCATAAGTTGTTTCTGATAATTAGAGATATGAAATTAGATACGTATTAAGGTTTTTTATTATACTACTTGAGAGATTGGATATTCTAAAAAATTATCGAACTAATTTTATGCCAATTGAGAAATATCTTCACAATTCTAAATTATTTACTTATTTCAGAATTTTCTCGCGAAAAAAATGACATATAATTTTTTTTTCCAAATTTAAAAGGACGACATTTTTTATAAATAAGATTTATCAATTTTTTTAAAAAAATTTTACCTACTTTAAAAAATTTTCAAAAATATTTTCATGAATAACATTAAAAGCGATATTCATAAATCTACATCTATTTCTATAGCTGAAATGGAAAATAGGAGGCGAATGATGCCTTATTAAGATTTTAGGCAAAACTTATTTTATAAAAATATATTAACCCACTAAAAAAAAATGTTTATATATTATTTTTGTATAAATATTATATATAGAATAATCAAAAAAAAATATGGTTAAGGCGATTGGATGAAGATTGTTACCGTTAATGTACCTGAAAGTTATATAGATGCTATAAATAAATTAATAGGGCATAAAGGATTGTACCCAAGTCGATCAGAATTAATAAGATGTGCAGTTCGGGAATTCCTTATAAAAGAACTTAAACTTGCTAATAATATGGCAAAATATAATGAAGTAGAGATAGAAGATTTTGACGATGAAAATTTTGTTAGAGTACCAATTGAAGGTGTAAATGAAAACTCTGAACCCGTGCGAGAATTTAAAACTTACAAAATTTTAAAGAGGTTAGAATACTAAAGTTTTCTATAAACACATTTTATAATCAGATTATTTGTAATAATGAGTTTTTTATTCTTTTTTCTTTTTTTCTTTCTAAATTTCCAAGAAAAATTATAGAATTAGCTTATGCGATATTATTGGAAGATTGAACAAATTTTTATTTTTAGTTATTATCCTAAAAAAAATTTTATTTTAACTAGATGTTACTTTAAGTAAAACTAAATAATTGACTGCAGCATAAAAATAGTATCATATCTATGAATGTTTAAGTTAAATATTTAATAGTTGTATTTTCTATTAAAATAATATCGCAAATTAAAGGGTGCTATATAATTTCGAGCAAAAAAATGTTACCAAAATTTATGGAGTGGGGTGTAATTTCTCGTGAAAATTTTAAAGGAAAAACTACATACGATGTCCCTATTAAGAGATGGGATCCCCTATCAACAGTAAGCATAAGATCAGAGGATTTTGGTCTAAGAAAAGAGCGTAGAAAATATTATGGCCATTTTGCTTATATTTCGCCAATCAGGAGCGCACGTCCTAAAGGTTTTACGAGCATTGAAGAAAAACAACATTTTTATGATTGCTCAAAGAGAGTTTCGTTAAAACATAAAGATGTGTTCACATCGGTTATAGAAGGAAAGCCAATTTACGATGATTGGGGAAAACAATTAGGTGACGGTTTTACAATAATTGTTACTGAAGATGAGAAAAGGAAAGACAATCCCTTTTTAGAAATGCCTCATCAAAACAAGAGAATCTCAGATGAATGTAAAGCTTTAACATTAATTAATAGATATCCGTCTATGGCTCGAATTGTCGATCCTGATATTGAAAAATTAATTTCAGATAAATTGCCTTTACATTTGAAACTCTCGAGGGGGATAAATTTAGTAACAATTTCGAGGAAATTTTATCCCTCATTATGCTTTAATTTAATTCCAGAAGATATCTTAGCTAGTATTTTTTTATCAATGAAAGCTGCAATTCTATATTGTGTTGAAGAAGCTATTGAAAGAGATTTTTATGATATTCCTATTTCGCCATTTTTTAACATTGGTCTCAAAGTGGGTGGCTCACAACCACGCATACATAGCCAGGTTTATATTGATTTGAATATGGATGGTCATGGAAGTCGATTAGAAGGCCATCTTGAAGCATTTAAAGAAATGGGAGACACGTGTCATCTCTGTCAGACATCTCACGGAGATAGCGATCGAATTATCATTAAAACTAAGTTTTGGACATTTTTTACCACAGGAAGTCCTGTAAGGAATTATCACATTCGATTTCACCCAAATGAACATTTGCGTAGGTTTTCTCAACTAAAAGTCAATCAAATAAACGAACTTGCTAAAATATTAAAGGTTATCTTCCAAGGTTTGGATGACATTTCAATCGATAGAAATCGAAATATATTATTTAACTGTTGTCCCTTTCACTACGATGCAAATTTCCATTTATTTGGAGATATTATTCCTCACGAGATTATAGGAGGAGCTGAAATGGTGGAGGATATGAGAGTTGCGAGAAAATTACCCCACATAGCTGCTAAAGAAATTCAAAAATCAATTGAAAAATATGTTAACGAGATAGAATGGTAATAGATTTATATCGATTATTCACCATATAAATAATGTAAAATTTTTTGAGAGGTTCAATTTGAAAGAATGGTCTGCTATAATACTCGCCGGAGGTAGAGGAAAAAGACTCTTGCCTCTAACTTCGCTTATCCCTAAACCATTAGTGAAGGTAACAAATAAACCAATGGTAGATTATTCAATATCTCACCTTATTTATGCCGATATCAAGCATATCATTCTTGCTTTGGCTTATATGGGTAAGGAATTAAAAGAATATATAGAAAAAACGTGGACCCCCGACAAATTAGGCGATGTTGAGTTAGAATGTTTCATACATGAAAGTAGCGGTACCGCAGATGCATACAGATTATTAACCGATAGAATTGATTCTGATAATGTTGTTGTGAGTATGGCAGACATCGTTACAAACCTCCCAATGAGAGATTTTATGGACTTTCACATAGAGAAAGGTGGAATGGGTACTATTTCTATGAAAACCAGTGAAAGTCATACGAGCCAGTATGGTGTTGTTCTTTTAGATAATAATAGAAAAATATATCTATTTTTAGAAAAACCTGCTCCTATGGAACTATATTTAAGTAGCATGTCTCAAAGAACAGATTTATTTTTACATACAAACATAATTAATACAGGAATCTATTGTTTTAAAAAAGAAATTGATGAAATGTTACAAGAAACTGGTTTAATGGATTTCGGTAGTGAAGTCTTCCCTTACCTCCTCGAAAATTATTACGATTTATATGGTTATGTAAAGAATTATTATTGGCTTGACTGTGGTAACTCCGAAACTTATTTGTGGGCAAATTGGGATTTACTACGAAAATATTCTTGGCCTATTACTCCGAATGGTGAAGAATACGATGGAGTTTTTGTCATGGGAATTATTGATTCTGGTCAAAATGCAATTATAGAAAAACCTACTTGCTTTGGGGAATCTGTTGAACTATTTAATAGAGTGAAAATAAAACCCCTTAGTTCTATAGGAAACCGCGTCAAAATAGGTGAAGATACATTGGTAGAAAAAAGCGTTATTTGGGATGATGTGAATATTGGAGCAGGGTGTCATATTAATAGTTCTATAGTTTGTAATAACTGCGAAATTGGGGATAATGTCGTTTTACATAATGCAATAGTTGCACCAAATAGTAAAATTAGCAGTGACACTCAAATAAGAGATAAAACTCTGGAACTTGGCACAAATATTTAAAAATCTTCTTAGATGGGAGCTTGTTTTAAGCCATATTTTGTAAATCTTCTAAAAATTGATTGACTTGGAATTTTGAGGTTTTCGCTATTTCAGTAATTTTCTGAAAATATACTAATAGTTCTTCTATCTCATTACCTAACCTATTATTAGATTTTGCTATTCTATCAATTATAGCAGTTAACCAAATCCATCTCGTAAATTCATCAAATTTCTCTGCACTATACCATAGAAGGTTATGATATCTGTTAACTTTTAAATATTGTTGTATTTCAGGATCCCTAAAAAAGGATTGAAAGATTGAATAAAAGTTTTTTTCCCGATATTCCATTGAATCAGACCAGTTATGTAGAGAAACTATAAGCTTTATAATAGACCCTACTTCCCTTGATTTCTCTTCCTCTTTAATTGATAATTCTCTTAAAGTATTTTTTATATATTTTGATAGTCGCCACTCATCAAACCAACTACGACTTTGTACCTCATAATTCTCCTCTGATATTACCCTTCCTAATTGATGTATAAAGAGCCAAGAAAAAATGATCCCCCATTCAAATTCAGATTTAGGAAGTAAAAGTGTAAAAATTTTCCTTAAATTAGGAGGAA
>Ga0209978_10000749_pt1 | contig 12821 bp, 12 predicted proteins | sample BentaG_FD_182805 | JGI IMG/M metagenome (GOLD analysis project Ga0209978, IMG submission 182805) | Deep subsurface microbial communities from South Atlantic Ocean to uncover new lineages of life (NeLLi) - Benguela_00093 metaG (SPAdes)... | ecosystem: Environmental > Aquatic > Marine > Oceanic >...
AGATGCCAAACAGTCATACTGCGGCACCATCCACTACAAGCCATCTGCGACGTCTGGTACCGTTTATCACTCTAGGCGTAGCCATCCAGGTCTTACTTTTCTCCACAATATCGTTCATTCCCCTGTTTGTCGTTGACCACTTCGGCGCCGGCGAGGAAGTAGCGGCGGCCTTATTAGCTCTTATCCACTCTACCGGATTATGGGCTGGTCCTCTGGGCGGCTACCTCTCCGACAGAATAGGGAGGGTGCCAGTGATACTGGCAGTGAGCGTTATTGCCGGACCCATTATTTATCTGCTGACCCTGGTGTCCTTCGGCTGGAGTATTTCTCTCGTACTACTTGCCATGGGCATGTCCATGTATATCGGTATGCCGGTGTCGGAAGCTTATATCATCAGCCATACCTCAGGGCGCAACCGCTCAACGATACTTGGTATCTACTACTTCGCCAGCAGGGGAGGCCCCGGCGTAATAATGCCGGTATTAGGTTATCTCATTGACCGGGTTGGCTTTAGCAACAGTTTCGCCATTGTGAGTGCTGCTCTGATTGTAGTGACCATCGGCTGTTCTATATTTTTATGGAGAAGTCGAGACTGACCACCCTTCAGATAGGGGCTTGACTGTGCGTCGTGTTGCAGGTTCTGAGTTACACTTCAATTCACAATTGCCTTCAATTTGCCTCTATGCTAGAATGCCTTTGTAGTGAGTAATAAAGACATTAAATACGGGGTAGGCTTTAGTCTTATACCTGGCATTGGTCGGGTCAAACTAACCCAACTTGAGAACTACTTTGGTAGTCTGGAGGAGGCATGGCGGGCAGCCCCGGTTGACCTAAAGCACTCAGGTTTGGATAGTGGTTCAATAAATGCCATTACCTCGTGGCGACCTAAGATTTCTCTGGAAGCGGAGATGGAAAAACTAGACCGTTATGGGGTGAAAGTGGTGACCTGGCATGACCCAGATTATCCGTCTCGGCTCAAGGAAATCTATGATTATCCACTACTGCTTTACATCAGGGGTTCCCTACTCCCTGAGGATGAGTGGTGCCTGGCAGTGGTGGGCACTCGCCGGGCTACTGTTTACGGGAGACAGGTAACCGAGGAAATAGTAACTGACCTGGCTCGGAGTAAGATTACTATCGTAAGTGGCTTGGCTAAGGGAATTGATTCAATTGCCCATCGTAGCGCCCTAGACGCCGGCGGCAGGAGCATTGCTGTATTTGCTTGTGGGCTTGATATTGTTTACCCTAGTGAGAACGCTAATCTGGCGCGCAGTATTATCCAGCAAGGAGCCCTGATAAGCGAGTATCCTCTAGCTACCAGACCTAAGGCTGATAACTTCCCCAGGCGTAACCGAATCATGAGTGGACTGAGCCTGGGGGTTCTAATCATTGAAGCCGGGGAGACGAGCGGGGCTATGATTACGGCTCGTCTGGCACTGGAGCAAAATAGAGAGGTGTTTGCTATTCCAGGTAGTGTTTTGTCGCCAGCAAGTAGAGGGACTAACCACCTTATCCAGGAGGGAGCCAAGCTAGTTCGTGACTATACTGATATTCTGGAAGAATTGAACCTCATGACTGTAGCCCGCCAGATAGAAATGAAGGAGGTCATACCCTCGTCTGACACCGAGTCGTTGTTACTAAAGCAACTGTGTGCCGAGCCTACCCATATTGATGAGGTCTGCCGCAGCAGTGGTCTGCCAATATCAACCGTCAGCAGCACTCTAGCTATGATGGAGCTTAAGGGCTTGGTAAAGCAGGTGGGGACAATGAATTATGTTATGGCTCGGGAAGCAAGAGAAGAATATAGGGTAAAAATAGATTAGGTGCTATGAAGAGAAAATTGGTTATAGTTGAGTCACCGGCTAAGGCTAGAACGCTGAGCAAGATTTTAGGCAGCGGTTATAGCCTCAAAGCCTCGCTGGGTCATATAAGAGACCTACCCAAGAGCCAATTAGGGGTAGATATAGAAAATGGCTTTGTGCCTAAATATGTGGTGCCCAGGAAGAAAAGTAAGATTGTGCGAGAGCTTAAAGAGGCGGCTAAGACGGCATCCACTGTATATCTAGCCACCGACCCAGACCGTGAGGGAGAAGCCATCTCCTGGCATCTAGCCGAGGTGACAAAGTGGAACCGGATACCCTACCGCCGTGTCGTCTTTCACGAAATAACCAAGGAAGCCGTTGAGCAAGCCTTCAGCCATCCCCGTTCTATAGATATGCAACTAGTTAATGCCCAGCAAGCCCGGCGTATCCTGGATAGGCTGGTAGGCTATAAGATTAGCCCGTTGCTGTGGCGGAAGGTAAGGAGAGGTCTTTCCGCAGGCAGAGTTCAGTCAGTAGCATTAAGGATTATTGTTGACCGTGAGCGGGAAATTGAGAAATTTATCACGGTAGAATACTGGACTATTGAGGCTGAGCTAGCCAAGAAAATACCCAGGGCGGAGGTGGTCACCTTCCGAGCTATGCTGGTTGGTCTTATAGATGGCACCAAGCTGGATATTCATAACCAGGAAGAAGCGGCTGAGATTAGTGATGAACTTAAACCGGCTAGCTACAGTGTTATTAAAGTAAGCACTAAAAAGGTAACCCGCCAGCCACCGCCACCGTTTATAACCAGCACCTTACAGCAAGAAGCCTGGCGTAAGCTCCACTTCACCACTAAGCTGACTATGGCGGTTGCCCAACAGCTTTATGAAGGTCTACCTATTGGCGATGAGGGAAGCGTAGGGCTTATTACCTATATGCGTACCGACTCTACGCGGGTAGCTCACTCAGCCATAGTTGAAACCAGGCAGTTTATTGACAGTAAGTATGGCTCCCAGTTCGTTCCGCCACATGCCCGTTCCTTCATCAGAATTGTCAAAGGAGCGCAGGAGGCACATGAAGCTATTCGCCCCACTAAGATTCAGCGGGAGCCATCCCTGATTAAACCATACCTTACTGCTGTCCAATTTAAGCTCTACCAGCTCATTTGGCAACGAATGGTGGCTAGCCAGATGTCAGCGGCTTTATTTGATAATACTACTGTTGACATTGAAGCTAAATGCCTGGATTCTAAAGCCAGGTATCTTTTCCGAGCTTCCAGCTCGGTTATCAGGTTTCCCGGGTTTATGATTCTCTATACCGAGGGGAAAGACGAAATTGAAAAAGAAGGACAAAAAAGCTCTTTACTCCCCGGGCTAGAAAAAGGCGATGAGCTTGAGTTATTAGACCTTTTCCCTGAGCAGCATTTCACCCAGCCACCACCCCGGTTTACTGAAGCGACACTGGTTAAGATGTTAGAGCAATGGGGTATTGGACGTCCCAGCACCTATGTCCCAATCCTGTCTACAATTCAGGACCGCGGCTATGTTACGCAGGCTAAAGGCAGCTTTCAGCCCACAGAGCTAGGTTTTGTGGTCAATGACCTGCTCTGCCAGTACTTCCCTGACATCGTTGATGTTGAGTTCACCGCTCATATGGAAGATGAATTAGATGAAATAGCCAATGAGAATAAGGATTGGGTGCATGTTGTTCAAGATTTTTATATACCCTTTGAGCAAAGACTTCAAAATGCCTCCCAGCTTATGGAGAGGGTGAAGTTAGCCGATGAACTAACCGAAGAAAATTGCCCCGAGTGCGGCAAAGTGTTGGCAATCAAAATCGGGCGCTACGGGAAGTTTCTTGCCTGTAGTGGTTACCCTGAGTGCAAATATACTAAATCCTTCCAAGTTAAGACTGGTGTTAACTGCCCGCAGTGTGGCAGTGAGCTAGTAGAAAGGCTGAGTAAAAAGAAACGCATCTTTTATGGCTGTAGCAATTACCCCAATTGCCAGTTTGCCACCAATTTCAGACCTCTTCCCCACCCCTGCCCTAAATGTGGTGGACTTCTTACCCTATATAGGGCAAAGTGGGTAAAATGCAGTAAGTGTGAGTATAAAGGTAAATTACCAGAACCAAAGACAATTGTGGGTGCTAGATATGAACCTGAGGTTGCATGAAAGGGAAAGAGAAAAAATGAATCACACAAGAACCTTCTATGAGGGAATGAAATCAAAAATGGTAGTTTACAAGAAAGAGAGTCTGGATATAGAGAAGTACAACCATATTCTACCTGCGAGGCTATGGAATCGTAACCTATGGTCAGGCATACGCAAGGCAGCTATTTCGTACTTCACTGGTAAAAAAATCAAGTGGCATAACCAAAGAGACAATCTGTTAAGCTCTCAAATTCTGTGTGTGAATATATTTTTCCCCTTGAGGAACCATCCGTCTTTGGTAGGTGGTTTCCTAGGAGAGTTCTATCCATCACTAGCCAAAGTAACTGATATTGACTTTGAATACATTGGTCCGAAAAACTACCTTAATGAGCCAGGTGGTCGGGGTTATAACAGAACTAGCGTCGATGTGTCAATAACATGGCAGGACACCAAAGGCAAAAACAACCTTCTGCTTGTTGAATTCAAATTCACAGAACCAAACTTTGGGGAGTGTAGCAAGAGTGCAAATCCAGACTGGGATCGATGTAACCACGGAGAGCTAATAATTTCTTCACACAAGACTCAATGCTATAGAAGTGAGAAGAACAGAACGTATTGGGACAGGATTCTATCGCCACAGGGGCCATTTATTCGGGAGATGCTGAACAAAACGCAGTATTGTCCATTCAGATATGATTTCTACCAACTGATGAGAAACCAGCTACTGGCAAAGTGTATAGCGTGGAATGAAGACTCAGGGTTTTCCATTGTAGAGTTTGCTGTCTGCTATGACGATAGAAATAAAACCCTCTTGAATCTTTCCCATCCTGTGGATGGTAATTCCAATCCATTGACAAGTTGGAAATCATTCCTCAAGGACAAGAACACTTTTAAACATTTTACTATTCAGCAATTTTTGGAATATATTGATCATATTGATAACTTGCCCAGCGAATTGGCGCAATGGAGGGCATATTTGAATAAGAGATACGGTTTGTAATGTTGGCTGCACTCAATGAACTTAATCAGTGGAAGCGTCATTGTGGTCTTCTCTAACATAAATCTACTAATCGAGGTTTGAAATGAAAAGTGTTGAAGAATATAAGTCAATACTGGAAGACACTTTATAGAAGTTCGGCGAACCCTGGAAAGGGCTGCCGGTAGAAACAGCAATTGGATTTATCTCAGATTACAAGGTTATATCAACCGATACTCTTGATGAGACGAAGATATTAAAGCTCAAGAAGAAAGATACACGCATTGAGCTTGTTCAGATAGAGAGGTGACACCTCGGGTAGTTTTTTATGTCATTGCGAGCCGAAGGCGTGGCAATCCCATCTTAGAGATTGCTTCGTCGCTACGCTCCTCGCAATGACAGGAGGGTGTGTGCTTCGCAATGACAAAGGGAGGGTGTGCTTCGTAATGACAAAAAGGGAATCATGTGTCACTAAGGTACTGGACGAGTACAGCATTTGCTAAAGATATAGGAAAGCTAGTAAGGTTAATTTTGTGCAAGAAATCTTTAATAAATATATAAATTACCTTGAGGCGGAGCGGAATGCTTCACGCTATACGGTGCGCAACTATACTACTGATTTGCTGGACTTCTTCCAGTTTCTTAGGGATAAAGGAATTAGTTCGCTGAAGGAAGTGGATAGGCATGTTTTGCGTGATTATCTGTCCCAGCTTATGGAGCAGGGCTTTGTGAAGGCAAGTATTGCCCGTAAGCTGTCGGCTATTCGTTCCTTCTATCGTTACTTACTACGAGAGGGGATGGTGCCCACCAGCCCAATAATGACCTCTTCACCCAAGCTGGACAGGCGCTTGCCCTCATTTCTTACTATAGACGAGGTAGGGCGACTTCTGGAAGCTCCTGATTTATCCACGCCACAGGGGCAGCGTGACCGGGCTTTAATGGAGTTACTTTATGCCTCCGGTCTTAGAGTGAGTGAACTGGTAAACCTAAATCTAGAGCAGGTTAATCTTGATACTAATGAAATTCGTGTCTGGGGGAAGGGCTCTAAGGAGCGAATAGTGCTAATGGGTAAGCCAGCCGCTGAGGCACTGAGAACCTACCTCAAACAAGGCAGACCCAAGCTTTTTGGCACAAAGATAAGGATGACCAATGCCCTCTTCATTAATCGTTATGGTGGGCGTCTCATAGAACGAAGAGTGCAAAGAATATTAGAGAAATGTGCTAATATAGTTGGTATAGGCAAGAGGGTTTACCCTCATATGTTGCGTCATACCTTCGCCACCCATTTACTTGATGGCGGGGCAGATTTGAGGGTAGTTCAGGAGCTTCTGGGGCACGCTAATCTATCCTCTACCCAGATTTATACTCACGTAACCAAAAGTCAGGCAAGAAAGGTATATCTATCGGCTCACCCGATGGCTCAGGAGAAGGGTAATGAGCTTGAAAAATAGATTACAAAAGTTGCGCCAAAGGTTAGCTGAGAAAGAGATTGAGGCTATGTTTATCTCTCAACCGGAGAATAGATACTACCTTTCCGGCTTTGACGGTTCGTCAGGTTTTTTGCTGATTACACCACAAAACAAAATTTTAGCCACTGACTTCCGCTACCTAGAGCAAGCTAAAAGGCAAGCCCCTGACTATGAAATTGTTCAGGTAACTGGTGATACACTAGACTGGTTTCCTGGAGTGGTAGCCGACTTGAAATTAAGGCGGCTGGGATTTGAAGCGGGACATATTACCTTTGCCATGCATCAGCAGTTAACCGATATATTGAAGCAATCCCAGCTCAGGCTTGTCCCGGTAGATGGACTGGTTGAATCGCTGCGGGCGATAAAAGAGCCTGAGGAAATTGAGCTTATTACTAAAGCTGTAGAAGTGACTGATAATGCCTTTGAATATATTGAAGATAGGACTCACATTGGTATGAGTGAAAAAGAGGTAGCCTGGGAGATAGAGAAATTCCTACACGAAAAAGGCAGCCAGACTATACCCTTTGATATTATTGTTGCTTCGGGTGGTAATTCGGCTCTACCCCATGCTAAGCCTTCACCACGTGCCATCCATTATGGGGAGCCGGTGGTGATTGATATCGGAGCCAGGGTTGGCGGTTACTCCAGTAACCTGAGCCGGACTATCTGCCTTGGTAAACCTGATGATACCTTCAATAAGGTATATGATACTGTTCTCGGGGCACAGCTAGCGGCAATAGCTACCATTATGGAGGGTATGACCGGTGACCAGGGTGATAGTTTTGCCAGGACAATTATTGCCTATGCTGGTTATGGTGAAGCCTTTGGACATGGTTTAGGTCATGGCATAGGGCTAGCGTCACATGAGCTGCCACGCCTTGGTCCAAAGTCAACCGAGCTACTTACCTCAGGTATGGTATTTACCATTGAGCCTGGTATTTATCTTACCGGTTGGGGTGGAGTGAGGATTGAGGATGTGGTAGTAATGGAAGAAGGTAGAATCAGAGTGATTTCAAAAGCGAGGAAGGGTTGACATGATAACTAGTGGTGAGCTAAGAAAAGGAATTACTATTGAACTGGATGGAGAGCTGTATCAGGTTGTCGACTACCAGCATATCAAGATGAAGCGAACCGCATTAGTTCGGCTCAAGCTTCGTGATATTCGGGCTGGTCACACTATTGAGCGAACCTTTCAGTCCAGCGAGAAGTTTATCCGAGCACGTCTTGACTATCGCCGGATGCAGTATCTTTATAATGATGGCAATTTGTATTACTTTATGGATGAGGAAAATTATGAGCAGATGCCCCTTAGTGACACTCAACTAGGTGATACCATTAACTATCTAAAAGAAGGCATGTCGTTGGAGGTATTAAGCTATAAGGGTGAGCTGGTAGGTGTGGAGCTGCCTACTGCTGTTGAGCTTGAGGTAATTGATACCGGTCCCAGTTTTAAAGGGGATACTGCCACCGCCGGTAACAAACCAGCTAAACTGGAGACTGGTATTACTATTCAGGTTCCCCTGTTTATAAATAAAGGAGATGTTATCAAGGTTGACACTCGTAGTGGTAGCTACCTAGAAAGGGTAAGCTAAATTGCTGAAAGCTGACCTTCATATTCACACTACTTATTCAATGGACTGTGATATGTCTTTACCGCAGATTATCAATCGCTGTCTGGAGACTGGGATAAACTGCATCGCCATAGCTGACCATGGTACCATTGAGGGGGCATTAAAGATGCAGAGCATAGCCCCCTTCCCGGTAATTGTAGCCGAGGAAATTTTAACCCCTCATGGCGAAATAATGGGTATGTTCCTTAAAGAAAATATACCCAGCGGTCTGTCTGCGGAAGAGACGATAGCCCGAATCAAGGCTCAAGATGCTCTGGTTTGTATTCCACACCCCTTTGATATGTTCAGGCATTCTATTTTAGACAGTAATATAGCCGAAACCCTGTTGGGACAAATCGATATTGTAGAAGTATTTAACTCGCGAAACCCTCTTCCTAGGTGCTCAGCTAAAGCTCAAATCTTTGCCCTGAAGTATGGTATTACTAAAAGTGCTGGCAGTGATGCCCATACCCCTTATGAAATAGGTAATGCCTATGTAGAAATGCCTGAGTTCAATGGCAAGGATGACTTCCTACAGGCTCTGGAACAGGGCAAGATTTCAGGACATAGGTCAAACCCGTTAGTTCATCTTGGCAGCGCTTGGGCAAGGCTAAAAAAGCAATTGTAAAGCTACTGAAAAGGCTCCGAAGACCTCTGTGAAGGGAAGTTGGGAAGGGGCGAAGCCCCTTCCAAAATAATCCTTCCCCCTCATGCAAGGAATACATATCCATATCATGGAGAGGGGGATAAGCCCTTCTTGGAAGGGTAAAGGGGGTGAGGTTAATCAACACCTATCAGCTTGGCTGGTTTTCTACAGGCAGAGATAAAGCGGCTAGAGACCTCTTGACCTCAGTGAACAGCAGCATCAGGCTAGGTGAGATTAAGGCTAGGATAGCTTTCGTTTTCAGTAACCGTGAACCTGGTGAATCAGAAGAGAGTGATTTATTCCTCAAACAGGTTGAGAGTTATGGAATACCTCTCGTCTGCTTCTCTTACCAAAGGTTTAAAGCCAGCAAAGGCGCTCCTATTACAAATCAGGCGGGAAGTTTACCACTGTGGCGGCTTGACTATGACCGACAGGTGATGAGTCGATTACAAGATTTCCACCCTGACCTGTGTGTTCTGGCTGGATATATGCTAGTTGTTGATGAGGAGATGTGCCACAGATATAAAATGATTAACCTTCACCCAGCGGCTCCAGGCGGACCTAAAGGAACGTGGCAGGAGGTAATCTGGCAGCTAATTGATAGTAAGGCTCAGGAAACGGGGGTAATGATGCACCTGGTAACCCCAGAGCTGGACAAGGGACCGCCGGTAACCTATTGCACCTTCCCGATTAGAGGTAAACCATTTGATAGATATTGGCTGGAATTAGAAAAGGTACCACTAACCAGCCCCAAAAGGCATGATGAAGAAAATCCTCTATTTAAGCTCATCCGTGAACATGGGCTAACCAGGGAATTTCCGCTGATAATAGCTACCCTTAAGGCGTTTAGCCAGGGTGAAGTTAAGATAATAGATGGCAAAGTCGTTGATGCTGAAGGAAGACCCATTAAAGGCTATAATCTGACCGATGAGATAAATGAATTGGTGAAAGGGCAATTTTAGAGGGAGGCCTGTCATGCTTCGAGAATTTGATAGCTACTTTAGAGATTGGGCAAGAGCCGCATGTGAAGAATGGGGGTATCCTATGCCCTCTGATAGATACTATGCCAAGGTATATGAAAGGCTTCCTGAAGGATTAAGAGCCTTGTTAGGTTTCGGGCTTAAGAGTGGGCTTATCATCTCAAACGGTGGAACTTTCACGCTTAAAGGGTTACCACCCGAGAAAGGTCCCTATCACTGGTTCAGCCGCAATAGAAGACCTAAAGAGCCTGCTCCTAATTGGGAGTATTTCGTACACGTGGCTGAATTTGTTCGGCTCCACACAATAGCCACCATTAGGGGTTTGTTGGTCACCTTCGAGGATGATACCATGGACATTGCTCTCTATCAGGATGACAAACTCATTGTTTACTGTGAGGTAAAGGAGCGGGTTAGTCAGATCCAAAAACTAATTAAGGGAATCAAAGGCTACCAATCTGCTGTGGCCCTCGCTGCTCCAGACCGTGGCAATGACCCGCTGCGGAAGGCAAAGTGCATTGTGAAACGAAAGCCAGAGTACTTCGTGGGAGTTGCCATTGGAGCACGCTTCGAATATAAGGTGATTTATCTGGGAAATACAAGCTTCCAGCTCGTAAGAGATGTAGTCCCTTTGGTATAAAGTGTTTATCAAGGGAAGGTTGAAGGGGCGAAGCCCCTCTAAAGAAACTATCTTCTCCTTTGAAGGAGAAAAATGCCAAAGGTGAGTCAAAGAGAGGCGAAGCCTCTCTTACATAGCCAATCCCCCCTCTCCTTTGAAGGAGAGGGGGATAAAGGGGGTGAGGTAGATAAGCAACTTTATCTGTTTTGACCTTGAAGGACCGCTATCTCCTCAGGATAATGCCTATGAGCTAATGAAGCTTTTTCCTAACGGGGATAAGGTTTTTGAGGTTATCAGCCGCTACGATGACCTGCTGACGCTAGAAGAAAGAGAGGACTATGAGCCTGGGGATACCCTAGCTCTTATTGTGCCCTTCCTTGTGCTCCATAATATTTCAGAAGACGATATTGCCGGTTTAGCTGTTAAAGCTAGCTTAACCGGTGGTGCGGCTAAACTTATCTCCTGGCTCCAGTCTAAGGGGTGGAAAGTATTTTGTATTAGCACCAGTTATGAGCAATATGCCATTCACATTACCCAAAAATTAGGTTTTTACACTCATAATGTGGCTTGCACACCCTTCCCCCTAGATAAATTCCGTCAAACTTTATGTAAAGAAGATTGTGAGCTGTTACAACAGGCTGAGCAAGATATGTTAACCATGCGCCCGGTTGCTGATGATGACCGGATTAAACAAAGCCTGGATAATTTCTTCTGGGAGAAACTGCCCGCTACCAATCTAGGTATGGCAATAAGACAGGTAAAGCCGGTAGGTGGACGGCGTAAAGTAGCTGCTTTAAGCAGATTTGCTGATAAATATGAGCAGCCTTTAGCTAAGTGGGTAGTGGTAGGAGATAGCATTACCGATTTCAGAATGCTCCAGGCAGTGGAGGGAGCAGGGGGTTTAGCCATCGCCTTTAATGCTAATGAGTATGCCCTACCCTATTCAACTATGAGCTTGGCTTCCACACTCATTAGTGACCTAACCGAGGTGCTTGAGGCATGGCAAGAAGGTCAGCGAAGCAGAGTGGAGAAAATAGTAAAGGAGAAAGAGAAAACTGGGGGGGTGGGGGATAGGGGGTACTTTCACTGGCTATCTGGTAGAGAAAATATAGATGAGGTCATTGAGATTCATAAGCGAATAAGGCGTCTGGTTAGAGAAGAGGCGGGGAAGTTAGGTTAAGGCTTTAATATAATCCCCCCTTGTTATAGATAGATGCTTTATTTTGGCGCCTTTTATTTTAGGCATGAACCTTGTCCTAAGCCAATTTGGTTACTTTTTTGATTTTCGGTGATATGTCTATATCCAGGTCAAGGGCACTTGCAACTTTAAATAATGTGTCAAGTGTAGTATTGTAATCTCCCGTCTCTAACCTTGATATGGCAGGTTGCTTTGTACCAATAGTTTTAGCAAGTTGCGTCTGACTAATACGCAATTGATTTCTGCGTTCTATCAGATTTTTTATCATTTCATACTTTGGCTTTAAGGCTTCATATTCTCTGCGAATTTCTGGTTTTTTAAGTAACTCTGCCTCAAAATCCTCGTATTTCGTACCCTTTTTATTAGCCAATCTATTATCGCCTTATTTAATCTACATAAACATAATATAACATATGTGTTATATTGTCAAGTGAGTTCAGCACTATTCTCGGGAATATACCGTGATTTATAATCATCCATTCTTTGAATAGCTAATTTTTTGTCACTTTCTGGTGTTTTATCTTCCTTTTTCAGAATAGCATGTAACAATATAAACTTGCGCCCCGTATAAGCAAAGAAGAAAATACGGTAGATGTCTGAACCGTGTTTAATTCTAAGTTCCCTGATACCAGATTTATCTATTTTTCTAACATAAGGCATACCTAGTGTAATATTAAAATGCCTTAATAACTTGAATACGTGTAAAATTTCTGCTATTGCTCCATCAGGTTGCCCCAAGATGAAATCCTTTACAGGTTCATTGCCTTCGTCATCGATATAAAAAATGACCTGCCAATCCACAACCTTATTATATAACGGATGTTAAATATAAGATATATTTAATGATTACTTGCTCCTATGGTATACTTACCATTATATATAAGGAAATACACTTCAAATGAGTAACATTGAAGTACTTGGATTAGGGGCGCTAAATATAGACTACTTATATAAGGTAGAGCGCATCCTTGATGACGGGGAGGCAGTGGTAGAGGAGACAAAATTATCCCCTGGTGGCTCGGCAGCTAATACCATCTATGGCTTGGCAAAGCTTGGGGTGACTACCGGCTTTACCGGCGTCGTTGGCGATGACGCTGAGGGTAAAATGTTGCTTCAGGATTTTCAGAAAGTAGGGGTAGATATTAGTCAAATCAGGGTAAAACATAGGGCAAGAACAGGTTCAGTATTATGCCTTAGTGATAGGCTTGGTCGGCGTTCTCTCTATGTCGTACCTGGTGCCAATAACCTACTAACTATGGATGACCTGGATTTGACCTATATAAACCAAGCCAAAATACTTCACCTCTCTTCCTTTGCTGATGATAGGCAGTTCAAAATATTACTGGAGCTAATAGATAAGTTAGACTT
>Ga0209978_10000752_pt1 | contig 12805 bp, 11 predicted proteins | sample BentaG_FD_182805 | JGI IMG/M metagenome (GOLD analysis project Ga0209978, IMG submission 182805) | Deep subsurface microbial communities from South Atlantic Ocean to uncover new lineages of life (NeLLi) - Benguela_00093 metaG (SPAdes)... | ecosystem: Environmental > Aquatic > Marine > Oceanic >...
CTCTGCTAGTCCCCTTTGGCGTTCCACCGCCTTCGCCAATGAGAAGGCCACTGTCTCCTGCCGTTCACCTTCTTCATCTCGCATCTTCAACGTGACACCATATTCTGGCCGAGCCAGGACGGGCGGCATCCTCCCCCCAGTGCCCCCAGAGGCGTTGGCAATGATCACAATGGGGAATTCAAGACCCTTGATTTCGACGACGCGATGAAGCTCAGCTCTTCTTGATTGAGGAGCTAACCAGAAACAGAAGGTCCCTTCCCAGAGATTTGGAAAGGGGCCTTGTTTCTTGGTGTCCATACCGCGATCATCGACCCAAAGGCGCACGTTCTTCTCCCACTCTGCTACCAGATGATAGTGCGCGCGTTCGAATCGCCGGGGGAGTACTTCCTACATATACTCTCGATCTGGTGTTTGCTTGAACCTGATGCCGTGCCGCACATTCACTCACTCTCAAGGGAGCGACTAGATAGTGGCGGCCGACGCGGATTCCAACCCCCAGGGGAGTACCTATCTAAAGGCCCCGTTGTTCTGCGAGGAGATCGAACTGATCCGGTAGGGGTAGTTAGGTCATCTTATCCAAGTATGGTATGGATTGCAGGTTCGCTTCCGGGGCTCGGAGCCAACTACAGCCTAATTTTTGGGTCCTTCCGCATACGTATTCCGGAATTTTGCGTGGTCCCCTTGGGGGCGCCTCCGCGCCGGAACCCACTTTCCCCACGCAACCTCAGAGAGCTAGGAAGAACTGCCAAAGCTCATGCGTGTGGAGTCTGAAGGGGTCATCTAGTACATGAGGAATAGTATGGCCGAACGAATCACCGAGATGGCAATGCACCTTTGGCACTTGGGCCTGGGTATGTCAAACCCTCTGCCATCTATTTCGCATTTGGCATGAGAGATACGGGTGACTTGACAAGCGCGCGGCATTCTGGTAAACTAATATTGCATTGCGGAATCACGTTCCGCAACGCGGAACGAACTACGTTGAACATGGCCAAAAGAGGAAATTCTGTCCAATCTGTGGAACGCGCGTTTCGCATTCTGGATCTCTTGAGGGATGCCGAAACCGAGATGTCCCTCGGTGAGATCGCTCGAGGCCTGGACCTCAGCCCGAGCACAGTCCACCGATTGCTGGCGACTCTGATGAAGTGCAAAGCGGTGCACCAGGATCCTCGAAGTCGGCGTTACAGCCTTGCCCTGCGGATGGTCTTGTATGGCAAGGCTATTCTTGATCGATACAGCTTCAGGGAGCGGGCTCATCCCCTTCTGGGAGGGTTGTCCAAGGAAGTCGGGGAGACGGTCTTTATGGGGATTCTGGACAACTTTGAGTTGGTGTACATCGACCACGTAGATACACTGGACCACGAATTACGCATGACGCCTCAGATTGGACGCAGACAAGGCGCCTATCACACCGCCTTGGGGAAGGTCCTGCTAGCACACCTCGAGCCGTTTCGGCTCGAGGTGTTTTTCTCCACCAACAAACTCGTCAAACTGACTGAGAACACCATTACCTCCCCCCAGGCCCTCCGAGAGGAACTGGAGAAAGTCGGTCGGAAAGGCTACGCTGTTGACCGGCAAGAGAGCGAGATCGGGATCTGCTGCGTGGCAGCCCCCGTCCGCGGGATCGGAGGACAGGTCGTAGCAGCAATTAGCGTGTCCGGCCCCGCGACGAGGTTAATGAAGAAAGGCCTGGAAACCAATCTGAGGAGGAATGTCCAAGCCATGGCCGCCCGTATCTCCCAGGTTATCGGAGTGTAAGTAGGATAGGCAGAAAAGGAGCGATTCTTATGGAAGTTCGCGTCGGCGTCATCGGCGGGGGGACTTGGGGCACCTACCACCTCTCCGCAGCAAAGAACCTGGAGGGCGATGGAAAGGTGCGGCTGGTAGCGATAGCCACCCGGACCGAAAGAACCGCCGCAAGGCAGTCAGAGGCGTTCGGGATCAGAGCCTACACGGACTACAAGAGAATGATTGACGAAGAAGATCTCGACGCCGTCACGATCGCTACCCCAGACCACCTGCACCGGGAGATGGCGCTTTACGCGATGGAGAGGGGAAAACACGTCTTGGTGGAGAAGCCCATGGACCTGACGACTGCTGGATGCCGGGAGATGGTCGACTTGGCCGACGAAAAGCAGGTCCTGCTTCAGGTGGATTTCCACAAGCGCTACGACCCGTACAACATCGACGTCATGCGAAAGGTACGGGCTGGAAGTATTGGCGAACCCTATTATGTTTACGCGTACATGGAGGACAAGATCATCGTTCCCTCGCAATGGCTAGCCGGTTGGGCTGCCCAGAGTTCTCCATTCTGGTTCATCGGCGTCCATAAGTACGACTTGGTGCGCTGGATAACCGGCCGCGAGGCCGTATCGGTTCTGGCACGTGGCAAAAAGGGCATTCTCTTGGAGCTCGGGATCGACACCTACGATGCAGTGAGCGCGTCGATCGAGATGGAGGGAGGGTTGGCCTGCACGATCGACGTGAATTGGGTTCTGCCGGCGCAGTTTGAGGCCATCGTGAATCAAGGTCTGCGTCTGGTTGGAAGTCAGGGGATCATCGAGTTGGATAGCCAGGATCGGGGGTTGCGCTACTGCTTCACTGCAGATGGGGCGATCACGCCCAACTTGGGCGCTTTCTTCTCCGATACGACCGCCTTCGGATGGAAAGAGGTCAAGGGCTACTTCGTGGATCCGATCAAGGACTTCCTTCTCAACGTTTCCTTCCTAAAGTCCGACGGCGAGCTAGGGCAGTTGGAAGGCCGCTATCCATCCGGCTGGGACGGTCTCAGAGTGACCCAGGTTGCCGAGGCAGTGCACAGAAGCATCGCTGAGGGCCGCCAGATCAAGATCTCGGCGGTTGAATGATGGTCGAGCAAAAGATGGCTCTCAACCCCTCTGCGGCAGGGTAAGACGAAAAGATCAAGCAGGACAGAAACACAATAGCTATGTATCCCTACAAGATTCCGATCAAGGAGATGGTCCACAGGTACCAGCAGCTCTACACAGCTGCGATCCATGACATCTTGCAGGAACGAGACGTGCACAAGCAGTGGCTCGGGCCAGACATCAAATGTTTGACGAAGGAACTTCGAGGCGACGTCGTCGCCGGGGTTGCATTCACCGTTCAGTGGGTCTTTGACCCTCGGCCTGACGAGAGGGACAAGCCCGCCGCAAAGATGGTGGAATCGTATCCCGAAGACAGCATCATCGTGGTTGATGCTGGTGCCGATCAAGAGTCCGGCTTCTGGGGCGAGCTGGCGACCACCGTCTGCCTGCGAAACGGAGTCAATGGGGCGGTCATCAACGGGGGCATGAAAGATAGCGGGATTGTGAAGGCTATGGGCTTTCCCATCTTTGCTCGATTCACCAGCCCGGTGGACGGCTTCTACCGTTCTCGCCTCAGAGACTGGCAGATACCCATTTGGTTCAACGACGTTCTGGTTCGCCCGGGTGATTTCATCATGGGCGATAGCGATGGCGTTCTGGTCATCCCCCAGGAGATCGCTGAGGAGATCTTGGTGGAAGCGAAAAGGAGGGCGGAAGAGGAGAACGAGACACGAAAGTTGCTACAGCAGGGGATCTCTGCGGATGAGGCTTCCCAGGCAACTGGGAGGAAGGACCTATAACATAGGCTACCCGGCCTGTCTCGCAGGAAGCAGGGGGGACTTTGAGGAAGGAGGATAACGTGTAAGAGAAACGAACACTTTGAAGAAGGAAGGCAAAGAAAGTAGGGAGGATAAGATGAAGAAGAGGAATCTGGTGTTTGCGGTTCTTGTCGCGGTGGCTCTTTTGCTCGGTGCTTGCGCGCCAGCAGCCACACCCCCGCCAGCGGAGACAGTGGTGAAGCCACTGGGGCCGGTGACGCTTGACTTCACCGGGTGGACTTACGACCTGGAGAAGGTTGGGCAGAACCTGGCGAAGTACGAGGAGTGGATAGCGATAGAGGATCCCCCGATCGAGGTGAAGGTTGAGATGACCGACGCTGGCTTCGGGGAGTTCGACACCCACGTGACCACTCGATATGCGGCTGGTGCTTCCTTTGATGTCCTCTACAGCTCCGATCACTGGCTCTCAAAGTGGGCCGAGGCTGGCTGGGTCGTGCCCTTGGAAGATTACTACCCGGAGGTGAGGGATTACATCCCGGACATCGCCTCGTACTCCGTGGAGGCCATGACCTACAAAGGGAAGCTCTACGGCTTGCCTTACTACACCGACGTCATGTATTTCATGTACAACACGAAGATGCTGGAAGATGCAGGCATCGCATCTCCGCCCACCACTTGGGATGAGGTGACGGAGCAGGCTGTGATCCTCAAGGAGAAAGGGATCACGTCCGACCCGGTGATGCTTGGCCTGAAGGCGACGTCGTGGTTCGAGGAGGCCTTCTACTCGCTGGTTTACTCCGAGGGCGGGTCGTTCTTTGACGAGAACCTCGAACCGGTGTTTGAGACCAGCTCGGGCCCGGTGTACGACATGATCGAGTGGGTAGCGGCAGCCATCAACGACTATGGGATCATGCCCCACAAAGTGCTCGACATGACCGCTGTGGATGTACAGCAGGCCTTCAAGGAGGGAGACACCTGCTTTGTCATCGTCCCGGGCTACATGATCCGAGAGTTCAACACCCCAGGCATCTCCAAGGTGGCAGGGCAGGCTGCGATCTCCATGATGCCAGGATCAACCCATGAGACCGACGGGTACACGAGGATGTACCTGATGGGCAGTGGCGCTGTGAAGGACGAGGCGAAGAAGCTCGCTGCATGGAGGCTCATTGAGTTCATGGGCGGCAAGACCACGGTGGAAGGCGTCACCGCCTACCACATCGCCAAGCGGTGGGCCGTTGAGAACGGTCTTGGGTTCTCCATCCTCTCCCTCTGGGAAGAGCCGGCAGTAGACAAAGCATTCTCCGCCATGGCTGACCCGACTGTCATGAAGGCTCAGAAGCAACTAGCCCGGTCCAAAGAGGGGATGGCTGCGCCTTGGTTCGCGGAATGGATCTCCTTCGTCCGAACGGAGGTCCAGAAGGCGGTTCTGCGTCAAGAGCCAACCAGCGCCGTTCTGGAGCTGCTCAAGGGGCGCTGGAATGAGCTGAAACAAGAGTAGCTCGAAGAGAGGAGGGGGGAAGTAACTCTACTCCCCTCCTCTAGCCGCTTTTTCCAAGCAAGAGACGAAAGGTAGCGTTCGGTGCTGTCCCCTCACGAGGCGAAGCGGTACCGCCAGACGACGGCGTTTGCGTACAGGATGATTTTGCCTTCGCTGGCTTTGATCCTGGTGTTCATCGGGTACCCTCTCCTGTACTCGATCTCGATCTCTTTCAAGGAATACAAGTACGGGGTACCAACGGGAAGGATTATCTGGTTCAAGAACTTCCTGGATATCCTGACGAAGTCTACCGTTGCGCCCTACTTTTACAGGTCCCTTTTGGTGACCATGAAGTTCACGGTGGTGGCGGTCGTAGCCGTGGTGGTGATATCGCTAGGTATTGCTTTGTTGATTAACGAGCGCTTTCGCGGCAGTGGCCTGGTGAAGCTGGCGCTGCTTATGCCCTATGCGATTCCCGGCGCGGTGAACGCGGTGGTGTGGAACTGGATCTATGATCCAAGCTTTGGGGTGTTGAATGGTCTACTCTACAAGTTGGGGATCATCGATGAGTATTTTACCCTAACCGGCAACCCCGACTACGCACTCTGGGCAATCGTTTTTGCCTATGTGTGGAAGTTCGTTCCCTACAGCACCTTCCTCTTCTCGGCGGGCCTGGCGACTATGCCAGAGAGCGTCTACGACGCAGCGCGAATGGATCGCTGTGGGACGATCCGCACCTTTGTCAAGATCACCCTGCCCCTTCTGATGCCGGTCCTCCAGATGATCATGGTTCTCCAGACGATCTTTGCGCTAGTAATGCACTTTGGACTTGTCTTCGTACTGACTGGGGGAGGACCGGGCGACGCGACGAGGACCCTGGCCTGGTATGTCTACCAACAGTCTTTTACCTTCACTCGATTTGGCCGAGGTTCGGCGATGGCGATTATCCTGGCCTTGACCATGATCGTTTTCATCTATCTCTACTTGGTGGTACTCGATCCGGAGAGGCGCCTGGAGCGCCAGAGGAGGAGCGTCTAGTCATGTTCTCTGATACCATTTCGGGTAGGATCCGCCGGAAAAAGATCCTGGTTCTGGTCGGCACCGTGATCGTCTTGGCCTATACCCTGGCACCGATCTATTGGGTGATCGTTTCAAGCTTCCAGAAAGAAATAGCGCTGCAAGATCGCCCTCCACACTTTCTTCCTACTCCGGAGATTTTTACCACAAACCACTACTGGTTCATCTTCACGGGGGAGATCCGTCCGGGCTCGACGATCATGATCCAGTCCATGTATACGATGGCCGGGACGCTCATCTGGCCTGCCGTGGTTAACAGCATCGCCATAGCTGTGTGCGTGACGCTGGTGAATCTGATCGTGGGCTTTCCGGCGGCCCACATCTTTGCCCGGTACAGGTTCTGGGCTGATCGCCGGGTCTTCCTTGTGATGCTGGCGACGCGCCTGTTGCCCTCAATTTCCATCGTGATTCCGATGTACATCGTCCTCCGGCAGTTCAACCTGCTCGACACTAAGCGAGGGCTGGTCGGCATCTACTCGGCCATTACCTTGCCCTTCACCATCTGGATCTTGAAGGCCTACTTTCAGAATATCCCCGTGGAGTTCGAGGAGGCCGCCAGGATGGATGGGTGCAGCTACTTTCGCAGCCTGATAAGGGTCGTGATTCCGCTGGCCCGGCCCGGCATCATCGCCGCCGGGATCTTTGCCTTCATGTCATCGTATGGCGAGTTCGTCTTTGCCACGATTCTGACTCAAACAATCCGCTCAAAGACCCAGACCGCGGTTATCGCGGCACTTGCGCAGGGAATGAGTTCGAGCCGGGGGATGATCGCTGCTGCTGCGGTGGTCTGTTTCATGCCCCCTGTTCTCCTGGCGATCATCTTCCGGAAGCAGATCCTGGAAGGCCTCACAGCCAGGCTGGGGCTATGAGAAGAGGAGGTGAGGTATTATGGCATTCCTGCGACTTGAGAGCATCACCAAACGTTTCCCAGGATGCCTTGCTGTGGATCACCTCAATTTGGAGGTTGAGCAGGGTGAGTTCGTCGTCCTCTTGGGTCCCTCTGGGTGCGGGAAGACCACCACCCTAAGGATCATCGCGGGGCTTGAGACTCAAACAGAGGGCAGGGTTATTTTGGAAGACGTTGACATCTCGGATGTGCCTCCCGAGCGAAGAGACATGGCCATGATCTTCCAGAACCTGGCTCTCTATCCCCACATGACCGTCTTCAACAACATCGCTTTCTACCTCCAGAATATAGGAACCCCTAAGCCTGACATCCAGGAAAAAGTCGTGGAGGCGGCAAGGAGGGTCAAGATCGAGGAACTTCTGGACCGGCGGCCGGATCAGCTCAGCGGAGGCCAGGGGCAAAGGGTGGCCCTGGCCAAGGCCCTGGTGCGAAGTCCCAAGGTGTTCCTCCTCGACGAGCCCCTCTCGTCCCTGGACGCAAAGCTCAGGGCCGGCATGCGGTCGGAACTGAAACTGCTGCACAAGAGCTTGAGGGAAGAAGGCAAGGGCGGGAGGGGAACCTTTATCTACGTGACTCACGACCAAGTGGAGGCCCTGACGCTGGGGACCAGAGTCGCCATCATTAACGAGGGAAGCATTGAGCAACTGGCCTCATCGACGGATCTGTACCGAAAGCCCAAGAATCTCTTCGTAGCCACCTTTGTGGGCAGTCCCTCTATGAACCTGATCGAAGGCACCCTGGAAAGGTCGGACAAGGAGGCTATGTTCCGCTTCCAGGGGAAGCGCGTGGGGGTCGGACCGCGCGGCTTTGTCGCCTTGACCCGTGCAAGATGTGAAACGATGCCAGCCATCCTCGGGGTCCGCCCCGAGTCGGTTAATGTCGTCAGCAGGGGGGAGCCGGGATCGCTGGATGCCATGGTCTCTACCATTCAACCCCTCGGGGAAACGAATCTCATCATGCTCCTTCTGGGTGAAGTCACGCTCACATCTCTTGCCAGCCCGGACCTTCCGGTCAAGGAGGGCGAGAAGATCAGCATACGATTCCAGCCCGAGTCCCTCCACTTCTTTGACCCAGAGACCTCAGAGAATCTCTTGGGAGATGAACTATGAAGATCTACATATCTGCCGACTTTGAGGGAGTTTGTGGCGTCGTGGAAAAAAGGCACTGCTTCCCGAGCGATCCCGACTTCGAGCGGATCAGGGGTCGTTGGATAGAGGACATCAATACCATTATTGAGGGGGCCATGGCGGGTGGAGCCACCGAGTTCGTCGTCAACGAGGCGCACGCGGCCATGAACTACCTACTCCCCGAGATGCTCGATCCAAAAGCGTCCTACATCTCGGGCTACGTCAAAGTGGACAACCAGATGGAAGGGCTGGATGATTCTTTCGCCGGTGCCGTGTTGATGGGTCACTCAATGGCCGGGACGGCCAGAGGTGTTCTCAATCACAGCTACGTGATGAGGGACGTGGTCGGCCTTCGCCTGAACGGTGAGCCAATCGGGGAGACGGGGCTGAACGCCTACTGGGCCGCTTATCTGGGTGCCCCGGTCATCCTGGTTGTTGGCGATGATAAGCTGGCCGAGGAAGCAAAGGCGCTGGTCCCCGAGATAGAGACCGCCGTGGTCAAGAAAGGCCTGTCTCAGTTTACCGCTCACAACCTTCCCCTGGAAGAGGCCCACAAGACCATTCGAGAGGCAGCAGAGCGAGCAGTGCGCAGGGTCGGCGAGATACCAATGGTAGAGCCTTTGGAGTCGTACAGCCTGGAAATCGATTTTTCGCTTTCCGAGATCGCACATCTCGCCTCATTCATCCCAGGTGTGGAAAGAATTGACGGTCGGACCGTGCGCTTCTCCTCCCGGGACTATCGGGAGGTCCAGCATGTACGAATCATCTGCACCAACCTGGCCCTGGCAGTCGTGCGGCACCACTTCTAGTTTGCCAGAGCGTTTCATGGTGTCACTTGATGTCGATGAGTGTGGTGCTGGACTGACCGTGAGTCAGGGGGGCAGAGCGTCTCGTCTGCTGCAAGCAACGTTCTTCGCCCTCTGCGTGGCCTCAGAATGATAACAGCATTACCATTAGGATCGCGACAGAAAGACCCCAGGGAGGAATAGTGGCAAAGGTCAAAGTTGTAATCACCGACTATATTGAGCCCGATCTTAAGTGGGAAGAAGAACAGTTTGAGCGACTGGGGGTGGACTTTTCGTACCATCAGCTCAAGTTCGGAAGCCCTGAACAAATCCTAGCGGTGGCGGCCGACGCCGACATTGTGATCGTCAACATGGCCAAGATAAGTCCGGAGGTGATTGATGGTCTCTGCCGCTGCAAATTGATCATCCGGCATGGGGTCGGCTATGACAACGTAGACATTGCCGCTGCAACAAGGCGGGGGATCGTGGTAGCCAACATCCCAGACTATTGCGTTACCGAGGTTGCTGAGCAGACGGTCATGCTCATCCTGGCCTGTCAAAGGAAGCTCCTGGTGCAGAGCCACATCCTCAGGGACTCCAGCGTGAAGGGCGAGTGGGGTTTTGCTCCCATCTACCCGGTCTACGCCCTTCGCGGGAAAACCCTGGGCATCATCGGCCTTGGCCGGATTGGTACTACCGTCTACGAAATGATGCAAGGCTTTGGGCTACGATTCCTCATCGCTGACCCGCATCTTTTGGAGGAGCGGAAAAGGCGGTACGGGATCGAGACCCATGCGTTCGAAGAGGTGCTGAGGGAATCGGATGTTGTGACGATCCACGCGCCACTGAACGAAGAAACTCATCATATGTTTGATGAGCCACAGTTCAAGATGATGAAAAAAACCGCGATCCTGATCAACACAGCGCGTGGGGGGATTGTCAACCTCCGGGCTCTGGACCGGGCTCTCCGGGAGGGCGAGATCGCTCATGCAGGGATCGACGTGTATGAGGAGAAAGAGCCGCCCGATCCGGATTTCCCCTTACTCCACAACGAGAATGCAACGTGTACGCCCCACCTCTCCTGGCTGTCCGAAGAGTCCGGTTGGAACATCCGGGAAAAGATCGTGCAGGATGTGAAACGGTTTATCCAGGGACAGGAGCCCAGGCACCCGGTCAATCCCGAGATACAGATCCGGTTCGATCAAACTTGAGGCCAGGGGGTGCGATGGCTAGATCCAAGATGATGCTCGCCTTGTACAAGACGGCCAAAGGGGCGGGGAACATGGCTCTGCGCGAGGCCCTCGTCCCCAAACCCGCGCCGGATGAGGTTCTGATCGAGGTCAAGGCCGCTGGGATCTGCGGAACCGATATACACATCAAGCACGACAAGTTTCCCTACTGGCCTCCCGTAATCATGGGCCACGAGTTCTCAGGAATCGTGGTAGAGGTCGGAAGCGAGGTCACCGATTATCAGGTCGGAGATCGGGTAGTGGGAGAGCCCCACACGAAGGCGTGTGGGAAGTGCGAGCTGTGTCGGACGGGAAACATCCAACTCTGCGCCCACAAGCGATCGCCGGGTTGGGGCATTGACGGCGCCTTTGCCCGCTATCTGACGATGCCGGAGCGCCTTCTGCATCAGATTCCCGATTCTATGAGCTTTGAGGAGGGGGCCGTCGTCGAACCGGCGGCCAACGTCGTGCATCATGTTCTCGAAAGAGGACGCTTGAAACCAAACGATTTCGTGGTGATCAATGGTCCCGGGCCGATTGGTCTCTTGGCGCTTATGGCCGTGAAAGCAGCGGGGGCCGGGACAGCTGTCCTTGTGGGGACCACGCCTGACGAAAAGATGCGGCTCCCTGTGGCTAGAGATCTGGGCGCGGACGAGATCATCGTCGCCGACCGGCAGGATCCGGTCGAGGCGGTGATGAGTCTGACAGGAGGGCGCGGAGCCGACTTGGTAGTTGAGGCATCTGGGTCGCCCCGTGCGGTCTCGGCTTCCGTGGGTATGGTACGACGGCTGGGGCGCATAAGTGCAATCGGGCTCACCGGGCAGGACGAGATCGCCTTTCCTTGGGACGCGGCTAACTGGAAAGTGTGTACCATCATCTTTAATCTGAGCACAGCATACACCTGTTGGGATCGGGCTATTGGTCTGATCGCCTCGAAGAAAATGGACGTTGGCAAGATCATCAGCCATGTCGAACCACTCGAGGCGTGGGAGCGTGTCTTTGAGGACGTCGAGAACATGCGGGCCCTGAAGGCGCTGCTGATCCCCTAGTGCTAGTGAGAAGAAGGAGATCGAACGCAAGTGTCCAGGGAGACAAAGCATAAGGTCCAGGATCTCCTGATGGACCTGATCCGATTCCCTTCGACTAGAGGCAAAGAGGGACCAGCGATCCGCTATCTCCACGAGAAGATGGCTCCTCTTGTGGACCGCTGCGACTTGGTCGAGGTGGACGACTCCATCATGGAAGACCCTGACTATGCCTTCCCCCTGCCGGGGCACACGTACAAAGACACCCCTAACCTCGAATGCGTGATCCGAGGCAGTGGTGGTGGGCGGACAGTTGTCTTTAATACCCATCTGGACGTGGTACCTCCAAGTCAGGGTCAGACGGAAGCGTTCTCACCAAGGGAGGACAACGGCGTGATCTATGGCCGGGGTGCCTGCGATGCCAAAGGCCAGGCGGCCACCCTCTATAGCCTGGCACTTCTCCTCCGAGAGAGAGGCATCCGGCCCGAGGGAGATCTCATTTTTCACTTTGTCATCGAGGAAGAGAACGGCGGCAATGGTACGTTGGCCATGATCCGGCGCGGCGTGGAAGCCGATGCAGCCGTCGTCCTGGAGCCCTCGGAGATGGCGGTCATCCCGGCGGTGCGGGGCGCAGTCTGGTTCGATCTGCAGGTCTCTGGCCGGGCCGGTCACAGCGGCAAGAAGGGATCTACCGTGAGTGCCCTTGAGAAAGCCATCCAGGCGATGAACATCCTCAAGGACTATCACGACCGGTTGCTGACCGAATCGAGGGGGATGCCTCTCTTCGACCAGTTTGAGGATCCCATGCCGATCACGTTCGGAGAGTGCTCGGCCGGGAACTGGCCAGCCAGCGTCCCCTCCAGAGCCGTCGTGAGGGGGGTCCTTGGCTTTCTGCCAAACCGCAGCCGTCATGAAGTACAACGAGAGATGCGGGAGGCCATCCGATCCCAGGGCGATGCCTGGCTGCGCGAGAACTTTGAGCTGTCTTTTCCCATGCTCAACTCAGACGGGAATGCGATCCTTGTGGATCATCTGCTGGTGACGTCGTTGCTCAAAGCGGTGCGCCGGAACGGGGTGCAGGAAAAGATCACAGCTATGACCGCGTCTTGCGACGCCTGGCTCTATAACAACCAGGTCGGGATCCCCACGGTCGTTTTCGGGGCTGGGTCCCTGTCTCATGCCCATTCGAAAGAGGAAGGGATTGTCCTGGAAGACATCCTGACCGCTTCCTCGATCCTGGCGGACTTTGTCTTCGATTTTTGTGGAAAGGGAGGCAAACAATGACAGACCTGCTTGAGAGACTTGGGCGTCTAGGTGTGGTGCCGGTCGTCAAGATCGACCGGGCTGAGGATGCAGTCGAGCTTGGGAAAGCCTTGTTGGCAGGTGGGCTGCCATGTGCCGAAATCACCTTCCGGACTGCAGCAGCCGAGGAGGCGATCCGGCAGATCTCCTCAAGCCTGCCGGATATCATCGTCGGGGCGGGGACTGTGCTCTCGGTTGGTCAGGCTAGTAGGGCGATCTCTGCGGGCTCTCAATTCATCGTCTCTCCGGGGTTCAATCAGAAGGTGGTC
>Ga0209978_10000753_pt1 | contig 12799 bp, 20 predicted proteins | sample BentaG_FD_182805 | JGI IMG/M metagenome (GOLD analysis project Ga0209978, IMG submission 182805) | Deep subsurface microbial communities from South Atlantic Ocean to uncover new lineages of life (NeLLi) - Benguela_00093 metaG (SPAdes)... | ecosystem: Environmental > Aquatic > Marine > Oceanic >...
CGAGGGTCTCAGTCTGGCCAGGCGAGAGAGGCCGGATCTTATCATCTTGGATGTGATGATACCGGTGATGAGTGGCTATGAGGTATGTCGTTCCTTGAGGAAGAGTTTCCTCACCGCCTTGGGGGATCCGATGGAGAAGGTGAAGGGCTTGGCTGAGGGCGCTGACGATTACCTGACCAAGCCTTTCCATCCGCACGAATTGAGGTCTCGGGTGATAACCCACCTCCGCAGGAGCGAACGCGATATCCAGACCAGCCCCCTCACCAGGTTGCCCGGCAATTTAGCCGTAGAACGGGCTCTCAGGGAACGGATCGCTAGGCAGAGGCCCTTCCCGTTTGTTACATCGATGTGGACAACTTCAAACCTTACAATGACAAGTACGGCTTCTTCGCCGGCGATCAGGTGCTGCGGATGTTGAGCGAGATAATCGTGGACGCCGTCCTGGAGCGAGGGGCGGAGGAGGACTTCATCGGCCACGAGGGGGGAGACGATTTTGTGGTCATCACCGCTCCCGAACGAGTGGAGGGTATCTGTCAGGCGGTTATCGAGAGGTTCGATGCTGCCATGCCCCAAGCCTATGATGAAGAGGATCGAGAGCGCGCTTACATCCTCAGTCGCGAGCGGCAGGGGAGGATAGTCCATTTTCCTCTCCTGACCGTCTCTATCTCCGTAGTCACCAACGTTCAGAGGAGCCTAGTTCATCCGGGTCAGATAGCCCATATCGCTGCTCAGGTGATGAGATACGTGAAGACAAAAGAAGGCAGCAACTACGCCTTTGATAGACGGAAGGGGTAAATCGGAGGCCTCTATGCCTATCTATGAGTACGAGTGCGACGGTTGCGGTTACAGATTCGAGCGACATCAATCTATAGCCTCTGAGCCCGTGAAAAGGTGCCCGCACTGTAGAGGGGGCGTGCGACGGGTTATCAACCCCGTAGGGATCATATTTAAGGGGTCGGGGTTCTACGTCACCGACCATCCCCGGCCTGGCAAGCACCAGGGCAGGCGTCCCGCTCCCACCTCGGAGAGAGAGAAAGGGCCGTCTAAGGAGGAAAGCAAGGGAAGCGAGAGATCAGAAATGGCGGAAGAGGGGTCGGAGGGTTAAGGGGTCACTTGCCAAGCAGGGGAGCCAGAGGGTTAGAGTTGGAAATTGCCGCTGGCGGGGACGATCTTATGTTCATAGTTCATTACGTAGGTGAGAAGTTCCTTTTCTAGTTCTCGCCACTCTTCGCTTCTCAGGATATTCAGCATCGTTTCTTGATCTTCGGTGATCCCGCCAGAGAGCATCTGGGGTCCGTTCCCCGCGACGGTATACCAAGCCTCCGTGGGTTGGATGCCCAGTCTCACCATCCCGGGGGCGAACTCCTCGGTTATGAACTCCATGTAATCGGCTTCTCTACCGGGCCGGATGTCCCAACTCATGAGAAGTTTGATCATAGAGGCCCTCCAAGAGGAAAAGCGCACGTAAAGATACCACATCTCCGAGAAACCTGCAAACGGGAGGGGTGAGAGAGATGCGCGCCGTGGTGCAAAGGGTGAGAGAGGCTTCTGTCACCATAGAGGGGGAGAGGGTAGGGGAGATCGGTAAGGGGTTGGTGATCCTTTTAGGGGTCGCCCAGGGCGATTCGGAGAGGGAAGCCAGATACTTAGCGGAGAAGATCGCTCACTTGCGCATCTTCGCCGACGAAGAGGGCAAGTTAAACTTCTCTGCTCTGGATGTCGGGGCTCAGGCGCTAGTTGTCTCGCAGTTCACCCTCTATGGCGACGTAAGAAAAGGACGTCGCCCCAGTTTCATCTCCGCCGCACCTCCAGAGGTGGCGGAGCCGCTGGTGGAAAGGTTCATCGACTCTTTGCGAGCCGTGGGGCTCCAGGTAGAGAGCGGCAGGTTCGGAGCCATGATGTTGGTCAACATCGCCAACGACGGCCCAGTGACCTTGATCCTGGATACCGAGGCTTAAAGACTCAAAAAGCCACCCCATATGGGGTGGCTTACTTAGTGCTCAATAGCTAAGGCTAGTTTCTTGACCCATGCGATCCCTTCGGCGACGAAAGCCTCGTCGGCCGGGTATTGAGGGGTGTGCTCGAAGACGATGGTGCAGGATGGTGCTTCGCTAAGAGCCGAGCGGAGAGTATTTGGGATATCTGCCCAACCAGCCTCAGGCCGCTGGGAAGGGTGAACAGGAACATGATGGTAGAGGCCATATGTTTCCCCGGTAGCGTTATAGACGTGGATGAGGTCGGTATAAGGGGATAACTTCTCGGCGAAGTCGAAGGGATCGAGTCCGGTGTGAAGAGCGGTAAGATGCAGATGTCCGATATCGAGGCAGAAACGCAACGCTGGGTGCGCTTGAAAGATATCCACGAACGACTCGGCCCGGTAGAAATAGGGGTTGGGCCCCACGTTCTCCAAGAGTATGGGGATTCCGGCCTCCTCACTCCAGGAGGAAAGCCTAGAACAACTCTCCTGAGCCAAGGCCATGATGCTCTCTTCATCCAGACCGGGCCTGGGATGCCAGACAACGGAAGGGAGATGTCCCACCACATAGAGCGCATTGCAGTTGACGGCTGTCTCTAGGGTCCTGCGCAAGGAGTCAAGAGTGGTAGTCCGTTTCTCTTCATCTGGGTCGGTAAGGAAGGGGTAGTCGAAGGAGGGAGGTCGGGGCAGGGGGTCGTGGAAGCCATAGACGAGTCCCTCCCGGCGGACGAACTCCATAACCAGCGACAGAGATCGGGTGTCGAAGAAGCCGATCTCCAACCGTCGGAAACCATGTTCTGTTAGGGTGCCCAGTTTAGAGAGATCGCCCCTTATGGCGCTGGTCGAGATGCCAAAATCTATCATGGTTTATGAAAGAGAGCGCTGAGAACGGCAGCCACCTGGAACGGGTCTGAGGAGATGACGCTCGATGTAGCGTCGCAGTTCATCCGCGACGTTTCAAGAAGGAATGTCATTCATGATCCCTGAGTAAGGGTATTTCTCTGCAGATTCGACCAATCCTTTTCGGAGCGGGTTATTGAAAATGTATTCTCCAACGGTTGTTAGGTCTTCGCCCTCTCTGAGGATATGATCGTAGAAACCTCGTTGCCATAGTTTTCCAACGCCCCCGAGTTTCCAATAAAGTCTAGTGGTCATGCTTTTGAGCCCTTGTACGAAGCGGGAGATGGTTGTGCCCTCACCCGAGGATTGCACGAGCAGGTGCAAATGATCAGGCATGAGACACCAGGCATAGACTCTAAAATCGTATCGTTCCTTGCATTCTCTTATGAGCCTTTCAACGCCTTCGCATAGGTCACAATTGGCGAAGGGGCTTTCACCTTCTCTTGCGCAGATGGTGAGGAAGTAGAGACGGGGCGAGGAGTAATCGAACCCTTGCAAACGGAGGGATCTACTTTTTCCGTATGTTTTCCATCTCGTTTTGGTATCTTTGCCATCCATAAGGGTCTTTCGTCCGAGATAAACTCGGACGCTACATGAGAGAATTCTAGTACCCCCGTTTCTTGCCCACCACGTTCAGGAGTTCCTCCCCGGCCAGGTAGCGACGCAGGTTCTCACAGAATAGTTCCGTGAACCGTTCCTGATAGCGGGGGGTATTAGCCGAGACATGGGGGGAGAGGATGAGATTGTCTAACCCCCAAAGTTCGCTCTCCTGTGGTAGGGGCTCTTGGGCGAAGACATCGAGCCCTGCTCCCCCTATCCACCCCTCTTTGAGGGCTTCGATGAGGGCCTCTTCATCGACTACCCGGCCCCGGGAGATGTTCACCAGATAAGCGCTCCTCTTCATAGCCTTCAGTTCCTCCCGCCCCACCATCCCCTCGGTCTCCGGGGTGAGGGGCACGGCGACGATAAAGAAATCGCACTCTTCCACCATCTCCCTGAGTTGTGAAGGCGGGAAGAGACTATCCAGTAACATCCCCTTTGGATCCCCAGTGCCAGCGGGCCGATATCCCCTGTCCTCCATCTCCTGGGCGCTATCTGTAGCCAGCACCCTCATCCCGAAAGCCTTGCATAAACGCCCCGCCTCTCGACCTATGCTCCCATACCCCAGGATGCCCACCGTCTTCCCCCGCAACTCTTGCCCTCTGAGGATCTCCCACCGATCCTCGGGCCACTCCCTTCTCTCTTGTAGTCGCCAGATATCTCGAAAGCGGCGAGAGAAGGCTAACATCGAGGCTAGGACATATTCGGCGATGGGGGTGGCATGGATGCCGCTGGCGGTGGTGATGATGATATCGCTCTCCATGATGGGATAGCCCACGAAGCGGTCCAGGCCCGCGCTTATGAGTTGAATCCACCTCAGGCGAGGAGCGAGTCTTAAATCGAAGGGGCGGGGCCAGATGACCACCACCTCAGCACTAGGGAGTTCTTCTAAGAACTGGGCCTCTTCCTCTACCAGGGAGAGGGAGAGAGGGGGAGAGAGTTGGCGCACCCTCTCCCAATGCTTCTCCTCCAACTGAAGGGGACTCAAAATCTTCACCGTCTTCGCCACGGCAGCCATAGACTATCTATCTTTCCTGGCCCAGTCGTAGGGGATCTGGTCGGTGTCGGGGGGGAGACGGTACTCGTCGGGCTCCTGGTAGTTGTATAGTTCGGTAGGCACGTTCACCATCAGGGTCATCCCCAGCCCTAGCCCCTTGAAGCCATGCATCACCAGGGGGGGGATCTTGATGAGCAGGGGGTTGAGATGACCTATGAAGAACTCTTCGATCTGCCGGTAGGTGGGGGAGTCCTCTCGACTGTCGTAGAGGACTACCTTAGCCATCCCCTGGAGGCAGATGAAATGGTCGGTCTGGAGCCGGTGATAGTGCCAGGCCTTAACTGCGCCCGGATAGGCCGCGGTTACATAGACCTGCCCGAACTTCTCGAACTCTTCCCAATCGGAGCGGAGCATCTCCATCAAATACCCTCGCTCGTCAGGGATGGGCTTTAACTTCCTGATTCTCACTCCTTCGATCATGCTTCCCCCCTTAAAGCAAAGCCTCGATCTCTAAAAGATGGCCCGATAGGTCATACTCATGGCTTTCCTCACGCGCTTCGAAGCACCATGAATATCTCGGCCAGCACTAAAGCGGCCACCAAGAGGAAGGCGTTGGTCCAGTTTAACGCTTGGCTCATCTTCATCCAGGCGCAAAGCACGAAGAAGAGGGCCAGAAGCCCGCTCCTACGAGCGGAGCGAAAGATGTCGTCCCGGTAGGATCCTGAGTTGGCCAGGCGGTACTCCAAGAGATGGAAGAGAGGGGTGAGGCTGAAAGCGAGCGAAAAGAAAAGAAAGGCCAGAAGAAGAAAACGGTTGGTAGCCACTAGGGGATCGGCATAAGCGATGATATAGGCTAGCCCCGCCCATGACGGTAGGGCCAGGGCCAACGAGATAAGGAGTGGGCGCCGACTGGTCATAGCGCCCAAGATTATATCATAGTTTGGTGGGAAGGGACAAAAGCCTTTCCCTCACCTCTCTGGAGACCTCCAACACCATCCGGGCAACCTTGTGGCTTGCTCCTCTTGTGGTATAATAGTGACCGTGAAACGGGTCATAGGCATAACCGGGAACATGGGCACCGGGAAGAGCACCGTCCTGCGCATGTTGGAAGAGTTGGGGGCCAAGGCTATCGACGCCGATCTCTTGGTACACCTGGTGATGGCTAAAGGGACCACGGTCTATAAGGAGGTTGTTGTGGCCTTTGGAGAAGGTATCTTGGGCCCTAAAGGGGAGATCGACCGGAAAAGGTTGGCCGCTCTCGTCTTCTCCGATGGAGAGGCTCTCAAGCGTTTGGAGGCCATAATCCACCCTGTGGTGGAAAGCCTGATTTGGGAGATCGCTGAGGGAGCGGAGGAGGAGGTGGTGGCTATCGAGGCCATTAAACTGCTGGAAGCCAGCACCGAGAGGGGATGGGATGCCCTCTGGGTGGTGACCTGCCGCCCAGAAGAGCAGAGGGAGCGCCTCCGCGCCCAAGGGTTGAGCGAAGAGGAGATCGAGGGGCGACTCAAAGCCCAGGGGCCGATCTCCGAGAAGATCAAAGCGGCCGACGTCATCATCGATAACTCCGGCTCTCGGGAGGAGACCTGGGAGCAGGTGAAGCGGGAGTGGGAGAAGATGCAAGAGAAAGGAGAGGGGGAATGATTGTCTCTTTGAAGGAGTTCGTAACCCGTCATCCTCGCCTATCGGCCTGGATCGTCCTGGCCATAGGCATGGTGATCATGCTGGTGATAGCAGCCCGAAATGTGGGGCTCTTGCCAGGCCAGTGGGTGGCCCTCATAGTGACGACCATCATCCTGGCTGGCCTCTGCGTCTGGATCATCTATCTGGAGTGACCAAGGGCTTTATTAGCGCTCAGTAATCACTTCTTCGAGGGGAGCAAAGTGCTCCCCTCGTTCATATTCGCCCCATCGAGAGGAAGCCCAACCTTAAAATTTGTGGACTAAACCTTAAATTATTTAATAGAGACTTGACAAATATCAAGTTATGTGCTAAAATGTTGCATGAGATTACGGCAAGGAGGTGGAAGATGAGTGTAACCGTAGGGGCGTATCGGCTGGTGCTCGTCATCCAGTGGGAGGAGCCTGAGGCAGCAAGAACGGTGCGGCTAGAGAGGGCATATCGCCATCAACGACTGAAGGAGGTGCGGGAAAGGGAACGGAGAAGGATGGAGGGGTGGGGACGGTTGGTAGGGTGGTACCCCATCCTCTAGTTCAGGGAAGGGAGTGTTTTAATGTATCCTGTGATGAGGCGATGTCCGGTATGCTCTGGTGATCTCGAGGTGACACACCTCTACTGTCGAAATTGCGATTCGACCCTAGAGGGACACTTCGAGTTAGGTCGCTTCTACCGGCTCTCCCCGGAGCAGATGCAGTTCGTGGAGACCTTCATCAAGTGCGAGGGGAAGATCACCAGAATGGAGGAGGAGTTGGGCATCTCCTATCCTACGGTACGTAACCGGCTCAATGAGGTGATCCGAGCCCTAGGCTACGAGATACCGGAGGAGGAACTGGTGACCCCGGAGAGACGGAGGGAGATCTTGGAGCGGATACAAAAGGGTGAGGTCACAGCCGAGGAGGCTGTGGAACTCCTAAGGGGAAAGTGAGGAGGAAAGATGTATCGCGAGACCTTCTCTGTGGTTGAGGCTCCCAGGTCGCATCTCTTGGAGTGCGAGGGGGATGTAGCCGCCGAGGGCTGGGAGGAGGCTTTTTGGCTTGAGGAACGAATCCCGGCTTTTCCTCCATCGCTCCATGAGGGTGGGTCTGAGGTGTTGACAGAAGTAGAGGAGGGTGAGATTGTCTTCTCCCTAGGAGGGGTTCTTGGTAAGTGAGGCTTCGCGGGGAAGGTGGGTTATTGTCCATGATGGCACCTTCTGGAGATAGAAAGAGATGGTGACCGGGGTTCTGGGTAGGATGGAAGGCGGCTTACGACCTCTTAACCCTATGCGGGATATGGGGCCTGTGGCGGAGCTGATAGAGGTGGCTTTCGGCGTTGACCTGGGCCCCGAAGGTCGGGAAGCGGTGCGGGGGATGAGGGTTGTGGCTTATATGGGGCCTCTCTTGTGGATTCTGGGAGATCTTTTCTCAGGCTACGTCTGGGTGGAGGAGGGGCGAGTGGTGGGAAATGTGAACCTCAGTAGAAGCAGAGGGGGCTACCTGGTAAGTAACTTAGCCGTCCACCCAGGTTATCGGAGGAGGGGCATCGCTAGGCGGTTGATGGAGGCGGTTATAGATAGGGTCGAAAAGAGGAGGGCCCCTTGGGTGGCCTTGGAGGTGCGCCGTGAGAATAGGGCGGCTAAGGGGCTCTATGAGAAACTGGGTTTTGTGAGGGTTGATGCCTGGACAGAGATGCGGCTCGCTGAACCGGTCACTCTCGTCCTCCGAGAAGGTCCTTCGGTGAGAGAGTTAGAGCCCACCGAGTGGCGAGAGGGGTATCGGCTATGGAAAGAGGCGTTACCCAAGGAGACGGCGTTTCTGGGCGAGAGGGAGGGCTCGAAGCCGGACCTGGGCGAGGGGCTCGTCGCTTGGTTGTGGAGGCTCCTCGGCCGGAGAAGATACCGCTGGATAGCGGGGGGGTCTATGCTCACCCTCCGTCTTTCCTGGGCCGGGGCGCACCGGTTGGAGATGGTGGTTCATGGGGAGGAGCGAGGCCAGGTGGAGGAGGGGCTTTTAGCTAAGGCGTTTTCCGTTTTGCGTACCCGACCTCCAAGAGGAGCAGTGGCCAGGATATACCCTTCTTATCTAGAGACGGTAGAGGTTCTCGAAAGGTGCGGTTTCATTGAAGAACGGACGTTGGAGCGGATGATGCTAAGAGTGAAAAGGGGGTGAGAGGATGGCTACTCACGAGGAGAGGATGCAGATCCTGAAGATGATCGAGGAGGGACAGATCACCGCTGAGGAGGGGGCGAAACTCCTGGACGCCTTGGAGGCAACGGAGGAAGAGCGGGCGGCACCTGCGCGCTGGTTCCGAGTGCGGGTCACGGATATGAAGACAGGGAAGCATAAGGTGAATATCAACCTTCCCCTAGGGCTGTTGAATATCGGGGCCAAGATAGGGGCTAAGTTCTCCGCGCCCTTCGATCTCGACATCGACGAGATAATGAGGGCGGTGCGCGAGGGTGCTAGGGGGAAGGTCGTGGACTTGGAGGATACCGAGGATGGGGAGCGGGTGGAGATATATCTCGAGTAGGGGCCGCCTCCATTTGCTGGATTTGGCACCGAGTGGTAGTATGTAAAGTATCCTCAGGGAAATGAGCCAAAGATATCGCGGGTGGTAAGGGAGGAGATCTTATGATGCGACGGATTCTGCTTCGCTGGCTGATAAACGCCTTGGCCATCTATGCAGCCAGTAAGCTGGTGTCGGGAATAAAAGTGGAAGATGAGTGGGCCATCATAGCGGTGGCTCTGATTTTGGGGTTGGTGAACGCCTTTATCCGGCCCCTGCTCAAATTCTTCACCTGCCCCTTGATAGTCTTGACCTTGGGTCTTTTCCTCTTCGTCATCAATGCGGCGATGCTGGCTTTCACCGCTTGGGTGGCCGGGCAGTTGGGCATCGGCTTTGAGGTGGCTGGCTTCGGGGCGGCTTTCTGGGGGGCGTTGGTGATCAGTCTGGTGAGCCTGGCCCTCACGCTTCTGATCCGAGGGGAGGAAAAAGAGAAGTCACGATGGTGGGATTAACCTGTTGGTAGTCCAGGGCAACACGAAAGGCGACCCAGCAATGGGTCGCCTTTTCAAGTCGCTCGTTTAGCATTTCAGAACCGGACGGAACTTGTAGCCGTAGACGATGAGCCCCTCCGGGCCGTACTCCCGCAGCCGACGGGTGACCATCTCTACCCGCTGGCCGATCTCTACCCCTTGTCTGTCCACATCGGCCAGTTGAGCGGTGACCAAGGGCCCCTCATCCAAACGGATCAAAGCCACGGTGTAGGGGACGAAACCCTCATAGCCGGCCGGGGGTTGGTAGATAGTAGAGTAGGAGTAGATCTCCCCCGCTCCCGCAAACCTATAGGGCTTAAGATCTCGGGATCCGCAGTGGGGGCAGATATCCCGGGGAGGGAAGAGTTTTTGGCCGCAGGCGGCGCATTCTCTACCTATCAGTTTGTATCGCTCATCTTGCAAGCGCCAATGTCTGGCTAAAGACATGGACTCTTGACCTCTCTTTGCCTGCTGGCATTCTAGTTCGGCCCCTCGAGGATATGGGTTATCGCCGTGGCTCCCGTTCCCCCTATGCTTTGGGCCATTCCCAGGTGGCACTCCACCTGATTGGCGCCCGCCTCTCCTCTCAGTTGCTGAACCAGTTCTGCGATCTGATAGACGCCGGTAGCGCCTATGGGGTGGCCTCTTCCTTTCAGCCCTCCCATGGTGGAGATGGGGATATTGCCTCGGAGGGATATCTCCCCATCTTTGGCCAGTTCGACCCCTCGACCCTTATCCGCGAAACCGCAGGCCTCAAGGGATAGGGCAGCCATGATGGTGAAGGCGTCGTGCAACTCGAAGATCTCCATGTCTTCCGGGCCTACCCCCACCTGGGCATAGGCTTTCTGGGCCGATTCGTGGGCCGCTTGCAGGTAGAGGGGGTCGTCTCGGTCGTGGAGGGCGATGGTGTCTGTGGCTGTGGCCGAAGCGATGATGGTAACGGGCGCGGGGCAAAGGTCTTGGGCTTTCTCCTCCGGACAGAGGATGACCGTGGCCGCCCCGTCGCCGATGGGGGATGAGTCCAGGAGGTTGATGGGGTCGGAGATCATCCGGGCGCTTGTAAACTCTTCCCGGGTGACGGGTCGGTGAAACATGGCGTAGGGGTTCCGGGCCGCGTTGCGGTGGGCATTGATAGAGAAGCCAGCGAAATCTTCGTGGCTCACCCGATACTCGTGCATATACCGCCGCATGAGGAGGGCGTTTAGGGCCACGAAGGAGAGGCCCTGCATCGCTTCGTAGTCTCCGTCCGCAGCCATGGCTAAGGCCTCGGTGACCAGGCCGTTTTCGCAATCGGTCATCTTCTCCACCCCGGTGACGATCACCAGGTCTTGAAGGCCGCTGGCCACAGCCAGATACCCCATCCTCACCGCGGCTCCCCCTGAGCCACAGGCGGCCTCCACCTTGAGGGCCTCTATGCCTCGCAGCCCAGCGAAGTCGGCGATGAGGGTGGCCAGATGCTCCTGCCCGGTCAACTCCCCGGAGAGCATGTTGCCCACATATAAGGCATCGGCTCTGTCGATCCCCGCATCGTCTAAGGCCGCGGTGATAGAAGCGACAGCCAACCCCCGTAGGGGGCGCTCCCAATGCTCCCTCACCTCGGTCTGTCCGATGCCGATGATGCTTACGCCTCTCATCTCACCTCTCTAGTGGCTGTTCAAGTTGTCTCGGTAGCGGCAATAGGTGCCGTAATCTATCTCTCGCCTTCTGGCGATGTAGTCCCTGACCCGAACGAGGCTATCGTCGTTTTTCACTATCCGCTCGGTAGCGGTGAAGGATAGGGCGTCGCTTCCCGCACCCGACCCGAAGGAGACGAGCAGGATCTTATCGCTAGGTTGGGCCTCATCTAGGGCCGCGGCAAGACCCAAGGGAGAAGAGCCGGCATAGGCGTTCCCGATAACCTCCACGAGAAAACCGGGCTTCAGTTGTTCCCCCGTGAAACCCAACCTTTGAGCCACTCGGCGAGGGAACTTGCTGTTGGGCTGGTGGAAGACGACCATGGCATAATCCTCAGGGGTATAGCCCAACTCCTCCATTAGATGCTGGGCCGCATAGTAGGTATGTTTGAAGTAGGCGGGCTCGCCGGTGAAGCGATGGCCATGCTGGGGGTAGTACTGGTGAGGACGCCGGAAGAAATCGGGCGTATCCGACACATAAGAGTAGGAGGCTTCGAGGTAAGCCAGGCTCTCCTCTTTGAGCCCCATGATGAAGGCTGCCCCGCCAGCGCTGGCGGTGTATTCCAGTTGATCGCCGGGCCTCCCTTGGGCGGTGTCTACGCCGATGGCCAGAGCGTACTTGGCCATCCCCGAGCCCACGAAACCCATGGCCGCTTGCATCGCTTCGGTGCCCGCCTTGCAGGCGAACTCCCAGTCGGCGGCGTTGGTATGGGGGGTAACGCCCAGCGCCTCGGCCACCATGGTGGCGGTGGGCTTTACGGCGTAGGGCTTCGACTCGCTCCCTACCCAGACGGCTCCGATCTCTTGGGGGTCGATGGTGGCCCGCTTTAAGGCGTTCCTGGCCGCCTCGATGGCCATGGTGGCGGTGTCCTCGTCTAGGCCGGGGACCGATTTCTCCTCCAAGTGTATACTATCTATGCCCTTCCAGACGCGGAGGATCTCGTCCGCCTTGATCCTATAACGGGGGATATAGGCTCCGTAACCTACGATTCCCACTTCTCTATTGGGCTTCATGTTGCACCTACCTTAGTTTGAGATCTACCACCCCTCATCCGCTAGTCTCTAGTTTTCTGGCTATTTCTTGAGCCCTATCGGGCCTGATCACCCTCTCTTCCACCATCTGGTCCACTACTTGGTCTATGTATTCTTCTGGCACCCCCACGGAGAGGGCTACATTACGGGCGTGTAGGGCCATGTGGCCCCGTTGAATCCCTTCCGTGGCCAAGGCCCTAAGAGCGGCCAGGTTCTGGGCCAGGCCTACCGCAGCCATCACCCGGCCCAACTCGCGGGCTGACTTTACGCCCAATATTTTTAGCGCCACTTTTGCCGTGGGGTTGGCCCTTGTGGCCCCGCCCACGATGCCCACGGAGATGGGCAACTCGATGCTACCCAGAAGGTTGCCCCTCTCATCCTCATGCCAACTGGTGAGGGGGCTGTAACGGCCGTTTCGGGCTGCGTAGGCGTGGGCGCCGGCCTCGATGGCCCGCCAGTCGTTCCCCGTAGCCAAAGCCACGCCATCGATGCCGTTCATGATCCCTTTGTTATGGGTGGCCGCGCGGTAGGGGTCCGCCTGGGCGAAGGCGTGGGCCTCAAGGATGCGCTCCACCACCTCTTTTCCCTCGAAACCGTCAAATGTCAGGGCCTCCTGGGGAACGGTGGCCTGGGCTCTAGCCAGCCGCCTATCGGCCAAATTAGAGATGATCCGTAGGTTGACTCGGCCGCCGGTTATCTCCTCTACTAGGGGGGCGATGGCCTCCAAGGTGGTATTGATAACATTGGCCCCCATGGCATCGCGAACATCGTAAACCAGATGGAGGACGAGCATGGCCCCCCTGGGGCTATCTATGACCCGCGGCTCTATATCTTGCGCCCCTCCCCCCAGACCTACGATGACGGGATCGACCTTGTTGGCCTCTTCTAAGAGCCTCCCCTTGGCATCCAGGAGCCGTTCCACGGCCTCATA
>Ga0209978_10000754_pt1 | contig 12791 bp, 13 predicted proteins | sample BentaG_FD_182805 | JGI IMG/M metagenome (GOLD analysis project Ga0209978, IMG submission 182805) | Deep subsurface microbial communities from South Atlantic Ocean to uncover new lineages of life (NeLLi) - Benguela_00093 metaG (SPAdes)... | ecosystem: Environmental > Aquatic > Marine > Oceanic >...
ACAAGTTAAGGGATGAGTGCCTGAACCGCGAGGTCTTCCGTAATGGTCGGCAGGCACAGGCTATTGTGGAAAACTGGAGGCAGGAGTACAATAACTATCGCCCGCACAGCTCACTCGACTACCTGACTCCGGCCTGAGTTTGCCAGAAGATACGACGGAAACAAGCAAGCAGAAGAGGCTGGACAATCAAGGGTAAAGGCAGGGACTCTCTCATTGTAGGTGGTACTAAAAATGGGGGCACCCCAAGAGCATCGACTTTTATAGACTCTGTTTCTCTGCAAAGGACTTCAAAACGATTGCCAATTTCTCCAGCTTTGACTTCGGTCAAAGTAAGTTCCTGTCTGAGGTGTTCTAAGATTCCATTCACACCATACTTGGACATTACTTTGCCTCCGATCTTCCTCTTATTTCTCTAATGAAATTCTTCAGACTCTTTTCTGAGTCCTCTCCTTTCTTCACCATTTGTTGCATTTCACCTATTGCCTGACCCGCTTTCACGGCGTCCGCAAGTAAACTATCAAACTGCTCCCGGATGCTACTTACTTGTTGCTGTACCTGTGAAGTTGCTTCTTCACCGATCGTTCTTAACCTCTGTGAGATTGAGATAACAGTTTTATCCATTTCACCTAACAGAGTTCCCTTCCTCTTCTCGAGTTCCTTTATCTCGCCGCTGAGAATTGTTTTCTCGGTCACAAGCCCTCTTATTCCTTCAGTTTCAGCCTCCTTCTTTCGTTCGAGACCATTGATATCTTTATACAATCCTAGAGCTGAAAAGAATTTTTCTTTGACCTTAGTTAGATCGATGTTCTCATCCTTACTCATTCTTTCAAGGAATGATTTGAGTCGTAGCAGGTCTTCGTCTGAGAAGCCAATCTCGCCTAGCTTTCGTAACGTTTCGTCTTTTCCTTCAACTTCAGAGGAAAGCTTAACCTTCCTGCGGTGGAGGTCTTTCGTTTCCCTATCCAAAGTCGACTTCTCTCCCTCAACTTCTTTCAATCTTGATTTGAGTTCTTGGATCTTGGTTGTTTGTATCTGTACATCATTCTCAAGCCTTTCCTTTTCTCTTTTCAAAGTATCTAGTTGTGACGAAAGTGGCTTTATTTCATTGGATAATTGTAACTTAGCTTTGCTTAATGAATCGACCTCCTCTTTGAGCTTCTCTATTCGCTGACAATGAATTTTATATTCTTCAGTTATAGTCTCGAAAGATTTGCCATGCCTACATTCTACGCTGATGGTTCTCTCCTAGCAAGACGAAAGAGAGCCAATAGGTGGCATCGAATTAACAAAACCGAGAAAAGTTCAGTGAACTCGTCCAAAATCTTTCCCTTCTCCTTCTTTGACACTCGAAGATATCGCCCTCGCACCGCCTCGGTGTATTCTCGTATGCTAGCTCTCGTCATGTCGCCTCCTTTGGGTAACACTTTTTTTGAGTCAACGATACCACTTTCGGTAACAATAATTATGAGTCAATTCGCCCCCTTTACAGCTATTGATTTTTAGGCTAAAATAGATACGATTTGGGCGGGTGTAACTCAGCGGAAGAGTGCTTGCTTCCCAAGCAACACCCTAATGTACATTGCGGTACTGCTCTCACCCTTCCACCCTTTCCCTTATGTACTTTCCTTACTCACTCGTACTATAACCCTCATTTACTCTCTTTTCCTCACTATTTCGTTTCACCTTGACAAAACACATCAAAGAAACTTACTATAGATTGATTTCACCTCGCGGGAGTAGCTCAGTGGTAGAGCATCTGCTTCCCAAGCAGAGGGTCGCGAGTTCGATCCTCGTCTCCCGCTCCACTTACTACACCTTCTATTTCCAACTCTCTCCGACTGTCCCTAGTCACTCTCGTTAGCCATTTAAGGTACGCTCCTATTGACATACCACGACCTCTAGCTCTCCTTTCGACCATCTCATACTCAACGTCGCTAAACCTCACGCTTACTACCTTACCTTTCACCGTCGCCCACCGATGCTTTCGCTTAACCTTTTTCAACTTACTCCTCGTCCCTAGAACCTTCTTTTTCCCGTCATTTTACCACGACGTTTACGGTTCGTCAACTAGCTATGTAACCTTTATTAAATCACGCCTACTTTGACGTTTACGGTTCGTCAACTAGCTATGTAATCTTTATTAAATCGCCCCTACTTTCCTCACAATTGCCGCTTTTATCCTCTTTTTAACCTTTTTCAACTTACTTCTCGTGCCTAGAACCATCTTCATTTTCCTTCCTTTTTCCCGTTTTTGATATACCTAATCAAGTGAAGGTGGTCTGGCAAGCATAGCTTGCCGCCCACCGCCAAAGCTTTGCTTTCGCTCTTTCATCACAATGACTTCCAGAGCGCCTACAATTTAAAATAATGGTCTTATTGTCCCTTACCTATATCACAACACCAACAGGTGGTAGCGGGCTTTGCCCGCCGACCCACCACTGCTCTTACCACGTCCGCGAACACCTTTGCACGATATTACTTAACTAATAAGGGGGAGCTGTAATCAGCTCCCCCGTTTCTCATTATTCTACACTTCACAAGCTGTCAAGAATAAAGGCTTCGCCCGACTTTCAGTCGTTTTTGACTGCCTTCAACATGCGGTTTAGGAATTCGTTTATGGCTTTGTTACCCCGTGTTTTTACATTATACCATGTGTTGTTTTGAAGCTCAAAAGGCGTATTTGTTGTCCACCCGCTACCGCAAAATCTTGCCGGAAGTTGCCGAAGGGATTAGCAAAAGGATTAGAAGGCAGCAATCTCATTTACGTCCTGGCGGACGTTCTCAGTTCGCTACGTTAGGCTAATAATTACTTAGGCAGCCTAACTCCGCTCTCTGGACTTAGTTTACTAATTGAAGTCAGTTGCGAAACAACTGAATCTGAAGCTAAGAAATCTGGTTTTGAGGATATATTTAACCAAACTGTTGAAGTTGCCTGGTAATGATGATACTTGGTGTATCAGCTAGGCATAATGCTCTGAAGACGAGGAAATATATCGTTTGCAATGTCTCTTGCTATTGCCCACGTATTTTCGTCTACTAAGGCTGTAGTGTCGGTTCCACTATTGCAATAAGGACAACTATTATTAGGTGACTGTTGACTAGGATCAATGTGGTAATCAGCATGTTCACGGAGCTCATAGAGAACCTGTAGTTTGTTCCACCAAAGAGTATGCTGCTTCAGAGCTTCCCACAGACCACGGTGGTCGCGACCAGTATATTCTGGATTGAACCAACCTTTTCTCGCTGTGGATTCACGCCCAATTAGATGACACGCGTAATATGCCCTATTTATTGCTGTTCTATAACCAGCCTCATTGGGCTCATAGCTGACAAGCCTTAGACCTAACTGTAGTAATTCTTGAGCATTGAATTTGACCACTTTAGACCCATTTAACGTTTAGAGACACCTTATCCTCTAGGAAGGGGCGGAAAACCTCAGGTTGCATATCGACAGATTTCTGCAATTCTTCGCTGAGTTCGTCCCAAATCCTTAAAGCAATATGTGACTCAGTGTTGACAGTTAGATCAAGGATGCATTGCTTCCAGTTGGTGTCATCAATGGCCCGCCAATCTCTAATTCTCGTCCCAGTTATTTCGATCTTTTTATGTTCGAGGACCTCTTCTGCATGGCTGGCAAAAGCGGATAAGAATTGTCGGCATTTATCCCACGTAGCTGGCCAAATGTGAAAACAGGTAACAGGCATTTGCTCCCTGATTGTGAGACCATCACTCAGGATGGCGTTACTACCAATCGCAACAGTGCCACCAATCACAGTAGTGCCACCAATCGCAACAGTGCCACCAATCACAGTAGTGCCATAAACCGCGGCATCATTATCATGAATGAGGAATATTTCATTGGTTGGAGTTACGGGATCTACATAGTAGTTATCAACCAAAGCATTACGCTCTGATTGGGTCTCGATTTCAATCGGTCCGACTAACTTCCCAGACTCTTCCCCCTCAAACCTAAGCGGAGTGCTGCCTGCATGAGGCTCGAGTCTCTGAAGTCCCAACTCCAACCACGGGTCGGTCTCCATTACGGTTAGTAGATTTTTTATATCTTTAGGTGCGTCATCTACTAATGGGCTTGCCATATTTACTATAACTCCAAGGCATTTAAAAATTCCAACAGAGCCTCAAATTGCTCCTGTAGTTCTTCACGCAGTCTTTTCTGACCGGGTAATTGTTGTGCATCCTCACTTGCATTAAAATCCACATTGATTGCTTTATCACCTCTAGGCTCAAACTTTATGTTCCAGGTTTTTTCCTCAGCTTTTATCTTAACAGTAGCTATCCCTCCTATCAGCTTTTTCCCCGTTTTCGGGGAGACTTGACTAGAAATAATGTTATCACCTATCCATTTTTCTGCTTCTATACACGGCACGTTAATTATAAAATTAACACCATAGGAAGTAACTTGTAATGCGAATCGATTAACAAAAAAGCTCAAAATGGTTGGGATTTTGCTTCTTGAAAATCCTTTTCGTCCGCTCAAGTCTCGAACGTTTGTCTTGATTCCTCCCGCTATTACTTCTATTTGGTCTTTTGGGCTGCTGACCAACAGCCCTTGAGAGGATTGGCCAATTGCGAGAGGGGGAGTCAATATCTGTTCCAATTCCTTTTGACTCATAGTCGATTGCTGAGGAAGGGCTGTAATAATAGCAATGGTAGCCATGCTTATGTCTATCTTTTTGGGGTCAACCAAGGCTCACCTCCGCACATCTACATTTATATACCATTGAATTATACCACAAGTTGTCAAACTCCTGCCCAGTAATGAAAACAAATATATACTTATATTCCATCTTCCTATTTATCTTATCATCATGACTAGATAAGTTCAACTTCGATTTCTATAGCTTCGCTCGGTCATTATCTAGTTGAGCAATAGAATTCCCTTACTTGGCTTTTCCGACGTCCTGTTAGTATGGCAGAACGTCTCTCACTTTACTTTTCTTAGCATCCTTTTCATTAATTCTCGATACCTTACCTCTTCACTTCCAGCCAATCCACTCCTTATGTAACGCATAAAGCACTTCCTCATTAATCTTAAATCATCCGCCTTCAATAACGGCCTCACTTTCACAGTCTCACCTATTTCTGGGAACTGCTCAGCCAGTAAATCCACCACACCCTCGACAGACTCAACCTCATATTCCACTAACGCCTTGCTCTCACCACCAGCAAACACATCCTCGCCCATATCTAATTGCTTTGGCTCTAATCCCACACCATTCCCAAATACCCTTTCAGCTACTAACCTCAGCGGAGAAATACGCTGTTGAATTAAATCCTCTGCATCATGTATATACTCCATACTCGTATCTATATTGTCATGCTGTAATAACGCCTTTACCGCTAGCGCAGAACCAGTCTCTTGAGCCACTAACGAAGCACCACTATGCCGTAAAGTATGTGGCCCTAGCTTACTACCGGTAATACCCGCTTCCTTAATAACTCTCGTTACCCTTTTCTTCAAAGATTCTACACTTGCGGCATCACCATACCGTCCCTTAAATATTGGCTTGCGGTCAGCTCCTAACTCACGAAGCTTATTACATATCGCCTGGTCACACCTATATCGCCTTTGACCTGTTTTACCTTTTACATCTATCCACGCATCACCTACATTCCTAGCTTCTAATCCTGCCAGTTCTCCTATACGGCACGTTGAATCTATCAACGTCAACACCAGTACCTTATCTTGTTCAAATCGGCAAGCCCTAATAATCCTAACCAACTCATCACCAGTAAAATAACGCCTACGCTTTTTCTCAACCCTCGGCCTATCCGCACTCTCACACGGATTCTCTAACTCATACGCTTTCTTCATATACTTACCAGCTGCATTAATAAAGTCAAACCACATCTTAATTGTAGAATCCGAGAAACCTTTCAGCGACGCTAGCCACTCATTTATAACCACTCCATTAACAGGCCAAGCTTCCGAAAAACTTGACAACGAACTTAACGCCTCTCTATAATGTCGTTGTGTTGCGGGCTTTACTCTTTTACCTTTCAATACCTTATCAAGAACTTCTGACGTCTTCATCTCTAACCCCCTCTTACTTGAAGCTAATGTACATTGTAGCACATACTAGCTTCCCAAGCAAGACGTCGTGGGTTCGAATCCCATCACCCGCTCCACAAAGCTAGGTACGGGGCTGAAAACACTTGCACTTTTTGCCCACCAGAAGTCAATTCAAAGCATGGGCAAAGAAGTTCACCTAGCATACTTACATCTTCATGGATTTTAACTAGTGTGTCATACACTGGATTTGCCAATAACTCAGCAACACTCCGCCTCCCTACGGGTTTTTCCTATTCATCAATAATGCTCCGAAGAATCATGGTCCACTCATCGGAGTAAACTCTTTAAATATCCCTCCTACCCATCCCGGGAGAGTAACTGTTGCCAATTTGAGAACCTTTGGAGCGTGACTAACCTGACAGTTTTTGCCTCTTTTCGTTATACAGTATAGAGATAAACTAAGCTATAGTGATAATAGAGGGAGAAGAAAAATGAAAAGCATACAGGAGCGTAAGCTCACATTGATTAGCCAGATTCACCAATTAGAGAGAGAGATTGACAAGCTGAAACAGCAAGACTACAGGGAGGCACAGTTACGCACCTGTGCATGCCTTAGCAAATATGTTTGCCTCTACGTCTTTGATAGCAAGCTTCAATAGTAAGGGGGAATAAGCACTATCCTGTCATCTAAACTTTAGCACCTTGTTGTAGTATACTTAGGAGGTATGTTTATGTCATAGGTCGTAAAACATGGGTGCTGAAGCAGGCAACGGGAAAACAGAGACGAGAAGATGTAATGAGGCTAGACTTGCCAGCCTCTACGAGGAATACTATGACAAGATTGCACGTTATGTTTATGTTCGTATCGGTACTAAAACTGAAGCTGAGGATCTTGCTGGGGAGGTCTTTTTGAAAGCTCTGGAGTCCTTGAAATCTTACAAAGAACGAGGCATCCCGATGCAAGCTTGGCTATTTCGGATCGCCCATAATCTGGTCGTAGACCATTTGAGAAAAGCGTCAAAGCGTAAGACAGTCCCCATTGATACTGTGCAGATAGAATCTGATGCCAATGTGGTGACTCTTGCAGAGAAGAATATCGAGCTTGAGAGGGTGAACAGGGCGATGGAGCAACTTACTCGAGAACAAAAAGAAGTATTAGGATTGCGTTTCTTTGGTGGGTTGACCTCCAAAGAAGCGGGGAGCATTTTGAACAAGAGTGATGGAGCCATACGCGAGATGCAGCGGGCTGCCATAGCAAAGCTACGTAAACTGCTGGTTACAGACTATTAATCTTTGGGATGAGATACGAGAATGGCAAATAACTTTGACAAAACACTCGATGAGTGCATAGACCGCATTAACCGCGGCGAAAGTCTCGAATCCTGTCTTGCTGACTACCCTGAGTATGTCGGGCAGCTCGAGCCATTGCTTCAGGCTATGCTTCAAACAAAAGAAGCATACTCATTTGCACCTTCAGCCAGTGCCAAAAGGGTAGCCAGGCAACGTTTCAGTACTGCTCTTGAGAGGCTGGAACAAAGGCGTCGGGAAAAGCAACCCCTATTCACCAGGGTGTTCGCCCGGCCGTTAGTGTGGACAACCGCAGCTGTTGTGCTGCTGATACTGGCTGCAGGCTTTTTTGGCATGAGACCTATGCTGTATCCAACTGGACCTGTGCCCAATCCTGAGGGCAACTTTGTCTTTCTTATAAGTGATGATGTTAATGCCATCAGTGACTTTGAGAGCCTTAATGTGTCCATTTCAAAAATTGGTCTTTTGCCAGGTGGTGATTCGGAGCGGTGGGTTGAGTTTGAGCCAGAGGTAAAGCAAGTTGACTTGACTCTCGTGCCGGGAGATGAGACACAGGAAATCTGGCGGGGCAATGTGCCGGAAGGTCAATACACCAAGGTGTTTATCTATGTGAGCGATGTTGAGGGAATTTTGGCTGATGGTGAGACCAATGTGAAACTACCCAGTGGAAAACTGCAAATATACAAGCCATTTGAGGTGACTGGTGGTGAAGTGACAAACTTTGTCTACGATGTTACGGTGGTGAAGGCTGGGGAAAGTGGTAAATACATCCTTAAGCCCCAGGTTGACCAGAGTGGTGCCGACCATAAACCAAGCAAGGGCAAGGCAAAGGATAAATAGTCTTAATGCGGGGTAACAAATAAGCTTTGTGAATCTTGCTGGCCTGCCTCAGTTGGATTTTAGAACCTCCGGAATACAGCTACCCTGACACATTTGCCCGTTTTCCGTTATATATAGTGTAGAGACAAGACCTATTGCGACAGCAGAAGGAGGAAGAAAAATGAAAACTAGTTTTGTGTTTGTGACGGTATTTGCGATTGTAACTATGTTGGTGAGCGGGTGCGCTGTGCCAGGGGCTCCGTCTCCCACCCCCACACCAGGTGATGCGGTTCCTACCCCTACACCAGGCGCTCCGACTCCTAGCCCTACACCGGATGCTCCCGTTCCCACTCCAACACCCGGTCCAACGACACAGCCGCCAGGCCCTGGACTATCAACCGGGACTATTGAGGTGCGGGTAACCGATGCCCCACCCGAATATGACATAGAAAGCATTGATGTCACATTCTCCAAAGTAAAGGTTCATAAGGCAGGTGATGATGGGGAAGACGGTGTGTGGATAACTATAGAGATTATTGATGGAGAGCTTGAACTTCTTGAGCTCCAAGAGGAGGATTTAGAGGCGCTTCTGGCCACAGGGGATGGGGTGCCGGCCGGTAAATACACTCAGCTTCGCGTGATTATAGATGCGGTTGCAGTGACTTTAGTGGAAGGTGAGCCTCCTGAGGTTATCCTCCCCAGTGGCGAGTTAAAGTTTGTCCGCCCCTTTGAGGTATTTGACGGGGAGACCACTATTCTTCTTTTAGACTTTGATGCTGATAAATCATTAACGGTCACCGGGGACGGCAAGATTATCGTCAAGCCGGTAGTCAAGCTATCGGTGTCTGAAAAAGGAAAACCAAACAAACTGGAATACAGTCTAGAAACTTCAGGCGATGCCACCGCAGAGCAGTCTGATGAACAAGCATATAGCGGGGAAGAATCGGTTCACCTACTGACTGCTGGGGATGTAGGAGATGGAGACGAGGCCAGGATTGTAATCCCTCTACCCGATGGTACAACCTTGGGCGATATCGACTCAATCTCTTGGTGGGAATATCTTGTAGAGGGTTACATCCCGCACGTTGACCTTGAACTTGACCTTGATGCGGATTCCAATAGCGAAAATGATAAGCTCGTAGCAGAGGCTGCTCATCAGAACGATAACAACACAACTACATGGGATACAAGTTATCGTGGTGGAGATGTAGGCTGGATTCAGACCTTCGAAGGAGCGAGTGGTGTTTATACTTCATGGGCAAATTGGCTCACAGGTAGTCCGTCGCCTGTTACAAGTGTAAATGATACAACGGCTATGTGGATGTTCGCGGCAGATGATGCCACATATAGACTTGATACGCTAGCCAACTTCAAATCCGGAATAGGTGACGTCGATGCATCCACAGTAGTTCTGGCAATAGAGGTAGAGATTGACAACTGGGTACTCCAGAGCGAGGCCTACGTAGATGATATCGAAATCGTCATAGGCGGCGTAACTTACACCGTCGGTCTCTAGTTGCTGGACTAAGCACAAGAGCTAGGTCACCAAGAAGGGAGTCCCTTTTTGAATCAAAGGAAGGTTGAAACCAGAGAAGCCTGGAAAGCCAGGAGAACAGTCTGAGTGGTTCGAAGGCACAATCACTACGATTAGCGAAGGTGAGAAAAATGCCAGTCCGTGGACTATGACCTTGGAAGGCGTATAAACTATTCGTATGACTTAATCGTGGGAAGACGCAAAAACAGCCAGCACAAATTAAAAAAGCAACAGAAAGGAAGAAAATGTTTGTCAACGGTGAAGTAGACGAACTCCTTAAACTAATGGTAGGTAAAGGTGCTTCAGATTTACACCTCACGGTGCCAAGCCCGCCGGTTCTCCGTATTGATGGTGTGCTTATACCCCAAGAAGATTTGCCGCCGCTTGCAGCCAAAGATATCGAGTTCGCATTTGAAAAAATTTCTACTCAAGAGCAAAAGGCAGCCTTCAGCAAAGAATGGGAACTAGATTTTGCCTATTCTATTCCCGGGCTAGCTCGATTCCGAGTTAGCCTGTTGCAACAAAGAGGCACAATGAGCCTTGCCTTCCGGCTCGTACCATCTAACGTCCCATCCGTTGATGAATTGGGACTACCACAAATTTGTAAACAGCTTGTTCTCAAGCCAAGAGGGCTTATCTTGGTCACCGGTCCAGCCAGCAGTGGAAAGTCGACAACCCTGGCGGCAATGATCAATCATCTCAATGAGAATGAGAGGCGAAATGTTATTACCGTCGAAGACCCGATTGAGTACTTATTCCATAACAAAAGATGCATCATCCGGCAGCGGGACCTGGGGGATGACACCAAATCTTTCTCCGCTGCCTTAATACATGTCCTCCGCCACGACCCGGATGTAATTGTCATCGGAGAGATGCGTGACCTAGACACGATAAGCACAGCTATCACTGCAGCTGAGACAGGGCATCTCGTGCTTGGTACGCTGCATACAGTCGACGCTGCGCAGTCTATTGACCGTATCATTGATATATTCCCGCCTGACCAGCAACGCCAGATGAGGCTACAGCTATCACAAGTAATAGAGGCGGTGCTATCACAGACCCTCTTACCCCGTATTGGGGGAGGGCGAGTAGCTGCCTTTGAAATTATGATTGCCACCTACGTGGTCAGAAGACTAATCCGCGAAGAGAAGATCTATGAAATACCCGCTAACATGGAACTTGGTAGCCGAGAGGGTATGCAGACCCTAGACCAGGCTCTAGCTGACTTGGTGAGAAGTGGTATAGTCACTCAAGAAGAAGCCGTGATGAAAACCAGCGATTCAGGAAAGCTCAATAGGTTGCTTCAGTTTCAATATCCAAAGGAGGTTACCATGATAAAACAGTAAGAGTTACCGGCACAATTTTCGTCATGCTGTTAGCAGTCTTAGTTAAAACCTAGTTTTCCCCTCTAAAAGGGGGGGATGTAAGGAGGATAGTAATGAAAAGAATAATGAAAATCCTGGGCATAATAACCATTGTAGCGCTACTTCTGGGTGGTGGAGCAGTGGTCCCGGTGGCGGCGACACCAGAGGTTACAGTTAGCATTGATGCCCCTGATGAAGCCGCCCCCGATAGTGACTTTACGGCTAACGTCAATATCAGTGAGGTCGTAGACTTTGATGCTTGTAACTATGATGTCTCGTTTGATGTCTCGGTACTTCGGCTGGATAATGTAACCTCAGGGCTCATAGGGTCAACAACGATACCAATTGATATCTATAACGAGATTACTCCAGGGACATACCGGGTTATTCAAAATGTCCCTGGCCTATCAGGGGTAAGTGGCTCCGGGTATCTGGCGGTATTGCACTTCCATGTTATTGGCTCTGCTGGTGACAGCGGTAATGTAAGTCTATCCAACGGCATGCTGTCAAATAACCAGGCTGAGGAGATAACGGCAACATGGACAGGGGATTCAGTAGATGTAGTGACGCCACCAGAGGTTACAGTTAGCATTGATGCTCCGGATGAAGCAGCCCCCGATAGCGACTTTACGGCTAATGTCAATATCAGCGAGGTCGTAGACTTTGATGCTTGTAACTACGATGTCTCCTTTGATGCCTCGGTGCTTCGGCTGGATAATGTAACCTCAGGGCTGATAGGGTCAACAACGATACCAGTTGATATGTACAACGAGATTAGCTCAGGGACATGGAGGGTTATTCAGAATGTTCCTGGTCTATCAGGGGCAAGTGGCTCCGGGTATCTGGCGGTATTGCACTTCCATGTTATTGGCTCTGCTGGTGACAGCAGTACCATAAGTCTATCCAATGGCATGCTGTCAAACAACCTGGCTGAGGAGATAACGGCAACATGGACAGGGGATTCAGTGAGTATTTCAGATACCACACCACCATCGGTAACCATAACGGCGTTGACGCCTGACCCCACCAACGACAATACCCCAACTTTCACCGGGACGGCAACAGATACATCATCTAACATTAGCTCAGTGGAGTATAAGGTTGATGATGGGAGCTGGATGGCAGCTACTGCCAGTGATGGTGCCTTTGATAGCACTAGCGAGGGCTATACCTTTACCACCGCCGCCCTTTCCGACGGGGCTCACACGGTTTATGTCAGGGCTACTGACTCTGCCACCAATACCACCGCTGAGGCAGACTATGCCAGTGATAGCTTCACTGTGCAGACGGTAATACCCGGAGATGCTAACGGTGATGGTAATGTCAATGCCCTTGACATCATCAAGGTAGAGAGAATAATTGCCGGACTGGATACTGAAACGCCTGGGGCTGATGCCAATCAAGATGGTAGTGTCAATGCCCTGGACATCATCAAGGTAGAGAGAATAATTGCCGGACTGGATTGATTATTAGAGCGTGGAGTTTAGAGAGAAAAAAGATGCAATAATCCGCAGGGGGTATTTGGCTAAGGCCTTGGCACAATTGCACAACTGTCCAAGATGTGCAGCTTGGGTAACAACATACTATATTCCTTTTCGTCAACAGCTCCGACAACTTATTTCTTTGTCTCAGTGCTACATCGGTGGGCAGACCCCAGCCTCTCTTTTCCTGGCTCCCAACTTAGCTGTTAGATACGGGCTCGCTTCCTATGGAAGATCCCATCATACCACAT
>Ga0209978_10000755_pt1 | contig 12783 bp, 13 predicted proteins | sample BentaG_FD_182805 | JGI IMG/M metagenome (GOLD analysis project Ga0209978, IMG submission 182805) | Deep subsurface microbial communities from South Atlantic Ocean to uncover new lineages of life (NeLLi) - Benguela_00093 metaG (SPAdes)... | ecosystem: Environmental > Aquatic > Marine > Oceanic >...
GATGTAAGGTATAAAAATCTGGCAACCGCAACATCCCACCTAACAGGAGAGAAAATCAATCGGTTTACCCACATACATCAAAACACCGAAGACCTAGTTAAAAAAGTGAAATTGTTAAGGCTTTTAGGCCAAAAAACTGGCACGTGCTTCCAACGATGCGTCGGAATGGACGCCCTCAACGCCCTCTCAACCGTGACATACGAAATGGACCAAAAGCTAGGAACAGAATTTCACAGAAGATTCACAGAATTTCTGGGGCATGTTCAAAAGAACGATTTAGTTTGCTGCGGAGCAATGACAGACCCCAAAGGAAACAGAAGTCTGGCACCTAGCCAGCAGGCGGACCCAGACTTGTACCTGAGAATAGTGGAAAAAAGGGACGACGGCATAGTTGTTAGCGGTTCAAAGGTTCACCAAACAGGCGCCGTGAACTCCCATGAAGTGATTGTTATGCCAACGAGAACCATGAGGAAAAACGACAAAGACTACGCTGTTTCCTTTGCAGTTCCAAGCGACGCTGAGGGAATAATATACGTTTATGGTAGACAGTCATGCGACAAGAGGAAACTGGAGAAGGGGGAGATGGATCTAGGCAATGTTAAGTATGGCGGACAGGAGGCTATGATAATTTTTGATAACGTCTTTGTGCCATGGGAAAGAGTTTTCATGGCAGGAGAACACGAGTTTACTTCACCCCTTGTGGAAAGATTCGGAGCATACCACCGACAAAGCTATGGCGGGTGCAAAGCAGGCGTAGGCGACGTACTTACTGGCGCCACAGCTACCATCGCCGAGTATAATGGGGTTCAAAAGGCTTCGCACATAAGGGATAAACTTGTTGAAATGAACCATCTAAACGAAACATTATACGCTTGTGGAATAGCCTGCTCAGCTGAGGGATATAAAACTGCATCAGGAACTTACCTAGTCAACATATTGTTGGCGAACATCTGCAAACAGAACGTAACAAGATTTCCCTACGAAATGGTTAGGTTAGCCGAGGAGATCGCTGGCGGTCTAATGGTAACTGCGCCTTCTGAGCGGGACTTCAAAAGTCCCGTAGTTGGAAAATATGTTGATAAATACTTGAAAGGCGTTGAAGAAGTTCCAACGGAATCTAGACTTCGCATGTTTAGACTCATAGAAAACATTTCCATGGGGCTTGGCGCTGTTGGATATCGAACCGAATCCATGCATGGAGCGGGTTCGCCTCAAACGCAAAGGATAATGATTGAAAGAGAAGTAGACCTTGATTCTAAGAAGAAACTTGCGAAGATTCTTGCTGGAATCGAAAGGGAGAATTAGAATTGTGGAAGATTGGTAGCCCGGGGGAGATTCGAACTCCCGTCGACGGGTCCAAAGCCCGCCATTCAAGGGACGCTTCAGCTGTCCTTGCTTGTCCGCTACAGTCGGCGGAGTTTTCCTCCTCTACCGGGCTAAGCTGGTTTTCCGGGCTACGTTCATTGTTATATTTCTCTCGTTCATATTAACCTTAACTTTCAACAAACACTTCTTCAAGGAGGGAGGTTGGGAAGCAGGGAAAGAGAAATAGATTATTGTTTCTTTAAGGCTTCTTCAACGCAAAAACACTCTTGGAGATCTCAATGTTCATTTTTCGCAGCATCCAAGAGTTGGAACAATAAAATCGTTACTGTTCGGATAATGTAAGCCGCCTAAAATGAGGACGAACTAAAGCCAAGGCTAGGGAAATTGCCTAGAAAAATTGGCTGAATTTACAAGACTTTGAGAGGTTCGAAGACTAGGGTTCTGGGTTATTCGGCTTCGCCTTCTTCCGCTGTCTCTTCCTTTGCTTCTGCTTCCCCAACTACCTCTGCTTCTGCTTCCTCTTCCTTTGCTTCTGCTTCCCCAACTACCTCTGCTTCTGCTTCCTCTTCCTTTGCTTCTGCTTCCCCAACTACCTCTGCTTCTGCTTCCCCAACTACCTCTGCTTCTGCTTCCTCTTCCTTTGCTTCTGCTTCCCCAACTACCTCTGCTTCTGCTTCCCCAACTACCTCTGCTTCAGCAAACCGCCGACTTATCCTCGTTATCTTGATTCGCACATGGTCTCCGGGTTTGGTGTTTGGGACAAAGGTTACGAGGCCTTTGATTCTTGTTATGCCTTCTCCTCGGCGGCTGGTCTCTTGAATTTCCACGTCGTATTCTTTTCCTATCTCAACAGGCTTTGGAGGAAATCCTCGACCGAATCCTCCTCCTCTTCTTTCATACCGCATTTTTTCACCTCTCCATCATTTTATGAAAAATCTTCATTCATTTACAAAATGGTTAGTGTTCCGTATCTTCCCACGTTTAGTTGAATTTCTCCTCTGAAGGATCTGATGTATCCGTTTTCGATTTTTACCGTGTCGTCAACGTTGACTTGGTCGATTTGCTCGTTCCACAGGGTTAGTTTTACTGTGCCAGTATCGTCTTTGATTATGGCGTCGGCAACTCTGTATGTTTCGTTTTTGTATCTTGAACGAACCTCGCGGGTTTCTGATTTTTCGATTACTTTTGCTTCAACGTCTACTCTTCTCATTCCATCCCTTAGCTCTTTAATTTTCAGAATTCTTCCTCCCATTTCATTTAATTCTTTCCGCGATTTCTTGCCCCGCTTTCAGTGGTGCTCCTTGGAAAGGTATAGAGTCGTATTTTCGTTCTTTCTTTTCAAATTTTCCAGCTCTTTTTGCTGTATGTCTCGTTTTCTCTGGAAGCTTTCTCGGCATCTACTCTTTCGTCCTTTATCGCGGAACCAGCCGCCAAAACAGAACCAGCCTCGCCGTCAAAACGACTTTACGCGTAGCTCCGTTTTGTTGGGGCCAGTGATGATGAAGGAGTATTAATGTTGGATATAAGTTTTGCTACATGGAATTTTCTGTAGAAGTTAGCAAAGTTTCTAGGGAACGAGAACCTTGTCCATTCGGTAGGTTTTCTTAGACCTTTCGCTTCGAGTAAGACTGTCACGTTAACACCGGCTTAATGAAATAAGCACAATACGCTCTCCTTTGTTTACATTATCTAACTTTGAAAATTCTCTTTCAGACTCCGAAAAAGAATCTCAAGATAAATCTTAAGATAAAGGCGACTATAGAGATGCTTACGGCCTTTCCCCACGTGATCCCACGTAAGAGGCGTATTGCTATTGCGCAGAGCACGGCTATCCAAACTTCTCCTACCAAAGGGAGATATAACCACACCTGGTACGCCAAATAGGGATACCACACTTCGTAAATTAAAACATTAATGTCATCAGCTAAGGGTAAGTTCAAAGCTGGAAGCGTCGAAAGCGGCACTGCGCCGGCTATCGTATAAACCACCGTGGCCATAAAGGCATGCCCAATGATAACGAAAAACGCCGTCCATGGGCCTACTTCTTCGCGAAAAACTTTTGCGATTATTAATAGAATGCCAGCCCACAGGATCCAATTCAGGAAGAAGGGTAGAGCAACCTGAATCAAAATGGGGATTATTGCTCCACTAAATGCACCTGTCTCAAGAGGGGAAACATATTTTCGAAAATACAAACCATCGATTTTCATCGTTAGATTCGCTGGAGCCGGCCAAACTAGTCTAAATTCTAATCCCGTTATGTTTTTCCAGTCTGAATCAGTTGAACTCCAACCTTGGCTTTCAGGACCAAGGGGAACAGTTGCATTGTTCCACTCACCACTTGAAGTTGCTATTAAATCCGTTAGGTCTAATTCAAAGTAACTACTTTCGCTGCCAGGAAATAATCGTAAAGTTGCACCTGAACTCGGGAACGTTCCATTCGGATGTGCCCACTTGATCCAAAAAAACAGTTCCTCGTAATCCCTATCTGCTGAACAATCAAACGACCCTATATCAGTTATTTTCATCCAAACGCTTGTGTCATTGAAAACTAAAGATTTGACACTATGGTTGCCAACCGCATTTCCCATTTTGTAATCTGTCTCATCGAGTGATGGTGAATCGTTGGAGGCCCAATTATGTTGATTTGTTAATGATTCAGTCCAGTCATCGTCATCGGGCGTCCTAGTTTCAAGAAAAAACTTTGAGGCAGCAACGTATTGCACAACTACCATAGAGAATATAACGAGCACTAAAATCAGGAGGACTCCTTTGAAGTCTGGTTTTTCGATAATTTTTTTGAAAGCCTTAACCGGAGAATATAAAACCTCAAATACTTCACGAACAACCAATTTTTAACCATTCTCCACAACGATCGATGCTTGTTCGCTTACGTTTCTAGAGTAGTCTTCTGAACTTCCATATAACTGTTACATGAGTGTTTTGAGTTTTATCTGGATATGCGGCGGATTCACTTTCTTTTTCTGAAAAGCATGGTTTCTTCCGGCGTTGTGCATGCGCGCGCATTGCGGATTCTCTTTGAAAAAACGGTTGGTTTCAATATGCCTCGCCTAATAGATCCCAAATAGGTTAGCGCGCGCATCTCTTTTTGGGGTTAGGAGACATAGATGCTGTAAGAGAAACTGGTTTCTACATCAGAAAAAACCATCTTTGTCCCCAAACCTTTCCAAGTGGTGTTCGGCTCCACGTGCTTCAAGTATGGCATCCTATTTTTTTAAGAAATATTCAAAAGAATGTAACGATCTTCGTCTCGAAAACCGATAATGAAGTGTATGCGCATTACTGCTACATGAGACGCGTTTTTCTTGTTATGATGAAGATTGTTGTGCCTTTGGTTTGAGAAAGATGCCTCGCCCTTGTTAGCACTCTTTTTGTGATGTCTAAAAGAGTCTTAAGGCTATTTGTGGAGTTTTTCTTTCTATCCTTGATGCTAATTCGCTTTTGAGTAGGTGTTCGGCTAGGATGGATGTTCCGCAGATTTCTCCGTTTCTAATCATCGTTTCTACTGTCATGTCTTCGATTTCGCTGCGGTTTCTGAGTTGTCTCCATGTGGGTTCAATTTGGCTTAGTCGTTTGTGATTTTTCTTTAGGCGTTGAGATTCTTCGGTTTCTGTGACAAGTTTAACTCTTTCGTTCCATTTCTTCATCCAAATTCCGGACCAAATGTTCAGGAATTCTTTGAGTTCTTCGGGTTTTTCATGAAGATACTTGTGTATTCTTTCTGTGATTTCGGGTTGAGTTGTTTCTTGGCCTGTGAGTTTCCAGTGAACCCTTAAATAATTCGTCAAGTCTTGGCTGGCTATGCGTAGAATTCTCTTTTCTGACCCTTGCAGGTTGAGTTGGGGATTTCTGTTTCTTAGACTCTTTGATAGGAGCTGTTGGATAAGGTTCATCTCGGTTCTCTAGGAGAACCGATTGTTGTTAATGCATTATTCCGTTATTTCAGTTTGTGACATATATCAAGCTTAGAAAGTACGCGTGCAATGCAAATGCAAAAAGCTGTTCTGATCGAAAAATGATACCCCCTCCCCCTAGGTTTCAACATACCTCGCACTATATGATCCAAATATGATTACGTCTTTTGGGAGATGGAAAAGAAAGACGCGCGCGCATACTGCATAGGGCAAAACAGAAGAAGAAGCCGTAGCTATTAAACTCGTGTTGTTTAGGTGAGGCAATAGATGAGAACTAAAGAAATTGAGAAGAAGCGTAAAGCAAGGAAGGAGAGACGTAGGGACGAAGAGTCCCTTTACTATATTTTGGAGAGAGATTTGGATCGTGAAGCCATTTTCCGAGAGCATGATGGATGGTACCCACAAGTTTCCTTTGGTAGCAACCGAATCAGAAAAGAAGCTTAAATTCAAGAGATTTGGTTCAATTCCAAAACTTGAGACAGTAATGAAGGTTGCATCAACCTTTTCCCATTGTTGATTATTAAAAATCAGAGGTTCAGAAAAAAGGGGCGTTGAGACCTACTTGATACCGTTTTTGATACAATTCAACATTCCATAATGTTACATGTAGGTTTGCGCGCATTCGTGGACCAGATTTGGGTGACTTAAAGGCGATTTAGTCGGTAGAACGGTTAAATGGCACCTAAAAGAAGGACTATGGCTACTATGAGTATTCCAGCGGCAGCCGTCTGGGCGCCGTATAACCAAATGTTCTCCTTCGCGATTCTTCCAAGATAAAGGCCTAAAGAAAACAATGTGGCTAAGGTGAGAATGCATGAGACAATGTAGGCGTCCCAGATAACAAACGTTCCTGTCAACGTGAGGATGAAGGGAATAAGAGAGATCACCGCCGTCAACATAGGTGATGCACCATCAATAAATGCGGCATACACAGAAACAAAGTCAGAAGCGTCCTTGTGAATGGAGTCGCTGAGATCGGTGAGCATGGCAGCCTCAAGCGTTTTAAGCTGTCTCTTTCTCTCAGCCTTTTCAGTCATATAGGCGCCGAAAAGGCCGGACACCCCCATAGCTAGACATGCCCCTAACCCTGCGGTGACAATTATTTCAGGCTCTTTGACTCCCACGATCCAAGAGCCTACAATAATGCCAAGCATGGTCATTGAGCCGTCAAAACCGTTCTTGATGAAGTATCTTCTGGCAATAGGACTCATTTCCGTAATCCGTAGATACGATCTAATTCTTCGAAAAAAGGTTCTAACGCGCTTTATCATGCGTTAACCACGCTGAGAAGACGGTGCTTTTCATCCTCGTCACTCATTTGCATCATAGCAGTACGTTTAGCTTAATATAAATCTTCACATGCCTCTAATCGCAAGTTCGCGCGCTCAGCTTCCTCGGTCATGTATGCTCCAGCGAAGCCTGACAAACCTATGGCTAGAGTTGCGCCCAAACCAGACCATATCACCCAAAATTCGTTGGTGATTCCGGCTACATACGCGCCTATTACGATGCCCAAAACGGTGGTGGCTCCGTCAAAGGCATTCATTACGAAATATCTTCGACTTATCGGGGCGATTTCGCTGATTCTTATGTATCTTCTTATCTTTTCAAGAAATTTCACAGGGTCTTAACCCATCTTACATTCTGGCAGATATATCCTGAGGCGTTTTTACTTCCTCAACGATTCTTTCACCAGCCGCAACTTCATCAACGGAGTGAATAGTAGCCCCCATTTCTTCTAGTTTCTCCTTGATACTTTCAAAGTCTATGCTGCTTCCAGCGATGATAACCTTTGCGTTTTCCACTTTTTGGTCTATCTCATAAATGATTACGTTTACTGCTTCTACGCCATCTAGGTGGCTGAGTGCTTCGGAAAGTTCAACCACGCTGGGATTGTGCGGCTTTAAGACATCTAGGACGAGTCTTCTTATCATCTTAGAACGACTAAGTATAATTTCTAGCGCGTATATTTAAACTATTCCTCTGAACCTGGTTATTTAGGACGGCGACTAGCGTCTTGCCATTCTTATCCAAGAAGATATTTCTTCGATTGTTGGATTTGCATCCCTAGAGATTTTTCCCTCTTCAATGTAGGTTTTGACGATCTCACTTATTTTCCTGCTGAGTCGGACCAAGTCTTGGTCTGCCAGTTCCCTTCTAGAGGTGACTCCCGCGTCTACAAGCAGTTCGGCATCATTTTTGTCTACGCCCGGAATCATCAGCAGTTGGGCTGTTGCTTGCAAGCGCTCTGCCATATCCCGTGACACACGCGTTTTTTCGTAGATAATGGCGGGGTCTGCTACGATGAGTTCGCCTATGTTCGTTATTCCTAGGGCTCTGAATTTTTCTCCCAAACGTGGTCCAATTCCTTTTATTTCTTCCGGGTTGTCTTGGCTTTTCAACCTTGGTTGCGGCGGCATTAGTTTCTCTTCTATTTTTTCGAGTCTAATGTTTATATCCTCTAGTTCCGCCCTTTGCTCCTTCAGGGCTACAGCACTCTGTTTGCTTGAATGCCCAACTTTTCGTATTGTTGTTTCCTGTTTTTTCAGCGCACCCAACACTTCTTCTCTAGTTTCGCCAACCTTCGTTTCAACCGTAGAGACAATGTCTCGACGAACTTTTTGCATCGTTTTTCCTTGCTTTTCCAGCACGGCCAACGTTTCTGTTTTGGCATCTTCCAAGTTTGTGTTGACTTTCTTGAAGAACTCTCGGTTGATTTTCCTGTTGTTTTCCATGTTCTCAGCCAGCTCGCTTGCTGTGGTTTGTTGAGTCTTTCTGAGGGCTGCTAGGTTTCCTCCCACTTTGACGAACATTTTAATAATTTCTGGATCAGGTGGTAGTTTCCGATATGCGATGATGCAGGTGAGGCCGAGGAAGATGAAGGTTACGGTTACGGATATCCAAAACCAGTTCTCTACGCTTAGGTTACCTACCAGGCTGCCTATTATGTCTCCTATAAGGTAGGGTCTAAGGATGAAATCTCGGCCTTCGCGTATCCAGTAGACGACTGTGCCAAAGGAACTTAAAATTGCCAAGAAGGTTAGGAAACCCGATATCCATACGGCTACACCCCTTTTTACAGGCATTTATATACACCTCAATTTGTTTCATGCAGTTAACAGGGACAAACGTTCCTCAGAAGTTAATGGGGATATTCGCTTGAAAAAGTGTTATGAAGCCAAGATTCATAGTGAAAATTCAGATGTTCAAGGGCAACCATTCTGACTCCTCGCAACTTCTAAACGCTCTTTCTTATGTAGTAATATTTAATAAACATTGCCGTGTATTTGTTGAACAAAAATACAAATCAGCATTCTTGGCTTACGTAATCTACCAAAACTAGTCTGGGGGTCTAGAGTCCATGCTTAAGCCTTCTATAGGTGAAGTAGTCCACGTATTCTAGGTGTTCGTTTTCAATTTGATGTTTGATGGTGAATTTTTGTCGCCGCCTTTTCTCCTTTATTTGGCTGGTTGTTAAGAAGGAATAGGCGTCGCTTCCTGCCCCGGACCCGTAACTGACAATGATTATTCTTTCATTTGGATTGGCACGGTCTAGGATAGCCGCTAAACCAATAGGTGAAGAACCGGAATAGGTGTTACCGAATTTGGCGACTTGCAGTCCCGGCATGTACTGGTCCTCTTTGAACCCCAGTTCCCGTGCGACTCTAACTGGAAAGCCGATGTTTGGCTGGTGGGAAACGAAGTAATCCACATCGTTGACTTGAAGGTTCAGTTGCTCCATGAGCTTTCTACAAGCCTTCAGAACGTGTTTAAAGTAGGCGGGTTCGCCAGTGAATCTGCCGCCGTGTCTCGGGTAGAGTTCCCGATCTCTTCTCCAAAAGTCCGGCGTGTCTGAGGTGCAAGAGTACCAGCCTTCCAACTCGGCGATGACGTCGTACATGCCGAAGATAAAGGCGGAACCACCGTAACCCACGGATAAATCCAACTCTCCTCCAAGTTCGTTTCTGGGGGCTGCTTGAGAATTGTCTGCACCTACCGTCATCGTGTAGGCCGTGTGGGCACGTGGATAATACACCAGCGACGCCGCATCCTTAAACATGCTTGTAGCGGCCTTACATGCAAATTCCGTGTCGATGGCGTCTACGCTCTGGATACCATCGGTTTTTTCCTCCTTACCTAGCTTCAAAACTTGGGCTACTTTGGAGGCTATGGGCTTGACAGCGTAGGGGTTAGATTCTGAGCCCACGTATACTTTACCAATGAGGGAATGGTCTACGCCGGAATGGATCAAGGCCATTTTTCCAGCCTCAACCGCTGCCGTGACAGCGTCCTCATCTATGAAGGGTACAGACCTTTCCATCTTCTCCTCTTTGATCCGGAATTTTGAGACGTAGACTCCGTATCCAACGATTCCAGGTGTTTCATACTTTTTTTTGGGTTTGATTATTTCGTATTTTTGATGGGGATAGTAGTCGTCGGCGAGGGTGAAGGCTAGGGAAATCGTTGGAACAATGTCGCTTCGCGTTACGGCATACCTTCTCCTAAACCTTGGAACAACCTCCCTATCCTCGAAACTAGAGAGATCTATTTCTCCATCCTTTAGAATAAAATCGGTTAGTCTGCCCGGAACCCTCACTTTTCCATTGTGGAATGAAACAATGCCGTAAACGTAGGGTCCCATCTTGATGAATTTGTTTGTGGGTTGGCTAATGAGGGTGCAAACTTCTAGTTTACCTTTCTCGTAAAAGAAGTCGATGTCCTTCATCTTTCCGAAGCTTTTTCTTCCGCATTTTCCGCAGTAGTCTTTGCCTCTGAAGTATTCTCTTCCACAAAGGGTGCATCGACTGCCTCTAAGTCTGTCTCCGATATAGGAGACTCTCCTTTCAATAGGTTCGCTGCTCATGTCAGTTCCTCCCTAAAATGTGGACGTAGGCCTTTGTTCCGAATCCCTCTAATTCTGAGACACACCCGAATCTAGGCGGTTCTCCGTTCACTTCCACTTGTCTGCTGCCAGTTTCTCCTCTGAGTTGTTTGGCGACTTCAAAAATTTGGGCTCCCCCGGTGGCTCCTAAGGGGTTTCCATCAGCCTTGAGGCCGCCGTTTGTGTTTACGAAAAGTTTTTTTCCATCGATTTCGTAGAAGCCTTGGTATTCTTTGCAGCTGTTGTAAATGTGAAGCCAAGCCTTCCCTCTCTTCGAGAAGCCTAAGTCTTCTAGGGATATCATTTCCAGTAGCGTAGATTGATCATAGAGTTCAGCTATCTGGATGTCGCCTACTTCCATGTCAGCCATTTTAAGGGCGCTTTTCATAGCCATAGCGCTTGCCACAAACCCGGTTCTATCCTCCCGCGACGGGAAGTTAACGTAGTCGGTGGCTGAAGAAGAGCCTAAGACTTGAATAGGAGTATCCGAGTATGTCTTGGCGATTTCTGGACTTGCCAAAATCAGAGCTGAGGCTCCGTCAGAAATGGGAGCGAAGTCATAGAGTCCCAGAGACTTGCAGGCCTTGGATCGTTCCTTCAAGACTTTGTCTACGCTTATGTCCCTGTGATACTGGGCGTATTCGTTCTCTATTGCATGGTGATGATTTTTGACGGATATTTGAGCCAAAGCCACGTTGAATTTTTCAAGTTGCTCTCCTGTGATTCCGTATTTCTTGACGTATCCCCTAAGCAGGAGTTCATGATTTGCCTCTGGTGTACATCCCGCATAATAGCTCCAGGGATCTTCTAGAAGCATTAGGTCGTCTCTGATTTTGTCCCAGCGATCGGTCATTTTTTCCACTCCGCCCACAAGGACGATTCCGTATTTTCCTGATTGAACTCCGTGACAGGCGTTGAGGAGAGCGGAGCTGAAGGACCTCGTCTTTTCCATGGGAACATGGAGCTCTAGAAGCTCGGATAGAAAGCCTTCTTCAATTCCAATTTTGTTTGTGATTTGAAGGAAGTAATCTGAAAAGTAGCAGGCGTCCAAATCGTTCCGCTCTACACCCGCCGAATCCAGCGCCTGCAGTCCAGCCTCTTCCACCAGTTTCTCTGGACCTCTTTCATAATGCTCACCAAACTTTGTTCTGCCAACGCCGATTATGGCGGGGCGTCGCCGTTTCATAAATTCATGGTCCCCTTCCTAATCAAAGTTCTATTTTCCCGCAACCTCCCTTTAAAATGTTGCTATATTAAGGAAGATTAAGAGAAGTCTCATTGTATCTAAGATTAATCTGGATAAGACGTTTTCATGGAAAGTTTATTTTCTTATGAGGTAGATTATTAACGTTAACAGAGTTTACTGACGTGGAGGTTCTCATTATGAATACCGTTCATCGCCTTATCATAACCGTTAAGAAAATTCGGGGTAAATGCCCTGTCTTCAAGGTTGGAGACAGAATCGTTATTGAGGGGCCTAAGATGGTTCCAGAGAAAACCGATGCTTTATGCGTTCATGCGTTGGGTTCCATGTTGTCTATGGTCATTGCCTTAGGTAGAGGAATCAGTTTCAAAGAGTTGGGTCTTGCCAAGGAGGAAGGAGACATTGGCTACGTTCAGTGCCTTGATCCTGGACCGCCATACACTCTTGGCGGAACAGTTATCTTTGAAATAAGAAGAGAAGCGATGAAGTAAACCCGAAACAGCGAGCAAACCTTTTATTGAAAACCCGGAAATACGGTAAGGCATAATTGGTGACGACGTATGTTGATACCTTCACTCATCGATTTCATGGGAGGAAATTGGTGGCTTCAGATACCCAGCCAAGCTGAGTTACTTTTTGCTGTAGTTTCTTTCATCATAAACCTGATTGTTATGACCATCGTCTTCTATATGGCAGGCGTTATCGTGGTTGGTAAACGAAGAGCACTGTTCAGCGACGCCTTCGTGATTTCCCTCCTTGGAACAGTTGTAGGTAACATATGCGTGCTATTCTTTCCACCCGTAATCGGTCTAATTCTTTCTCTTCTTATCTGGTTACTCTTGATTAGGCATTACTATGAAACTGGGTGGTTGGGAGCCCTCGCCGTCGCGGTCTTGGCTGTAATTGTATCCGTGGTGGTTTTTGTCATCTTAGCCTTTCTCTTGGCGATTCCCTTCCTCCTTTTTGCAGGATTACTTTTTCTTTGAGGTCCCTTGGGGCAGTTGCACGAAGGGCGAGGGAGAAAAGCCGTGAACGAGGCGAAAAGAACAGCGGTGCTTGGTTTAGTTTTTCTGTTGTGTTTGGTGCTTGCGTATGTTGAAAACAGGTCTTTTTTCACTTATTTGGGAGATGTTTTTTCAAATCCGCCCTTGGCTGTTTTGCTTGTGTTTATTCATAACGTTTTGGCGGTTTCGCTTATTCTGCTTGGAATGACGTTTTATGTTGGGATTGTCTTAGCCTTCATGCCTAAGCGGAAAATTGAATACGTGGTGCTTCAGCATCCTCGTGTGTTTGCCTTTGTGTTTACGGCCATGATCATTTTGATAAGTATTCTTAGGGCAAGTATGCTGGTGTATGGTCAGGTGTTTGTAAACACTTTGGTTTTGGTTATTCTCCTAAGCACTCCAAACGCAATTATTGAAGGATACGGAATATTC
>Ga0209978_10000756_pt1 | contig 12780 bp, 16 predicted proteins | sample BentaG_FD_182805 | JGI IMG/M metagenome (GOLD analysis project Ga0209978, IMG submission 182805) | Deep subsurface microbial communities from South Atlantic Ocean to uncover new lineages of life (NeLLi) - Benguela_00093 metaG (SPAdes)... | ecosystem: Environmental > Aquatic > Marine > Oceanic >...
CCGTGGTCTTCTACAGGTGGCAATAGAAGATGATATTATAAACTCAGGAGGTAAATATGACAAAGACGATAGATGTTCACAATCACCTATACCCGAGGGAATGGATAGACTATGTAGAGACGAGAACCACATCACCAACCATGAAATGGACTGGACCTACCTCAATGGTATTTTACTCCGAGGATGTCATTGTTGCCCACGTGGACAGGGCTGGTCACTATGACCCAAACGCCAGGATAGAAGACCTAGATAAATACGACATTGATACTCAGATACTCAGCTTGACCATTCCCGGCGTTGAACTATTACCGCTCGATGAAGCGATTGTGTGGGCCAAGAAGGTCAATGACTATTTTGCAGAGGTTTGCCACAAGTATCCAGGACGCTTTTACGCCTATGCCACCCTACCTTACCAGGATATTGATGAGGCAATGAAGGAACTGGATAGAGCCTATAAAGACCTCGGGGCAAAAGGGATAATGATGTTTTCCAACTTCAATGGTAAGCCAATAGCCTCCCCAGAATTTGACCCCATCTATGCTAAGGCAAACGAATATGAGCTACCCATTCTAATCCATCCTGCTCCTCCACTCACCGCCGAGGCAATGAAGAAGGTCAAGATACCCTACCAGCTCTACGGATATACACTGGATACCACTATGGCGGTTGTTAGCCTAATTTTTCAAGGAGTGCTGGAAAAATACTCCAGTCTGAATCTCATCCACTCTCATCTCGGGGGAGTAGCTCCCTACCTGGCGGAGAGAATGGAGGATGCCTTCCGAGGTTACGCTAGAGAATGGGGCATCGAGCTTTCCAAAACACCATCTGAGTATTACAAGAGACAGGTTTACCCAGATTCCATTAACTACCATATGCCGGCACTAAAATGTTGCCTGGAGTGGGTAGGTGCTGACCGTATTTGCTTTGGAACAGATTATGCCCACCGGGTAGGCCGCCCGGAACAGGGCGTGGCTATGATAAGAGAATTGGGACTCTCAGCTGAGGACACGGATAAAATTCTGGGAGGCAATGCCGCCAGGCTTTTCAAGCTGGATAGATAGCCAGGGGTTCAAATAATGACTATAGCAATTAAATGGTGTGGAATTGATTTCGGGCAATGCTTAATGGACCCATCAGGGCTGCGCAACCCATTGTTCTTCGGAGATATCTGTAAGGAGCTGGGAGAACCAGAACTCATTAACGAAAGAGTTAAGAAGTATCGTATCTTGAAAGAGAAGTATGGTAGTTACGGAGCTATAAAAGAAGGGCATAGAGACGAAATTCTGAGCTACGTATTTGACAATAACCAAGAAGCGATGAATCTTTTTTCCATCAAGGAACAGGAGCTTCTGAAACCGGCAGAGGGTGTTGAACAGACGCTCGTATATCTCAAGGAGGAAGGAATAATTCTCTGCGTAGTTGCTGAATTAAAGAAAACGCTTGGGCCAATGGGTTCAGATATAGTGACAAGGTTTCTACAAAGGCAAAATCTGACGCAATACTTCAGTGAACTAATTACCCCTCAGGGTAAGGTGAACCTCAAAGATGGCTCGGTTGATATGAGCTATAAGGGGTTGACCAAGGAAGAAGGGACTCTGTATGACCGGCTGGCTGAGGATTTGCTCAGCGAGGGCATTGAGCCTTCAGAAGCAGTCATAATAGTCGCCCACCATACCGGCGACCGTGGCCACCGGCATCTCCCGCAGCAGTATCATCAGGTACGCCTCAAAGAGTTGCGTAAAGCCGCTATCCGGCCGCGCCCAAGCCACTTCAACCCGCTTCACGCCGCACCCTCGAGGGCACTGCACCCGCGGCACCCGGGCGTGTAGGTACGTCCCATACTGAAAGAAGTTGAGGTGCCGCCATGTGTCCTCGCTGGTATCGTACGGTTTTGCTCCCTCTGCCCCGCATGATGGACAGGGAAAACACGCCCCACGCTGAAAATCCAGGTACAAATCCAACCGACCCCTCTCTACTGAGAACTCCGCCACCTTTACATACCACGGTGGCGTGATCCCCAGCGCCAGGCCAAACAGGCTTTCTGGTTCCATTGCTCTCCCCCCAAGTCAGAATCAGTTTCAGGATAGCAAATTTCCAAAAACCTGTCCTGGCAGCCTTCCACCCCCCCATTACCCACTCCAAACAGCGAATAGCCGGAGCGATGTACCACTGGCGAGGCGCGTATAGTGAGTCGAGATGGGCGGGAGCCACTTTTGGAGGCCATGAGGCAGAAGCTGAGGAGTGAGGAGGGGAAGCAAATCTACAAGAAGCGTGGATACACGGTAGAGCCGGTTTTCGGAGAGATGAAGTGGGATGGCAGAAAAGCATCGATCAACTTGCGCGGCTTGGTGAAGGTGCGAGGAGAGTTTTCTCTAATGTGCCTGGTGCACAATGTGAAGAAGATCGTGAAGAAGGTGCTCGAGGGCACAGTCAGTTTGCCTGGAAAGTATGGCAAGCTGATCGAAGAGGCTATGCTGGGATACGGGGAGGAACAATTGACTTTGGTCGGGGCTGAGGCATAAAATTGTTCCCGGAAGTGAACAAAAGAAGTCGATGGGGGGGTGATAGACTTCAAGGAATAAGGGTTAAGGTGCCGGAGATGACCGATGGTCGCTGATTAGTCTCTGGCAGAGAAGGTTTTTAGACAGTCTGCTTAAATAAGTTACAGGTGATGAAAAAAACTATTTTTAAATGGGGGTTATAAAATGAAGAAGTTAACATTGGAACAATGGGAAAAGAAATATATTGCTGGTCCAGTTAAACGTTTCGACCAAAAATACACGATGTTTGCGCGGCCAGACTGGGATATGGAACTTAGAAAACGTCTTAAGGACTGGACATTTATGGGCATCGCCAAGGATAAACCAGGCTATCGGCTTGAGGATATAGGGTTGCGCAGGGCTACTGGCACTGCCCTTATGATGTTAAATGCGTTCAACGTATCCCAGCCCAACTCTCACTCGCAGGCAAAAGCAGTTGTAGGTGCTCTACTATCTACATTGCCATTTAAACCACCCCCAAAGCCACCCGAAGGAACAAAAGCCAATGTCACCAATACGCAGAAGATAACCGCTATTGTAAAAAAGGTTGCCAGGTATTTTGGAGCCGATATTATAGGCATCTGTAAACTCGATCACCGTTGGGTTTACTCCCATAGCTATGAGTTTAATCCTTTTATTGTCGGAGCTACGGAAAAACCCATGGGCATTCACAAGGTTCAGGAGATTCCCGATGAATACCAGTTTGCCATAGTAATGGGTTTCTCCATGGATTATAATTTTTACAAGTATTACAACACATCACTTGGAGGTGCCCCTACAGGGCTTGGCTATGCACAGATGGGTTTTACTAACCTTCTTGTATCCGAGTATATTCGTAACCTGGGATTTAATGCCATTGATTGCACCACAAATGATGTCGCCCTCACTATACCCATGGCAATACAGGCTGGACTTGGAGAGCTGGGCAGGAATGGGTTGCTCATATCACCCTGGTTCGGTCCACGCTTGAGAATAAGTAAAATTATTACTGACCTGCCGCTTGTTCCAGATACCCCAATTGATTTCGGAGTTACTGACTTCTGCAATGTATGTAAAAAATGTGCTGATATGTGTCCGTTGCAATCTATAATTCAGGGGGACCGCACCACCGAACCACTTAATGTTTCAAATAATAGTGGTGTCCTTAAATGGCCTATAAATGCCGAAGGCTGTCGTATGTACTGGGCACAGGTTAAGCGAGGTGGTGGATGTTCTACATGCATTGCGGTTTGTCCGTATAACAAGGTAAACACCTTACCTCATCGTACAGTAAGATGGATGTCTGCTAATTTCTCCTGGCTGAATAGCTTTTTTGTAAAAATGGATGATCTTTTTGGGTACGGCAAGCCGAAAAACCCCGAACGTTTCTGGGAGGAGTGGAGGCCGGGTAAAGAATACCATTAAGTAAAACAATAAATTATTAAACAAGCTCATTAATCTACCATCGAATGATATTGAAAGAAGAGGTGATATTGTGAAAAAAGAAAATGAACTGCCCGATATACTGAAGGGTAAAAAATCTATGAGCCCGTATCCAATGCATAAACTCAGGAAGGTCGAAAAACCAACTACGGTTATAACCGATAAGATTGAAAGGGTCGATTTCAGAACTCAGGGATTTACACTGGCATTTACAGGTCAACTCGATCCAACGGCGCAGAAGGAAATATTACGCTTCGGATTTAAACATCCCCTCTCTAATGGCATCTGGGTTGCAAAACCACAACTGATGCAATTATGCGATGGAGAGGTGAATAAAGAAAAGGCACCGATACCTGAAGACCCTGCAATATTAAGTAATCACATAAAAAGCGTGGGGTATTTCCTGAGGGCAGACATTGTAGGTATATGTAAGTTACCTAAATGGGCAGTTTACAGTCATGATATAACAGGGACACCGGTTGAATGCAACCATAAATACGCTATTGTAATTGTGGTTGACCAGGATTATGATACAATGAAGGGCTCACGCGGCGATGATTGGATATCGATCAGTGAAAGTTTTCTCGGTTACTCCCATTCTGCACTTAGTGCAATTCAAATGGCGGCTTATATCAGAAAACTGGGGTATCCTGCCCATGCCCACTTTGAAATAGGTCCACAGGGTGGATACCAGGTGGTATTACCTCCCCTGCTAATACTATCCGGCATCGGCGAAATCTGTCGTGCCGGCATAGCTCTGAATCCTTTTCTGGGCACTCGATTTAAAGCCTCTGTAGTTACTACCGATTTACCACTGGAGCCAGGTAAACCGGTTGATTTTGGATTACAACGCTTTTGCCAGGATTGCAAAAAATGCGCCGAAGAGTGCCCTTCAAAAGCTATTTCATTCGATGACAAAGTAATGTACAACGGTTACGAAACCTGGCGGTTTGACTTTAAACGATGTACTAAATACAGGGTAACAAACCAGAATGGAGCTTCATGCGGTCGTTGTATCAAAGTATGCCCCTGGAATAAACCCGAGGGATGGACTCATGACCTGGTACGCTGGATGATTCAACATGCTCCACTGATGAATAAACTCTGGGTCAAAATGGACGACCTTATGGGCTATAACAAACAGGACATGAATTATAAGTGGTGGTTTGACGTTGAAGAAGTCGATGGCAAATATCGCATTCCCAAAAAAACTCAAACCATTATTGATTGAGTAGTTATGAACAAAATATGAGATATAAGAGGTAACCAATGAAAAAGTTAACACTGGAACAATGGGAAAAGAAATATATTGTTGGCCCCGTCAAACGTTTCGACAAAAATATACCATGTATAGCAGGCCTTTGTGGGACCCAGAAGTAAAAGATATGAAAAATGATAGTCATAATCTTAAATAAATTCAATTTTTTTCTACTTTTACTTTAAATTGCTCGGAGAAACCAATATTTAATCTAAAACCTCTATCAAACGGAGTTAATTAATGCTTTTAAAACTGAGTATTATGTAATATTTAAAGATAATCAAGACTTAGATTAACCCAGATAATGCATTGGCAGAGAGTAGCCTTTTGAAATCGTAGCTAAGGTGCCCTCTTTTTAGCTATAATATAGCTATACAGCGGCTGCACCAAAAGGATGAAAGAAAGGGGGCACCTTTGAGCATCATGAACGCTAGGGGCAAGCGGGAGGTCAATAAGGGCGAGGTAATGACTCAGTTTGCTGGGAAGAATCTAACCACGGTGGGAGGGATAGGGCTATTCCACAGGTTTGCCAAGAAGCTGGGTGTCGAGGAAGCACTGGAGCGCAGGATTGAGCTTCCCAGGAAGGAGGCGAAGTGCAAGTACAGGACAGGGAGAGTGCTCTCGTCTCTTATCTATGCCCTGGTGCTGGACCTGAACCGCCTCTCTGACATCCTCCTCCTTCGGTTGGACAAGGTATTTCACAAACTGGTGGGGTTTACCGACTACCCTCACCAGAGCAGCTTCAGCCGATTCTTGGAGAAGTTCACTGTGCCCGTGGCGAAGAAGGTGGGTGAGGTGAATGTGGACCTGACTATGAAGGTGCGAAATGACCTTGAGGGCTACCAATGGATAACCCTGGACTTCGATTCCTATGTGAGGACGGTCTATGGGAATCAGCAGCGGGCCAAGGTAGGCTACAATCCCAAGAAACGAGGCAGGAAGAGCCTCCATCCCCTGTTCTGCTTCATAGGGGAGACACGGGACTTCCTGTGGGGAAGATTTCGCCCCGGGAACAGGAATAGTGGACAGGGAGCTAAAGGCTTCCTAAGGGAATGCCTCAAAAACTCCCTCAGGGGGTGAAGAATATTCGGGCCCGAGGGGACAGCAGCTTTTTCGATGGTGACTTTCTGGGAGAGATGGAGAGAAAGAGGATAGAGTATACCATAGCAGTAAAGCTCTATACCCCCATCCAGTATCTGTTGGTGGGGTTGGACTATCGAGATATAGGTGATGGCATTGCAGTGGGGGAATTCCGCTATCAGGGGAGCTGGAAAAAGGAGAGACGGATGGTGGCGATTCGGGAGGTGATAAGGGAGGGAAAGGAACGGAAGAAAGAGCCTAAGCTATTCGAACTTCAAGGCTACAGCTATCAAGTAATCGTAACCAACATCGAGGAATGGCAGCCTGAAGAGGTATGGCGCTTCTACAATGCCAGGGCCAACGTGGAGAATATGATCAAAGAGGGGATTATGGGATATGGTCTAGATGTGACCGTATCTCACTGCTATGGAGCCAATGTAGCCCATTTCTTCCTTGTCATGTTGTCCTATAATCTGATGAACTGGTTCAAGGAGGGGGTGCTGGGACAGAAGAAGGTAAAGAGGATGGCCAAATGGATAAGACAGCGCTTTTTCTTCATCGCCGGCAAGCTGATAAGGAAAGGCAGGAAATGGATGCTAAAATTGCCTCTAAATTGGCCACGGCAGGAGGAATATCAGAAAGCAGAGCAGAGACTTAAGGCGCTGGTGTTCACCTGACTAAGATAACAGCGAATTAACAAATGGAAGAGCTGAGGTGTTGACCTTGCGACGGGGAGTTTTGCTTATTTCCCTCAAAATGCTGTTTTTGTCAGGCTCGGTACAGGGGTGCAGGGCTAAAAGATTACCCGGTTGATGCTGCCACAGCCGGCCTGAAGGGCTAAAACTGCCGTCGCACAGGACACGGGCTGCTCCAACTCACTGCACCGAGGCTTCGTGGATAATTTGGGATTAAATAATGTTGGAGTTTCACATTAGTCTGGGTAAAAATAATGCTATTTGAGGAAAGATAATTACCAGGATAATTCCAATCATCAAAGTCAAAGCAAATGGTAAAGCACCACGAAATACAGTAGTAAGCGGGACATCGGTAACCGCAGCCAGCGCAAATACGTTTAAACCAACTGGAGGAGTAATCATGCCCAGTTCCATGCATAACACCACTATTACACCAAACCATATAGGATCAAAGCCCATGGCGATAATAGCTGGAAATATTATGGGTACAGTAAGAATCATGGAAGATATTATATCCAGAAACATGCCAAGAATTATATATATTAATACAATAAGGCTGAGTATTACGATGGGAGGCACTGCCAGCTCGGTAACAAACGTAGCTAACATAAAAGGCAATTTGCTAACTGCCAGAAAACGCATAAAAATCATAGCTCCAACCAGCATTAATAAAACCATTGCCGTAGAGATACTGGTTTGTAATAGAGACTGTCCAAAATTTTTAAACGTGAGCTTACGTCTTATAATAGATATTACTACAGCGCCAAAAACACCCAGAGCACCAGCTTCTGTTGGTGTGAAAAATCCAAAATAAATTCCACCCATTACAAATAGAAATAAGGCAACCATAGCATATGTAGATTTTAAAGAAACTATTTTTTCCAGGAAGCTGGTCTTTGGCCCTGTTGGACCCAAACTGGCTTTCCATGTTACCTGGATACCAATCTGCGTTATGAATAACAGGGTTAGCAATATTCCCGGTAGTATTCCGGCTATAAATAATAAACCTACAGATTGTTCAGTTAATATCGCATATAATATGAAACCCAGGCTTGGCGGTATTAATATACCCAGCGTTCCTCCTGCTGCAACGCTACCAGTGGCAAGCGCAGAATCATAGCCATACTTCTTCATCTCTGGTAAAGCCACTTTACCTATAGTCACCGAGGTAGCTATACTTGATCCACAAATTGCCGCAAACAGGCTACATGCACCAATAGTAGCCATAGCCAGTCCGCCTTTTAGCTGCCCCAACCATTTATAAGCCGTCTTATACAGGTCGGTGCCGATCCCTGTATTTGCTGCAATTGAACCCATCAGTAAAAAAAGCGGTACTACGGATATGGTATAGTTAGCTACTACACTGTATGGTTGCGTAGCCAGTATTCCCAGAGCCGGTTTAAATCCAGAAATATAGGCAAAACCCAAAAAGCCTACCAGTGCCATGGCAAGGCCAATTGTCATTCTAAACAGCAGAAGAATAATTAGAATAACAATGCCAATAATGCCAACAAGTTCCGGGCTCACCCTTTTACCGCCTTAATAATTGATTGAATCAAATTCTTTAATAGCACCAGGCTAAATGCACTACAACCTATCGCCAGACAAAGATAAAAGGGATACCGGGGTATTCCTATTATTGACGAGGCGACCTTTGTTTTTAAGTCATCCAGGAATTCTCCATATCCCTGCCACGATATGAGTACAGCAATTGCCAATCCTAACAATATGGTTATGGTATCAAAAACAGCTTGTCCCCGAGCGGATAACTTGCCAACCATTAAATCAACCTTGGCATGTGCACCCTGCAGAGCGCACCATCCCAAACCAAAATAGACCAGCACTATCATTACATATTCTGTAACTTCAACTATACCTAAGATTGATTCTCTAAAAAAAGCACGCATTAATACGTCCGCCGTGGTAACAAGTGCTATAACAGCTAATGTACTAATTCCTATGTAATTAAGTACACGGCTGATCCATTCAAGTCCCAGTTTGAAACTATCACCTATTTTACTTATTACCACGGCTTTTAGGTTCCTCGCTGTTTCATGTGGGTAAATCCAACCGAAGCTTACCAGCTACCAGATAGGTCATAGCTATGAGGTTACGATTGCTGCGGTAGCCCCGAGCTCGAGCTTTCGCCGCCTGAATAAGACCGTTGATTGCCTCAAGAACACCGTTGCTAACACGTGAAATGAACCACCGTAGTATGCCCTGCCAGTGTCTCCTGATGACCCAGGCCGCTTTGCGCATTGGTTCGAGGCGGCTGTGCGTAGCCCAGAAGAACCACTTGCGGAGGAAAGGCTCAGCGTCCTCCTTTGGCAAGCATAGATTGGGTCAAATTCTGGGGCGGCTATTGGCTTACCATTGAAATTGGAAAACATCTGTACGCCTTTGCAGCCCATCTGGTAACACCTCTCTAATTCCTTACAGGCTGCATCTGGATCCTGATAAGGCAGACTGGCCATCCAGAAAAAACGGCCCGGATAGTCTTGCTCTGCTTTGGCTAGCGCATCGTTATTCTTCTTGGCCCAGTATATGCCTTTGTCTCGTTCCAGCGTTTCTGGACCAGGAATAGTAATGCTGAGGATCTGGGTGTCAAGGCCAGCTGCGTCCAGATCTTTTATGCGGGCATCAAGATCATAATGACCAGCTCTGTCTATGTGAGCAACCGGTACCCCTTTGTAGTAGCAACGATAATGCGTACCACCATCGTGTCTGGCATACGTGACTTCGCTATCACCTCTCGATATCAGGTAATCTAAGTATTCCTTGGGATACCAATGAGTATGTACATCAACCGTTCTTTGCACGATGTAACCTCCTGTCACTCCTGACTAAAATATCGGACACTGCTAATACTCAACTGCTTTAATAAAGCCGAAGGGCTCAAAGGCACCCACACTTTGGGGGGTCTCTAATCCCTTCTGTTTGACTTATCTGAAGGATTAGTTTAGAATAAAAATAGCTAAATAACCTTATCGTCATTTCATCCCACCTTCAACATCCTTTCAAGTATCTGCACGGCGTCTAAGACCATTCAAAAACAACTCAAATATGCCGTTCAAAACTTGACTGGGGGATAGCTCTCCTTCTCTTTTATACCATAACCTAACTCGCACAATCGTCGAACTGACGGCATAATTAACCAGCTTTTCATTGACCTTGGCAAAGACACCAGCATCTACGCCGCGACGTATAATTTTTCTTAGGATCCTGTCGTAGGAATCTCGCAACTGAATAATTTCTGCTTTGTGAGAAGGAGAAAGATACCCCATTTCCATTTCAAAGTGCAGCAACTCTCCTTCTGGTGTACTTAATATCTGTTGCAGATGACGGGCAATAAAAGTTTTCAGTTGCTCAACTGGGCTGGTGTTACAGTCATTTTCCAAGGGCTGAATGGCTTCAAGCAACTCAGTCATCTCAGCCAAGAGCGCCTTCTAAAGGATATCCTCTTTGTTGCGGAAGTGATTGTAAATGTTACCCTGAGTACAACCAGAAGCTCGGGCAATATCCTTGAGACTGGTTCTATCAAACCCTTTAAGCCAAAAAAGTCTTTTCGATTGTTTTAGGATGTTCTCTCTTTTTCCCGACCTTCTATTTTGGTGTGTACTTGCTTTTGTTAACTGCATTAAGTGCACCCAAATTAATGTATTGGTTCAGTCGTTTTCGGACAAACCGATGGTACCAAAATGCTACAACTCTCCTCAGATCTTGTCAAGTCCTTGCCGGCTGCTTCCCGCAGTTTGGTCTTTCGCTTAGCCAGTAATGCCTCCGGGTTACCCCGGTAGTAGTCGACCGGTCTCAGGTATTTCAAAGCCGAATGTAGCCGTTCCTCGTTGTAGTACCTCACCCACTCCGCCAGAAGCTCTCTAGCCTGATAGAAATCCTTCACGTCGATATCTCCAAAGGCTTCATCTCGCACGCTGCGGTGATAGCGTTCTATCCTCCCATTGGACTCAGGGTGCCTCACCCTAATGGGAATCTCCTCCAGCTCAAAGTGGCTATACCGCTCCCTACCGATTACATCGGGAATACAAAAAATTACGAGAAGCCGACCCAAATATGTATTGGGCAGTAGCGGTCCAACCTCATTTATTCACCGCCCCCGTCCTCATCGTAGTCTGTGGTGATCGACGGCTGCAAGAGACATACCCTGCTCATCTCGAAGGAGAAGCCCGGCACAAAGGACGACGCCTGATGCGGAAGAAACTGAGAGCACTCCATTACTTGGCGAGAACATCAATCGGGATCGACGCGGGCGCCCGCTCGTTGTCTTATGAGATAGCGTTCTTGGTCGACAAGCTTGAGTTGATTAGACGGCAGATTTGCATCATGGAAGGAACGCTGGTCAGGCTGGTGGATGAAACAGAGGAAGGGAAATACCTGCTCTCGATAAGGGGGCTTAACTATATTGCTGTAGCTGGGTTACTGGCCGAACTTGGCTGTTTCAAAACATACCGGAGTGCCAAGCAACTGATAAAGATGGCTGGCAGTAATCCCACTGAGTCGGAATCAGCAGGGAAGAAGAGAGCACGAACACCGATGAGTAAGCAAGGCCGTCCGATGCTGAGGTACTGTGCATGGGCATCGGTCATACCGATGCTGCGATTCAACCCTGATTTCCGTGCTTGGGCGAAGCAAAGGCGAGAACGCCCAGTTCATGCTAATCCTCTCGGTGGAAGGGAAGTAGTCGGAGCAGCACTTAATAGGCTGTTGCGTTTGGCATTTGCCCTGGTTAAGAATCAGACCTATTACCAAGATGTAAAACCGGCACTGACACCGGTAGCAGTTTAAAATATTGGAGGTGTTATAATTGCATCAGGTGGGCAGGGAGACACCGTTCAAGCTTTTGGGAGCTCATTTGAGCAAACCCGTGTGCACAACATGGTGCCCCTGCCCTCCTGGCCAAACCCGTATGAGGTATGATGGGACTCCGCCCCGGCGGATGATCCCGTATCTAACCGCTAAATTGGGAGCCAGGTGAAAAGAGGCTGGGGTCTGCCCACCAGTGTGAAGATAAAACAGAAGTGATATTGCCGGAGCCCTTGACTAAAAGAATATAGTATGTTGTGACCCTTTAATTGGGTCTGCGTAAGTATTGACATCATGGGCCAGAATAGTTTATCGTACATACCAGTCATACCATAAAAGGAGGTAAACCTAATGCAGGCTTATTGTATGAAGTGCAGAAAAAAGGTAGATATTAAGAACCCCAAGGCAATAACGATGAAAAATGGTCGTCCCGCAACTCAAGGTGAATGCCCGGGCTGCGGAACCAAAGTTTTCCGAATTGGCAAATCATAAGCCTAGGAAAGACCAGAGTAGGGGCCACTTCAGGTGGCCTTTACTCATTTTGGAGAAGCACTCGTCGGCTTCTAGTGACATTAGATACAGGCATTTTGCCGTTCGGCTAAACATTATGGACAATTGTATAATCTCTGGCGTTAGTCAGGCAGGCTTTGCCAGTCTCCCTTGTGAGGTGATAGGTCACTGGGGCGAAAACCTGGAGCAAATTCCTTGTATGGTTTACCCTTCCTTGTCACAGAGGGGAAAGTCAAGGTAAGGCTCTCATGTAGGTCTATAAGGTCTTGATGTGAAAGTATGAAGAAGTCCGCGGGCTTCAAGGGATCGGGGTCAACCCTAACAAAAACGAAGAACAAAGAAGGTAAGCACTGGCCTTTTACTCGATCTTCTTGAACCAGATGCCAATAAGATTTGACATTTGGTCCGTAGGTGCCGCCTTTTAATCGCCTCAGATAATTTTGCCCTGGTCTCA
>Ga0209978_10000757_pt1 | contig 12774 bp, 16 predicted proteins | sample BentaG_FD_182805 | JGI IMG/M metagenome (GOLD analysis project Ga0209978, IMG submission 182805) | Deep subsurface microbial communities from South Atlantic Ocean to uncover new lineages of life (NeLLi) - Benguela_00093 metaG (SPAdes)... | ecosystem: Environmental > Aquatic > Marine > Oceanic >...
AAGGCAGGACTAAGTAAAAAGAGTGTTCGAAATGTTCTTAATGCTTCAACTAAAACGGTATGTGATGCTTTTCCAGTGGAGAAAGAGTTGCCTTAGCTGACTTTGACACTTTCCAAGTTATAGAAAGAAAAGCAAGAAGAGGAAGGAATCCTCAGACAAGAGAAACTATTCAGATCCCGGCAAAGAAAGTCCCCAAATTTAGACCGGGAAAGGGATTGAGAGCAGCAATAAAATAGAGAAGAATTCAGTTAAGAAGTAAGAGGAGGTGAGAGTCATGGCATTTAAGGCAGGATTTATAGTTATGGCGCCGGGTAGTGACCCCAAAAAACACCGAGCTTCTATCAAAACCTCTAAATTTGAAATGACAACAGTGCTGGTTGAGCTGTGGAATGTTGATCAAGCGGTTGATGTCTGCAAAGAACTAGTCCACAACGAAGGAATTCAAGATCTTGTCCTTTGCCCTGGTTTCACTCATGAAGCGGTAGCTAGAGTTGTGGATGCTGTCGGTGAGAAAATTCCAGTAAGTGTAGCGAGAAGTGATGTTCCGGGTGTAATGGCAACCGCCGAAATTCTATCAAATGAGGGATGGCTCCCAGAAGGACATTAGGATACTGAGTAAGCGACGTCAAGCCAGAGAAAGAACCAAAGGAGAAGGTGAAATGAAGGGGGGTGATGAGAGTGTAGTTCAAAGAAAAGAAGATTAAGAGAAAACTTTTTAACGAAAGTCGAAAAGGGACGAACAAAAGAAGTAGAAGAAGCTTTTGGGAGACTAATCAAGTTTATTGATAAAGGTGAAAGTAGGAAGGCATAATAATAAAACATTACCTCAAGTCAAAATCTTTCGTCTATGAGGCTCCGATGGGCCTATTTTAAAAAGAAAATAGGCTAGTTTGACAACATTACATATATATTCACAAACAAGCCAATTTTAGCTGAAAAAGGAGGATGGGTACAATGAAAGTAATACAGCGAGGTATTATGAAAGTCCTCCCTGGTAAGATGGCAGAAGCGATGGAGCTTATGAAAAAGCACAACGCTCTCGCGACTCGCTTGGGCTGTCCTCCCATGAGGAGCTACCGCTGCATCAGTGGCGGAGGCGAATTCTTCCATACCATCATTGGCGAGGCCGAGTGGGATAGCTTCGCCACAATGGAAGCCTTTTTTGACAAGATGATGGTAGATCCAGAGATGCAGGCCCTCATGGCGAAGTGGGAGACGATCCTCGAAAGTCACGAACTCGAATTCTACATGCCAATGCCATAGGAGCATGACTAAGGCAGATCAATCCTGATGTCAACCGGTCACCCCGATAGGGTAAGGGGGCGGGCGAACCCTGCGGCTGCTTTGTTCCCGTATCCTTGGGGGTCACCTAACACGGTAGTTGACTTTGGTACCTTTCAAGTGATGCAAAGAAAAGCAAGGAGAGCAGTGAACCCTCAAACTGGAGAAAGGTTAGATATTCCTGCGAAGAATGTGGTCAGATTTAAAGCGGGAAAAGGATTAAGAGAAAGGGTGGGGAAGTAACGTTGATATCGGAAGTGTAGAGGAATAAAGGACAAACTCCTATGGATATAAGTAGACGTAAACTATTAAGAAGACTAATTACAGAGGATTTATGGAAAAGACTATCTCCAGAAGAAGTTAGGCTTTATCTTCTTCTTATAACTTCTATTGATGAGACAAAGAAAACAGGATATTGAGAAATATCTCGGATATAGTCTAACTGTTGGACAATTAGAGAAGATTGCCCATACTTTCGGAGAACTTAACTTAGCGGAGATAGAATATTCTGAGGAGAAATGAGAGATAAAATTTACACTCGTGGGGAAGGAATCCCCAAACAGGACAAACTATTCAGATCCCATCTAAAAAAGTTCCCAAGTTTAAACCGGGGAAGGGGCTAAGGGAGAAGGCAAAGTAAAAGAAAAACAAGCAGTACAGTTTCAGGAGAATGACAAGATGGCCAAAGGCACAATGGCACGATTGATGAGAGACCGAGGCTATGGATTTATCACCACCGAGGATGGAAAAGACATATTCTTTTACCGTACAGGCCTTCGAGATCTAAGATTCGATTCCTTAGAGGAAGGACAATCAGTAGAATTTGAAGTCGAAACAGGACCAAAAGGTCCTCGAGCAGCAGATGTAAGACTTAAGGAATGATTCAAAAAATTAAAGTACGCTAAAAGGAGTGAAAATGCACATTATAGACAGAATAATAGAGCAGATTGAGCAATTGTCACTCCTAATCTTTGATCAGAAAGTAGAAATTAGTTCTTTTGAAACAGGAAGAAGATTAGTAAAAGGGATGGGTTGGCAGGCAGTTATTGTCTCTGCTATGGCCTACGATCCACTTGAAGATTTATTCTTACTAGAAGAAGAGAACTTAGAATACCTTTTCTCGAATCCTTTTAACTACGGGAGGCAAAGAAAGATTATCTTGAGTATGGTAGCTCATGAGATGAGACACCGTGTGCAGTATCAGATTCCTGAGACTATACTCTGGACTGAGGATGATCCTCTCCTAAAAGACAAAACAGATGTTCAGGAGAAGGCTAAAAGATTTAAGAGATACCTCCAGCAGTATTACCCAAAAGAGGCTCACTCTATTGAACTTGATGCTCGCATCATAAGTTATTTGGTAGCATCAGAAGCTAACGAAAGCCTTGAACACATAGCTGATTTGATTCGCTATGGACCGTTGGTTTTTCAGAGCTTCCCGGACTGGCTATATTTCTCGTGACAGCCTCTTCACATTTACCAGGGCAAAAGTAAGAAATGTCTTGAGGCAAAAAACTGGAAAGAATTTATTGGCAGCCAAAGACAATGATGGACTAAAAAACATAAAGGTACCGCCTAAAAAGGTGCCTAAGTTTGTGCCCGCGAAAAAGTTGCGGGAAGCAGTAAGGTAAAAAATACCGACGGTTTTTATCCATTGAGAATTTTTGATCTTTAAATTTTTCCTGTGCTACAAGTTTTTAGCTGGGAATTGGAGAGAAAAGATAAGAAATCGGGGGAAAATTGCAAATTAGTAAAAAACAAATTCCTATCACTAGCGGGTAATGACCTACATAGAAAGTGATTGGAATGAAGCTCATTCCATTCAGCGGACACGTGATGAAGGTGATATTGTCGCGGGCCGAACTTTCTACCTTATTATAGATTTGGAAGAGCTGGAATTCGCTAGCAAACAACCTAGTTTGCTTAAACGCGATATTGTCCGACCTTCTTTTTCCTTAAACAGGAAGTGTTTTCTAACTTTCCTAAAAAATCCTGGGCATAAGAAGATAGAATAGATGAAAAGAATTCTTCTGGTTGCTCCAAAGCCTTTGCGACTAGAATACATTCCCGAACTGGAACTCCGATTTTTGAAGTGGAAAGCACTTATGGTGCCATTGTCCATTGCAACGATGGCTGCGCTGACACCTGATGATATAGAAGTTGATCTGTGGGATGAACAGGTGCAGGGATGGATTGATGAGGCTAGGGATTTGCCGGACTACGATCTCATCGGATTGACAGGCTATTTGGTTCATATCCCCCGCGCAAGGGAAATTGCTCAGGTGTTTCGAAAGCGCGGAATTCCTGTTGCAATTGGCGGCGTAGGTGTTTCTTCAGCGCCTGAGTACTGTCGCAATGACTTTGATATTCTTTTCATTGAAGAAGCCGAGCTTACTTGGCCACAATTTATCGCCGATTGGAAAACAGGCTAATACTCACCGTGTCAGAAGAAGAGTCAATCCAACACTAAAGTGCAACTTACCCACCGAAGGAATTTTCGGACAAAACAAACTCATTCAGTGTAAAATCATTATGAGTTTTCAGGAAGGCATTCAAGATAAACTGGACGATCCCTTCGTTATTTCTCATGAAATGCTGGTAAAATCAAGGTTTGCTTTCAATTTCCCGACTTCTAGTTGAGGGGTTGACAAAAAATTAATTATGTATATACTATACCACAGTAGTGAAATGATTTCCACTATGTGGAAACACAAATGAGTAAAAAGACGCTCCAATCAGTACAAAAAGCCTTGGATATACTAGAAACGTTGGCAACGCAAAATAAAGGGTTTAATCTTACCCAGTTAGCCAAGAAATTAGACCTAGCGAATTCTACTACTCATCGGGTTTTGGATACCCTAAGGAGGCAGGGGTATGTGGAGCAGAACCCAGAGAGCCAAAAGTATAGCCTGAGTATAAAAATACTTCAGCTGAGTTCTATGCTTTTGGGACAGATGGATGTTAGGGAGAAGGCGCTACCTATATTAGAAGAGGTAGCGAAAAAAACTGGAGAGAGCGTCCGTTTAGCTATTCTGAGTGATAGTGACGTAGTTTATATAGAATGCGTGGAAAGCTCTCAAACCTTGCAAGTTCGAGGTTTTATAGGAAAGAAGGTCTTTATTCACACTTCAGCGGTGGGAAAGGTGTTGTTAGCTTATCTTCCAGAGGAAAGAATAGATAGGATAATAAATAACCGTGGTTTGCCTCGCTGCACAAAGTATACAATTACCGACCCACACAAATTGAAAGAGCACTTACGAAAGGTTAGACAACAGGGATTTGCTATTGACAATGAAGAGGGAACAATAGGAAGCCGGTGCATTTCCGCCCCCATCTTTAATTATAGTGGGAAAATTATCGCGGCTGTGAGTATTGCTGGACCTTCACTAAGAATCACCCCTGAGCACTTCGATAGGTTAGTCCGAATAGTTAAAGAGGCGAGTAGGGAAATTTCGTATAAAACAGGTGGAGAGAAAACTAAGATTTTTGGAGGAAAATTGTGAAAAGTGACAGGAGAGTCGCATTCACCGCTAAGGACAAAGTTACCGTTGAAGACTTCGAAATACCCAACCTCAACAAAAACGAAGTTTTAATTAAAACAAAAAGTGCTCTTATCAGTGAAAGAAGGAGGGAGTGAAGAAATGAAGGAGTTAAAAGGGCTAGTCCCCCCTATGATCACAGTATGGAGGGACGACGAAAGTTTTGACGAGGAGGGCACGCGGAAACACGTAAACTTTCTAATTGAGAGAGGGGTGCAGGGTTTAGTTCCGTGTGGTAGCACAGGAGAGTTTATTAGCATGACCCTCGAGGAAAGAAAAAAAGTCGCAGAGGTTGTGGTAGATGCGGCAAAGAAAAGGGTTCCTGTGTATGTGCATACAGGGTGCTTCCGCACAAAAACCACTATAGAGCTTAGCAAGCATGCGGAAGCCGTGGGAGCAGATGGGGTCATGGTAATTGCACCGTATTACCTAAAACCTCAGGAAAGAGAAGTAAAAGAGCATTTCCGAGCGCTGGCACGGGAGATCAACATTCCTATCATGGCGTACAACAATGTAAGATTTGCAGGAACTGAACTTTCTATGCCGTCCATAGTAGAGCTGCATAGGGAGGGAGTGCTTTCTTCAGTGAAATTGGCGCATGGGGATGCTGCTCGGGTGCATGACTTAAAACAACGATTAGGGGATGATCAAATGACGATATTGTATGGTCACAACACTTCTGCCTTTCAGGCATTAGCTGCAGGAGCTGATGGATGGGTTGCTGGAATTGGCAATCTTGCTCCAGAAGTCATAAGAAAGATGTGTGACCTCATTTTGGAACGAAATGATTTACGGAAAGCCCGAGAGTACTGGTACAAAATAATTCCCCTCATACGTTGCTCTTCAACTCCAAAACGAGGATTACCAACTCCTGATTGGCTTCAGACAATTAAAGAGGGTCTGAAAATGAGAGGAAGGGATGTTGGTCCATGTAGGAAACCTACTCTTCCCCTAGAGGAAGAAGACAGAGAACAGTTACGAAAAGTTCTTGGACAGCTAAATTTACTTGCCGAAGTTCCAGTTTCTTGAGTTATTAAGAATTTGAGCAAATCAGAGGTTTGTCGTATGATGGATCCCAAAAATTGGGAAGAGGCTAAAAAGAAGGCCGGAAGGAGGTGGTAAGATTAAAAAATAAGTAGGCCCATTAGCCTGGGGAAGGAAGATTTTTCAGAAAAAAAGTGTCGGGAGGTTTTACAATGAAAAGGAACAAATACCTACTAGTAGCCTTAACTGTATTGGTTTTTGTAGTTGCTTCAATACCCTCGATCTGTTTGGCTGAACAAGTGAAATTAAAATTTGGTAACTGGCACATGCTAGAGCCAGGCCGAGGAGACCTTCTAAAACAGTTCGTAGCCGAGTTCATGGAAAAAAATCCCAATGTTAAGGTAACACCCTTAATAGTGCCCTGGCGTGACTATTCGGATAAGTTTGCAGTCGCATTTGGCGCTGGAGGAGGACCGGATGTCTTGCAAGTAAAAGAAATTGACCTTGCACCGTGGGTGAATTTAGGTTTTCTTGCGCGTTTGGATGAATACATCGATTTCGCACCGTTCGAGGATATGATGGTAAAACCCGCCGAGAAAGCTGTAATAAATGGGAAAAGGTATGGTGTGCCGTTTGACATGGGTATATACGCTGGGCTGATATATAATACGCTTATGTTCAAAGAAGTAGGCTTGGAACCCCCAACAAATCCAGATGAATTCCTTGAAGCTGCAAAAAAGCTCACAAAAGCTCCAGAACAGTTTGGACTTGCTCATCCCGTAAATCCAGGTAACCCCTCTTACCTCATGCAAGGAGCCATGATCTTCATCAATGGCTATGGTGGCACAATTGCAAGAAAAGGTGTCATAACCGTTAATGAACCTGAATTTATCGAAGGTGTTAAAGCTGTAAAGAGGTTTTATGATGCCGAAGTCGTTCCTAAAGGTATGGATTTCTCTACACAACGGAAAATGCTTTGGGCCGGAAAAGTGGCGATGGTATTAGATGGACCTTATCTGTTCGCGTGGATCGAAAGAGAAAATCCGCAACTTTATCCCTATATGACTGCTACTCCCACTCCTTTCCCAACACGCCACACTCCAGGAGGAATACATTGGTATTCCGTGTCTGGATTCACAAACCATAAACTGGAAGCTGCCAAGCTTGTAGAATTTCTCCTGCAACCCGAGCAGCAAAGAAGATGGGCTGAACTGTCTGTTGCCCCTGTGGGATTAAAGCAAGAATTCGCATTTAGTGCCGAGTGGCTGGCGGAACATTCCTGGTTTAGGGTTTATCTAGACGGAGTTTATTATGCTGTTCCTAGAATTGTAGAAGGACTAGAAATGTATACCGCAGAGATCAGGAAAACTGTGTCAGATTATATTGGAGATGTGCTAATCAAGGATGTGCCTGCTGAGGTTGCGATGAACGAATGTAAGAAGTCTCTCGATGAACTTATTCAGCGCAAAAAAGCGGGAAGCAAGTGATTGAGGTAATCTTCCTGGTTTTCCACGAGAGAAAGGATTCGGTCATGGTGAGTATAGCGCAGCTGAGCCGTGGAAGATAGCTCTCTCCGGATATTGAGATGCTGATCGGTGAATTTTATGGCAGAGAGAGGGCTCTCTCTGTGTGATTAGGGATTAGAGGCGCGAAAAGAGCAGCCGTCTCGTCTAAGATAAGACGGCTGCTCTTAGTGGGCAATTCCAGGGGAGGGGTGAAAGAACTCAAAGTTATTAGTAAACATCACTTCTTGAGAGATGTATAAGGGGATGTTATGTACAAATTGTTGAGATTTTTACTCAATTAGATTGAGAATTCAACAAGTATAAGATTAAAATGTCTCAAGATAATGAAAAATTCAAAGAGAAAGTAGAGGCATTTCCCTACCTCCTTATCCTTCCAGCAATGGTAGTTTTATTATTTGTGTTCACCTATCCCATCTTGAAAGCTATTAGTTTAAGTTTTCACTCGGCTAGATTCACAGAAAAGGCACCGTTTTGTGGGTTTGATAATTACAAGAGAATGCTGCTGGATCCTTTCTTCTGGTACTCTCTTAGATTAACTACCATATATACTATATCTTATATCATTGGGGTATTTACTGTAGGAGGTATCACTGCTTTATTAGTAAATTGCAAGATTAAAGGTAGAAAATTGGCGAGAGCAATCATAACTTTTCCTTTTGCGGTTCCAAGTGTGGTTGCCTGCCTAGTTTGGATGTGGATGTTTGACTACACCTTTGGGGTATTAAATTATCTATTGAAAGAAATGCATCTAATTAGTAAATCTGTAGGCTGGTTAATAGATCCTTCAGTAGCTCTATTTGGTGTGATGTTAGTTACAATCTGGAGATTCTTCCCACTACATACACTAATTATCTTCGCTGGGCTGCAAAGTATCCCGGAAGAGCTCTATGAAGGCGCAAGAGTCGATGGTGCAAACAGTATTCAAAGGTTCTTTTATATAACGATTCCGGGTATAAAAAGAGTTCTATCTATTCTTCTTTTATTAACCACTGTGTGGTCTTTCAGGCGTTTTGCAATTCTATTTATTCTCACACACGGAGGTCCATCGAGAGCGACAGAGGTCCTTGCTGTAAAAATTTATCGCAATGCCTTCAGATATTATGATATGGGATATGCGGCAGCAATGGCTATATTTATGCTACTTCTACTAATCCTCTTTACTTCTGGATATTTAGCTTTAACCCGAAAAGAAGCATAAACTGAAAATGCTAAGAAAGATAATTGTTAGTAAAAGGGTTTTCATTTATAGTATAATTGCAATTACTTCAATTACGTGTCTAATCATTGTATTTCCTGTGTACTGGCTGTTGCTTGGTTCATTCCAGCAAGAAATCGCATTTTTTACCTATCCTCCTCCCTTCCTGGCAAAATTTTTTACATCAGCTCCGTATTTGAAATCTTTTGCCGACGGAAGAATCGTCCTTTGGATAAGGAACACCTCTATTGTAACAGTAGCGGTTGTTGTTTTTACTGTGGTCGTCGGGAGTTTGGCAGCGTACGGCTTTGCTCGATTCCGGTTCGCTTGGAAAAATCTTTTCCTTCTCCTCATTTTAACCACTCAAATGATTCCGGAAGTTCTTGCTGTAACCCCATTGTATATTACCTTCAGGCAGTGGGGATTAATCAATACTTTCCCAGGTTTGATTATAGCTGATCTCGGTTTGGCCCTCCCCTTGAGTATATGGATATTTATGGGGTTTTTTACCACTATCCCGCGAGCAATAGAAGAAGCGGCTATGATAGATGGTTGTAGTAGACTCGGTGTTCTTTTCAGAATCGTTTTACCTTTATCCACACCAGCACTAATTACAATTGCCGCACTTACTTTCTTTGCTACCTGGAATGAATATGTATTTGCTCTCACCTTTATAGATGATCCAAACAAATGGCTTGGTACGGTAGGCATAGCTTCATTTATAGGAGAACATACAACGAGTTTGAACACAATGATGAGCTCCTCAGTTCTTTTTTTAGTTACGCCGGTATTCATATATGCCTTCTTGCAGAAATATATCGTAAGTGGAATTACAAGAGGAGGAGTTAAAGGCTAAAAAGACTAGGCTTTATTTCATTTCATACATAAAGGTGATTTAAGAACTCGATTTGGTAGGAGTGAAGTTGGGCTAAATTGACAGAAAAATGGAAATTTTTCACAAGAAAGGCTATGCCCGCTGTGCTGTCGGAACATCGAGTTTATTCAGAAATGTTACATTAGAGCTTAAAATGGCCATTGGGATAAAAGAGTGAGGAGGGAAAGGGATGCCTAAATGCCAAAAAGAAAAAGTTCAAGAACTTCTAAGACGTATAGAGAAAATCCCCCGGGTTCGTTTGGCCTATTTGCCCACTCCACTGGAGGAGGTGCCCCGCCTTTCCCAAGCTTTGAAGGGTCCCCAAATTTACTTTAAACGCGATGACTTGACAGGTCTTGCTTCTGGCGGCAATAAGACTCGCATGCTTGAGTTTGTACTAGGTCATGTCGTGGAAACGGGAGCAGATGCATTAGTGGCAGGAGCATCGGTCCAATCCAATTACTGCCGGCAGATAGCTGCTGCCTGCAGTAAGCTCGGTCTGGAAGTGTATCTTGTCTTACGCAAAGTCCATGGAGACAAAGACCTACAGCCCCAGGGCAATTTATTACTCGGCCTTTTAGCAGGAGCTAATGTAGAAATTATTGAGGCAAGTACTCCTTCAGAACAGATGTGTGTGCTTGAAGAGATGGCAGCGGATCTGCGAGCTAAAGGACGCCATCCCTATCTTTTCCGAATGGACAACAGTGAAGATGCAGGATTAGCTGCTATAGGTTATGTGAACTGTATTCTGGAGATATATGAGCAGCTGAAGAATATGGGTGTGGAACCTGATCATCTTTACCTGGCCTCTTCAGGTGCTACACAGGCAGGCTTGGCCCTCGGAGCTAAGTACCTGGGACTGGACTTTCCTATAGTGGGAATTAATCCTCATAGTAAAATATGGAAAGAAGATGCTCCTTCTATCGTAGCTGCAATAGCTGACCTGGCTGCTAAAACTTTAGGTTTGGACATCCAAATGAAGGCTTCCGAGTTAATATCTTATAGTAACTATATAGGTACTGGATATGGCGAGAGCACACAAGAGGGAATAGAGGCTATTAAACTTGTAGCTGAAAAGGAGGGAATTTTCCTGGATCCTGTTTACACTGGAAAAGCTATGGCTGGGCTCATTGACCATGTCAGGCAGGCTAGAATTAAAGCAGGAGAAAGGGTTATTTTTCTTCATACGGGAGGATTTCCACTTTTATTTGCTTATAGTGAAGACTTTGATTGGGGGTCTCAAGTCAAAGTGGTTTAAGTTAAGATTAGAAAGGCTAACGATACCGAGGATCAAGACTCTGGATACTCATGCTCGTTCATTATTTTTGGAGGGATGGTAACTGATCCATAAGTATGTAAATAGGTGTGTTTACAACCTCGATGTCTATCTTAAAATATTGCAAAGATCTGCAAAATTCATATCGAGACTGCGGCTATCAGGGGAAGCTATAAAGGTCTGGTCAGATTCTTTACTCAGGATGTAAAAATATCCCCAAAAGTCTGGAAAGAATGGACTATATATTAAAAACCATAGCCAACTTTTGAGGGAGGGAGAAATGGAAGACCAGGCATGTGAGAAGGTTTCGCATAAACTTAAAGGTATGGAAGACTCTGCTATTGAAGAAATGAGGCGATTGGGTGAAAAGAAGGAACGGTCCGGCGAAAAGGTAATTTATTTGCAGGCTGGTGAACCGGATTTTGATACACCTGAAATAGTCAAAAAGGCTGCTATCGAAGGTTTATTAAAAGGCTACACTCATTATACACCACCTGAAGGCTTAATTGAATTACGTGAAGTAATTGCCGATAAATTGAAAACCGAAAATCAAATTATTGCAGACCCATATTCAGAAATAACCGTAACCAATGGAAGCTATTTTGGTCTTTTTTTAGCATGTATGGCATGTTTAAACCCTGGTGATGAAGTTCTAATTTCTAGCTTAGCCTTCGGCTCACACATAGAGATTATAAGGCTTGCAGGAGGCAAACCTGTTCTTGTCGATCTTCAGGAAGAGAAGGGACAATTTCGTTGGAAAGAAGATGCTCTTAAGAAAAAAATAAATGAAAGAACAAAGGCAATTCTTATTTGTTCACCAAATAATCCTACTGGCAGTGTAATGAAGAAAAGTGAAGTAAAAATGATATGCGATATCGCCAAAAGATATAATCTGATGATTATATCTGATGAATTGTATGAAAAAATTATCTTTGATAATAACCAGCATCACAGTCCGGCCTCGCTCTCTGAAGATGCAAAAAATAGAACCATAACTATCAATAGTTTTTCAAAAACTTATGCCATGACTGGATGGCGTTTGGGGTATGTGGTGGCGAACCCTATTATTACAAAAGCTATGCGTATGTTATTAGCTCGTACAGCTCGATGTGCTTCTTCATTTATCCAATTTTCAGGGATAGTATGCCTGAGAGAAAGAGAAAGAGTCTATAATCATATGATTGATGAGTATAAGAAAAGAAGAGCCTATATTGTATCAAGATTGAATCAGATTAAAGGATTAGTCTGTCCTTACCCAGAAGGAACATTTTATGCGTTCTTCAGTATCAAAGATATTGGCATGAATTCCAGAGATTTCACCTGTTACTTATTAAATGAAGAAAATGTAGTTCTGACACCTGGAGAGTATTTTGGTTCGAAAGGCAAATACTATGTAAGACTATCATTCGCAACTAGTATGGAAAATCTTGAGATTGGAATTGAAGCCATAAGAAGGGGACTAGATAAGTTGTAAGGTCTGAGCCTTGGTGGGAGAAGATAAGCACATCTTTACAGCAAATCCATCGCTTCTCGGGGTTGTTAATTGTTTAGTAAGAGCATCGATAGTCTGTTAACTAAATATCTGCTTAGATATACATACGGTATTACTTAATACAATAATGAACTAGATTGTATTAGATTTCCTAAGATATGCAAGTCCTTTGATCCCCAGACTAAAATATTGACATAAAACTTATTGAATATAGATCTTCGTTAAATCAGTGACCAAAGAACGAAAGATCTAATTCTTTACCTAAAAGTAAACTATGATATACTTTTTAGGTGAAGCTTCCTGTATTTCTTTATCTATAGGTATTAGAAAGATCGTATTTGACAAATCCTGGAGATTAGTTAAAGTGTATTTAGTTCAAGCTGAAGACGATTCTACGGGAAGAATCGACTCTAATCTGAGGAGCTTTGCTGCCTCTTGCACATTGGGGTTTGGTTCTTCCCTTTTTGTTTAGAGGCATGCGCTTTCTATTAGAAAGTCTTTGACGTACTTCTTCAGGTACAAAGAACTGTTCTTTGACTATTTTTCTTCCCTCCTTTTTGGAGATGGGATTTCCCTCTATATCGCAAATTACATAGTCTCGATCCTC
>Ga0209978_10000758_pt1 | contig 12755 bp, 12 predicted proteins | sample BentaG_FD_182805 | JGI IMG/M metagenome (GOLD analysis project Ga0209978, IMG submission 182805) | Deep subsurface microbial communities from South Atlantic Ocean to uncover new lineages of life (NeLLi) - Benguela_00093 metaG (SPAdes)... | ecosystem: Environmental > Aquatic > Marine > Oceanic >...
GGAAATTAAAGATAATGAAGGACAGTATAGCCAAGTCCTGTTCCCCCAAAGGCCACCTTATTGGAGGTGCTGCCGGTTGGAAGAATCCAGTTGCCTGCGGGGGATTTTTATTAGAAAGGTCGAGATCATAGTTCTTCAGGGCAAATGTGAAGCTTCTAAAAGGCAATTTTGAAGGGAGGGAGGAAAGGTGAGATTGAAGATTGACTTGTATACAAAGTTTATCCTCACAGTGATTGCGGTTAGCTTGCTCGGATTGCTTTTAAGACCTGTAATCTTGCCTCAAATGGCCGTTACCGCCAGAAACATTCAGGATGTTAATATAGCTAAGGTCGGTGGAGATTACATTGGCCAGTTTACTCCTCCTATCAACGTTAGGCTAAAGGAGAGATGAGGCTCTGTGTGGTTGAATCGAATCCTTTAGGCAATACTGACAACCAAAACCAAGAGGTTCTTGGGTGATCACAGAGTGTCACCTTCACGTGCAGAGGCTTTAGGAGGGTAATTATGGAAGACAGGGAAGGGCAAGTTGAAGAAGGAATAGCTGATCTAAGGCAAGAAATTGAAATGTTTGAGAAAGAGAAAGAACGGGTGAGGTCAATTGTGGGTAAAATCGGCGGAGTGCCCACCTTTAACACAAAGATTTTTAATATTATCTTTGCTACTTTGGTTCTGGTTTGTCTTGCAATTTCTCTGATAAGTGGAGGTGTTTTAAGGTTGGCAATGATTGAATTGGCCATTGCAGCTCTATCTGCGAAGCTTATTTATCTTATGCATAATCAGGCTCGTGTGAGTCACTTTCCGTTGTGGATTTTATCGTCTTTAGAATGGCGACTTAATGAGATAATTAAGACGATCAAGGCGGATAGGAATTAGATTTGAGAGTCTTTAATTTTAACCACTAATCGCATGGATAGCTCAGAATTGTCTGTATTCGGCCGCAGGGAGGGCTTGGATTGTCTTTTCCAGGAGGTTATGGTATAATTAATAATGATTACGGTGATAAAAAATCACCGGCATCTTTATATGAATGGGGAAAAAATTGGTCAGAAAGATTGAAGTTGTTTATGGCAGAGAAATCCTGGACTCTCGGGGGAATCCCACCGTAGAGGTCGAGGTCACTTTAGAAGGTGGGATAAGGGGAAAGGCATCGGTTCCATCGGGAGCCTCTACAGGGGAGCACGAGGTCCTGGAGCTGCGGGATGGTGACAGGAAAAGGTATTTAGGCAAAGGGGTGTTGAGGGCCGTCAGGAATGTAAATGAGATTATTGGACCAGAGATAATCGGTCAAGATGTGACCGGACAAGCCAAGATTGATCATTTGATGATCGACTTAGACGGCACGGACAACAAGACTAAATTAGGTGCTAACGCCATCCTCGGGGTAAGCCTGGCGGTGGCCAGGGCTGCCGCCAAAGGGCTGGATTTACCCCTGTATCAATACATCAGAGAAAGTTATCAGTTGCCAGTTATCGATTACCGATTGCCAATTCCCATGATGAATGTTATAAACGGGGGGAGGCATGCTGCCAATAACCTGGATATTCAGGAGTTTATGATCGTGCCCCTCGGTGCAAACTCTTTCAGGGAGGCCTTGAGGATGGGCGTTGAGGTCTTCCATAACTTGAAGCTATCTCTGGTCGAGAAGGGTTACTCCACGGCGGTTGGCGACGAGGGAGGTTTTGCTCCAGATTTGGGCTCCAACGAAGAGGCCATCCAGGTAATCCTGGAGGGGATCGAGCGGGCAGGCTATAGACCAGGACAGGATGTATGGGTTGCCCTGGATTCAGCAGCATCGGAGTTTTATCGAGAAGACAAGTATGTTCTCTCTATGGAGAAGAATCTGGAAAGATCTTCTAATGAAATGGTCAATTTCTATGAAGATTTAGTAGACGAATATCACATTATCTCCATTGAGGATGGGCTCGCCGAGGATGATTGGGATGGCTGGGCCAATCTGACAAAGCGCTTGGGCGACAGGGCGCAGATAGTTGGAGACGATATATTTGTGACAAATATCAAAAGGTTGAAGCGCGGGATTGCCTCTGGAGTGGCCAACTCCATCTTAATCAAATTGAATCAGATTGGCACGTTGACCGAGACCATACGTGTTATTGAGGCTGCAAGCCGGGCAGGCTATACGACAGTAATCTCACATCGATCTGGGGAGACCGAGGATACTTTCATAGCCGACCTTGCAGTGGCAGTCAATTCGGGCCAGATAAAGACGGGGTCTGCATCCCGGGGCGAGCGGATGGCCAAGTATAATCAGTTGCTGCGCATAGAGGAAGAGCTTGGGCCAAAGGCAGTGTTCAAAGGAAAAGTTCTGGCCAGGAGAAAGTAGCCGGTGGAGTCTTAATTGCAGAATGCAAAGTGAAAGATGCGAACTGTTTTTGCTCCTCTTCTTAAGTTTGACTTTCACAATCTTCATTTTTCATTGTTGTTTTTAAAGGGGGCGTTCCTTGAAGCGTTCAAGAAAGAGTCAGGTTCTCAGCAAGCCGAAGGTAAAGGCGTTTTTAGCATTGGCCCTTTTAGCGATTGGACTCCTTGGTTATATCTTTATGGCTGGAGAGCATGGATGTCTGAGGTTAAGGCATTTGGCACATCAGGTCTCACGGATAAAATCTGAGATTGAAGGTCTCAAGCTTGCCAATGAAGCCCTCGACCAGGAGATAGAAAGCCTGAAGACGGATCCTTTATACATAGAACGAATTGCACGGGAAGAGCTCGGAATGATCAGGCCAGGAGAGATGGTCTATGAGGTCGTTCCCTCAGACACAGTACTAGTTGACAAGATTCATTAATTGTGGTATACTTTACTGAAAATAGTGCGGGGTGGAGCAGTCAGGTAGCTCGTTGGGCCCATAACCCAAAGGTCGCCGGTTCAAATCCGGCCCCCGCCACCAGCCTTCGCAAATTGCTAAGCGTTTTTTCGTTATTAGTAATGTGCGATTTTTTACTTTTTGACGGTAAGTGGCGGTGTAGCTCAGGCGGTTAGAGCAGCGGAATCATAACCCGCGTGTCGTAGGTTCAAGTCCTACCACCGCCATTCTTTGCTTATTATTTTTACGATTAGTCATTAGTGGTATACAATGTTTACGACCTTTCTCGCACTGAAAGGTCGTATTTCTTTATCACAGAGGATACAGAATGAACTACGGAAAACACAAAATTGTTCTGTGGCCTCTTGAGTTGTAGTTCTCTGTGATCTTTATGGTTGCAGGATGAATCCTATGCTTAGAGAGAAGGTACGCTCTACCATCAGGAAGTATGATATGCTCCAACCTGGCGATCGGGTCCTGGTTGGGGTATCGGGTGGCCCAGACTCAGTTGCTCTCCTTCACCTTCTGGTTTCTTTGCGGGCTGAGTTTAATCTATCCATCCACGTGGCCCATCTGAACCATCAATTCAGGGCCAGGGAGGCAGAGGCTGATGCTCAGTATGTAGAGTTGTTAGTGCAACACCTGGGAGTCCCATATACCATTGAGACGTTCGATGTCCCCGGCTTTATAAGCGCGAAGGGCTTATCGCCCGAGGATGGTGCCAGAAGGGTCCGGTATAATTTCTTCGATAAGGTTTCGGGTAGGATAGGTGCCACAAAGGTTGCTTTGGGCCATACTGCTGACGATCAGGCAGAGACTATCTTGATGAGGTTGATCAGGGGCTCAGGCACAGAAGGCCTACTGGGAATCTTGCCCGTGCGATCCAAGGTCATTCACCCTTTAATCGAGGTTACAAGAGAAGAGGTGGAGGCCTACCTAAAAGAGCACGATCTTTCTGGCAGATTGGATACTTCTAACCTCAAACCCATTTACATGAGAAACAAAATCAGGTTAAAGCTTCTTCCCTTGTTGGCCGAGGAGTATAACCCCAACATAAAGGCCACTTTAGTTCGCACTGCCGAGATCCTGGGCCAGGATGACGATTATCTTAAAAGTGCTACACGTAAGGCCTTAGATCGAGTGATAAAGGGAAGGGAGGCTGGGAGGGTTACCCTTGACCTGAATAGATTCCGGTTGCTCCATAAGGCCATCCAGCGACGCCTCCTGAGGGAGGTATTAACGCTGGCCAAGGGGGATGTATTGAATGTTACCGTGGGTCATATTGATGATATTCTGGATTTGATGGCTGCTAAGGGAAGTGCTAGGCTGAATCTACCTAATGGCCTCATTGCCGCTAAGGAGTATGAGGAGCTTTTCATTTACACTCATCCTGCGCAATCCATAATGAGAGACCTTGGACTATTTAAGTGTCAGCTGAAGGTTCCAGGCAAAACAAAGGTTGCTCAATTGAACGTAGAGGTGTTTACAGAGGTGCGAGAGAGGGATTTTAAAGCTAAAATTCCGAAGGAGGTGGCCACCAGAAGGGCATATTTTGATTGGGAAAAGGTGGACTTTCCCATCTATCTTCGGAATCGCAGAAGGGGTGATAGGTTTCAACCTCTGGGGATGAAGGGGAGAAAGAAGATAAAGGATTTCTTCATCGACCAGAAAATAAGGCCTAGCCAGAGGGAGTCAATACCGCTTCTCGCCACAGGCCAGGAGATCCTCTGGGTGGTTGGTTACAGAATATCTGAGTTAGCGAAGGTTACCGATGCGACCAAAAGGCTACTGGCAGTCGAGGTGAGACCATGAGAGCCTGCCCGCTCGTGCCCTGTCCGTCTCGCTCCATTTGGAAGGAGGAAGCGCAGGCGTTGGCAGTCGGGTTGGTTGCAAATCAACCGGGGTTGTGATATAATAAAGGCGCAAGTGAACGTGAATAAATTAGTTCGCGAGAGTTCGCATCTAAGGAGGGCAGTTCCTTGAAGGGGTTTAAGACTTTATTTGTTTGGATCGCGATTATTCTAGTAGTAATAGGCCTGATCAATCTGTATAGCGCCAGGCAGAGTGCACCGGAGAAGATAGCCTATAGTGATTTTATATCATTAGTCCAAAGGGATGAGGTTCGAGCCAGAATTACGATTGACACCAGGGACAATCTCATCAGTGGCCAATTTGTAGATGGAAGCAGATTTGTAGTCGATTATTCAGCAGGTGAAGACCCTGATCTGCTCCCACTCTTGCGCCAACATGATGTACCATTTGAGTTTAAACCTGATCGTCCCTCTTTGTGGATGGGTCTGATGAACGTGTTGCTTCCCTTGCTTTTGCTCATCGGAATCTTATGGTTCGTCTTCGTCAAGCAGGTCCAGGGTGCGGGAAGGCAGGCCATGGCCTTTGGCAGGAGTCGAGCCAAGTTACATTCTGAAACCAGGACCAAGGTGACCTTCGACGACGTGGCCGGATGCGATGAGGCTAAAGAGGAGCTTCTGGAAGTCATCGAATTTCTGAAAAACCCAGGGAAGTTTCAGAGGCTGGGGGGAAAGATACCAAAGGGTGTCTTGCTGTATGGCGCCACTGGGACTGGAAAGACCCTTCTGGCTCGGGCAGTGGCAGGAGAGGCTGGTGTGCCATTCTTCAGCATCAGCGGATCCGACTTTGTAGAGATGTTTGTTGGAGTTGGGGCCTCGAGGGTGCGTGACCTCTTCATTCAGGGCAAGAAGAATGCCCCCTGCATAATCTTCATCGAGATCGATGCAGTTGGACGCCAGAGATTTGCCGGCCTTGGTGGTGGCCACGATGAGCGCGAGCAGACCCTGAATCAGCTGCTTGTGGAGATGGATGGCTTCGACCCAAACGAGGGGGTGATCCTCATCGCAGCAACCAACAGACCGGACGTGCTCGATCCAGCACTTTTAAGGCCGGGAAGGTTCGACCGCCATATCGTGGTCGACAAGCCAGACGTCGTAGGTCGAGAGCTAATCATCAAGGTCCACACCAAGAACATCCCCTTAGCCAAAGATGTGGATATCAAGGTGCTGGCAAGGAGAACCCCTGGGTTCTCTGGGGCCGATCTGGCCAATCTGGTCAATGAGGCCGCCCTGTTGGCTGCCCGGAGGAACAAGAAGAAGGCAACCATGCTCGAAATGGAAGAGGCCGTTGATCGGGTGATGGCAGGGCCTGAGCGCAAGAGCAGGGTGATCAGCGACTATGAGAAGAGGGTAGTGACCTATCATGAGTCTGGCCATGCCCTTCTCGCCTTCCTCATTCCAGAGGCCGATCCCCTCCATAAAGTTTCAATCATCCCTCGAGGGACAGCCGCCCTTGGTTATACGTTACAGTTACCCATAGAGGATAGGTATCTGGTCACAAAGAAGGAGCTTTTGGGCAGGTTGACCGTCCTTCTTGGTGGGAGGGCATCCGAGGATTTGATATACAATGAACTGACGACAGGTGCCCAGGATGACCTGGAGAGAACTACCGAGATTGCCCATAGGATGGTCTGTGAATTGGGGATGAGTGAGAGGCTTGGTCCTATGACCTTGGGCAGAAAGGAAAGGCAGGTATTCCTCGGCAGGGATTTCACCAAGGAAAAGAATTACTCGGAGACCACAGCGATAGAGATCGACAAAGAAGTGCGCTCCATTATTGACCAGTGTTATGAGCGTGCGAGGGCCCTCCTGCAGGAGAATACGGATAAGTTGAAGAGGTTGGCTGAGGCCTTGATTGAGCGCGAGGTCATGGATGGAGCGGAAGTTGAGGAGATATTGAAGGACGAAGGCTCGGCACAAATCAGAGGTGATATTTGAAATGCAATACATTTCAAATCTAGTGAGCGAAAGGGAGCGTCGTAATGGACCTTAATGCGATAGAGGAGGCTGTCGGGAAGATCCTGGAGGCCATCGGCGAGGATCCCAACCGGGAGGGACTAGTTGGTACCCCCAAGAGAGTCGCTCAGATGTTCGAGGAGATGTTCGGCGGCCTGGAGGAGGATCCCAAGAAGGTCCTGACCATTGTCCCAATTCATCATGATGAACTCGTGCTTGTGAAGGACATCCCCATCTACTCCACCTGTGAGCACCATCTATTGCCGTTCTATGGAAGGGCCCATGTGGCCTATATCCCCAATAAGGAGAGGGTTACAGGCATATCGAAGTTGGCCCGAGTGGTGGATATTATAGCAAGAAGACCTCAGACTCAGGAGAGGCTGACAAAGGAGATCGCTGATACCATCTGTGAGGCCTTAAATCCTCAGGGTGTCATGGTCGTCATTGAGGCAGAGCATCTCTGCATGGTCATTCGGGGAATAAAGAAGCCCGGATCTGCGACCGTAACATCGGCTGTCAGGGGCCTCTTCAGGAGGGAGGCCTCCAGCCGGGAGGAAGTTCTTTCCCTCATTAAGGAATAAAGAGGTCAGAGTGGGAAAGAAAAGGTCGGTGTCCTTGAGAAACGCCCGAGTGGTGATTATAGATAATCTGGCTCAAGCTAGAGCCCAGATCAAGGAGGTGGGAGCAAGCTTAGCCGGCATAGAGTCGATGGCCCCGAAGGCAATCCAGTATGCAATCAAATTAGGGAGGGTCAGCTCTCCAGCGGCCAATATATTGAAACAGGAGATGCTGGCCATCGGCGGCGAAGCGGCCATTGCCAAAGGGGTTATAGGCCTGAAGGCCAAGAGTTCAGATGTTCTTTTGATGGGCACTCTGAAGGAATTTGATAGGTTAATAGAGAAGCTGGCAGCGCAGCCCTTTGGGTTGAATGAGATTGCCCAGGAGTTAAAAGAGCTTCTGGGCAATCTCATTCAGAAGGGTTTCTGGGAGCTGAAGTGTGGCAAATACAGGTTTCCCCTTGGCCGAAGAACCCTTATTATGGGTATTTTGAACGTTACTCCAGATTCCTTCGCCGATGGCGGCCGCTATAACGATTTAAATTCGGCTATTTTGCATGCCAAGGATATGGTATCTCAGGGAGCGGACATCATTGATGTAGGAGGAGAGTCCACCCGACCTGGCGCAAAGCCTGTATCCTTAAAGGAGGAGCTACGCAGGGTAATTCCTGTAATTACAGCACTGCTTGAGGAGGTTGACCTTCCCATCTCCATAGATACCTATAGGAGCGAGGTAGCCCAAAAAGCTCTGGATTTAGGGGCCCATATGGTCAATGACATCAGCGCCCTCAGGATGGACCCCGAGATGGCTTCGCTCGTGGCTAGCTATAAGGTTCCTTTGGTGCTCATGCACATGCAGGGAAGGCCCCGGAACATGCAGAGGAACCCCAGGTACAAGTGCGTAGTGGGGGAGGTACTGGACTTCCTGAGAGAGAGGATAAGGGCAGCCGTAGATAGGGGAATAGACGAAGCCAATATCATCATCGATCCAGGCATCGGCTTTGGCAAGCTTGCTTCGCACAATTTGGAGATCATTAGACGTCTTTGGGAGTTCAAATCTCTGGGAAGGCCTATTTTGTTAGGGCCGTCTCGAAAGAGGGTTATCGGCGATGTTTTAGGTTTACCCCTCGAGGAAAGGTTGGAGGGAACTGCCGCCCTGGTCTCTTGTGCCATTTTGAACGGAGCAAATATCGTCAGGGTACACGATGTCAAAGAGATGGTCAGGGTCGCCCGCATGGCGGATGCCATCAAGAACGCCCCGTAAAGTCCTTCGGGCCACGGGGGAAGTAAATATTCACGAGTAAAGATCGATGGCCAATTGCGTTTAAAGGGTTGAACATTGTGGAGTGGGTAATTAATTTTATCAATCTCAGGTTTCTTTTAAATATATTAGAGGTTCTAATTCTTGCCTTTATATTTTATTGGCTTTATCTTTTAATCAAAGGAACCCGAGCGGTCCAGGTAGCGAAGGGTATTGTCTTTTTAGTACTTGCCACTTTCGTTGCCAAGTTGTTCCATTTGAACACCATATCGTGGGTTCTTGGCAGTATCTCGCTATTTATCCCCCTTGTTCTTATCATATTATTTGCCCCTGAGCTGAGGCGAGCTCTGGCGAAGGTTGGCCAGCGAGGTTTTCTGCGTCCCTTTCTCAAGGAGGAAGAGGAAGAGAGGAAAGCATTTATCAATGAAATTGTCAAATCAGCAAAGATGCTATCTGGAAATAAGATCGGTGCCATATTGGCCGTTGAGCGCCAGACCGGACTGGAGAATTTCATCGAAACCGGGGTAAGGATCGATGGCAGGCTGACGTCCGAACTGTTGCATTCCATCTTGATGCCCCCTGGACCTATCCACGATGGAGCGATAATTATCAGGAATAGAGGGATTGTTGCTGCCAGTTGCACTCTGCCTTTAACAGACAACCCGACTGTGCGCAAGGGTACAGGGATGCGCCATCGAGCAGCCATAGGGTTGAGCGAGGAGACTGACGCTGTGGTCATAGTGGTCTCTGAAGAGACAGGTGAGGTATCCCTTGTCACAGGCGGAAAGACGATTCAAGAGGTAGAGCCCTCTATATTGAGAAACCTATTGAAGAATCTATTGGAACCTGATAGGAGGTCACGCGCGTGAAGGCGTGGTTGTTCAATAATTTGGGGGCTAAGATAGGGTCCATCTTGTTGGCCATAATGGCATTGGCCTTTGTCACTGCCCAGCAGTCCGAGCAGGTCGTCTTCAATGTGCCCTTAGTTGTAAAAAACGCTCCTTCTAATATGTGGTTGAACATGAAAGCAAAGATGGTGTTTGTCAGTGTTGAGGCGCAGCGTAATATAGTAAGGGGGTTGACTTCCGCACAGATCAAAGCTTATGTCGACCTAAAGGACCAGAAGGGTGAAGCTTCCGGTGATTTTTTGATGCCCGTTAAGATAGATCATCCTGAAGGGGTGAAGGTAAAGCCTACTCCCTCTCACGTAATGGTTAGTTTGGATCCCTTGATAATTAAGGAAGTCTCTTTGGTTCCTACCATCATTGGCAAGGCAGCCGAGGGGTATGAGGTGGGAAAAACTGTAGTTGATCCTCAAAGCATAGTGGTTAGGGGGCCAGAGAGCGAGCTGGGCGACTCAGGGAGTATGCCTACCACTCCTGTTGATATAAGTGGTATAACTCAGGATATAACCAAGAGGGTAGAATTAGATTCAAAATCCGTTAAACCAGTCTCTCCCCAGCCGATTATAGTAACCGTGAAGGTTGTCAGGGAGATGGACCAGAAATCGGTGGCCAGGGTTCCCATTAGAGTCCTTCAGTTGGCCGGGGCGCCATTAGATGTCAGGGTAAACCCAGACAAAGCCAGCGTGGTCGTTCGAGGTCCCAAGGAGTTATTAGCTGCCATCGGCGCGGATGACATTAGGCTTTGCATAGATGTCAGCAATTTGACGAAGGGTAAATATCAGCTGGTTACCCAGGCCGCCCTGCCGCCAAACGTGAAGTTTATCTCCACCAAACCAGAGATATTTGAAGTTACTCTAGATGAAAGTTGGCTACTCGACAGGAGCAAGTTAGCACCCTCGACTATCCCATAGAACTTCTGAATTTCAATAAAATGTATGATTACAGTGATTTTTGCATTTTAATGAAAGTCCCCCGATGAAATCGGGGGCAGTAAGTGAGGTGTATTTTGAAGGTCGGGGTCAATGTAGATCATGTGGCTACCCTGAGGCAAGCACGAAGGACTATAGATCCGGATCCGATCGTAGCTGCCGGTATAGCGGAGGAGGCAGGAGCGGACAGCATCATAGTTCACCTGAGAGAGGATAGGCGCCATATTCAGGATCGCGACTTGAAGCTCCTGCGCCAGAAGGTTAAGACCAGGCTCAACCTGGAGATGGCCGCCATCCCTGAGATGGTGAATATTGCCTGCGAGGTCAGGCCAGACCAAGCCACTCTGGTGCCGGAGAGGAGGGAAGAGCTTACCACTGAGGGAGGGCTGGATGTGGCTGGGAGGCTACCGGAGATAACCAAAGCGAACAAGACTCTGCAAAAAGCGGGCATTGTGGTCAGCCTCTTCATAGACCCAGATATCCGACAGGTGAAGGCTGCCTCTCGGGCAGGGGCTCAGATGGTGGAGTTACATACGGGTAATTACTGTGATGCTAAGGATGACGAGGCTAGGGATATAGAGTTTGGAAGGTTGGTTGCGGCAGTGAGGGTTGCTAAGGATTTGGGCCTCAGGGTGAGCGCAGGCCATGGTTTGACCTACGGGAATGTCACTCGTGTAGCCAGGATTCCAGGCGTAGAGGAGTTGAACATCGGCCACAACATCGTGGCGCGGGCAGTAATAGCTGGGATGGAAAAGGCTGTCAGGGAAATGATAGATTTAACAAGATAGAAAGGGTCAACTCTTCTTCCAGGATCGAGGAACCCCTTGCCCCCGATATGCATCGGGGGCTTTTTTGTTGCCTCAGGCAAGAAAGTATAGTATAATAATGCCAGGAAGGGATACAAGGCAAGATTGAAGAAACTAATTCCTTTCGTTACTGAAATCGCAAGGACGGGTAAACTTGTCCCAAGGCTTTCTTCATTATTTAGCGTAATCATCTCTGTCATCATTTTTAGAAGGGAGGGATTTTCTAGTTGATTCAGGGCATTGGCATAGATATAATAGAGCTAGCCAGGATTGAGAAAGCAATCAGGAATAGGGGTCTGAGGTTTTTGGCCCGGGTCTTCACTCCCAGGGAGGTGGCTCGCTGCCAGTCCAGGAAGGAGAAGTATCAATACTTTGGGAGCCATTTCGCCGCCAAGGAGGCTGTCATGAAGGCTCTGGGGACAGGCCGTAAGAAGGGAGTCAGATGGGTGGACATCGAGGTTGTCTACAACCAGGATGGAAAGCCAGATGTTAAATTATATGATCGGGCGGAGGAGGTAGCGAAATCGCTTGGGATAGCCGATATTCACGTCTCCATCTCTCATATCAAGGAGTATGCGATCGCTCAGGCGGTAGCGATAAAGGAGCAAGCATGAAAGTAGTAACCGCAGCTCAGATGAGGGATATAGATAAAAAGACCATAGCCTCTGGTATCCGCGGGATAGACCTTATGGAACATGCTGGCCAGAGTGTTTTTAAGGTCATGCGAGATCATCTCGGGGACCTCAGTGGCAAGAAGGTTGGTATCTTTTGTGGAAAGGGGAGTAACGGAGGGGACGGGTTGGTCGTGGCCAGGATTCTGGCCAAAGAAGGAGCGAGGATAAAGGTAATCTTGTTGGCCAAGAGAGAGGAGGTAAAGGGTGACGCCAGGACCAATTTGGAAAGAGCTCAAGAGTTGGGCATGGAAATAACGGAGGTAATCAGTCAGAACCAGTTGGCAGAGCTGGCCGAGAGTGTGGCTGGGTCTGATATAGTAGTCGACGCCATTCTGGGAACTGGGATCGAGGGAGCTCCAAAGGAGCCCCAGGCCTCTGCAATCAGCCTCATTAATACCCTGAGCAGGCCAGTTGTATCGGTGGATATACCTTCTGGGGTGGAGGGAAGCACGGGTAAAGTTCCTGGTCCTTCAGTTGATGCGGCGCTCACCGTGAGCTTTGGGCTTCCCAAGATAGGGCTGGTTGTTTATCCTGGAGCGGGCAAGGTTGGCAAATTAGTAGTGGCAGATATCGGCATCCCCAGCCGGCTTCTTGAGGATGATCAGATCAAAGTAAACATGATTACTCCCGAGGATGTCTCGCCTTACCTGAAGTCAAGAGAGCCGGATACCCATAAGGGCACCTATGGCCACCTCTTGGTGATAGCAGGTTCGGCTGGTATGACAGGGGCAGCGGTGCTTGCAAGCTATGGGGCTTTAAGGAGCGGAGTTGGGTTGGTCACCTTGGGGATTCCTCAGAGTCTGAATGATATTATGGAGGTTAAGTTGACAGAGGGTATGACCCTTTCCCTCTCTGAGACGAGGGATCGTACCCTGAGCCTTGCTGCCCAGGCCCCAGTCCTCGATTTCCTTAAGCGCGTGGATGCAGTGGCCCTTGGCCCCGGCCTCTCAACCGATCCGGAGACGGTAGAGTTGGTTAAA
>Ga0209978_10000759_pt1 | contig 12750 bp, 8 predicted proteins | sample BentaG_FD_182805 | JGI IMG/M metagenome (GOLD analysis project Ga0209978, IMG submission 182805) | Deep subsurface microbial communities from South Atlantic Ocean to uncover new lineages of life (NeLLi) - Benguela_00093 metaG (SPAdes)... | ecosystem: Environmental > Aquatic > Marine > Oceanic >...
AGGGCTTCAGCAGAAGAGATTTCCTTTAATTCGGATATAGCTAATTTATATTTTTTTAAATTATATAAATCTTTACCCAACTCAAAATGAGCCGATTTAATCAGTTCACTTTGAGGATATTTTTCAATAAATTCCTGAAATTCCAAAACTGCTCTCTCCTTGTCACCTTGGCGAGAATAAGCCAATCCTAAATCAAAAATGACCTTCTCTAATAAAGAATCTTCCACCTTAAACTGTTTTAAGTCTTCCAACTTTTCTATAGCTTTATCATATTCTTCTAAATTTAACCAACAACGAGCCAGTAAATAATAGGTCTCATTTTTTGTCTTGTCCTCTCCTTCTACCATTAACTCTTCTAATTTAATTATTGCTTCTTGATATTTCTCCTGCCTAAATAGACTTAAACTTCTAAAGTATTCCGCTTCCTTAATTAATCCAAACTCTGGATAGAGAGAGGATAATTTGTAAAAGGTCTCCTCTGCTTCCTTATATTGCTCTGACCAGAAGTAGGCCTGACCTAATAGGAAATATATTTCTTCTATTTCTGGTCTTTGAAACTGAGGATATTTTTCTATAAACTCTTTATACACTTTAATTACTTTGGGGTAATCTTTCCCTTTAAAATATGATTTGCCCAATTTATAGTTAGCCTGGAGGGCTAAATTGCTTTGAGAAAATTCCTCTATTAGTTTTAAAAATCTCTCCACTGCCCGCTCATATTCTCCTAATAAATAATAACACCAACCACTACCCAAAAGGGCATCATCAGTATATTCATTTTTTGCCGAATCAGTTACTACCCGGTCATACTCAATCTGGGCCAATTGATATTCTTTTTGCTGGAAATAACACTCCCCCAATAAAAATCGTGCACTGGGATAATCGTCTTTTAGATTCAGAGCTTTTTTAAGTTCATCTATTGCAACTTTGAAGTCGTTTAAGGAATAAAATTCATATCCTAATTTATAATGTTCTTCCGCCCTCTCATCTTCATCACTAGTCTTTAATTCAGTGGCCTTCTCTCGTTCTTCCCGATATTTATCCATCTGATCAAGTTGGTAATAAGAACGGGAAAGATATTTTCGTGCTTTCTCAAATTTGGGATTACTATTTAAAGACTTGTTAAACTCTTCGATAGCTTTATCGTATTCTCCTTTTATATAATAATCATAACCAGCATTAAAATGCCTTAAAGTCTCTCGTCCGTATTCTTTCTCTTCTAAGGATTTATTTAAAAAATGTTTAGCTGAATTATCAAAAGGGTCAATCCTGATAACTTCTTCCCATTGAGAAATAGAATTATCAACATCTCCAAGATTATAATAACTTAATGCTAAATAATAATGAGGTTCCTTAAACTCGGGATTGCTAAAAATAGAAGATCTAAAATATTTAATGGCTTCTTCAAAATTTCCTTTTTTGTAAGCTAGATAACCCTTTTCGTAATTTTCATAAGCTTCTCGCCCATACTTTTGGGCTTGTTCGTTCTTTTTAATAAACCAGGAGATCTCTTCATTCTGGGGATCTATCCTCAAAACTTCTTCGCATTCATCAAGAGAAAGACCTATCTCTCCCCTATCATAATAGATCTGCACCAAATAGAGGTGAGATTCTAATAGATCAGGATTATATTTTGTAGAAGTATTGAAATATTCGATTGCTTGTTCAAATTCTTTCTTAAAATAAAAGGCATAACCCAATCTAAAATAGGCTTGAGAGACTTTTTCGTAAATTCTTTTACGCTCCAATTGATTATCTTCTATCAGCTGGATAAATTTATTTAAACTCTCTACCTCCCTGATAGTCCAATGGGTTCTATAATAAATTTCAGATAAAAGATAAAACGCCTCAGCATATTTTGGGTCAATTGCCACTGCTTTTTTTCCATAATCTATGGCCTCAGCCCATAATTTCTTACTGGGATAATCTACTCCCTGATATGCAATAATAGCCTTATCCCTGGAATCAAGACATTTATAATAATTAATTAATGCCTCGATAGAAGAAGTGGGTGTCTCTCTTATTAGAGCCTTATCCTCAGAGGATGGCTCAACACCAAGTTCTTCCAAGATTAAAAAGACAATCCTTTCTTTTAAGCTAAAGATGTCGGTCTTTTCTACTCTGAAATCACGAAAAGTGATAATCTCTCCAGTTGTTACTTCATATTTCTTAAGACTCACATTCAACTCGGAAGGTGAAGAAAAAAAATAGTTCCCAAAAAATATTATCGTAGCACCTAAATCTTCATTAATCTGGATCAATAGAGATTTATCCATCTCGGTCCGGGTAGGATGCAAACTATATTTAAGAAAAAAATCTTCTATTTCCTGTCGGGAGGGACAGGTAATATAATCAAGCTGGGAAAAGTCATCTATCAACATATCAGTTAAACCTTTGCTTAACCAATCCCATTCAGATAGTTCAGTATGATTATTAAAATATAATATACTTATTTTTAGTTCGGGGGCCTGGGCAGATGAAGTAGTAAAAGAAAAATTTATTATAATTAGTAATAGAGTAATAAAACAAAATATTTTTAAAATATTTTTTTCTTTTAAAACTCCTTTTTTAAAAATATGGTCGACTTTTTCAGTCATTAATTCACCCTTACTTACTGCCGATTTATTAATTATCAAGGCCTCAAAGGGGCTACCCAATTTACCTATTTTCCCTACTAATTTAATTATTAAAATTATACCCTATTTATTTAAAAAAGTAAAAAACCTTTTCCCTTATTTTTACCTCATCTCCTTCTTTGATTCCTCTCTTAATTAAAGCCTTTTCCAAACCAATTTTTTTAATTATTTTTTGGAAATTGTCTAATGCCTCTTCATTATCAAAGTCGGTCATGGCCACAATACGTTCAATCTCTTCTCCTGAAACCTCATAAACATTCTCCTTTTTAGTAATTATGAATCGAGGAGTAAATTTATAAACTGCTTCCTTTTTTGGTAAAACTTCTGGGATCTCTTTCTTCTCTTTTGATTTTAGTTCGTCTAAGAAGGAAGAAAGATGATAAATTAGAGCATTTAATCCTTCTCCCACTAAAGCAGAAATAGGAAAAATTTGATAACCTTCCTTAATAAAGGCTTTTTTAAGGAGATCTAAATTTTCTTTAGTAGAAGGTAAATCGCATTTATTTATCGCAATAATTTGTGGTTTTTTAGCTAGTTCTTTACTAAAGTTATTTAATTCTTTGTTTATAGCCTTAAAATGGTGAAGGGGATTCTTCTTTTTTATATCTGAACCATCGATAAGATGTAAGATTACTTTAGTCCTTTCAATATGCTTTAAAAACTTATCTCCTAACCCGGTACCTTGATGTGCACCTTCGATTAAACCGGGAATATCTGCTGCCACAAAACTTTTGATTTCGTCTACTTTAACTACTCCTAAATGGGGATTAAGAGTAGTAAAGGGATAATCAGCAATCTTGGGTTTAGCCGATGAAATCCGAGAGAGTAAAGTAGATTTCCCCACATTGGGATAACCTACCAGACCTACATCAGCGATTATTTTAAGACTCAAATATAATCTTCTTTCTTTTCCCGGTTCTCCCTTTTGAGCAAATCTTGGTTTCCTTCGGATAGAACTTTTAAATCTAAAATTTCCTAAGCCTCCCTGTCCGCCTCTGGCTGCAACAATTCTCTGTCCATTTTCAACCAAATCACCTAATACTATAGACCTATCTATACCCTCTATTACGGTCCCCAGGGGAACTTTTATGATTAAATCTTCTCCATCTTTCCCTTTTTTATTTCCACCCCGACCACTTTCTCCGTTTTGAGCCCTTTGATGAGGGTGATTATAAAGCTCTACTAAGGTTCCGACCTTCTCATCTGCCTCAATAACTATATCTCCACCCTTTCCTCCATCGCCTCCATCAGGTCCACCTTTGGGGATAAACTTCTCTCTTCTAAAACTTACCGCTCCATTACCCCCTTTTCCTGCCCTTATCTCTATTTTTACTCTATCTACAAACATACTCTTCTCCTGCTAATAATGACAAATTTCGTGCCAGGCACCAAATTTGTCATTATTGTTATCTTAGTTAATAATACTAAAAAACCCTGAGTTTTTTATAAAACTCAGGGTTGATTAGCGAAATTATCTTTTTATTAAGATCTTTCAGCATAAACACAGACTTGCTTTCGATCTTTTCCTTTTCTTTCAAAAGTTACAAATCCTTCATTTAAAGCAAACAGGGTGTCATCCCTTCCTCTTCCCACATTTTCGCCAGGAAAAATTCTGGTTCCTCTCTGCCTTATTAAAATACTACCTGCTTTTACAAATTGACCAGCGAATCGTTTTACTCCCAATCGCTTGGACTTACTATCTCTGCCGTTTCGAATCGAACCTTGACCTTTTTTATGTGCCATAATTATCACCTCACCCTTTTAAAATCTACTGGTAGTTATATTATACCATATTTATCGAAAAAAATTATTTTAAATAATTTTATCCTCTTTTTTAGAGCTTTATCTTCTCAATTAAAACTTCAGTATAAGGTTGTCTATGTCCGGTCTTTTTCCGGTATTTTTTCTTAGATTTATATTTAAAAACTATTATCTTCTTAGCCTTTCCTTGATTTAAGACTTTACCGGATACCTTAGCCTTTTCCACCAAGGGTCGACCAATAATATATTCTCCTTCTTTATTAACCATTAATACTTGATTAAATTCTATCTTTTTGCCTTTCTCTTGGTCTATCTTTTCAACCCTGATGATGTCTCCTTCTTTTACCCAGTACTGTTTCCCTCCAGTTGCAATAACTGCTTGCATTTCTTGGGATCCTCCTTATTTACTAAACTCGCCAGGATTAGGTAGTAATTAAATTTGATTAATTACTTTTGCCCTCTATGCACCCAACCTGTGCGGATATAAAACAGATGCTTATAAAATTTATCATATATTTATTTAGTTGTCAAATTATTCTCGTATCTCGTAAACCCTAACCAAACATCTGCTTGATCTTCTTTACTTCTTTTAATCTTCCTACCGCTACTACCTCTATCCTTTCTATATGGATATCTTTGGAAGCTTTAATATATATAGTTTTATGGCTACTTTTCTCTAATTGTTTAATCAATAACATCTTTGCTCCAGATAGAGTTTCTTCTACTTTAGGATGCACTCCTAATAAAACTGCCTCTGCCCGAGAAGTTTTACATAATTCTTCTAACTTACGCAGAACCATATTACTTACAGTTTCAGCAGATAAAACTCTACCTGTTCCATAACAATAAGGGCAAGAAGTCCTCAACATATTTTCCAGATCTCTTCTTGATCTCTTTCTGGTAAGTTCAACTAAACCTAATTCGGTTTTTTGGATAATATTGGTCTTGGTTTTATCTTTCTTTAAACTTTCTTCTAATTTTTTTACCACCTTTTCTCTATCTTCTTGGTTTTCCATATCGATAAAATCAACTATGATAATCCCACCAATATCTCGTAACCTTAACTGGAGCCCTATCTCCTCTGAAGCTTGTAAATTGGTCTTCAAAATAGTCTTTCTCATATCTTTTTTACCCACAAATTTCCCGGTATTTACATCAATAACCGTTAAAGCCTCAGCCTGGTCAAAGATTAAATATCCTCCACACCTAAGCCACACCTTCTTTTGTAAGGCTTTGTTAGTCTCCTTTTCAATGCCATACTTTTCAAATATAGTTTTTTCCTCGTTATAGAGTGATACCCTCGGTTCTAAGTTAGACAGAGATAAGGTTTTTAAAAATTTTAAAATATTTTTATATTCACTATTTGAATTTATAAAAATTTCTTCTACCTCTTCAGTAAATAAGTCACGAATAATTCGGTAGGTAAGGGTTAAATCTTCATGGAGCAACATGGGAGCTTTAGCCTTCCTAGCCCTCTTTTTAATCTTATTCCATAATCTGATTAAAAAATCCAAGTCAGGCAAAAAGTCCTCTAATTCTTTCCCCCAGGCTGCAGTCCGAATAATTAATCCGGCATCTTTTGGTTTTAACCGTTGTACTATCTTTTTCAATCTCTCTCTTTCTTTCTCATCTTCAATCCGGTGGGAAATTCCTATATTATCATTATTAGGCATTAAGACCAAATACCTACCGGGCAGACTTATATTGGTGGTAACTCGAGCTCCTTTAGGACTAATCGCTTCTTTTACTACTTGCACTATAATTTCTTGACCCACTTTAATTTTATCAACGGTAATTGGGTGACTGACAGAGTTTTCTGCATCCTTTACCTTCCCGCTGTCTTCGGTATCAGAGTCGCTATCAATGTGTAAAAAAGCATTTCTTTCAATACCAATATCTATAAATGCTGCTTCTATTCCGGGTAAAACGTTAATCACTTTTCCCTTATAGATATTGCCAACGATCTTATCATCTTCAATTCTCTCTATATGAATTTCCACTAATCTTCCATCTTCAATTATGGCTACTCTCTCTTCAGTCAATCCTACATCTATTATCACTTTTTTATTCATCCAAAAACTCCTGTTTTGCTGTTAAATGCTTTTATTTTTATATTATCTTACTCCAAATGACTCCATTAGTAAAGATTAATAAATTTTACCCTAATAAAATTTATTATCCCTCAGCTAAACGTAAATATTATTTTATCTCTTTAATTAATATTAATTATCGATAACTTCTCGATCCTTTATATATAATCCATCTCGGCAAATCTGCTTTATATCGAAATTATAACCAGAATTAGATAACCAGGCCTTAACAACATATCGAGGGTTTAAATTCCCTTCTTGTCCTATATTTAACCACAAATTAAGCTCCAAAATCTGGCCCTGACAGTTTTTAACCGACATATTTATAATTGCAGGCCTTATATTAATCTTTTTTATCCCCTTTTTAGTCTGCTTCTCTATTACAATTTCTTCCTGGTTTAAAAATCCTTTAATTTTTTTATCTATTTCTTCCTTCAAGACTTTTGCCTCTCTATAAAAATTCTCCGCTCCTAAATTCTCTCTATTTAAGTCTCCCCCATTTAGGGTTAAATCTTCACTATGTAAATTTACTGCCCCTTTCTTTAATCTCAGGGTAATTATATAAGAAGCACGACTAATTACCTTTACTAAAGAATCAGAAGATAAAGGGATTATTTTGGCTTTTATTATCTTTAATCCCCCTGGCAAGACTCTATTTAACCTATCTATCAACTCGCCATGCTTCATCTCTTCTTTTAATCTAATATCTATATATTCAGAAGTACTACTAATTCCCAGAGGTAAAGGAGGGCCAAAAGATATTCTAAAGTGGGGATTAAAACCACTGGATATAACCACGGGAATGTCTGCTCTTCTTAGAGTCCTGGTAAAAATCTGTGCCAGATTTAAATGAGAGATATATTTAATCGGTCCATCTTTGCAATATTTTACTCTGATTAATTGTTCCAAATAATAAATCCTTCCTTTGGTTAATTTACCAATTCATCAGTTTTCCAATCACTATAGTTACCCAGTTACCTGGTTAACCAGTCTACCAGTTGTCTGGTTTACGGTTTTCGGCTATCCTATCCGCTATACGCTATACGCTACCCGCTAACTAATTCCGCATACTCCACAGGAATTGCAGGAATCAAATCGACAATCAGGGGTCATCTCTCCTTTTAAAGCTTTTTCCTTCTCTTTAAGCAAATATTCTTTATTAACCCCACAAGAGATATGGTCCCAGGGTAAAATTTCATCATCTTTCCGCTCTCGGTTAGCATAAAATTCCATAGAAAGTCCACTCTCAACAAAGGCCTCTTGCCAGGCTTCAAAATTAAACTGTTCTCTCCAGGCATCAAACTTGCATCCTGAATAATGGGCCTTCTCTAATACTTCGCCTAATCTCCTATCCCCACGAGCAAAGACTGCTTCCAAATAACTCCGGTCAATATCTGGATAACTAAAGGAAATATTTCTTCTCCTTAATCTATTATTTAAATATTTTAACTTTTGGGATAAGATATCCTTCTCCTCCTGGGCTTCCCATTGAAAGGGGGTGTGTGCTTTAGGTATAAAAGCAGACACGCTAATATTTATATTTACCCTTCTACCTGTAACTTCTTTGCCTATATGATCAACTTTATTCACCAGTCTAATTATCCCCTCTACATCTTCATCGGTTTCGGTGGGTAATCCTACCATAAAATAAAGTTTTATCTTTCTCCACCCAGCCTTAAAAGCCGCTCTCATAGATAAATATAGATCCTCTTCTTGAACATTTTTATTTATCACATTTCTTAATCTCTGAGTCCCCACCTCAGGGGCAAAGGTAAGACCAGTTTTTCTGACCCGCTGGACCTGTTGGGCCAGATCAACAGAAAAAGTATCTATCCTCAAAGAGGGTAGAGAAACTCCCACTCCCTTTTCCTTAAATTTATCTACTAATTGAGTAATTAATTTTTCTATCTTGCTATAATCGCTCGAACTTAAAGATGATAAAGATATCTCTTCATATCCGGTATGAGCAAGAATTTCCTCAGCTAATTTAATTAATTTCTCCACTGATTTTTCCCTCACCGGACGGTAAATCATTCCTGCCTGACAGAAACGGCATCCGCGGGTACATCCCCGAAAAATCTCTAAAGTTATCCTATCGTGAACCACTTTTATATTAGGAACAATAGGAAAAAGAGGACAGGAGTATACTTGATTAAAATTAGAAATCAGCCGTTTTTTAATTAGGGGAGGAATTTGTTTCTGTTTAGGGGTAATAGATTTGATCTTTCCATCTTCGAAATAACTTACCTCATAATGGGAAGGGATATAAATCCCATCTATGTGGGCTAATTTTTTCAGGAGCTCAGTTCGACTTTGCTTTTTTTCTTGCCATTTTTTATAAATTTCTATAATTTCCTCAATAATTTCTTCCCCTTCTCCAATCACAAATAGATCGATAAAGTGGGTTAAGGGTTCGGGGTTAAACGCACCTGGGCCACCTGCAATAATTAGGGGATTTTCCTCTTTTCTATCTTCAGACCTTAAAGGAATTTGTCCAAGATCAAGGAGATTCAGAATGTTAGAAAAACATAGTTCATGTTGAATAGTAAAGCCAACTATATCGAAAGAATTTAAAGGTCGATAGGTTTCCAAAGAAAACACTGGTAATTGGCGATTCCTCAACAGCCTTTCCATATCTAATGCTGGGGAAAAAACTCTTTCTGCGAGGGCATCATCCCTTCGATTGATAATTTCGTATAAAATTTTATATCCCAAATAACTCATTCCAATTTCATATAGGTCAGGAAAGGTTAAGGCTATTTTAATTGTGGATTTATTTTCTTCTTTTACTATTTCGTTAAATTCTTTACCGGTATATCTTCCAGGTTTTTCTACTTTATCCAATAACTCCTCAAACAATATTTTTTTTATATTTAAACTATTCAAATTTTTTTCCTTCTTCTATTTGCTTAATCATTAAATTATTCCGAATCTTAAATCGGAAATTTGCAACATGAAACTGTAAACTGTAAACTAAAAACTGAAATATTATTCACTAACAACTATTTGACAAATAGCATAACATCGTGCACTAAAAGTATAGCACAACATCGTGCACTGCTTAATAATATTTTGTAGCAACACATCATGCACTATTTGTTCTTTGACAATTTAGTATAATCAACCTTAAAAAAGGAGGTTGATTATGAACCAGAAAAAATTAGAAGCTCTCCGGAAAGAGGCCGTAAAAAAGTATTTGGAAGGAAAGAATCCCCAAGTTATATGTAAAGAATTATCGATGTCCAAACGCTGGCTCTTTAAATGGATTAAAAGATATAAATCTGGAAAAAGGAACTGGTTTAAAGAAGAATCCAAAACTCCTCATACTATTTACCGCAAGACCCCTTCTAAGATAGAAAAGAAAGTAATTACCATCAGAAGACTTCTGCAGGAAACAAAATTATCCCAGATAGGAGCAATAAACATTCAGTATCAAATGCAAACTCTAGAGGAGAAAAAGATTCCTCAGATCTGGACCATAAATAGAATCTTAAAAAGAAATCATCTGGTTAGTAAAAGAGAAAAAAGATACCAGCCTAAGGGGAAACCTTATCCCCAATTTCCTCATCGCCCTTTCCAAATCAATACCCTACACCAGTTTGATATTATTGGTCCTCGCTACCTGAAAGGTGATGGCTGTTTTTATGCTCATAATCTAATGGATATAGGCGGCCACGGTGTGGCTATTAATCCAAAGCGCTCTAAAGTCCATGAAGAAGTGGCGGTATCTTTAAAAGAAAGTTGGGAAATAATGGGAATACCTTACTTTCTCCAATTGGATAATCAGCTTTCTTGTAGGGGTTCTAACCGGTATCCTAGGTCCTTTGGGCTAGTGATCAGGCTCTGTCTACTTTTAGGAGTTGAACCCATATTTATTCCCTTGGGTGAACCTTGGAGAAATGGTTGTATTGAGAAATTTCAAGATACTTTTGAGCATAGGTTTTTTAGAAGGATAGTATTTTCCGATTTTAAAGATTTACAAAACCAAGCCAAAAGATTTGAAAGATTTCACAATCAGAACCACCGCTACAGTTGTCTTAAGGGGCAAACCCCTAATGGAGTATTAAAAAACAATAAATTCCCCTTAAGAGTATTTCCCGATAATTTCTCCTGGGATAGCCTTAAAGAAAGACCTGAGAGTGGATATATTCACCTGATCAGATTTATTAGATCAAATAGGATATTAGATATCTTTGGAGAAAAATTTCAGGTTAATAAAAATCTGGTGTATGAGTATGTAAGAGCTACTATAATTGTCAAAGAACAAAAAATAAAATTATTTCATCAGGATAATTTAATTGATGAATTTGACTACGAACTTCCTGATTAAAAGTGCACGATCTTATGCTACGATTTTAACCCTTAAACCGGGTATACGATCTTATGCTATATAACAACTATTCACTAATAGACAGGCGAGACGCCTGTCCTACTAACGACTATTCACTATTCACTAACGACTAATATCTCACCACTTTATCTTGTGTAATTCCACATTTAGCAATATCCCTATCACCAATAAATTAGAAATCATAAAGCTTCCGCCATAACTTAAAAAAGGCAAAGGCAACCCCGTAGCCGGTAACACTCCCATAGCCATTCCAATATTTACTGTTATATGAAAAAAGATGAAAGTCACTGCCCCTGTGGCTAACAAAGTCCCTAATAAATCCCTTGCCTCTAAAGCAATCTTTATTCCTCTCCATAATATAATCGCATAAAGTCCTAATAATAAGATGGCTCCCACAAAGCCTAACTCTTCTCCCACTACAGAAAATATAAAATCAGTATGTTGAGCAGGTAAAAAATTTAATTGACTTTGTATGCCACTAAAAAGTCCATTCCCTAAAAAGCCACCAGAACCAATGGCAATCTTGGATTGGATAACATTATAGCCACCCCCTAAAGGGTCCAGATTAGGATTAATAAATAGAATTAATCTCTTCTTTTGATATTCTTTTAAAAAGACCCATAAAAGAGGAACAGAGGATAAGGCAACAAAAAAAGTTAAAATTAAATATTTTATCTTAACCCCCACCGCAAATAACATTATTATAAGAATGGCTAAATATACCAAAGAAGTTCCTAAATCTGGTTGCATAAACACCAATAAAATTAATAACCCGGCATAGGCAAAAGGCAGTAAAAAATAGAAAAAATTATCCAATTTTGGTTTGTTTTTAGATAAAAAATCCGCTAAAAAGATTATTAAAGCAATTTTAGCAAACTCAGAGGGTTGAAAATCAAAAGGTCCTATAGATAACCAACGTCTTGCTCCATAAGTTGACCTACCAAAAATTATCACCACTACCAATATAACAAGAACCCCAAAATAGATAACATTGGAATACCTTTCTACCTGGTGGTAGTCAATAAAAAGTAAAATTATTAAAAACAAAAACCCTGAGATTATCCATAAGAACTGCCGCTTAACATAAAAATACTGCTCCCCTCCTATAGATTCAATACGAGTCGAACTATACAGCACAAGTATGCCATAAAAACATAGGATTACCACTGCAAAAAGCATGGTATAATCTAAATTTTCAGTTAATTTATTTAATTTTTCTTTCAAAGTCCACCCTCCCGCAAATTATGTAACATTTTGTGCCAGGCACAAAATGTTACATTTTCATTCTTGGATATTAAAATATTTTTCTAACATAGCGCGAGCTATGGGGGCAGCTGTTTCTCCCCCTTCTCCCCCATTTTCTATAAAAATGGTGATGCAAACTTCGGGGTTCTCATAAGGGGCAAACCCCATAAACCAAGCATGGGTCTCTCCTTGGGGGTTCTGAGCAGTCCCGGTTTTACCAGCTATCGATAATTCCTTAATATTTGCCCGCCAACCTGTTCCTTTTAATATAGTAGCTCTTAATCCTTCTTTAACTGTCTGAAAAGTATTAATAGAGATATCTACTTTCCTATATACTTCTGGTTTAATTTCTTTAACTACGCTACCATCAGGAGAAATTATCTCTTTTACCAGATGTAATCGGTAAATCTTCCCCTCTGTAGTAATCGCACAGATGATACTATGAATCTGTAAAGGAGTTAATAAAAGAAACCCTTGACCTATAGAAAGATTTATATTATCACCAGGGAACCATATCTGTTTATACTCCTTCTGCTTCCATTCGGAAGAAGGGATTGTCCCCAGGGCTTCTACTGGTAAATCAATACCTAATTTCTCTCCCAATCCAAATTTATGCATATATTTACTTAATCCTTCAATCCCCAGTTCTTTTCCCATCGTATAAAAA
>Ga0209978_10000760_pt1 | contig 12736 bp, 9 predicted proteins | sample BentaG_FD_182805 | JGI IMG/M metagenome (GOLD analysis project Ga0209978, IMG submission 182805) | Deep subsurface microbial communities from South Atlantic Ocean to uncover new lineages of life (NeLLi) - Benguela_00093 metaG (SPAdes)... | ecosystem: Environmental > Aquatic > Marine > Oceanic >...
TGTGGAGAAAATAAAGGAGGAATCCAAAAGTGCCTAATACAAATGAGAAAACCGTCGATAAAGCCACTGCAGTGATGATAAAAAAAGCAGAAGAAAAACAAATTAAGCTTGTCTGGGATAGATTTGAGGCAGTCAGCCCCCAATGCAAGTTCGGCCATTTGGGAATATGCTGTCGAATCTGCAACATGGGTCCATGCCGGATCACCAAAAAAGCTGACCAGGGAGCTTGTGGGGCCAATGCCGATACCATCGTCGCCAGGAACCTAGGCAGAGCAATTGCTGCTGGAGCTGCAGCTCATTCTGACCACGGACGAGATACCACCCACGCCTTGCTTCTCGCTGCTCAAGGAAAGGCGACGGCTTATAAGATAAAGGATGAGAGAAAATTGAGGCTGTTGGCCACCGAATATGAGATCAAGATTGAGGGAAGGACCAAGGAGGAAATAGCCAAAGATTTGGCAGAGAAGATATTGAAGCAATTCGGCCAACAGGAAGGGGAACTGAGGATGCCTTTGCGGGCTCCCAAGAACCGGGTAAAAATCTGGAGGCAGCTGGGAATTTTCCCTCGTGGAATCGACCGAGAAGTGGTGGAAATGATGCACCGCACCCATATGGGCACAGGTACGGATTATAGAAATATCCTCATGCATGGCCTGAGAGTAGCCCTCAGTGACGGCTGGGGTGGTTCCATGATTGCTACTGATCTATCTGATATTCTTTTCGGAAGCCCTAAACCCATTACAGGTCAATCCAATCTGGGGGTCCTGGCTGAAGATCAGGTTAACGTGGTAGTGCACGGACATGAACCGACACTTTCCGAGGTGGTTGTTGAGGCAAGCCGTGATCCTGAGCTTCAGGATCTATTGGCAAAAAATGGAGCCAAAGGTATTAATCTGGTGGGAATCTGCTGCACTTCCAATGAAATTCTTATGCGCCACGGGATCCCCGTAGCGGGTAACTTTTTGCAACAGGAACTGGCGCTTCTCACCGGGTCTGTGGAGGTGATGATGGTGGACGTACAGTGCGTAATGCCATCTCTGTCCACCCTCGCCGACTGTTTTCACACCAAACTCATCACTACCTCTCCGAAATGTAAGTTTCCCGGTGTAACCCATATTGAGTTTGAGGAAGGCAAAGCCTATGAAATTGCCAAGCAAATCCTTAAGATTGCGGTGGACAATTTTAAGAACCGGAATCATCAGTCGGTAGCGATACCCAAGGAAAGCCAGGGTCTAATAGGGGGATTTACGGCCGAGAATGTATATAACTTTCTGGGTGGGACCTATAGGGCTACTTACCGTCCTTTGAACGACGCCATTATCCAGGGTCGATTGAGGGGTCTGGCCGGTGTTGTAGGATGCAACAATCCCAAAATAAAGCATGATTTTGGCCATCGGGAGATGACAAAGGAATTAATCAAGAACGACGTTCTTGTTGTGGTGACGGGCTGCTCTGCCATCGCTAACGCTAAGGCAGGTTTGCTTCGTCCAGAGGCAGCCCTTAAGTACGCCGGGAGAGGCTTACAGGAAATATGCGAAGCAGTTGGGATACCACCAGTAATGCATGTAGGGTCATGCGTGGATAACAGTCGCATCCTTATCGCTCTAACCAATGTAGTAGAGGAAGGAGGATTGGGAGAAGACATTAGCGATCTGCCAGTTGCGGGTGCGGCTCCTGAATGGATGAGTGAGAAAGCTATCTCCATAGGTTTCTATTTTGTGGCCTCTGGAGTCTTCACTGTTTTTGGGGGTCCTCAACCAGTCTTGGGTAGCCAAAATGTTACCAATCTCATATGTCGGGAATTAGAAGACATTGTGGGAGGTAAGTATGCTTTTGAGGCTGATCCAATAAAAGCAGCCCATTTGATGCTTGAACACATTGACAAGAAGAGAAGAGCTTTAAGATTAAAACCTCTTATGTATCAATAGAAAAATTGGCTCAGGTAATATTCTAACAATCTCAGGAGAGGAAATCTTTCCCTCGGAGGAGAAAAAGGAAAGAGTAGTAAAAAGATGGAATTTTTATTTTAAGACTTGCAAACGGGAGGAAGAAAGGATGTCTAAGATCATTGCTTCAGCAGCAATCCGTGGTGCTCATAAATATGTGGAGAAAGCAAAAGAAAAGTTAAACAGGCTTATAGAGGACAAGGGTCCCGACTACAAGGTGGCCTATCCTAACACCGCCTATTATCTCCCTCTTATCTACGCCATTCTGGGACTGAAAGTAGAGAACCTGGAGGGGATGAGGGAGGCTCTTAAGGAAGCCAAGAACCTTTTGCCAGCCCCACCCAGTGAGAAATTATGGCTACCCTATTTGGGAAACGCCTTAGATGCAGGAATTGCCACACTCATCGCTGAGGAAATCATTGAGGCTCTCAAATATGCCAGGGGAGAGAAACCAGAGGGTATCTGGCTAGGCTTCACCGACGATGCTATCCTTCGAACTCAGGGAATAAAATTGGTTGATGGAAGAATGCCCGGTTTCGCTGCCTGTGTGGGAGCTTTGCCCACAAACGAAGAGGCGGTGAGGCTAGCCCGGGCTCTTCAAGAAAAGAGTATCCTGGTCTTTATGGCCTCAAGTAGCAACGGAAAGTCCATGGCTGAGCAATTGGCCGAAGAAGGAATCGAAATGAATTGGGATACCTTTCTCGTTCCCTATGGCAAAGACACCAGCGCCACTATTCACGCTTTGAACTTCGCTGTACGATCGGCCATGACCTTTGGAGGAATAAAACCGGGAAATCTAGAAAAAGCAAGGGAAATTCTTCTTTATAACAAAGAAAGGGTCCACGCCTTTGTCCTCGCTCTGGGAGCGGATAAGGGAGTCAATGAGGATCAGCTTATCACCGACGAGAAGTATGCTACGGCTGCCGGAGCTATAAACTTTGGATTCCCGGTCCTATCTGACGTAGATCTACCCCAGATCCTGCCCACAGGTATATGTACCTATGAGCACGTGGTATCCAGCATTCCGCGGGAAACCATAGTACCTAAGGCAATTGAGGTAAGAGGCTTGGAAATCAAGATTACCAAGATTGACATCCCTGTTCCCTATGGGGCTGGTTTTGAAGGAGAGAGAGTGAGAAAAGAAGAGATGCAGGTTCAATTCGGTGGGAAGTACAGCGAGGCTTTCGAACTCCTTCGAGGAGCTCCGATGGAGGAGCTTGAAGATGGCAAAATAGAGCTCATCGGCCCAGATATTGACCAGGCCCAAGAGGGTGCAGCCATGCCTCTGGGCGTACTGGTTCAGGTGGCAGGAAGGAAATTCCAGGAAGATTTTGAATCGGTCCTGGAGCGGCGCATTCATGAGTTCATCTCCTGCGCTAATGGCATTTTTCATATGGGACAAAGAGCCATCGTCTGGATTCGCATTAGCAAGGAAGCTTTCCAGAAAGGCTTTAGGCTGAAACACCTGGGTGAAATCTTGGTGGCCAAGCTCCATGGTGAGTTCTCCAAGCTGCTGGACAAGGTTCAGGTAACCATCATCACCGACGAAGACAAGCTGAAAGAGCCCCTGGAGGAGGCAAAACGAGTTTATCATGACAGAGATGAGAGATTGGGCGGAATGACCGATGAGGATGTAGACACTCTGTATAGCTGCATTTTATGTCAGAGTTATGCCCCGAATCATGTATGTATTGTGACTCCCCAGAGGTTGGGGTTATGCGGAGCTTATACCTGGCTGGACTGCAAGGCATCTCATGAGCTTAATCCACACGGACCAAACGAGCCGGTGAAAAAGGGTAGGTGTCTTGATGAGGTAAAGGGCCAATGGGAAGGAATTAATGAATACCTGGTGCTGAAATCCAACGGGAATCTAGAAAAATTTAACGCCTACTCTATCATCGAAGATCCGATGACCAGTTGCGTTGTAGGAGAAACAGAGCTCATAATCGAGGGAAAACTAACTAAGATAGATGAATTTATCGATGAAAATTATGGGGGTGAAGACTATACTCAATCCTCGGCCTTGACGCTTCGCCGAGGGCTAGCTAAAGAGGAACCTATTGTTGCTCTGCAGCGTTTTGCTGCTCCTGATAATTTGATTTACCTGAAGACAAAAACGGGAGTAGAGTTAGTGCTTACACCTAATCATGAAATAGCTGTAGATAAACAGGAAGGAATACAGTGGATTCGGGCTGATCAGGTCAATGCTGGTGATCGTTTGATTTCCCTGGCAAATCTTGATTTACCCTCAAAACTTCCAGATATCATCGATCTCTTGCCTGATGATTTTCGAGTCGCTGATCAAGATTTAATCGTCGATATCAAAAAAAGACTAGCTTCCAAATATGGTTCGCTAGGTAAAGCCTTTCGACAGCTTCGCATAAAACCTCTTCTCCAAGTGAAGTCAATAAGCCTCAGGGATCTAAAAACAGTGGCTTCTTGTCTTCAAGAGGATTGGCAAGAAATTAAAAAGTCAGTTAGAACTGTAAGTAGCGCCTCCTCGTTTATTCAGCTGCCCCGTGAAATAACCAAAGATCTTTTCTATATAATGGGCTTAATAGCTTCTGATGGCTCAATTACCAAGCGAGGCAGGTATGAGTATCGTATTGATTTTATCAATACCAATGAAAAACTCGGGCAAGAATTCGCTTCCCTTTATTCTCGTATCTTTCCTGATCGCAGATTAAATATGAGAATAAGGAAGAGTAATACCTCAGAAATTGGGGGAAGGATAATAAAACCAACTAAGCGCTGCTTCCATTATTATGCGAACAATCCCGTACTAGGCTATCTCTGTGAGTACTTTGGGATCCGCATTGGTAGCAGGGGTAAGTGGAATTTAGGGAAAATGCTTAATTTACCCAAATCTCACATTGCTGCCTTTCTAGGCGGGCTGTTTGATGGAGATGGCAGCATTAGAATACGCAGGTATCAAGATAAGTGGGAAGTTGGGGAAGGATATCTATGTATCTCTGAGGAAAAGTCAGCCAGACATCTTCAAATATTACTGAAACGTCTAGGGATAATAGGAAATGTGCGAGAGGATAGATCCGTATGGAAAGTTGAACTTTACGGAGGTAACTTATTCCGATTCGCTCACACCATTTCTTCAGAACATCCTCAAAAAGGGGAGCTGCTGACCAGAGTGTGTCAATTGGCCAATGAGAATAATACCAAGTTAGACAAAACCCAGAGAGAAGTTCTGCCTTACTGCGTGGGTAAAGCTATTGCTGCTCTTCCAGCTAGTGAAGAGGTTCTTTCTCCCAGTACCCTGTTTTACTATAAGACGGGACGGTCTCGACCGATTATCTCTAATGCCAACAAAGTTCTTGAGGAAAAGTACTCCTCTCTTCTTGAAATTCATAATTCCCCAGAAAAGCTCCTCTCAATGGGATTACAACAGACAGAATTGCAAGAAGACGAAAGGCACCAATCTATTATTGAAGCAGCTCTCAAAGCTGATTACTTCCTGGACATAGTTACTAAAGTAGAAAATATCAAAAATAACGGTAGATATAGTTACGTTTATAACTTGACCCTCACTGATACTCATTGCTATTTCGTTAATGGAGGGCCGCTTATCAAGAATTGTGGGTGCTTTGAGTGCATCACCGTGGTTCTCCCGGAAACAAATGGGGTTATGATCGTAAACCGGGAATTTACGGAAATGACTCCGGTAGGAATGACCTTCAGTACCATGGCTGGTCAGGTAGGTGGTGGAGTTCAGACCCCGGGCTTCATAGGTATGGGAAAAATGTATATTACCAGCGAGAAGTTCATCTCTGCGGAGGGAGGTCTCAAGAGAGTTGTCTGGATGCCCCAGGAGCTAAAGGAAGAAATAGCGGAAAGGCTGAAGACGCGCCTTGAGGAGATAGGTGAGGTGGACCTTATGGACAAAATTGCCACTGAGAAAGAGGCTACCACCTCGGAAGAACTCGTACAGTTCCTGCAAGATAAGAAGCATCCCGCCCTATCTATGGAACCAATCATGTAAAGGAGGAAAGATAATGGCCTTAACCGGGTTAGAGATCTATAAAAACCTACCCAAGACTAACTGTGGAGATTGCAACTTCCCCACCTGCATGGCTTTTGCTATGCAGCTGGCGGCCAAGCGAGTCTCCCTGGATCAGTGTCCCCATGTGAGTGAAGAAGCCAAAGCCAAACTTGATGAGGCCTCTGCTCCTCCCATGAGGCTGGTTAAGATCGGCAAAGGCGAACGTGAACTCAAAATAGGTCAGGAAACCGTGCTTTTCCGACACCAGGAGAAATTTCATAATCCGAGCCTTCTTGCTATCAAAGTAAAGGAAGACATACCAGAGAATAAGCTCAACCAGGAGATCAGTGAGATAAATAATCTCAAGTTTACCCGGGTAGGAGAGGAAATTGGGGTGGATCTTCTAGCCCTGGAGCACAACTCATCCGAGCCAGAATCTTTCGCCAAAATGGTTGAAGCAGCCATGGACAAGTCTCCTCTTCCCCTAATCCTCTTGTCTGAAGACCCTAAGGCTATGGAGGCGGCCCTCAAGGTGAGTGCTGAAGGTAATCCTCTTCTGTATGCGGCTAACACTGGGAACTGGGAAGAGATGGCGGATCTGGCCAAAGGGCATCAGTGCCCCCTGGTAGTCAAAGCCAAAACCCTGGAGGATCTGGCTGATCTCACTGAGAAGATCAAAAACAGGGGAGTAGAAGATATGGTTCTTGATCTTGACTCCGCCGGTCTAACCGAGACTCTTGGCAACCTCACCAAGATGAGAAGATTGGCTCTGGAGAAGAATTTCCGTCCTCTGGGCTATCCTACGATAGCTCTCACCCACGAAAAGAGTCCCTTCCAGGAAGTGGCTGAGGGCACCACTTATGTCTGCAAATATGGAGGTATTGTGGTTATAGAGGGGAAAGAAAAGTGGCAGCTCCTTCCCCTGCTTGCCGTAAGACAGAATATCTACACAGACCCACAGGTTCCTAATACTGTGGAGGCAAAACTCTATGAGGTTAGAACCCCAGGGCCTGACTCTCCGGTATTACTGACTACCAATTTTTCCCTGACCTACTTCACCGTGGAGGGAGAAGTAGAGAGTAGCAAAGTTCCTTCCTTTATTTCGGTGGTGGATACAGAAGGATTGGGTGTGCTTAATGCCTATGCGGGAGACAAGTGGTCTGCCGCGAAGGTGATTAAGGCTCTAGAAGAGCAAAAAGTAAAAGAAAAAGTGAGCCACAACAAGATAATCATTCCTGGACTGGTGGCCGTATTTCGCGCAGAGATAGAAGAGGAATCCCCCTGGCAGGTCATCATAGGTCCGGAGGAAGCCTCCCGAATACCTTCTTTTCTAAGAAAAGAGTGGAAAACATAACCGCAGGAGGCTATTTAGATGTCCTTTACCATAGCTGTGGCCGGTAAGGGAGGAGTAGGCAAGAGCACCCTGGCCGCGCTAATGATTCTCAAGCTAGTGAAAAATGGGAAAGGGGCCGTTTTAGCCGTGGACGCGGATCCCAATGTCAATCTAAACGGGCTCCTGGGAATTGAGATGCATCAGACAGTGGGCGGTCTAAGGGAAGAGACCCTCAAGGTCATAAAAAAGGGAGACTTCCCAGCAGGAATATCCAAATCAATGTATCTAAAGCTTGGCCTCGAGGAGTGTCTCATCGAAGACAAGGGTTTAGACCTTTTGGTCATGGGAAGACAGGAGGGTCCGGGCTGCTACTGTCTGGTTAACAGTATTTTGCGCGAGTTCTTGGATTCTATCAGTAGAAACTACCGGTATGTTGTCATCGATAACGAGGCAGGGATGGAGCACCTATCCCGTCGCACCACCCGAGATGTGAATATGTTATTACTCGTCAGTGATGATAATCCGGTATCCCTGCGCTCAGCGGGAAACATCAGCAGAATGGGGAAAGAGTTGGATTTAGCTATAAGCAAGAAATATCTCATTCTCAACAACGTTCGGGAGACAATCCCGCTCCATCTGGAAAAGGAAATTGAGGAAAATGACCTTACTCTTCTAGCTAAGATTCCCCAGGATGAATTGGTGTCATCTTTAAGCAAGGAAGGCAGATCTCTGAAGGACCTGCCTGAAAATTCCCCTGCCCTTCGCTCGGTAGCCAACCTACTGGAAAAGTTGAACCTGGAATGAGGGAGGGAAGTGAAGTCTTTAAAGAACGAGCGCAATAAGGAGGCTGGATGATGAATATTCCGGATTTTACACGCAAATGGGCGAGTCCTATCAACACGGTGAAGATTGGAGCCACCCAGGAAGAAGGAGGGACCCGTTCCCACACCATTACCATAGGGGGAGAAACCACCCTGCCCTTTCTTTATTTTGAAGGGAAGACGCCGCACTTCCCCGTAGTCGCTATGGAGGTATGGGATGTCCCTCCCAAGGATTGGCACCCCCTGCTAGCTGAATTCTTCTCTGATGTCTGGGCGGATCCTGCCTCGTGGGCAAAGAAATGTGAGGAGGAGTTCGGAGCCCGTCTAATCTGTCTTAGACTGCAGGGATGTGATCCTGATGGTGAAAACCGGGGTTCTGAAGAGGCCAGCCGCGCAGTGAAGTCGGTACTGGAAGCAGTCGGATCCCCTCTCATCATCTGGGGATGTGGAAATGACGACAAGGATAACGAAATTCTTCCCAAATGCAGTGAAGTTTCAGCAGGAGAAAGCTGCCTTTTTGGATCCATCACCGAAGATAACTACAAGACTCTGGTAGCACTGTGCAAGGCTGACGGACATAAATTGATCTCCGAGTCCCCGGTAGACATCAATATTGCCAAGCAGGTGAATGTTCTAGCCACAGATCTGGGGCTTGATCCTCAAGATATCGTCATCTATCCCACCACAGGAGCACTGGGGTACGGAATCGAATATGTGTACACCATTATGGAAAGGGGCCGACTGGCAGCCCTCGGAGGGGATAAAATGTGGGCTATGCCCATCATCTGCGATATAGGAAAGGAAGTCTGGAAGGTAAAGGAAGCTGCCAGTAGTCAGGAAGAGGCTCCCCAGTGGGGGGATCATAGACAGCGCGGTCCCTTATGGGAAGCAACCACTGCCTATACCTATCTTCTGGCAGGAGCCAATATTATTGTCATGCGGCATCCTGAGGCGGCAAAAGAGGTTACTGAATTCATAGGTAAACTGATGGAGAAGTCCGGTAGCTAAGGCGGCTCGGAGGAGGAGACAAAATGATCATCATAGGCGAGAGAATCAACGGAGGATTCAAAGATATTGCTCAGGCGGTAAAAGAAAAGGATAAATCCGTCATCGAGAAGTGGGCCAAAAGACAGACCGAGGCCGGAGCAGATTACGTCGATGTAAATATCGGTGCCGTATCCAACAAAGTGGAAGACTTCCTATGGATGATAGAGACTACTCAAAACGCCGTAGATACCCCTATCTCCATAGACAGCAACAAGCTGGAATTTGTTAAGAGGGCGCTCGAGACCTGCATAAAGGAGCCTATCATTAACTCTACCACCGCGCATGAAGAGAAACTGGAACAATTGGTGCCCCTGGCTGCCGAACATAACGCTTCCTTGATTGGAGTATGTATGGATGAAAAAGGAAGCCCTCAGGATGCCAACCGAAGGGTGGAACTGGGAGCAAAGATCTTTATCAGTGCCACGGAAAAAGGTCTTGCCCCGGAAAAGATCTTCCTCGATCCAGTAACCATGCCCTTGAAGTTCCTCCAACCCCAGGCTTCCCATGTACTGGAAGCTCTTCGTCAATTCAAGCTCCTCTCCGATCCTCCCCCCCACATGGTCATCGGCCTGAGTAACATTTCCTCGCAGAGCAAGGAAATGCGCTTAATCAACCGGATTTTCTTAGTCATGGCCATTGAATCTGGATTGGATGCGGCCATCTGCGATGCCACTGACGAGGAACTGGTAAATGCAGCCATTACCGCAGAGCTCGTATTAAACAAGCAGATCTATTCTGACTCCTTTATCAAAGCCTATCATGCGACCAACGGAAGGAGAACTTGAAAAAGAAGGCATCCTTCCTCTTCCCTGACCTCCCGCAATGAAAATAAAGATTATCGGCTGTGGCAACCTCCTCAGAGGGGATGATGGAATTGGGATTTGGGTGTTGAGAGAATTAGAAAAATGCCCTTTACCTCGAGGAGTTGAGCTGGTGGACATGGGAACCCGGGGGATGGATATTCTGTTCCAGCTAGAGGACGTAGAAAAGGTCATTATCATTGATGCGGTTATGAGCGGGGGAGAGCCCGGAACCGTCTATCGAATGAAAAGGGAGGATCTCGGAGATTCAAAGCTGAATTTTCTTTCTTTGCACGATTTGAACTGGCAACATGGGCTAGCTCTAGGAGAGAAGACTCTAGGTAAGAATTTTCCCAAGGAAGTTCTGGTGGTGGGAGTAGAAATCAAAAACGTGAAAATGGGAATAGGATTGACCAGACGCCTGAAAGACTCTCTGCCAAGCGTGGTGAACCTGATCCAAAAGGAGCTGAGGAGGAACTAACCAAACCTCCTTTCCTTTTTTGTTATGAGATCCAGACTCCGAAGCTCTTTTGACAAAACAGGAGTGCGAATACACTATAGAACGAAAAGGAGCAGGAAAAGTGAAAAAGCTCTTTGTAGCAGCTACCAGACAAGATGATGGTAAATCCACCCTCTCCTTGGGGCTCCTTCAGATTCTTAAGAAATCCTTTTCTCGGCTCGGATTTATGAAACCGGTGGGGCAACGTTACATAATAAGAGAAGGATGCAAGATTGATGAAGACGTAGCCTTAGTAAGGGATATCTGCCAGATGAAAGAGAGCCTGGTCGATATGAACCCCGTGGTGGTGGTAAAAGGATTTACCGAGGAGTACATTCTTAAGGGAAAAAAGGAAGTCTACATTAAGAAAATCAAGACAGCTTTTGAAAGAGTATCCCGGGAAAAGGATCTTACGCTCATCGAAGGAACAGGTCATGCCGGAGTAGGAGCGGTATTTGATCTTTCTAATGCCTCGGTAGCAAAACTGCTGGGATCGAAAGTCCTCCTCATCTCCACGGGAGGAATAGGAAGACCGATCGATGAAATAATGATAAACAAGGCTCTTTTTGATCAGGAGAGAACCGAAATAATAGGGGTTGTCCTTAACAAAGTCCTGCCTGAGAAATATGAGAAGATAAAGGAGATCACCAACAAAGGCCTCAAAAGGAAGGGAATTAAGCTATTGGGGGTGATTCCCTTCAGGAAATGTCTCACCTATCCCACCATGGAGCAAATAAGGGAGGCCATCGACGGAGAGATCTTCCACGGGGAGGAGCACCTGGAGAATAGAGTAGTTAACATTCTGGTGGCGGCTATGGAACCCTATCACGCTCTCAGTTTTATTCGTCCAAAAAGCCTGGTCATTGTCCCCGGAGATAGGGAGGATATTATCCTGGGCATCATGGCCGGGCATATGTCCAAAACTGAAGATGATTTTGAAGTGAATGGAATGATTCTTACCGGAGGACTCATGCCCCACGATAAAATCCTGGGACTGATAAGAAGTGGTTCCCTCCCGGTTCTCATCTCCAAGGACGACACCTACACTACTGCCAAGAAGGTGCACGAGCGAAGAGTGAAAATCAGATCCAGTGATAAGGATAAAGTGAAGAAGGCCAAAGAGCTAGTGAGTAAATACATAGATACAGATGAGATAGTGGCAAGAATGTAGCCCGATACCACAGCGATCCCCGGATATTGTGAACGAGTCTATTTTTGAACCGTTTGGCATGGAGCTCTTCTCTAGATTCCAAGAATTTTCTCCCAGACACTTTTGATCTCCTCTGTCACATAATTGTTTGAGTATTCCACTACGGGTAGTCCTCTCACTAAAGCCTCAGTGACCGAGGTGTCAAAGGGGATTTTGCCAACGAGCTGAGTACTGTTGCTGCGGCAATATTCTTCAATCTTCCCAGTGACTATAAGATTCAGATCAAACTTATTGATGCAGACCAGGTTTTGAATGCCAAAATGATGAGCTACTCCAGCAACACGTTCTAGATCATGAATGCCGGAAAGGGTAGCTTCGGTAACAATTAAGGCAATATCTACTCCCGATAAAGAGGCGATAACCGGGCAGCCGATCCCGGGGGGACCATCTATAATGACGAAATCCTTTTTTTCCTCCTCAGCAATAAGCTTGGCATTTTGTCTAACCAGGGTTACTAACTTTCCCGAATTCTCCTCAGCAATCCCCAACTTTGCATGAACAAAGGGACCGTGCCTGGTCTCGGACACGAACCATTTTCCAGAAAGATTATCTACCATCTTAATTGCTTTTTCGGGACAGATATGAAAGCAAATCCCACAGCCCTCACAGGAAATGGGATCAACCAGATAGTTGACTATTGCTCCAAAGCGGCAAATTTCTTCACATTTTCCACATTGGGTGCATTGCTGCTGATCAATGAGAGCAGTTTTGCCTGCGCTAAATTCATGGGTTTCCCTGATAGTTGGATGGAGCAAAAGGTGAAGGTCTGCCGCATCCACATCACAGTCAGCCATAACTTTACTTTTGGCTAAGCTGGCAAAACTTGCGGTGATGATAGTCTTTCCAGTTCCACCTTTACCACTAATAACTACAATCTGTTTCATAATAATGAGGCTAATTAACCTGAAGTTAACTGTTCGATCTTTTCATAAAGCTTTATGAATTTTTTCTTGTACTCAGGCTTCACTTCTATCATGGGAATACCTTTGGAATAGGCAATGGCGATATTTCTATCCATAGGGACCCGCATCAAGATGGGAATTTTCTCTCTTTGACAATATTCATCAACTTTTGTATCCCCCACAT
>Ga0209978_10000761_pt1 | contig 12717 bp, 9 predicted proteins | sample BentaG_FD_182805 | JGI IMG/M metagenome (GOLD analysis project Ga0209978, IMG submission 182805) | Deep subsurface microbial communities from South Atlantic Ocean to uncover new lineages of life (NeLLi) - Benguela_00093 metaG (SPAdes)... | ecosystem: Environmental > Aquatic > Marine > Oceanic >...
CTGGTGTAACAGCTTTATCAGCAGGCTGGAGAGCGACATTAGAACCAGAGGCTTCAGCGCTTATTTGCGCACCTTTTTGAATGAGCTGTGGCTAATTAACAGCCATTATTATGAATTTATAGAGCAGTTTTATGAGATAGCGGAGAAGGTTGAAATTCCGCCGGAAACAATCGACCAGTATAACCGGTTTGTGATGGAATATAACTCCTTTGCGCAGAATTTTATGGATAGTATTGCCGAACTGAAGAAAGTTGCCAAAACTGAGATTGACCCCCCCAGTGTGAAGTTTGCCAGAGAGTTATCACGGGTGAAGCCTCTTCAGACTAGCCAAGAGGGAAAGGCGAAGCCTTCTAAGACTACCGAACATAGAGGCTATTATTTGTAAGAGGCCTCTAGAGGTAAGTGTGGGTAAGCCGATTGTAGCCATTATTGGCAGACAGAATGTGGGTAAATCTACCCTCTTAAATCGGGTGGCGGGTGAGCGGATAGCTATCACAGAAGATTTACCCGGGACGACCCGTGACCGCATATTGGTCAGTGTTTTGTGGCAGGACACTGAGTTTACTATGGTTGATACTGGCGGACTGGAGGCAAAGCCTCAGTCTACCGTGGCTCAAGGGGTGAGGGAACAGGTAGAGGTGGCTATCACTGAGGCTGATGTTATTATTTTTATGGTGGATGTCAGGGACGGGGTAATACCCCTTGACCTGGAAATAGCTGATATGCTTCGCCAGGCGAGCAAGCCTCTATTATTAGTGGCTAATAAGGCAGATAATGCCAAGCTTGAGAATGAGGCAGTAGAGTTTTACGAATTAGGGCTGGGTGAGCCGATGGCAATTTCAGCCCACCATGGCCGGGGCACTGCTGAGCTATTGGATAGAATTATCGCTTGGCTACCGGTACCACCGTTGGTTGAGGCCGAGCCAGAGATGGTGAAGGTAGCTATTGTCGGTAGACCTAATGTTGGTAAATCAATGCTCTTAAACGCCCTTTTGGGTGAGAAGCGGGCTATTGTTGACGAGACTCCGGGGACTACGCGCGATGCCATAGATACCTTGTTTGACTTTCAGGGGCAAAGTGTGCTACTTATTGATACATCCGGTATCAGGCGGCGGGGGCGGTTGGGAGTTGGGGTGGAGCGGTATAGCGTAATCCGTGCCCTGCGAGCTATTGACCGGGCTGATATAGCTTTGCTGGTTATTGATGCCACTGAGCCATTTACAGCTCAGGATATGCATATCGCTGGCTATATTCAGCAAGCGGTCAAGGGAGTAGTGCTGGTAGTTAATAAGTGGGACCTGGTTACCGATAAGAACATAACTGAATGGAACAGATACATCAGGAGCCAACTCAAGTTTATGCCGTATGCTCCGGTGTTATATACTTCAGCTAAATTTGGGCAGGGGGTAGATAAGATTATGCCCCAGGTATGTCAGGTTTATCAGGAGAGACTCAAGCGGTTACCTACTGCGGTAGTTAATGGTGTGGTCCGACAGGTAGTAGCGGCTCATAACATACCGCGAAGCGGTGGTAAGCGGCTAAAGATTTTATATGCTACTCAGGCTGAGGTAAACCCACCGACCTTCGTCTTTTTTGTCAACGATGCCAAGCTAATACATTTTTCCTATCGACGCTACCTGGAGAACAAGTTGCGTCAGTCGTTCGGCTTCGTTGGTACCCCGCTTCGGTTAGTCTTTAAAATCGGGGGTGAGTCATGATAATCGCGCAATATGTGGCTGCAGTGATAGTCGGTTACCTGCTGGGTTCTATTCCCTCTGGTGTATTGATAGGCAGGCGATTTGCCAAAGTGGATATCAGAGAGTATGGTAGCGGCAAAATAGGGGCGACTAATGTGCTACGGGTGGCTGGCAGGAAAGCAGCGGTTCTGGTGATTGTTCTCGATTTGTTAAAGGGAGCGTTAGCGGTAGTATTTGCTGGATTGATAGTTGGTAGGGGCTACCTGGTGGTGGGCGATTTTAGTGTGGGATTGATAGCTGCCCAGTGTCTGGCAGCTTTAGCCGCAATGGCGGGACATAATTGGTCGGTATTCCTCAAGTTTCGGGGGGGGAGGGGTGTTGCCACCTTTTTTGGCGGGCTAGTAGCTTTGTGTCCGCCAGCGGCACTATTTGGTGGCGAGCTTGTAATTATTAGTGCTGGCTTAACCAGGTTTGCCTCACTGAGCTCTATCGCTGGGGTAGTAGGTACCTATTCCATATTGGTGCCTCTCACCATTCTTCATAACTTCCCCATCGAGTATCTGGCTTATGCTTTAATAGGCACAATAGCAGTTATTGTTATGCATCGGGATAATATTGTCAGGTTGTTATCTGGTAAGGAGCGTAAGCTGGGTGAAGAGGCTGGGAAAATAGCCTCACCCCCATCTGAAGAGAGTATAGGGTAAGATATGCCCAAGATTGCCATCATTGGCACTACTAGCTGGGGGATAACCCTGGGGGTGGTGTTAGCCCAAAAGGGACTACAGGTCAGGCTGTGGGCTCGGACTGAGCAAGAAGCCACTGAATTGACAAAAGCTGGGTCTAATCCAGCCCTTCTATCGGGTGATAACTTTCCCCCTAAGTTAGTTGTTACCAGCTCCTTAAGTGAGGCATTAGATAAGGCAAAGGCGGTCATTCTAGTTGTACCATCACAGAGCATGCGGCAGAATATAAAGTTGGTTGCCGAGCACCTTGATGGGTCAATGCTGATAGTGAGTGCCGCTAAGGGTCTGGAGATTGGTAGCAACCAGCGTATGTCGCAGGTAATTGCTGACGAGATAGAACCTGATTTTCAGTCTAATATTTGTGTTCTCTCCGGGCCTAATCTCTCCCAGGAGATTCTTGGTGACTTACCAGCAGCTACGGTGGTAGCTGCCGAGGGTGAAGCTATAGCTAGAAAAGCCCAGAAGCTGTTAACTACCCCCAACCTTTGTGTGTTTACCAATACCGATGTCATCGGTGTTGAGTTAGGGGGTGCGCTAAAAAATATCGTTGCTCTGGGTGCTGGCATAGCTGACGGGCTGGGCTATGGTGACAATGCTAAGGCTGCCCTTATTACCCGGGGTCTGACCGAGATGACTGCTCTTGGAGTTGCCCTTGGAGCAAATCCCCTCACCTTTTCCGGGTTAGCTGGCCTGGGTGATTTAATAACCACTTGTGCCAGCCCGTTGAGTCGCAACCACTACGTAGGGGTGGAGCTAGCCAAGGGGCGCTTGCTAAAGGAGATAATGGATTCAATGACTGGCGTGGCGGAGGGGGTGAGCACTACTCTTGTTGTCTGGAATCTAGCCCAGCAGTTAGGGCTGGAGATGCCCATTACTGAAGCAATTTATCGAATCCTGTATGAGGGTGCCGACCTTCGTCAGGCGGCAGTTGAACTGATGTCGGCTGGAGCTGCCCATGAGCTAGCTGGTCGAAAGTGGAGGCTATTCTCCTTCCTCAGGCGCCGAGGACGTTCCTGATACTTACTTCGCCCTTTTTGTCGGGTCTAAGATGCTGGCCAGCTCCTCGAATAGCTGGCGCTGCCTTTTAGTTAGCGATTCAGGGGTAACTACCAGTAGCCTGACCATCTGGTCACCGCGTCCCCGGCCATGAAGATGGGGAATGCCCTTATTTTTGAGCTGAAAGACCTGCCCGGTTTGGCTGCCAGCAGAAAGCTTGAGCTTGACATTACCCTCCAGGGTAGGCACCTCTACCTCAGCGCCAAGGGCAGCTTGAGTAAAGTTGATTGGTAGCTCATAGAGGATGTTATCACCATCCCGCCTGAAAAACTCATGTTGTTTGACTGACAAGTCGAGGTAGAGATTACCTGGGGAGCCACCCCTTACCCCGGTATTACCCTCGCCGCTGAGCCGTATCCGGGAGCCATCCTCAATCCCAGCCGGGATTTTGACCAGGATATTACGCTGGTACTTCTCTTCACCTGTACCCCGGCACTGGGGGCAGGGGTCGGTGATAATCCTGCCCTCGCCATGACACTGGGGACAGAGAGTAATATTGGTGAAGCGGCCAAAGATACTCTGCTGGACTCGGCGCACCTGTCCGGTGCCATTACAGTTGGAGCATCGGCTGGGTTGACTGTTTGGCTGGTAACCAACACCCTGACACAGGGAGCAGTGCTCGGTGCGTAATATATTTATCTCCTTTTCGACACCAAAGGCTGCCTCCTCGAAGGTGATAGTAATCCTGTGGTGAAGGTCAGTACCGCGCTGTGGTGCTTGGCGGGTAGCCGTAGTTGCCCCACCAAAGAAAGCGTCAAAGATATCGCCAAAGCCGCCGAAATCAAACCCCTCAAAGCCTCGCCCGAAGAACCCTTCTCTACCACCGTGTCCGAAGTGGTCATAGGTAGTGCGCTTCTCTGGGTCAGAGAGCACTTCGTAAGCCTCGTTTAGCTCCTTGAACTTCTCCTCAGCCCCATCCTCGTGGTTACGGTCAGGGTGATACCTGAAGGCTAGCTTACGAAAAGCCCCCTTTATTTTTGCCTCGGTAGCATTTCTGTCGATACCAAGGACTTCATAATAATCCCGTTTTGATGGCATATTTTATACTAAACCTCGCGGAATTCACCCTCTACGGTGCCCTCTCCCTCTTTGTCGGGTGGTGGTTCCTCGCTCTCTGGTGGAGTCTCCTCGCCTGGCGGGGGAGGTGGCGGTTGCTGCTGGTAGATAGCTGCTCCTACCTTTTGCAGGGACTCGTTTAGCTCCTGTGTGGTTTGGCGGACAGCCTCAATATCAGTCCCCTGGAGTGCTGAGCGTACCGCTTGAACCTTGTTTTCTACTTCTTGATTCAAATCTGAGGGTATCTTATCCTTCTGCTCCCGCAGTGTCTTTTCTGCAGTATAGGCCAGGGTATCAGCGGTGTTGCGTGTTTCTACCTCCTCACGGCGTTTGGCATCCTCGGCAGCGTGCATCTCTGCCTCCTGCTGCATCCGCTCTACCTCTTCCTTGCTCAATCCACTGGAAGCAGTGATAGTAATTTTTTGCTCTTTGCCAGTGCCCTTATCGTGAGCCTTGACACTGAGGATGCCATTGGCATCAATATCAAAGCTGACTTCAACCTGGGGCACACCCCGTGGTGACGGCAGGATGCCATCAAGCATAAACCGCCCCAGTGTTCTATTATCTGCCGCCATCGGCCTCTCCCCCTGGAGGACGTGGATTTCCACACTGGGCTGATTATCAGCAGCCGTGCTGAAAGTCTGGCTCTTGGAGGTAGGAATGGTGGTATTGCGGGGAATAAGAGGGGTAGCTACTGCACCAAGGGTCTCGATACCCAGGGTAAGGGGCGTAACATCAAGCAGCAGAATATCCTTGACCTCTCCCCCGAGCACCCCTGCCTGAATGGCGGCACCGATAGCTACTACCTCATCAGGGTTGACACCCTTGTGGGGTTCCTTCACGAAGAATTGGTTCACCTTTTCCTGAACCAGTGGTGTTCTGGTCTGTCCGCCAACCAGAATCACCTCATCAATCTGGGCTGAGGTTTTGTCAGCATCATCCAGTGCCTGGCGGCAAGGCCCCAGCGTTTTCTCCACTAGGTCCATCACCAGTTGCTCCAGCTTAGCCCGGGTGAGAGTGATATTAAGGTGCTTGGGGCCACTGGCATCAGCGGTGATAAAGGGAAGACTTACCTCGGTCTGCTGGACAGTGGACAGCTCAGACTTAGCCTTTTCGGCAGCTTCCTTCAGTCGCTGTAGAGCCATTTTATCCTGCCTGAGGTCTATTCCCTGGTCTCGTTTGAACTCATCGCATAGCCAGTCCATAATCCTCTGGTCAAAATCATCGCCACCGAGGTGAGTATCGCCGTTGGTTGACTTGACCTGGAAGGTGCCTTCACCCAGCTCCAGAATGGATATATCAAAGGTGCCACCACCGAGGTCGTAGACGGCGATAGTCTCCTCCTTCTTTTTGTCCAATCCATAAGCTAGGGAGGCAGCAGTTGGTTCGTTAATTATTCGCAGCACTTCCAGCCCGGCTATTTTGCCGGCATCCTTGGTTGCCTGGCGCTGACTATCATTAAAGTAGGCAGGCACCGTGATTACGGCTTCAGTAACCTTCTCACCAAGGTAAGCCTCGGCATCCGTCTTAAGCTTTTGTAGAATCATGGCCGAGATTTCTGATGGGCTGTATTCCTTATCACCCATCACCACTTTGGCATCGTTGTTGGCTGCCTTGGCTATTTTAAAGGGCAAGAGCGCCTTATCGTATTCCACGGTGGGCTCATCAAACTTACGCCCCATCAGGCGCTTGATGCTGAAGATGGTATTATCAGGATTAGTGATAGCCTGACGCTTGGCCACCGTCCCGACTAAACGCTCACCGGTTTTATTTACCGCTACTATTGAGGGGGTGATGCGTCCGCCCTCGGCATTAGGGATAATTACCGGTTCTCCTCCCTCCATCACTGCTACCGCAGAAAAAGTTGTGCCTAAGTCAATGCCTACGACCTTTCCCATAATTTACTCCTCCTTGACTAAAGAATGCTCAGTTCCCAATATCAGGCTGGGGCTGAGTCTTCTTGATTACTGTTTTCTTGCTCAATCTCCTTTTTCTCCTCCGCCTCCCCTTCGCCGACTACTACCATAGCCGGACGAATAACCCTATCATGTAGCTTGTAACCCTTTTGTAGCTCTGCAATAACTATCCCCTCTTTACCTTTACCGTGCATCGCTGCTTCGTGAAACTTCGGGTCAAATGGTTCACCCAGTGCCTTGATAGGGGAAAGCCCTTGTGCCTCCAGGCTTGCCTGCAGCTTGCGCTCAATAAGCCTGACACCGTCTACCCAGCTGAGTTTAGCCAGATTAGATGGGATGGAAGTAAGGGCTCGTTCCAAGTCATCAAGAATGGGTAGAAGGCTAAGCATAAGCACGGAGCTGGCAAACTTGCCAATCTCCTCCTTTTCCTGTTCGCTGCGCCGCCTGTAGTTAATGAAGTCTGCCTGGGCTCTTTGCCAGTTAGCCAGATAGCTTTCCGCTTTCTGCTTTTCCTCAGCCAGCGCTTGCTTTAATGTCTCTATATCCTCTTTTTCAGCAACTTCTGGGTCTACTTTAGTGGTCTGTTCCTCTTCTGGCTCTTGTTGAGTCATCATTATCTACCTCACCCCCTGTATCCCCCTCTCCTTCAAAGGAGAGGGGAAATGGGTTCTTAAAGAGGGGCTTCGCCCCCTCTTTAACTCTCCTTTATCATCTACTCCTTATTAATTGCTAGCATTCAGGTTTAACTCGGAATGGGTGTTTCTTTTCCGTATAGCTTAGCCTCCAGCCCGCTCAGCACTGAGGATAGATAGCCTACAGTAGCAATAGTACGGGCGTAGGGCATTCGGGTGGGTCCAATTACACCTATAGTGCCAACAGCCTCTCTGGGCAGGCCATACTGGCTGAGAACCACGCTGTAATCGTGGATAGCCTCTGTCTTATTCTCCTTGCCTATAATTACCTGCACTCGGCTGGTTAGTCCTGGCGGGACGATGCTCTTCAGCAGGCTTCGTTGCTCGACCAGTTCCATCAGGCTTAGCATCCGTTGATTATGGGCAAATTCGGGCTGGTTAAGCATAAAGTGCAAGCCATCAAGGTATTGCTCCTCATGCGCTCGGTCATCTTCAGCCTCCATTACTTTTACCAGGCAATCAGTCGTTTGTTGTTCGGTGGAGGAAAGTCTTGTGTCTTTAGCTAAAATCTGTGAGCCAGTTAAACCAGAATAGGCAGCGCTTAGTTTATTGGCGATAGTCGTTAGCTCCGGTTGAGATATAATCTGGTCAAAGGTTATTAGCTGTTGTCTTACCTTGGCGCCACTAAGGACAAGGATAACTAGCGCCAAAGAGTCTTGCAGGCTAACTAACTCCAGGTGCTTAAATTGGCAGGCTGCTGGCTTGGGCATAGTAATTACTGCCACATTTTGAACCATCTGGGCTATAAGGGTGGCGGCTAGGTTTAACCATTCGTTTAGTTCCTTCTCCACCTGGTGGAAAAGGTGGCTTACCAACCGCTGTTCAGCTAAGGGGAGTTTGACGTCACCGAGAGACTCCACATAGCGGCGGTAGCCCTTGTCTGAAGGTATACTTCCGGCTGAAGGGTGAGAGCGGATAATGTAACCCTCATGCTCCAGGTATGCCATCTCATTACGGATGGTAGCCGCACTTATCCCCAGCTCATAGTCATGGGTGATATTCTGTGATGGCACCGGTGTCGCTTTGATTATATATTGTCCCACTATAGATTTGAGTATGGTCTCTGTCCTAGGAAGTAACATCTCAGCCTCCAATTAGCAGTCTAAACCTGAGACTGCTAATTACTATTTTGCACTTTCCGCCGTTACTTGTCAAGAGAAACGTTGACCAGCAAACTTGCCCATGCTATATTTAGACAAACAGATATTGATTGGTCAGGTCACTTTTTTCAGAATTAAGGACGCTCAAATCTCACCTATGCGATGTTTGAAAAATGGATATTAGCTGGTTAGGTCATTCCTGCTTCAGAATTAAGGGTGTTCACGCTACTGTTATTACTGACCCTTATTCACCTGATTTGGGCTACTCATTAGGTAAGCCTACGGCTCGTATTGTAACCGTAAGCCATCAGCACCCGGGTCATTCTTACGTTCAGGGTATTGGTGGTGAGCCAAAGCTGGTTGCTGGACCAGGTGAATATGAAATCAGCGGCGTCCTGATTATTGGGATGGCGACTTTTCATGACGGGGAAGAAGGTAGAAAGCGGGGTAAGAACACTGCCTATCTCATGGAAGTAGATGAGGTATCGGTGTGTCACCTTGGTGACCTGGGGCATGTGCTTACTACTGAGCAGGTAGCGGAGATAGGAAATGTGGATGTGCTACTGCTTCCAGTAGGCGGGGTATCCACTATTAATGCCCCTATGGCAGCCGAGGTAGTACGGGGACTCGAGCCAAAGGCGGTGGTTCCTATGCACTACAAAACCGAGGCACTGAACCGGGAGCTGGAACCAGTGGGTAGATTTCTTAAGGAAATGGGGGTAAAGGAGGTCAGCTCCACGCCTAAACTGTCTTTTACTAAGGCAAACTTACCTATCAGCACCCAGGTCTTTTTGCTTAATTACTGAGTTATTTATTCTCACACGATTTTATGGATATCGGTGATCTGGGCAGGTGGTTTGGGAGGTCGTGCCAGAAACATGAGCACTGCCGCCAAGGCAAGTACGGCGGCGAACATGGTCAAGGCAACTATGTAGCTGCCAGTGGTGTCAAATACCCAGCCAGCATAGATAGGACCCAGCATTCCCAACGGCATCGCGGCTATTGCCGAAGAGCCGCGGATGGAACCGAAAGCCTTCCGGCCAAAGTAGCGCCCCCCTATTATAGACATTAGAATCATGCTTGCCCCCATGCCGATGTAGTAGACGATAAGGAAGGGATATACCATAGCTACGGTTTGATTTAGCAAGTAGATAGTAATGCCGGCGCCCTGTAGCAGATAGGCTCCCCCCATTAGAAACCGCAGTGACTGTTTGCTGACGCGGTCGGCCACAAAGCCACTGACAAACCTTGACACAATGCTAAATAAACCGGCGATAGTCACGGTGGTTGCCGCTCTAATCGGGCTAATTCCCATATCAGTAAGCAGAGGAATTAGATGCATAAAGATAGACATTATCGTCACGCCCTGGCCGGCTTGGGCCAGGATCAGCAGCCAGTAGGCCGGTGTCCTCATTGCTTGCCTGAGGGTAAACTCCACCTCTTCAAACTCGGCGGCATACGCCACACCCCTGTCTATCATTTGTCTTTCATCCGCAGCCTCTGCCTCCGCTGTAGCGCCGTCAGGCAGTAATCCGTAGTACTCGGGTCGGTGCTGTTTCATGAAGAACCAGGTAAGGAGTAGGCCAACAACCCCCATTACCAGACCACCAACAACGAATGCCGTCCGCCAGCCATGGGTAGTAGTAAGCCAGCTAATCAGCGGCAAAACCAGCAGCCCGGAAAACACCCATCTGATGCCCAGGGCTATCCCCCTTTTCTTGACGAACCAGTCGGTTATTGCCTTATCCACGGGCAGCATGGTGGCGACATTAAACCCGGTGGCGACGATGCCTCCCCAGACCAGATAAAATGCCCACCGTGAATCAATGAAGTTCATTAGTATCAAACCAAGGCCAAAAAGGGAGATACCGAAAAAGATCACCCATCTTGGGCCAAATCTATCGGTAAGCCAGCCAGTTACCGGTGCCACAAGCCCTCCGATTAACATCCCGATGCTGCCGGCAACAGATGTCACTGCCCGACTAAAGCCCAATTCGGAAGATATAGGTTTGAACACTGCCGAGAATCCATATATGTAATAGCCGGCTCCCCAGAGGTTTAGAAAGCAGCCGGTTAGAACTATCCACCAACCAGAGAATATCTTGGGGAATCTTCCGCTCTTAATCAAAAAGCCTCTTCCTTCCTTAAATAGAACCTTGGATAAACCTGGCGCAACATCATGGGACGCCTAACTTTAGGGGCTATAAGCGCGAGAGGCAGATTACTCTCGGTAAATGCAAGCCAAGGGTCTTTGACAAATATACACGCTCTTAAATGTGGGGGTCAAGAGGGTTGCCGAGTAAGAACCTGACCGGGGCTAGGGCCGCCTTGTTACTACCACCAGCGCCAGCAAAGTAATTAGCAGTAGCACTATGGTCAGGAGCAGGGCACCGACCAGATATATTACCCAGTCGGGAAGGGTTGGCTGGGCTGGGGATGATGAGGGTAGTGGTGGCGAGGGCGGCGATGATAGTTGTGGTGATGGCGAAGCTGGCGACAATGGTTGTGGTGATGATAGCTCTGGTGCTGGAGATGGTTCGGACGGTGGTGACTGGGTGGTGAAGCCGCCAACGGCACTCCAGGCACTATGGCTGCTGGAGCCGCTGGCTCTAACCTTCCAGTAGTAGGCGGTATTGTAGTCCAGGCTTATATTGCTTTGCCAGGCAGTGGCCGGTAGAGCATAATCATCAATTTTCACGATTATGGGATTGGAAAAAGAAGCATCGGTAGAAACTAATAACTCATAGCTATCTGCCCCGGCTATGGCACTCCACTGAAATACAGGTTTTATCGGTATCTCATTGTCACCAGCTTCAGGGCTGTAAAGTTCGGGGGCAATAACCGCAGTGCCAAGGCTGGTGGTAAACGACCATTTAGCCGACCACTGGCTTAACACCGGCTCACTGGCTCTCACCCGCCAGTAGTAGGTGGTAGCTGTCGCCAGTGCTGGTGACCGGGCTGAGCTTTCTTTAGTATCACCCTCAAATCCGGAAGGAACAGTGGAGAAGTCGGTATCATAGTCAAGTTGCCACTCATACTTGGTGGCTCCCTTTAGTGTCTCCCAATCAAGGCTGACATTTCCAGTAGCTATGCCTGGTGACTTGTCGGGTGGTGAGGTGAGGATAACCATCGGGGCTAGGCTATCGTTATAGGTCATTAGCCTGGTATTTTTGGTATCAATTGACCACAGTTGAGTACCACATAGCCACAGTCCAGTTAGAGTAGCACCATCATCAAGGCCGCGGATTACTGTCTTAAAGGTTGGGCCCAGGGAATATGTTGGATTAAGCGAGCGCTCCATGCCTCCTTCTTCCTTCACGGCATCTACTGGCTGTGAGTTGGTGGCATATAGTGTGCCATCAGCTGACACCGTAAATTGGCTGAGCATGCTGCCAACGGGCAGGGTGCTATCTATGCTTTCCCAGATATCACTCTTGCCAATGATGAAGCGATAGATGCGCTCGTTACTTTCTGCAGTTGCTTCGGTATCGGTAGCGGCATAGATGGTTTTATTGCTGCTAAATTTGGGGTCAAAGGCAACAGTCACCTTGCCTGGGCTGGTAGATGACAGTGGTAGCTGCTCACCTAGCAGCTTAAATGAGGTGCCATTATCTTCAGACCAGTAGACCCAGCCGTAGGTATTACCGACCAGCATGGTCTCATCCTGCTCATAGTCGGGTGACAGGACTATAGACTGCAGTGATATGCTGCCAGCCACTGCCTCGGTAGAATAGGTAAGGCCGCTATTGGTGGTGCGGTAGACCAGTCCGTTACTACCATCGTAGCTACCCAGAAACAGAGTATTATCATTAACTACCGTCCATATATCAATGTGGAATGACGCACCACGGCGTCTGAAGGTTTGCCCATTATCTGTTGATTTCCATATTGCTGAATTGCTGCCGCTAGCCCCGGTTAAGAACACTACCTGACTATCATTGCCGTATTGTGGGGGAAGCTCAACCAGGTCAAGGCTGTCGGTATTGGCCAGGGTGCTGGTAAGCACCCTTTCCCATTTTGTTCCACCATTCAGGCTTCGCCACAGGCTGCTCTCTGTATGCGTTCCATCAAAGGTGAGCATAAACAGGGTATCATCCTGACTATAGTTAGGGGATATTGCCAGGTCAATAATGCCATTCTCACTAATCTTGGTATCAATTAAGCCTGCCTGGTTCCAGGTAACACCGCCGTCTGTAGTATAGGAGAAGGCACTCTCAGCGCCAGTGGTAGCCGCATAGGCCAGGCCGCTACTGGTAAAATAGGGAGCCATAAGCAGGCAGGTTTTAGTCTGTCCTGTTGGCTCTTTGCTGCTTCTTGTCCAGTTGGTGCCGCTATCGGTGCTAATGTAAACCTGGGTACTATTAGCCGTGCCGGCCAGCAGACTGGCAGTAGTGGTACTACCGCTAACAGCTAGCCCGGTAACATCGACATTGCTCAGGTTATAGTCATAACCAATA
>Ga0209978_10000762_pt1 | contig 12703 bp, 10 predicted proteins | sample BentaG_FD_182805 | JGI IMG/M metagenome (GOLD analysis project Ga0209978, IMG submission 182805) | Deep subsurface microbial communities from South Atlantic Ocean to uncover new lineages of life (NeLLi) - Benguela_00093 metaG (SPAdes)... | ecosystem: Environmental > Aquatic > Marine > Oceanic >...
CGTGCAGACTAAACAACTGAGCTTCTCCTTAGTTGAGGCTTTACAAAAAGGCAAAACTTTAAGAGAACAGGGAGATTACTACGGTGATTTTTCTAAAACCACCGCTTATGAACTTCTGGAAAGTACTGAAGAATTTCTTAATAAAGCAAGTGAAATTTTGGAACAGAGAACATAAACCCCTTCCAAAATCTTTCCCTGGAGTCTGTACCATGAAAGAGCGGCACAAAAAAGTGGCATGAAGTAATGAACCCTATTTGAACCCTAAAATTCTCATAATTTGGACATGATCCAGACAAGTGTGACATCACTCTCTGCTGGATTAGTGATTGGAAAGACTGCCCTTTGGCAATTATTGAGCTAAAAAGTCTTATAAAAACTGCCGAACTAGCCTATCTAATGGGCACCCTTTGCCTTCCTGCTAAAATAATCTCACAGCCCACTTTTATGAGAAGTTCGCACAAAGAGTTATGTAAGAACGACGCAAGTAGCTGCAGATATTCGGCGTAAAATTCTTCTAAACCCCACAAGAATTCTACCTAATTTGGCCGTTGGACGATGTGGCTTACTTCTTTTTCAATGGTGGGATAATTTTTGATAAGAATAGCATCGCTGAATAAAGATTTTTGGCCTGGGACCAGACTCCCAGGACCGGCCTGTTGAGAGAAAAATTGAAAGTTCGGCAAACTAAGATTTAGTAAGCATCTCAAAGGGAGTCGAAACAGATTTGACTCCCTTTTTCTTTTTCGATAAAATCCTATATATTCAAATGATATGAAAATATAGGATAGCTAATGGTAGCAAATAGAAAAGCTCTTAGCGATCTTCGTCAACAGATAGTTTGGCTAAGAGAGGATCGAAGAAGATTAGAAGACTCACTTTTTAGACCAAGGAAAATGATCAGAGCCTCCCTGGCATTTTTGCCTAACTACTGCGGTAAAAAGGATTGTAGATGCAAAAAGGGATTCCCCCATGGTCCATATCCTTATCTTTCAGAAAGAAGAAAAGAGGGAAAGACCAGAATGACCTATGTAAAAAAGAGCGATCTTTATGAGATAAAGCTAGAGGCTGAGGAATACGCTCAGTTTCAGCATAGATTAGCCCGTCTTACCAAGATTAACCAAAAGATAAGATCCCTTTTAGAGAAGATAAGGGATGCAAATTGCCAAGAAGTAGATGAATACCGGAGAAAAGTAGTAACAAAAAAGCACTTAAAGGTAGAAAAAGATGGGAGAAGCTATCAAGGTATGGGTAAGAAATTGAGAGGCAAATAGAGGAGGCCATAATTAACGGGGAAGAGGTCCAAGTAGTAGAGAGTGATTTGGGGGGCAATGAGTTTGTCATTGACTTTCTCAAAGAAGCGGGTCTCTGGAATATCATAACGGGCATGAATCCTAAGATAAAAAAGGATAATGGATATTCATCCAATGTCATCTTGGGAACTTTAATCATGAAGGAGCTTCTCTATATAGGAAAACTATCCGGTGTTGGTAAGATTATTCAAGACGGCAAACTTATGGCCGATATTGGCTTTAACATTGAAAAAATCAAGAAAGCTAAAGAGAAGGAAAAGGGAGTAATAGATCTGGGGACCTTGAGGAATCACCTAAAGAAGATTCCCCAGGATGAATCAGACAAAGCCTTCTATAAGCATATCAAAATCTTGAGGGATAAAAGATGGATAAGGGGCAAGGAGTATGTGGCTGATGCAGTAGAACTGGAGGTTCCCTATGGGGAGACTTTTGAAGGAATGGGAAAAGTATGGAAGAAAAAGGAGAAAAGGTATAAATATGGCTACAAATTAGAGCTTTTGATGAATGTCACCACCACAGGAAGACTGCGCTTTATAGGGGCAGCCTTAGGTCCCATAAACACTGATGAGAGGGCTCTTCTTGCCCATATTTTCCAGGATATAGAAAAATATCTGGGCAAGGGTAAGGTAAAAGAGATAATAGATAGTCTTACCCTGGACAGAGGCTATTGGGGAGGACATTTCTTGTGGAAATTAGAACATAGGTGGAAAGCAGACTTTGTCACCTTAGTTAGAGACGATGATCTTGATTTTGTCAAACATGTAGAGTACTACTTAAGGGGAGTAGAACCAACTTTCAGGGAAAGATGGATAACGGTTACAAAAAGAGGGAGAAAAGAGAAAAAGAAGATCAGGATATGTGGTATCAATGGACTTTACTTAAGAAGGTACTCGAGGCAAGGAAAAGAAAAGGACTTAGGTAAAGTCAATGCCGTCGTTGTCTATGATAAAAAAGATGGAAGGATGAGAAGAATAATTTATGTTACTCCCCTAGAGGCTAAAGAGGACCCTTTTAAAATCTACAAGTGCTACAAGGATAGATGGACCATTGAAAATCAGGGGATAAGGTATCTATCCCAGAGATGGAACTTGAGAGATTTAGCTGGAAGAAGCCCAAATTCTATCCAGGCAAGAATCTGGTGTATACTTATCCTCTATAATGCAGTGAAGGTCTTAGAGATGAAATATGAGAATAAGATGGAGAAGCTCAAGGATAAAATGAGAGAAAAAGGTGAGCGATCCTATCTTTCAGGCTCTGCTCTCATAGTCTACGGAAGAGATAAATACTACGGGATCTTTAGTGGAGTTGAATATGGTGACCTCGTCGCCAAACGCACTGCTAAATCTACCACCAAAGAAATTGCCAGGGGACTGGAGAAAATGTTAGTCGAAAAGGCCTCAAAAAAGAAAATAGCTGAGTTTATAAAAAGATTAAAGGAAGAGTAGATCTCCTCCTGCTCTACTGCCAAATTCAAGGGATTATCTCGCCCACGATAGGGAAAGTACTCCTTTTTTCCTATCTTTTACCTCTCAGGTAGTTATAAAGAGGAAACCTTTCTAAATTCCTTTCCCTACTCTCCGTTTTCCTATCAAAAAACCTCTCGTTTTAGTCCATTTTTTCCCTAAGGTCCCGGAATCGGCTCCAACTTTCAATTTTTTAGCTTCTTACATTATTACTTGACAGCTTAATTTATTTCAGTATTATTTAAGTTAAAGTAATTGTCAATTAACTTTAGCAAAATGAAAATAGGACGAGAAATCCGAAAGATAAGGAAAGATAAAGGATTAACTCTCAAGACGCTATCGGAACTCAGCGGCATTACTACAAGTGGATTAAGCCAGATAGAAAGGGGGCTTACTAACCCTTCTCTGGCTACCCTGGCAAAAATTACCGAAGCCCTGGGGGTCCCTATTATATCTGTTTTCGCAAGAGAAAAAGAAAAAGAAAGACACGTTGAGGAAGTGCTTGTTAAAAAAGAAGGAAGAAGCAAGGTCGTATTTCCTGATGCTGAAATTACCTATGAGCCACTATCCCCCGTAATACATAGTAATATTGAATTTCTTTTGGCCCATATTGAAGAAGGAAAAGGTCAAAAATCACAAGTTACCCATGAGGGTGAGGAATGTGTTTATGTGATTAAAGGTAGACTTAAAGTGGGTATAGAGAACAGAGAGTACATAGTTGAGGAGGGAGACAGCTTCTATTTCAAATGCACCAGACCCCACAACTTTATGAACGCGGGAAAGGGAACGCTTATCCTCGTGTTGGCGGTAACACCTCCTACCATTTACACTCGGGTTGTATATTAGCTTTTTCCCAGAAAAAAGTAACTTTTCTGGAAAATATGGAGAACAAGGAAAATAACTATATGAACATTCTTTACAGGGAGAATGTTGTAAACGGGATAGCAGAGGAAAAAGCTCCATTTGTTGTGTCTACAATGCCTGAAGTTTGGCAAATAGTAAAAGATGAGATCGGAGGATCTCCTCAAGAGGTCATTTTCGTAGAAAGTATGGAAAGATCGTATTTAGAGACAGTTGAAAATTCTATTCCGAAAGTAGATTTTGTTTTTGGAATTGGAGGGGGATCAGCAATTGACTTTGCAAAGTACATTGCTTGGAAAAGGAAACTTCCTTTGACGACCGTTCCCTCAATTGTTTCCGTAGATGCACCAGTGACAAAAGAAGTAGCTATTCGGGAAAGCGGAAAAGTAAGATATATTGGCAATGTAATGCCTGAGGTCATTTTGGTTGATTTTTCATTAATCAAAAAGGCTCCAAAAAGGTTAAATAGAGCGGGGATTGGAGATGTTATTTCTATTCATACTGCTCTTTTTGACTGGAAACTTGCCTATCAGAGAGGTCGTGAGAGATACGATGAGGTAATAGCAAGAAAAGCTAAAGAGCTTATTGACTCTCTCAAAGAAAGTATTTATGAGATAAGAGAAGTCACAAATGAGGGAATCAAGAGTCTAATGGAGCTTTTTGTTCAAGCCAATACCCTTTGTTGGAAATTTGGAAATAGCCGTCCAGAGGAGGGATCAGAACATTTCTTTGCTTACAATATGGAATATTTAACCAAAAAACATTTTATTCACGGGGAACTTGTGTGCTTGGGTGTTATCATCATGTCTTACTTCCAAGAAAATAACTTAGAGGAAATCTTCGAAATAATTGAAAAAGCAGGAGCTCTTTATAGACCAGCCGATATAGGAACAAATTGGAATGAGGTTCTCGAATGCCTTTTAACCTTGGAAGATTACGCCATAAACGAGAGTCTTCCCTATAGTATCATAAATGAGGTCGAGAAAAACAGGATAGCGGAGAATTTAGATGCTCTGCAGAAGATCATCGAAAAAGAATCTTCTAGCTTGCGAGGAAAGAGATGAGCATTTTGGCTTTGAAAGGTGGAAAGCCAGTGAGAAAGAAGCCTTTTGCCCCCTGGCCTCAATACACAGAACAAGAAATTGAAGGCCTAAAAGAGGTACTAAATAGCAGAAAATGGTTCTCAGGAATGATGGGCTCGGAACCGGGTTCAAAAGTGCGGGAATTTGAAGAAAGATTTGCTTCTTATCATGGAGCTAAATACGCCATAGCAGTAGCTAATGGAACAGCAGCACTGGAAGTCAGTCTCCGTGCCTTAGGAATAAAGCCTGGAGACGAGATTATAGTTCCTGCTTATACATTTATTGCTACTGCAAGTGCGGTACTCCAGGTAGGGGCAATCCCGGTAATTGTCGACATAGACCCCCAAAATTACTGTATGGAGCCTCATAAACTTAAAGAGGCTATTACAGAGAGAACCAAAGCTGTGATTCCTGTTCACTTTGCTGGTCAAATTGCTGATATGGAGAAAATCTTAGAAATTGCCCAAAGTAAGGATTTGTTAATCATAGAAGATGCTGCCCATGCTGCAGGTGCTGTGCGTTTTGGACAAAAAGCAGGCTCCTTCGGAGATATAGGATGCTTCAGTTTTCAGGAAAGTAAAGTTATGACTTCGGGAGAGGGGGGTATTATTACCACAAGTAATAAAGATCTGTGGAATACCTGTAGAGGCCTACGTAGCTGTGGTAGGAGGAAAGAATATCCTTGGTACGAACATTTTGAGCTGGGTTGGAACTACAGGATGACGGAATTCCAGGGAGCAATACTTATAGCTCAGTTGACAAGATTACCAGAGCAAATAGCTAAAAGGGAAGAAAATGCTGAATATTTGGAGAGAAAAATAGTAGAAATCCCTGGTCTTAAACACATCAAGGATAGAAGTTACAATACCCAACACCACTCCTACTATTATTTTCTCATCGAATATGATAAAAGTGAATTTGAGGAGGTGTCAAGGGATTTGTTTATAAAAACCCTTAATAGTGAAGGGATTCCTGCTGAAGTTACCTATATTCCTCTACCTCATGTTAATATGTTTCTTGAGAAAAAACATCCATTTAAAGACATGGGATGTCCAATCGTGGAGGACATATATTCAAAGGTGATTACTATCCCTCATCCGGTGTTATTAAGCTCAAAGGAGGACATGGATGATATAGTGAGGGCAATTACAAGGATTAAAGAGAACTTATCAGAGTTAAAGGACTTGAAGACTCCGAGTAATAAAGGTTATGAGAGGTAATGAAACGAGGTTCTTAGCAAGTAACCAAGAAAAAATAGGGCGAAAGAGGTGAGAAGCTAGGTAGGCCCTTGGCGGGGAAGGAGAGGGACTTTACAGAGATATACTGGAAAATATAGTTTCTCTGATAAGGAGCTTTCAGAAAAAATGCATTTAAATTTTGGCGAAGCTCCAGGAGTCATTTTCGGTTGACACCGGACGGGAAATGTTATATTTTCAAACGAATTGTCCAAAATTTTTCGTTTAGCTCAAAATAATAAATCAACAAGTGAAAATTCCTCACAAATTAGACAAAGTTGGATTTTAATTTGATGATAAGATCCTGATTCTCATGCTGTAAAGGATGTAAGAAGTAAGGGAGCAAGAAACAGATTTCAGGTTCATGGGGGAACTAGGTAGAGATTAAGAGGCTGGCTTTTTAGGGATGTAAGAAAAAAAGAGTGTGAAAGGAGGTGAAAGCAGGCTTTGCGAAATTAAAGAACGTCATTAGAAAAGGAGAGGATAAAAAATGAAAATAGTCAGGAAGAAAAAAACTATCAGTATTGGTTTAATGGTTCTAACCATGATCGCGTTTCTGGTCGGTTGCTTTGCTCCGGCAGAGGCTGTTCCTCCTGCTGTTACTGAAAAGACGTACGAAGGGATAACTCTTCGCTTTGTCGCTGAGGCTGTTCCTCCTACTGAGGCTTTGATTAAGTTATTACCCGAATTTGAGAAGGCTTCTGGAATGAAAGTTATAGTAGAGCAGTATCCCTTTGATCATGTAGTAGAAAAAACAATGATGGATTTGGCTGGGAAAACCCGTATTTACGATGTCCTATCCACACCTTATCAGTATCTCGGTCAGTTTGCAGAAATGGGATACATCGTACCCATTGAGAAATTTATGAATGATCCTAAGCTGAGAGACCTCGAGATCGACTATGCCGATTATATCGAAGGTATGTTGAAGGCAAGCGCTGAATGGAAAGGGGAATTGTATGGTTTTCCTTCTAATAGCTGCATCATGTTTTTGTGGTATCGCAGAGATCTACTGGAAGATCCAGTAGAAAGGGGGACTTTCAAGGAGAATTACGGCTACTATTATTCTATCCCGCCCACCAACTGGATTGAGTACAAAGATGTAGCGGAATTTTTTACCCGACCCGAACAGGAACTTTATGGAGTGGCTCTGCAGGGTAAACGTCACGATGCTTTAACCTGTGAATGGATGAACTATATGTGGTCCTTTGGTGGCAGAGTACTGGATGAGGAGGGTAAGCCGGTAATTAACTCACCAGAAAATGTGGAGGCTCTGGAGTATTTTGTCTCCCTTCTTCCCTTTGCTCCCCCCGGGACCACCACCTATACCTGGGATGAGGTAACTACCGCTTTTCAAAAAGGGCGAGTGGTTATGGCCATTCAGTGGAACGATCAGGCTTTTGGAGTTGAGGATCCTGCAAAATCTGAAGTCGCAGGTAAGATGAACTATGGTCCTGTACCGGTGAAGAAACAGCCAGCTGCTCACTTTGGTGCCTGGACCTACTTCATTCCTAAACTCTCCAAACATCCAGAAGCAGCTTATCTTTTCATTCAATGGGCTACTTCCAAAAAGGTACAGATGGAGCTTGCCCGAATAGGAATGGTTCCCGCTCGTCATTCCAGTTACCTGGATCCTGAAGTAAGAAAAATTCCCTTCTTTTACCCTGCTACCCTCGCAGCTCTGGAGATCAGTAACTATAGACCTCGAATCCCGGAGTGGGAAGAGATGAATTCCAAGATGATGCTGGCCATCTCCCAGGCTCTTGCTGGAGAGAAAACCTCTGAAGAGACTCTTGATTGGCTACAGAAAGAGTATCTGAAAATTCTGGGAAAATAATTTATGAAGTCTAACACGAGGGGGGATTTTTATCCCCCCTCGTTGTAAGAAGAGAAGTATGAAAAAAAGAAGGTCTGCTAAGTTATTTCTGTTTCATCTTCCCACAATGATCACCTTGATGGCTATTACCCTTGTTCCATTCCTTTTCGCTCTTAACCTCAGTTTCAGAGCCTATAGCCTGGCTCGTCCTGGATATGAAGGTCAGTTCATCGGGCTTGATAACTTCAGGAAACTACTTAATGAGGACCCTTTATTCTGGAAGAGTATTTTGATAACTCTAAGATTTGTTGCAGTAGCGGTTACTCTGGAATTGATCCTTGGATTGAGCATTGCTACTTTACTAAATCAAAAAATCTGGGGAAGACGATTTTTTACCTCCATCATAATTGTTCCCATGATGATCGCTCCAGTAGTGGTTGGTCTTATATGGAGCTTTCTTCTCAACGCTGAGTTTGGGGTAGTCTCCTATGCTATCAAGAAATTGGGAGTACATCTGGAAAGAGCACTTCTGGGAAGTGTTAATACAGCTTTGCCTACAGTTATGTTTATAGACGTATGGCAGTGGACCCCTTTTATGACATTGATTTTACTGGCTGGTCTCAGAGCTTTACCGATAGAACCAGTAGAAGCGGCTCAAATAGATGGTGCCAGTGGATTGCAAATTTTTTACTATATTACCCTTCCCCTGATTAAACCCCTTATATTTGTTGCCATTCTTCTACGCTCCATTGATTCTTTCAAGTTATTTGATACTGTTTTTATTCTCACCGGAGGGGGTCCCGCCTTTGCAACGGAACTTGCCAGTATCTATGCCTATCGGATAAATTTCAAATACTGGAATATGGGTTACGGATCTGCTATGGTATTGATTTTATTTTTGATTGTATTGATCGGTATTGAATTTTTCTTCTTCTTTACTCAAAGAGAGAAACTTCACAAAGGAGTGAGTTAAAGGGTAGATTTATGAAAGAGCGAACCCAGAAAATAATTAGACTCACCTTGATTTATATAGCTTTAAGTACCATTGCTTTTGTAGCTATCTTTCCCTATATGTGGATGGTCTTAACCTCTTTTAAAACCCGGATAGATGCCTTTGCTGTTCCCCCGGTCTGGTTTTTTAAACCTGTAGTGGATCACTATCTGGAGGCTTTTGTGAACAAAGGATTCCTCCAGAATTTTGTAAATTCTTTGATTATTTCCCTTTCTACCACTGTATTTTCCTTAATAATAGGGGTTCCTTCGGCATATGCCTTTGCCAGGTATAAACTTTACGGAGACCACCACATTTTTTTCTATATTTTGACCACTCGTATGGCCCCCCCCATTACAATTGCTCTACCTTTATATCTGCTTATGGCCAGAGCCGGATTTCTTAACACTCATTTTGCCATTATTGCAGCTCACACTATTTTTAATCTTGCCTTGGTTGTGTGGTTGATGCGGGGATTTTTTAAGATGATTCCCAAGGAGATAGAAGAAGCAGCTTTAATCGATGGATGCTCCACTCTTAGAACATTTTTTGAAATTAGTTTACCTCTGGCCAGTGGAGGTCTGGCAGCTACAGCTATATTTTGTATCATTATGTCCTGGAATGAATTTCTTTTTGCCATGATACTGGGAGGGGATCAGGCAGCTACTTTAACCGTTGCCATCCCTGGATTGGTTACTACTAGAGGTACATACTGGGGGCAGATCGCGGCTGCCGGCACTATAATAACTATCCCTATACTTATCTTTTTCCTTGTGGTCCAAAAACATCTGGTAAGAGGGTTAACTTTTGGGGCAATTGAAGGGTAGTGGTAGGGAATTTAATTCAGGATGGAAAGATGATAAGTAACCCTTTACTCCCGTTGGTGATAAGTGCTGTTTTGATATTTTTACTCTTTTTCTGGATTAGAAAAACTGGAAAGTTAACCTGGGGAGAGGGAGTATTTTTTGCCGTTTTAACTTTAATTCTGGTTGGCCTGATGTGGTTAAAATTGGGAGGATAGGAGTGTAACATCAAAAATGGGTTAAAAGGCCTAAACAGCAAGGGAGGTTGATGTGGAGGATTATGGTAGAATTATTCAGAAGATAGAGAATTCTCTCCAGGAAAGGGAAGCTCTCAAAAAAAACATCTGGGAGTGGGACAAAAAGTATGTCTTAGGTGTGGGTTTGCCCAAGCTGGGAATTGCCTTTGAATCCGGTAAAGGAGCTATAATAAGGGATTTTGAGGGAAACGAATACCTTGATTTTATGGGCCAGACCTTGAATGTCTTTGTAGGACATCACCATAAAAATATTATCCAGGCAGCTATTGATCAGATGGAAAAGCTTTCTTTCTGTACTATGCTGGCAGCAAATGAGCCGAAATCCAAGCTGGCAAAACTTATCAATGGTATAACTGCCGAGCCTTTAAGAATGCTATATACAGTAAGTGGGGGCTCGGAGGCCAATGAATCAGCTATGAAACTTGCCAGAAGAGCAAGATGTAAGGTAGGAGGGTATAAATTCATCTCCCGTCTGGGAGCTTACCATGGAGCAACTTTTGCTGCCAATGCTGCTACAGGTCTTGTTATGTCCAAGCCCACTTGGGTTGAACCTTTACCCCCGGGTTTTGTCCATGTTCCTCTACCTTATTGTTACCGATGCTCTTTTGGACAGAAATATCCTGACTGTGAAATTGAATGTGCTAAAATTATTGAACAGTACATTATCCAGGAAGGACCAGAGGTATATGCTGGAGTAATTATGGAACCGATTTTAAGTGCCAAGGGGGTGGTGGTTCCTCCCCCAGAGTATCTCAAGATGGTGAGAGAGATATGTACCAAGTACGGGGTTATCCTGATCTTTGATGAAATTGTCTCTGGTTTTGGACGAACCGGAAAAATGTTTGCCTATGAGCACTTTGGGGTAGTTCCCGATATTATGACTCTGGGTAAGGGGATGAGCTCCGGTTATGCTGCCATTGCCGGGATGGTAGTTACAGAACAGCTTGGCAAATTAGGCTATGCCCCTCACTACCATGGATTTACCATGTCTGGTTATCCCCTGGCCAATGCGATCGCCTACGCCAATATCAAGACCATTATTGAGGAGAACCTGATCGAGAACTCTGCCAAAGTTGGTGAGTATTTTATGGGCCAGCTTAAAGAATTAGAGGAAAATTTTGAAGCACTAGAAGATGTAAGAGGTAAAGGACTTTTGGTCTCCCTTGAGATAGTTAAAGATAAGAAGAGTAAGGTTCCTGATTTTGAAGTTGCTGAAAAAATAACGAATTTTTGCAAAGAAAACGGTTTTCTCCTTCATCTCAATGCCAGAGGAGATACTGCGAATCTTTTGTTTACTCCTCCCTTGTGCATTACCACTGAGGATGTTGATCAGGGGATGGGTATTTTAAAAGAAGCGCTAGGTAAGGTCTCTTAGAAGCACTGAATAAGGAGGTATCTTTAATGTTTGACAAAATTACTTCTGATGAGATCCTTTTAGGTCGCAAAGCTTTACTGGATGGTTGGGGCGGGCGCCCTAACATAATAATTACCAAAGCAAAAGGTGCCAAACTCTGGGATAGTGAGGGAAAAGAGTACATTGACTGCACTTCCCAGGCTTTCTCTCTTAACATAGGAGCCAATCATCCCCGGGTAATAGAGGCAGTTAAAAAACAACTGGAAAAAGCTACCCACATTGCTTATCACTTAGATAGCGTTCCCCTTCTTCTTCTTACCAGAAAATTAGCCCAGATTGCTCCCGCTGATCTTAACCGGGTTAATCTCTGTTTGGAAGGATCGTTAGCCTCAGAAAGTGCCATGAAACTCGCCATGAAAAATCGACCTGGTGGCAAGTATTTTATCGTCTTTGAGCATGGCTATCACGGGAGAAATCTTCCCACTATGGCCGCTTCCTGGACTGATCCAGAAAGTCCTTTCTCTTACTTTAAGGAAAATATGATCAAAGTGCCAGAGGCTTACTGCTATCGTTGCAAATTTAACCTCAGCTTCCCTTCCTGTAATCTTGAGTGTGCCCGCTTTTTGGAAGAGACTATTGATAAAGAGAAAGATTCCGGAGTAATTGCGGTGATGATGGAACCTGTTCAGGGCAACGGAGGACAGATCTCTTTTCCTCCCGAGTTTCACAGGGAGGTAAGAAAGATCTGTGATCGCCAGGATATCCTTCTCATTTGGGATGAGGTGCAAACAAGTTTTGGGCGCGTAGGAAAGATGTTTGCTGCTGAACTTTATCGGGTTGTTCCTGATATTTTGGTTTTTGGTAAAGCAGTTGCTGGAGGATTCCCCTTAGCCGGAATAATAGTAAGGGATAACTTAAAGGGATTCGATGTCGGTGAGAATGCCTTTACATTTGCTCATTTTCCCCTTTCACTGGTAGCAGCCCTTGCCACCATTGATGTTCTGGAAGAAGGGGAACTTCTAGAAAGGTGCAACAGGTTAAATCAGCATATTATAGCTCATCTTAGGAATTTACAGGAAAAATACGAAATTATAGGAGATGTTAGAGGTCCAGGTCTTGCTATAGGAATAGAGCTGGTTAAGGATAGAGATAGTAAAGAACCCGCAGTGAAAGAGGCCAACGAGGTGGTAAGGCTCGGTCTTGAAAGAGGTGTTATGTTCGGAATATCTAAATACGGAGGATTGGGGAATGTAATAAAGATCAAGCCTCCTCTGGTAATAAGTGATGAGGAGGTGGAGCGAGTACTCTCGGTATTTGAGGAGTGCATCGAGAAAGTGCAAGGAGATGGTTAGGTAGATAGTTTTGAGAGATCTTAGCGTATATACTATACTAAAGATCAATTTGTTCTACAACTTCAAATATATTTTTTGAAAACCGCTTTGGAATGAAGGGAAAATCCTTCTAAATCCCTCTCCCCCTTGCCTCACTTTCTTACCAAAAATCTCTCATTTTAATCCATTTTCGTCCTCAG
>Ga0209978_10000763_pt1 | contig 12686 bp, 8 predicted proteins | sample BentaG_FD_182805 | JGI IMG/M metagenome (GOLD analysis project Ga0209978, IMG submission 182805) | Deep subsurface microbial communities from South Atlantic Ocean to uncover new lineages of life (NeLLi) - Benguela_00093 metaG (SPAdes)... | ecosystem: Environmental > Aquatic > Marine > Oceanic >...
GGCGTCCTCTGGGTTCATGTCCGAATTTACGAAATTGGAAAAATAGGGAATCCCATACTTTGCTGTCATTTCCCACAGATCTTCGATAACAGGATTCTGCCAGTCAAATCCTTTGGTAATATTGTATGTTGGAATGGGAAAGGTGAAAACCCGTCCACGGGCGTCGCCCTCTGCCATGACCTCTAAGAAGGCCTTGTTAAACAAATCCTGCTCCTTTTGAAAATCCTTATAGGTGGCATTTTGTGGCTCACCTCCGATAATGACCATTTGGTCTCTGTAGTATCCCGGTACGGTGAGATCGAGCGTAACATTCGTGAAGGGGGTCTGAAATCCGACCCTTGTGGGCACGTTGATATTAAAGATAAACTCCTGCAACGCCTGCTTAATCCCCTTATACGTTAATCCGTCAAATCGTATGAAAGGCGCTAACAAGGTGTCGAAATTAGAGAATGCCTGGGCACCGGCCGCCTCTCCTTGAAGCGTATAAAAGAAATTTACGATCTGCCCCAATGCACTCCTGAGGTGATTGGCAGGTTTACTTTCTACTTTTCCCCAAACGCCTCTGAATCCCTCAACCAGCAAATCAAACAAATCCCAACCGACACAGTAAACAGATAAAAGGTTCAAATCATGAATGTGAAAGTCACCCTGGAGGTGCGCCTCCCGGATTTTGGGAGAGTAGATCTCATTCAACCAATAGACCCTGCTTACCTCCGAGGAAACATAGTTGTTCAATCCCTGGAGAGAGAATGCCATGTTGCTGTTTTCATTAACCCTCCAATCCGTTTTGTTCAGGTATTGATCCACCAAGTCGACACTTGCCTTGTTGGTAATTTCTCTCATTTTTGCGTGCTGATCCCTATAGATAATATAGGCTTTGGCAGTTTTGCGATAGGTGGAGGAAAGCAGCACCTCCTCTACGATGTCCTGGATCTCTTCCACAGTAGGGATCTTTTCACCAGTTACCTGCTCGGCTAGATTCAAAACCCTGACAGTAAGTCTCTGAGCAACCTTCTCTTCAAATGCCTCTGTTGCCTTTCCAGCCTTGGCAATGGCATTGGTAATCTTTTGAGCCTCAAAGGGTACAATCGTGCCGTCTCTTTTTTCTACCTTTGTAAACATGGTATCGTCTCTCCCCGCTTTCTTTCATCCGCTCCAAGCGGAATTCATAAATCTGCAATCGTCTCAATCCATCCGACCCGCCCGTTTTCCACAACATATTGTGTTAAACTATAATTGACCTTCAATATAAAGTCAATATTCGAGCAGTGATAAAAAAGCAACAAAATGCATTTTTCTTTGTATCGGGTTCTTTTGGGGGGTTTCGGATAGGCTCCGGGGGCCAGTATTCCACCAGAAGCGGAAAGATCATAGAGACAGAAAGCGACGATTTCCCTTGACTTTGATTTATGGTTTCATTACACAGATATAAAGCGTTCAGGTGCTGGATAAGAGCTTAAAAGGGAACCCCGTTAAAATCGGGGACGGGCCCGCCTCTGTAATCGGGGACAAAAGCCGCAAGATGCCACTGTGCCGCTGGAAGCGGGATGGGAAGGCGCGGTAAGTAGGATGATCCGAAAGCCAGAAGACCTGCCTGAATGTTAGGCGTAGCCTTCGCGGACTGGGTTTAGCCTAAAGATCTTGCGGATAAAAAGGGACATCCCCGGATCGATTCTAATCGGTCCGGGGATTTTTTTCTCCGGACCTCCAAAACCATTTTAGAGTTCAGGAAAGGAGGATGAAAGGGTGAAAAAGTTGAAGACCATTTTTTTGTTTGGAATGGTTGGCCTTCTAGGTCTCATGGTCAATAGTGTTTATGCGATTGAAAATGAAGAGGATGTGACCTTAGAAACAGTTGTGGTTACCGGAACTAGAATCCAACAGAGGATAGAAAGAGTGCCAGCAAATGTCACGGTAATCGACGAGGAAGACATCAAAAACTCAAACGCAAAAACGGTGGTTGATCTTCTCCGCTCTGAAGAAGGAATCGTTGTGAGAGACCTCTTGGGCCATGGGAAGACTGCTCAGGTAGATCTGCGGGGATTTGGAGAAACTGGCCCATATAACACGTTGGTTTTGGTGGATGGGCGCCGTGTAAATGAAATTGACCTGAGCGGAGTGGATTGGACACAGATTCCTATGGAGCAGATCGAGCGTATAGAAATCGTTCGGGGGACCGGTACGGTACCCTATGGCGATAATGCCGTGGGCGGTGTAATCAACATCATTACGAAGATTCCAACTGAAAAACTAACCGTTATGGCGGGGGCACTTGCCGGGAGTTATTCACGACACAAAGAACAGGTCTCTATCAGCGGCAGCCGCGAAAACATAGGAGCTTCTCTATTTGCCAGTTATGATTCCACTGACGGATACAGAGATAACGGGGAATTTCGGGCAAAGGATATAGGCGGGAAAATCATTTTTGATCCTACTGAATTGCTAAGTCTCAACCTTAGCGGGTCGTATCACTCGGATGACTACGGTCTTCCGGGTCCCCTTACAGAGGAGGAAGTAAACGTTGATCGAAGAGCCACCACAAATCCTTTAGATGAGGCTGAGAGCACCAATCAGTATCTTAACCTGGGTTGCAATATAGACCTCCAAAAATATGGAAGTATTGTGGCGGACCTTTCCTACAGAAATCGAAAAAGTGAGGCGCAATTTCCCGACCCCACTGCCGTATTTCCACAAGCAAGCAATACTGGGTCAGAAACATGGGCAATTACACCCCGATACATCTGGGATGGAGAACTCTCTAATCACCCAAATACCCTCATTGTGGGGATCGATTTCTACTGGTCTGAGCAGGACATAAAGTCATTTGGGGGCTTTTTTATTCCACTGACGACTCAAACTGGTGTTTCTAACATCGAAAGGGACTCTTACGGCGTCTACTTCAATAACCAATTTTCCCTTTTAGAGAATCTTATTTTTTCATTGGGCGCCCGGCATGAAAGGGTCGCATACAATTATACCGTGAAGGACCTCGCTCCCGCTTTTCCACTTGCCCCCCTGGATCATGCGGTGACCGAGCGTGAGAACGCCTACAGTGTAGGGCTCACGTTCCTATACAGCAGCAAATCATCTGTTTTTGCACGTGCAAACCGAAGCCTTCGTTTTCCGCTCACAGATGAGGTAGTCATTTACGATTTTCTTACTGGAAAAATTCGGGCAAATACAGCTCTCAAGCCCCAAAGGGGTCAACACTATGAAGTTGGGGTAAGGCACTACGTAACACCAGACATTCGGGTAAGGTTCACCCTGTTTCGTGCAGAAATCGATGACGAGATTTTCTATAACCCGAGCACATTCACCAATGAAAATCACCCCGAAACTCTCCACCAGGGAATCGAGATAGGAAGCAAGGCGGATTTCTTCAAAACAGTAGCGGTGTTCGGAAACTATACCTATGAGAAGGCGAATTTTGAAAAAAACCCGTACAAAAATAATGACATCCCGGCCGTCCCAAGACACAGGGCTAATCTGGGATTCAGAATCCATGATGTTGTGCCAGGTCTCATATTTTCAGCCGACTATAATTATATAGGATCTAGTTACGTCATCAGTGACCAGGCCAACGCCTTTGAAAAACTGGAAAATCACTACACGATAAACGCTAGGCTCTCTTATGAATGGAAGATGCTCAAAGCTTTTGCTGGCGTAAACAATCTTACAAATCAAAGCTATTCTGAATATGCGGTGATGGATTCATTTCTAACAAGACGCAACTTCTATCCAGCCCCTGAAAGAAACTGGATTGCAGGTCTCGAAATTTTCTTTTAAGGGTAATGATTGAAGCGGAATTCCCGGAAAAATGGGGTGGGCCAGCACAAATATTAAATCTAAGCCAGCCAGCCGTCAGCCAAGCCGTCACCAGAGGGAGAGAGCTGGTAAAGTCGCAGTCGTATTCACCCTTAATTGAATAAATCTTATATCCCCTATGGGCACTTCGCCTCAAGCTCCGCGCTCCTTCCTCCTGCCCCTATCAGCTATGGACTGAACAACGCTTATTAAGCGGCGTTTTCCTTGACAGATCAACAAGATCAGCGTAGGTTAACCTCATCATCATTCACCCCTTCAGGAGGGTGTAATGCCTGCCCTGTGGAATGAAATTCGCCCTAAAAAGTGCCCTTCCTCTGGCATACCTGTTGTTCAATTATGGCAAAATCCCTGCAACCAGAGCTACCCTATTCCACTGGGGCCTGCCCTGGGGAATGAAATTTTTCCTATTAAAGGGGGACGTTCGTGCAGAAATTGCTTAACGTCACTTGAGGCACCAAATAAAGTATGAAAACAAGAGGCTCACATCCCAGTTAAATAGAAGCAAGAATGTTTAACCCCAGTTGAACACCCGGAGGGTCCCCGGTTCAACGGGGCGGGCAGGATAAATCTTAAATAATAAGGATTGACACCCCAACTAAAAGGGGCGACACTCTTAAAAAACTAAGTTGACGAAGCGAGCCGGAGCAAATATTTCCTTTTGACATATTTCGCGATCAAACATCTCTTTTTGCCACCATCTCCTCCCCCTTCAGCGCAGATCAATGGTGAATTCAGGTCGCAAGCGCACCACTTATTGCTTGGCGATAGACTTCATGTGGCGTCCGGTAACTGTGTAAGATTGGAAAAAAAGAAATAATTACAAGAAGTTGATCATTCATACACCTTGATCTCGCCCTGCCCGGTGCACCGGATCTTCCTAAGGGAGGGGCGGGCAGGAATCCGACAGCCTCCGGTGAGAGGTTTTACCTTGACAGTGACCCCGGCCGATGATAGGGAAAATATCATATAGACGAAACACTTTTACAATGCAAAAAAATGAAGTGAATATTGACAGCCTAACGAGCGGGATGCTCAAACCCCTTTTCCCGTCTCCCTCTATCGACGCGCGCTGTTTCCCGGCGCTTCGTTACCGAAAACCCGCTAAGAACACAGTGCAGGCCCGCCCCATCCTCAGTCCCGTCGTAGGGCCGGCAAGAATGACAGTGCGGGCACGGCCTGGAACTCCCGCCAGTTAACCAAAAGAAGGGATGTATCCGATGACGCAGGAGGAATTTCCCACCCACAGGAAAGAATATGCCGCACGATATTCCAAGTTTAGATGGTGGTTGGGCATGACCTTTGGGGATATGTTCGACAAGACGACAGACCTCTACCCCAATAAGGAGGCCGTTATTGACGATACCGGCCGGTTGACCTATGCCCAGGTGCGGGAGAAGGCCGACAGGCTGGCAGTCGGTCTGATGGAGCTGGGCATTCAGCCACAGCAGCGCGTGCTGATGCAGTTGCCAAACTGGAGCGAATTCGTATACACCTACTTCGCTCTTCAGAAAATTGGAGCAGTCGTGGTATTGCTGCTTCCCAGGCATGCCCAGTTGGAAATCAACCACTTCTGCCAGCTGACCGGGGCGGTCGGCTGGATCGTGTCGGAGAAATACCGAAAGATCGACTACCTGCCGATCGTCGAGGATGTGGGGAAGGCAAACCCGGACCTGAAGCATATTATCCTGGTCAGGAGTGAGAGCGCCCACGGCCTGAAGACCCTGGAGAGCTTGATCCATGACGCCGATCTGAGCGACGAGCGTCGGGCTGAGCTTCTGGAGAGAAGGCCGGAGCCCACATCGGTGGCCCACTTGGGCCCGACCGGCGGAACGACGGGTTTGCCGAAAGTCGCCCCGCGGACCCACAATGAACTCATCTGCAACGTTGAATATAAAGTCCGTTCGTGGGAGCTGACGAACAGAGACATCTGCGTGGCCGTGACGCCTGCCGGACATGATATGACGTTTACCAATGCCATTTGCGGCAGTATTTTCAGCTTCGGCACACTCGTATTGCTGGATTCAACCATGCCCGAGGATTTCTGTAGGGTCGTGCAGACGGAGAGGGCTACCTGCGCCGTGATGGCCCCTGCTCTGGGCATACGTGTTGTCAACTTTCCCGGTTTGAAGGATTACGACATGTGCTCTCTGCTCAAGGTGCACGTCGGCGGCGCTCCCAGCACCCCGGATCTGATCCGTTCGGTGGACGAAAAGCTCGGCTGCATCTTTGTAAACGGCCTCGGCTCCACCGAGGGTCTGAACATCATGACCCGGCTGGATTACGACCTCGATACCATATGCAATACGTCAGGCAGACCCTGTTGCCCCTATTCCGAGTACAGGATCGTCGACAAGGACGGAGGCGAGCTTCCACGGAATACGGACGGCGAGCTCATTGCAAAGGGGCCGGACGTGTTCGCCGGCTACTTCAAGGCCCCGGAGGAGAACAGGGCGAGCTTCACGACAGACGGTTTTTTCAGGACGGGTGATCTGGCAAGGATGGACGAATTCGGCAATATCCGGCTGACCGGCAGGATCAAGGACGTGATCAACCGGGGCGGAGAGAACATCAACTCCGCAGATATCGAGAAGCTCATTATCGAACACCCCGATGTCGAGGATGTAGCGGTCGTCGGCATGCCGGATAAAGAGCTCGGGGAGCGGATCTGTGCCTATGTTCAACCGACCTCATGCTCGGAACTGAGTTTCGAGGGCATTGTCTTATTTCTGAAAAACAGGGGAGCGTCGGCCCTTCAGCTTCCGGAACGGATTGAATTCATCGATCGGATACCCCTAACGAAGGCAGCGAAGGCCGACAAGGCGGCCCTGAGAGAGGACATCACAAAGAAACTGGCAGAGGAGTAAACGGCAACCTGTTGGGGCAGGAAGGTCCATCAGAAGACTGAGCGTTGTTCAGTCCCCGATCAATACTATATCGAAAGGTCAATCGCCACAGGGCTCAGAGGCCGCGCTCAGACAGATACGCTCGGAGAGTCTTCGGCATATGGGCTTCCGAAGGCCAGAAGGGGAGGAAAAGGCCTATGGATGAACTCATGGAGATTATGAAATACCGGAGGAGCATCAGGCGGTACAAACCGGACGACGTGCCCGATGAACTGATCGAGAAGATCCTGGAAGCTGCACGATGGTCCCCTTCCGGCGATAATGCCCAGCCATGGCGCTTTATTGTGCTCAGGGACCCCGAGAAGAAGAAGGCGATGGGGAGGATCGCCACGGAGGGCAGCGGAAGGAGATTCTCCGCCGAAGCGTTCACCGGTCGCCTGGAGGAGCGATTCGAAAAGCTCAAGGACCCTGAGAAGAAGGCGAAGGCGTTTCGGTTTCTGATATCGGGTGAGGTCTCGGCATTTCTGGCCGAGGCACCGGTCATCATTGTGGTGTGCGCGAAGCTTGATGTATGGGATGTGCCCTACGACTCCGCAATGGCGACCCAGAATATGATGCTGATGGCCCACGCGCTAGGTCTTGGTTCCTGCTGCGTCGTTGCTCCGGTATCGGACATGAGAGACGATATTAAGACCATGAAGCTGCTAAATGTGCCCCACGGCTACAAGATCGTGGCACCGGTGGCCATCGGCTACCCGGCGGAGAGCCGCAATCCGAGACCCCGTTTGGAGCTTGACGAGATCGTGTTCTACGAGGAGTTCGGCAAAAGGAGAAAACAATGATAGATGCTGCTTATTTCCGTGATGTCGTTTCCGCCCTGGAAAAGGCCCTTTACTATGAACGGGGCAGGGGGGCCTTATTCAGGGCCACCATGGTCGGGACCGATTATATTGACAGAAAGGCAATAACGGGTGACACTGCCGAACGGGTCGTGGACCACTGCATCAAGGTGCTTGTTGATGACGGCGTGATCGAGAAGGCCGATTACAAGATAAACGAAAGCGGCAGTTTCTTTACCTTTGAGATTCAGGGGTGCACCCATCTGCCCGTTGAAGTGAGGCTGAAAGAGGAGGGCGTCCCCGCCTACATCTGTCCCCCGATCAATATCATTCTTTACAAGATCAGACAGATGGTGGACCTTGCCGCTGAGATTGCGGACATCACAGTCCATCACGAGGAAGGGAAGTGCGTGGTAAGGGTGGTCATATACAAACAAGGCTGAGAACCGAAGCCCGCGAACCATAAGAAGGAGAATGCCGATGAAGAAAGTTATTGTCCCGGAAAATGTCCATCGTCCCTTTGGATACGCCCATGCCATACAGATCGATAAGACCCTTTATGTCTCGGGCCAGATCCCCCTGGACCAGGAGATGAATGTGGTCGGAAAGGGAGACATGGCAGCCCAGACCCAGCAGGCCTATGAAAACCTCAAGAGGGTCTTGGAGGCTGCCGGCGGGACCCTGGCAAACGTGGTAATGCTGAATATCTACTGCACCGATCTGGAAGCCTACGACCGGGAGACCCGTGAGCAGAGAAAACGCTACTTCGGGGACTACTACCCCGCCATAACCGCTGTTGAAGTCAAGCGGCTGTATCGCCCCGATTTCATGATCGAGGTGGAGGCGGTCGCCGTCCTGGAAAGCTAATCATACGGCTAAGCCCACCCCTCTGCCGGCGCGCCCGGGTGGGTTCTACCGATCGGAGGAAAACAAGAGAAAACAATGACCACATCCCAGTTAAATAAAAGCAAGAACGTTTAACGGGATAAATCTTAAATAATAAGGATTGACACCCCAACTAAAAGGGGCGACACTCTTAAAAAACTAAGTTGGCGAAGTGAGCCGGGACAAATCTTTACTCTTGCCATTCTTCGGGATCCAGCCTTTCGCTTATCACAATCACCTTCTATCTCCCCACAGCCTCACCTCTCTCTTCCATCCGAGGGAAGAAATCTTCAATCTGACTGTGTTGCTAAGTGCCACAACGTGCTCACCTACTGAGTCTGCCCAATTCAATTAACCTTTCTCGTTGACACGCAACCGTCTCATCTCTATTATAGGTCGGTTGAAGACCAGTTCCCCTGAGAGAAAGGCTTACCCTTACCTTCAAGGAGGCAAGATATGGACGCACATCAGATGGTTTGGAACGAAAAGGTGGCCAAGGATATTATCAAGCACCTGCGGAAGCGCCGCATGGAGGGCAGCTACACCCCCACCGCCGCGCAGGCCAAGGACGAGATAGTGGCCATGATCCCGCAGGGGGCGACGGTCTTCCGGTGCGGCTCGATGACGGCAGCAAACATGGGCCTTTGGGAAGAGATAGCAAAACTGCCCGGAGTTGAGGTGATCGATCCTTATCAACCCGGACTCTCATCAGAGGAGGGCTTGGAACTCAGGCGCAAAGGCATGACGGCAGAGGTGATGATTGCCAGCTCCAACGCCGTCACCTTGGACGGCAAATTGGTAAACCTTGATGGCATGGGCAACCGGGTAGCGGCCATGACATTCGGGCCCAAAAAGGTCATCCTGGTGGTGGGAATGAATAAGGTGGCTCCCGATCTGGAGTCAGCCATGGCCCGGGTCAAGCACTACGCCGGGCCAGTCAACGCCATTCGGCTGGGGCGCAATAACCCATGTATGGAGACCGGGCTGTGTACCGACTGTACATCACCCCAGCGTATGTGCAACATGTGGAGCATCATTGAAGGGCACATGATCAAAGACCGCATCCACGTAAAACTAGTCGGTGAAAACCTGGGTTACTGATCAAGGTTCCTTTCCTTGAAGTGAAGAGGGGGATGTCCGCAAATAAGTAAATAACGAATCGATGACGGTCAGAGCTACTTTCTTCACGACCCTAAATGGGCAAGTTTCCCTAAAAACAAAATAGGCCCAAAATGAAGGGCTACATCGGCGTCACTGAGAGTAGGGTCAGGTCTTGAATCTTGAATTGTCACATATGTGAATTACGAGGTAATGCAACATGCCACGCATTTTTCAAGGCCCTGCGGTAAAGGGAAGAAGTGGATCCAGAGGCTCGTAAACGAAAAGCCTGATCTGCTTAACGAAGATTCTCTGTATTGTAAGGTTAGTATAGAGGGAGCCAAGCCTCAACAACTGAAATGCGACTCTAGCTCAAGGCTTGTTTAATGCGTTCTGGGTTCATCGGGAGTTGAAATATCCGGACCCCGATGGCGTCATAGATGGCATTGGCGATGACACCTCCCATACAAATGATCGCGGGTTCACCGCCTCCTTGAGGAGCGGCCTCCTTATCATCTATAAGGAGTGTCTCAATCTGGGGAAGCCAGGAGAATCTCGGGATTTCATAGGTGTCGAAATTCAGATCGAATATCTCCCCGCCCTTGAAATGAATATCTTCTCTCAAAGCGTATCCCAGCCCCATGGTGATACAGCCCTCAATCTGTATTTTTGCACCCTCAGGGTTGACGCATAATCCCATGTCCTGCGCGCAGACTACCCTCTTCACTTGAACATGCCCTATGTTCTTGTCCACTTCCACTTCAGCCATATGAGCCACATAGGTGCCTGCATCAATACCAGTGGCAATTCCCCATCCACGGCCGCTGGGAGCTTGGGTTGGCTTCCAGCCGAATTTCCTCGCAACAGCCTTTAGGACTTGGATCATCTTTTTGTCCTTCAGATTTTTCAAGCGAAATTCAAGGGGGTCAATTCCGGCCTCTGCTGCCAGGATATCTATATGCGATTCTCTGGCAAAGGTGTTGGTATTATTAGCGGGGGCACGCCAGGCACCGGTCCCGAACGGATGAGAACCAGGTGATCCTCTCCACCCTCCGCCATAGGCCACAGTGCGGTGATGAGGGATGTCATAGAAGTGGGATGCCCCTCTCTCTCCAGCATAATAAACGCCATAATCCCACAGGGTGAGTAGGCCTGAGCCATTGAATCCCGCCTTTATTTTGACTACAGCGGCTGGGCGAAAGGTATCATAGAAAAATTCCTCGGCCCTGGTCCATGCGACCTGGACAGGTTTACCACTCAACTTCGCCAGTTTAGCCGCTTCCACGGCTTGCTGATTACGGGTTTTCCCCCCAAAGCCCCCTCCCACAAAAGGCGTGATAACTCGGACATGCTCGACCGGAAAACCCAGGGCCGAGGCTGCCTCTTGCTGGAGGCGGAAAGGTGTTTGAGTGGATGCCCAGATGGTAGCCTTGTCCCCCTCGATTTTAGCTAGGGCAGTATGGGTTTCGATCGGTGCATGGGCCACATAGCCATCCAGATAGGTGTGTTCGACTACAGATTTAGAGATTCTTTTTCCTTCAGCCAGGTTTCCCCCTTGCGAAACGACCTGCCCTTCAGGGGCGACTTTAAGAAGGTGATCAAAGATGGTCTTTTCGTCCACTTTGGCTACAGGCTTCATCCACTGAGCTTTGACCTGGTTTAACGCTTCTTCTGCCAATTCAGGATCTTCATGCAAGACAGCAACAAGATCATCGGCTTCGATGACCCGAGCGCCTTTGATCTTTTTGGCCGCAGAAGAATCCACACTAATCAACCTGGCATCATGGGCGAGAGGCCTCACGATCCTGGCATAAAGCATGCCGGGTTCCCGAATGTCTCCGGCAAACTTGGCTTTCCCGGTAACCTTGTCCTCTGCATCCGTGCGCAAAACCGGGACTCCCACAATAGTGAAATCCGAAGCCTTTTCCAAAACCGCTTCCCTCTTCAGTCGTCTGGCAATCTTCTTGCCTTGGGTGAGTTGAGCATAGGTGACCCTCTTTTGGCTTTGAGACTTATGGAATATGACCCCGCCCTCAACTTTAAGCTGTGAAGCAGAGGTCTGGAGGTATTCGGCCCCCAACTCAATCAGAACTGCCCGGGCTTCGGCTGCTGCCGCCCTCAAAGGAGGTCCGAAAAAGCGTGTGCTCATGGAACCAAAGGTCCCCATATCCCAAGGGCACACGGCAGTGTCACCCATCACCATATCCACTGAATCCAGAGGAACCTCGAGTTCATCGGCCAGCATCTGGGCCAATGAAGTGATAATGCCCTGGCCCATCTCTATCTTACCCGTAAAGCATGAGACGCGGCCATCTTCGTCGATCCTAAGAAAGGCATTGAAATCACCGGGAAGGCTCTGGCGAAACCTCCGCTGACGCGGCCGTTCCTGGGCGGCTAGAGAATCGCCGAGGGAGAAAAAGATGAAGAGGCCTCCTCCCATCAATCTCAGGAACTCTCGCCGGCTGAGAGGAAAGGCGGGCTTTATGTCATGAAAATCAAGGTCAAGAGAATCGTCTTTTTTCACAGCACCGGACCTCCCTTCATCTCCTGGACTGCATCCTGAATAGCCTGAATAATGCGCTGATAAGATCCACATCGGCAGAGGTTTTCATTCATACCCTCTGTGATTTGTTCAAGGGTAGGCCGAGGATTTTGTACCAATAAACTATACGCAGTGAGCACCATCCCCGGGGTGCAATATCCGCATTGGAGGGCATCGTGCCTGACAAAGGCTTTCTGCAGGGGATGAAGCCTACCGTTTCGTGCCAGACCCTCGATGGTCAAGATTTCTTTACCATTGACATCTTCAACAGGAAACTGGCAAGAACGGACGGCTTCGTTGTTAATCAGTACGGTACAAGCTCCGCATAACCCCTCACCGCAACCATACTTGGTTCCCGTAAGACCGAAATCCGTGCGTAATACCCAAAGGAGCATGCGCTCGCGGTCAAGGACCAGGCTCTTCGGCCGCCCGTTGAGCTTAAAATGGATTGTCTTTCTCATTCAATCCTCCTCCAAAGAGATCGATCTGAAAAGATCTTCCTGGTTCAGGGCGATAAGAACGCACTGTCTGGAGGCGTGAGTATAAGAAAGAACGGGCGTATGTGTCAAGAAAACAAAGTCGAATACAACAGGGTCACACATGAAAAGTGAAGTCAAGACACAATTCACCTGTACCACCAAAGAGGTGGTTTTT
>Ga0209978_10000764_pt1 | contig 12681 bp, 11 predicted proteins | sample BentaG_FD_182805 | JGI IMG/M metagenome (GOLD analysis project Ga0209978, IMG submission 182805) | Deep subsurface microbial communities from South Atlantic Ocean to uncover new lineages of life (NeLLi) - Benguela_00093 metaG (SPAdes)... | ecosystem: Environmental > Aquatic > Marine > Oceanic >...
GTAGAAAAACCTGTAGGCTCGCTTGTTAAGAAATGGAAGATCGATGAGTTGGAAGCAGAAATAGGAATTAGCAAATAGTTTTATCATATGTAGTTTGAATGATCTTGAGATGATTGCCGCAAAAGTTTATATAGGAAAACTTCCATTTTTTTAATGTAGTTTACGGATGCACTAGGATACGGACTTGAATGGGATGCAGATAATGGAAAAAAAGATTAGTAGTCTATATAAGATATATAATAAATCGTTGTCTACCGCTGCTCCTTCGTTATTGGTTTTTTTCATCCTGATACTGGTTTTTCTTCTCTCATTCCCTTATATGAATGATAGCGCCTCTGCAGCTGAAAATTCATATATTCCTACAGCACCATCTGGCCTAGAATTTGGCTTTTTAAATGTTGAGTATGAATATACGGTGTATACTACTAGTTCTGACGCTCTATGGATGTTTGATTGGGGAGATGGTACCGCTAGTGACTGGAAAAGTTTAACAAATTCAACAAATTCGATAACACAGTCTCACAGCTGGGATTCCATAGAGAAATATCAAGTGAGAGTAAAATTTAAAAATGATTTTTTTGTGGATGGCGTCTGGTCCGATTCATTAGAAGTAACAATTTCAAAATATTATGAAGAAGATGTTCCACTCACTCCTACAACGCCTTCTGGAAAAATTGTAGGCTGTACAGACGTAGAATGTTCGTATTCGACATATACAACAGATCTAAAAGGAGATCTTGTTCAATATAGATTCGATTGGGGAGACGAAAGTATTTCCGATTGGACATCTCTAACCAGTTCTGGCTCACTATCATCGGTTTCTCATAGCTGGAAAAAAATTGGAGAATATTCTGTTCGATCACCTGCAAGAGATCAATACGGGTTAATCTCGTCATGGTCTGAGGCATTGCCTGTGACAATAGAACCTGATTCAGATGGAGATACATTATCTGATACTATTAATGGTATGAATCAGTATATTATTCATGTTAATCAAACTGTTATCTTTTACAATTCAACAAGTGGGAATGCAAGCATTCTCAATTCTAACAGTGAAGGTAATTATCTAATCGATGATAACAAAGACGCCCGATGGGACTACATCTATGATCCCATATCCGGATCATTTGGAACATATGAAGAACAACCATCAGACAATGGATTTTCTTTTGTAGTTCCCTGGCAGATCCTAGTGATACTAGGCATAATTGTTGGTATTATTCTAACAGTATTCATTCTCATAAAAACAGGTGTTATTTATCTTTATGACGAATATGTTGTTGAGGAATAATCATTTCTTTTGGTAAGTAACTATCGTAGTTTTCAATGAACCAAATTTATTTTATATGATCTTTATTACCACTTGATGATTTGTTTAGGCATTGAAGGCACTGCTCACTCAATTGGAGTTGGAATTATTCAAGATGTGAACAAGACATGTACTGTTCGTTCTAATCTCATAAAAACATATAAACCAGAGAAAGGAGGCATACATCCCAGAGAAGCTGCAAACCATCATGCCAACTATATTGCAGACTTAATTTATGAATCAATCAAAAAAGCACACATTGATTTTTCTGACATTGATCTTGTATCTTTTTCACAAGGACCTGGACTGGGGCCCTGTCTGAGAACAGCAGCAACTGCAGCACGTGCACTCGCTCTATCACTCGAAAGATCCATTATGGGTGTAAATCATTGTGTAGCACATTTAGAGATCGGAAGAGGAACCATTCATAGATGTAAAGATCCAGTTTTACTATATGTTTCAGGTGCAAACACACAAGTTATTGCATTTGCTGAGGGAAAATACCGTGTCTTCGGTGAAACACTTGATATAGGAATCGGCAATTGCTTGGACAAGTTCGGTCGATTTATGGACATGGAATTTCCTTCTGGACCAAAGATTGAAAAATTAGCTGAAAAAGGAAAAAAATACCTAGAGCTCCCCTACTCAATCAAAGGAATGGATATTGCATTCTCTGGTCTTCTTACCGCTGCAGAACACTACGTAGAAAAGAAAGAACGATTGGAGGATATCTGTTATTCAATCCAAGAAACCACCTTTGCAGCACTAACTGAAGTAACTGAACGAGCAATAGCACATACCGAAAAAAACGAAGTGCTTCTTGGAGGAGGTGTTGCAAGTAATAAAAGACTGCGAGACATGGTGAAAACAATGGCAGAAGAACGAGGCGCATCGTTTTTTGTTCCAAAAAAAGATGTTTGTATTGACAATGGTGCAATGATTGCCTGGCTTGGATATCTGATGTATGATAGCGGCAGTAGGATGGATATTGAAGATACAAGTATTGATCAACGTTTTCGAACTGATATGGTGGATGTGACCTGGCGTGAATAAAAACATGATTTATAAAGGTGCAGAGGCAGAAATTTGCTTATCAGAATATATGGGAAAAAAAGTAATTCAGAAAGAAAGAATCACTAAATCGTATCGAATTAAAGAAATCGATTCTTATCTGATATCATACAGAACGAAGGTGGAAGCAAAACTTATTTCAGAAGCGCGTTCACATGGCGTTTCAGTTCCAATACTTTACGATATTGATCTTGAAGAAGGTATAATTACGATGGAGTATCTTCAAGGAAAGCGAATAAAAGATATTCTCAATAATTTAGAAGAGAAAGAACGAAAGCACATATGTAATAAGATAGGTGAAAGCATAGCAAAGCTTCATAATCATGACCTAATTCATGGTGATATCACTACGTCAAACATGATACTACTTGATGATAGAATACATCTTATTGACTTTGGTTTAGGTAGTAAAACAAGTGAAATCGAAGAAAAAGGTGTTGATTTACATGTTCTTATGGAGGCGTTTGAATCTACTCATTCGAAGTATCCAAAATGCTTTGAGTATGTACTTGAAGGATATAAAAAAGAATATCATGGAGACACAAGTTTGGTAACGAAAAAAATTGCAGATATTGTAAAAAGAGGAAGATATCGATGAGAACTATTTATTTTATTACAGGAAACAAAGGAAAACTTTCTGAGGTAAAAGAAAAGCTAAAATCGTTTGATGTTGAAATAATTCAAAAGGATCTTGGGTATCCTGAAATTCAAGCTGATTCTCTGGAAAATGTGGCACGTTATGGCGTTGAACACTTTAAAAAGAGTTTTTCCCATCCGTTTATTATTGAGGACGCAGGTCTTTTCATTGATGCACTGGATGGATTTCCGGGGGTGTATTCCAAATATGTGTTTTACACAATTGGTCTCAAAGGAATTCTTAAAATAATGGAAAACAAAACAAAAAGATCTGCTGTATTTAGATCAGTCTATGCATATTCAGAGTCAAATACAAAACCAATTCTATTTGTTGGAGAATGCAAAGGGACAATAACAACAAAGGAGAAAGGAACAGGTGGTTTTGGGTATGATCCTATTTTTGTCCCAGATGGCGAATCGAGAACATTTGCTGAAATGAGTACAGAAGAAAAAAATACATATTCTCATCGGGGTATGGCACTGAATAAGCTTATTGATTTTTTAAAAAATGATATGATACAACATTGAGAGAAGACTTTAAATCCCTAAAAAGAATATAAAATAAAGTATCCTGAAAAATATTTATAAAAATAGAAAGTTTTAAAAACATATATCTGTAATATAATACGTAGGAAATGATATGTCCACAGTAGAAAATAAAAGAGATGAAAATAAACTTAAAGTCAGATATTTGAAGATATCAAAGATAATTCTTCTACTGGCAGTTATTTATCTTGTCTGGACTGTTTTTCACATCATAAGTGTTTATTTTCTTGGTTTTGGAAATAAATGGGCTGTTCTTACGATGGATCAATGGATACTATCTAGTATCATTCTTTTCAGTATCTTTATTGCTCTTGAATTGATATTTGTTCTGCATCACTTCCTCGTTAAAAAGAAACGAATAGAACGTGAAAAACCAAAACCAGCATTCTTCAAAGGGAAAAGATTACATATATATACCCTACCAACAGGGTCCAAGGGCGGCATTTTCAGTAAAACCTTTGTAAAAATTGATGGTGATACTATTCTGTCGTTACGATATCAAATGATACCACCAAGGGATCTGTGGGGAAAAAAGAATAAGCATTATTTTTTCAGCAAACCCATTTCAGCAAGTTTTTCTGGAAGATAGGTATCAGTGACATAATCCAAACCATATTTTGCTAGCGCCTGCTGTTCAGATTTCTTACCAATTGTAAGCTGAAGTTTAATCTCATGTTTCCAAAACCTGTCTTGAAAACGAGGATCAGAAAGCTCACTTTTTAACGCATTGATGTCCTCTTTTGTTAGTTTATCAGTTGGTAATTTATAGTTCTCAATATCAGATGGTGTGACGCCAAGGTATTGAGCAGCAGGCGTTGCAAGATATTCAGAGATATGAGCAGTCTTTATCGCACCATAGGCAACGCTACCAAAGATTCGGTAACTCCAAGGATCGCAATCAGTAAACACGAGAACAGGAAGTTTTTTTTCTTCATTTAATCGTTTAATAAATCGCCTTGTTGACCTAGCAGGCTGTCCTTTTAGATGAACAAGAATTGCTCTAAATGACGTATCAAACCCATTTTCAACCAATCGATCAAACATACCACCAGTTTCTATAGCAAGAACAAAATCAGCATCTGCACTTTTAAATGTAATCTTTTCTGGTTCCACGTTATAAGGAATAGAATATCCTGAATCACCCACATCATCTTGACAATGAATCTTCTTTTTGGTTTTATTCCGAGTCATCTCTTCAATAGTAAAATTTCCAATCACTCGTGCACCATCTTCCTCAGGTCGTAATTTAAAATCCTCTCTCATACAACTTGTTATGACTTCTAAGTCCTCTGCAAGTGAATCAGATTCTGGCTGGGAATGAAACTTTGCAAGATCCCACCCTTCAGAAATATAATACATCTCTCTCAATGTTGAAGATTTATTAGCTTTTATCATATCCTTTATGAAATCCACCATGTACATGGTACGAAGCATCATATAGGCTCCATCGAGTGATTTCGCAGATCGTTCTGTTGTATTTCCTCCATATTTCCACACGTTCAGCTTCTCATCAAATTGAATGTTTGCTTTTGTACGTGTCGGAAGTTTTAGATGAGGTATCTCTAAATTTTCAAGATCATCATAAACTTTAGATGCAATGGAATCAATTTTCTTAATCACCTCTGTAAAATCACGTGGCATATTACTCACCCTCCCATTTATCTGCCCCTATGACATAGGCAGCATTGATATTTTCAATATACAAATCATTTTCATCAAAATCTCCCTTATCAAGCCCTGCGAGTTCAAAAGAAACATCGATTTTGTTTGCTGGTTCTAACGTTTCAAGATTCCATTTAATGTAATGATTAGTGATTTTTGCTGGCTTCGGTGTAACGGTTCCCACAACAGCATCTTCAGGAATTACAGCATAAAGATTGAATTTCTGAGGCGTGTTTTTATAGTTTACTACCAGAACATTGCTTTTTGTAATCCAACCTCCATCCTGAGGCCCAGAAGGATCTTCAAACAGTGTAGATTGAGCCGGCTTTGACGAGGCTTTCTCATACTCGATAAGATCTTCGATCCATACCACATCCATGATTTTTGTTATCACTGCATCAATGGAAGGTACAGTTTTATCAAGCATATCTGCAGATTTTCTGGCAATTTCTGGTAGAATCTTTGTAATTAAATCAAATTTCTCTCTTGTTTTCGCCCTTTTTATTTCTTTATGAATATGACTTTGTACTTTTCGAGCACATTCTCTAAACGCGAGTTTAATTTCATTTTCAATTTCTGGGATATCTGCGATTGCTTCTTTTGATTCAGAGGTAAAGGGAATGAGCGTAGAAGACATATGGGTTAAAAATATTGCAGGACCAGAAGGTATACCTCTGCCTGAAGGCTGATCAAATCCATATCGTCTCCAATCAATAGATGATATTGCAGCAGTAGAAACACAATCGCCTTGTTGATATAAGAGAGGTACCCTGTTGGCAAACCGCAATAATTTTACAGGTTTATCTTTCGGTAAACTGCCGCCGTAGACAATTCCAACTTCAATCTGGAATGGACTGCCTGAATACACCGATGCAGGTCTTGAAGCAGTATAGATAAATTCCGGTGAAATCTCCTGAGTCTCATGTTTTAAGCTACGTTTTATAAGAGTCTCACCAATTGGAGACAGACAATCAGTTGAAGGAGCCATGATTTTTACTTTCTTAAATGCTTTATGTAACGCTAAAAATTGCTCTCGATACATTTTCTTGGGATCAAGCTCTTTATCAAGCTGGGCCTTTTCACAGACAGCATTTGTCGTTCTCTCTCCCATACTACTAAACTCGCTTTTTAAAAACGAGGAGAGTTTTCTACTCTTCGTCATTTTTGCCATTTTTATTAAAGTTCCTAGTTCAATACCGTAGGGATGTGGCTTAATTTCAATAGATTTTGTTGGAAGTGCCTCTGAGATTCGTTCAAATAAATGCTGGGTTCCATCAGGTTCTTTAAATGTGATTTGCGCATGTGGGTTTACAATAGAAGTGCTTTGTAGATAGTCATAGACAAATCGCTTACCTCGTTTGTAGTCTGCAACAATGCTTACCTCTAGTCGAGTACCAGAGGGTTTCTCCCAATGTACGATATCTCGACTTATAACTTCAGCACGGTTTTTATTTGTATCAATAGCAAGTTCTGTTACTGTTGCAGGTCTGTCTTCTTGTATTTTTGAGGTAATTTTCGCATGTTTACCTGTTGTTAATTGGCTATACAATACAACAGCAGAGATACCTATTCCTTGTTGTCCTCTACTTTGCAGAATGGCATGGAATCGTGAACCATACAGGAGTCTTCCGAAAATATGTGGAATCTGTTTTTTTATAATTCCCGGTCCATTATCTTCGATTATAAGTGTACATTCACCATCTTCATGGTTTCTTACTTCAATGTAAATATCTGGGAGAATACCAGATTCCTCACAGGCATCAAGCGCATTATCAACTCCTTCCTTTACACTTGTCAAAAGAGCTCTTGTCGGGTTTCCAAAACCAAGGATGTGTTTGTTTCTTTCAAAGAATTCAGCCACAGATATTTCTTTTTGTTTTTTGGCAAGCTTATGGGCAATTACTTCAACTTCAGTCAAAAGCTGTCCTCCTTTCTAGGATATGATTGCATCCGAAATAGGTAATCCATATCGTTATTATAAAATTATTGTATAAGAAATAAATATGATGAACCCTTCAATAAAGATGGAAGAATTATTCTAAACTCAATTTCGAATATCTATCCTCCTTCAAACGCAACAATTGAGTAGATGTTTTCTCCTTTTATTTTTTCCCTACCTTTTAAATCCGGTAACTCAATGATAAAGGTGCATTCAACAACTTCTCCACCTAATTTTTTGACGAGATTTCTTGCAGCATTTGCCGTGCCACCCGTTGCAAGTAAATCATCAACAATGAGCACCTGGTCTCCTTTTTTTATTGCATCTTTATGAATTTCGATTTTATCTGTGCCATATTCTAAGGAGTATTCTTCAGATTCAACTTCAGCAGGCAATTTCCCAGGTTTTCTTATGGGAACAAAACCGCATTTTAATAGGTAGGCAAGAGGCGCTCCTAAAATAAAACCACGTGATTCTATACCAACAACCGTATCTATCTCTTTATTGCAATATCTATCATATAAAAGATCAATGGTTTCTCTAAACCCAATAGGATCATTTAAAAGCGTTGTAATATCTCGAAACATGATGCCTTTTTTTGGCCAATGAGGCACGGTTCTTATTTTTGATTTTATCGATTCAGTCATTTTGCCACCCTATTTGATAATAGTATCTTATTTAGAGTATAAGCAAAAAGCTTTTTTAGTACTTTTTGCTCCATACGTCTAATTATGCATGTAATGGTTGATTGTATATGTCTACAAAGATAGGAATCATCGGAGGCAGCGGATTATCCAAGATGGGAATCATAAAAGATACTCAAGACATAGAAGTACATACTCCTTTTGGCGCTCCTTCTGATTTGATAACTCTTGGAACCATTGACGGTGTTGATGTTGCTTTTTTACCACGACATGGAAGACATCATTCAATTCCACCTCATAAAATCAACAACAGAGCAAATATTTTTGCCTTAAAAGAATGCGGCGTTGAATATCTCATCTCAACTGCTGCTGTAGGAAGCTTGAGAAAAGAAATCAAACCGTTGGATTTTGTTATTGCTGATCAACTGATAGATAGAACAGCAAAAAGAGTAACAACCTTTTTTGAAGACGATATTGTCGCCCATGTCGGCTTTGCTGAACCTTTCTGCCCGATTTTATCAAAACTTACGTTTGAAAAAGTAAAAGAAGAAGGAATCAACGTTCACAAAGGAACATACATTTGCATGGAAGGTCCGCAGTTTTCAACAAGAGCGGAATCTAACCTTTACAGAAGCTGGAACGTTGATGTAATAGGGATGACTCTTGCTCCAGAGGCAAAACTTGCAAGAGAAGCTGAAATGTGTCTTACGGGAATACTTGCAGTGACTGATTTTGACTGTTGGTATGATGAAGAAGAAAACGTTAGTGTCAGCTCGGTTGTAGATAATCTAAAAAAGAACAGCATAAACACGGCAAACATCCTAAAAAAACTTATTCCATCAATTAATTACAAACGAAGTTGTGAATGCAAAAACACGCTACAAAACGCAATTATTACTTCACCGGATACCATTCATAAAAAAGGCAATAGAGATATCATAAGAGTGCTATTAAAAGAACGCGTAAAATAAGCAAAAATTTACTTTGCCTTCTAAAATCTACTCATTATGAGGCCAAAAATGTCAGCATACAATCAAAAAGCATTGGAAGAGAAATGGCAGAAGAAATGGCAAGAGATAAAAATCTATCATTTTGATTTTGACAGCAAAAAAAAGACATACAGTATTGATGTTCCACCTCGTTATGCCTCTGGTCCATTACATGCAGGTCATGCAGTTCATTATACACATATAGATTTTGCAGCACGCTATAAACGAATGAGGGGATACAATGTTTTCTTCCCTTTATGTTTTGACGTCAATGGAATTCCTATTGAAGAACGTGTTGAACGGAAAATGAATATTACCCGCAAAGATATTGATCGCCATAAGTTCATAAAACTCTGTTCAGATTTTGCTGAAAAGAATATCAAAACAATGACGAATCAATTTATACGACTGGGGGAAAGCATGGACCCCAGTATTTTCTATCAGACAAATGCAGAATACTACAGAAGAATCACTCAAATATCATTTATTGAACTGTACAACAAAGATCTAATTTATAAAGGAAAATTTCCTGTTAATTGGTGTCCACGATGTATGACTGCAATGGCAGATGCAGAAGTTGTTTACAGCAATAGAGAAACAAAACTCAATACAATTAAGTTTTATTTAAAAGGAGAACAATCAAAGCAACTATTGAAATATCATGGTATTGGTAGAGACAAACAGGGGGCATATGTAGAAATTGCGACAACAAGGCCTGAAATGTTGCCATCATGTCAGATTGTTGCAGTTCACCCATCTGACGAGCGAGCTTCATGGCTAGTTGATCAGGTAGTTAAGGTTCCGGCCTTTGATAAAGAAGTGAAAATCGTTGAGGATGATGCCGTCGATCCAGAGTTTGGTACTGGTATAGTCATGATTTGTACCGTTGGAGATAAAGAAGATTTAAATTGGGTTTTCAAGTACAAACTTCCTCTCGAAATGAGTATTGACGAAGAAGGAAAAATGACAGAGATCTGTGGGAAATATCAAGGGATGAACATTAAAGATGCAAGAAAGAAAGTTATTGAAGATTTAGACAAGGTGGGTCTTCTCATTAAACAAGAACCACTTGATCAAAATGTTGGAGTCTGCTGGAGATGTAAAACCCCGGTAGAGTTTATCAATGCAGAACAATGGTTTTTGAAAACCGTATCTTTTAAGAAAAAAGTTCTTCAGCAAAGCGATGCAATGAACTGGTTTCCTGTGTTTATGAAAATACGACTTGAAGACTGGGTAAACTCGCTTGAATGGGACTGGGTTATCAGTAGACAACGATACTTTGCAACTCCTATACCTCTTTGGGAATGTGAAGAATGCAATGAGGTAGTACTTGCAAGAATTCCTAAGGATCGCCATATTGATCCGACAATTGACAAACCACCAGTTGATAAATGTCCTAAATGTGGTGGAAAACTCGTTGGCTGCGAAGATGTCTTTGATACCTGGATGGACAGCTCGATATCCCCACTTTTCAACACGTTTTGGCATAGAGATGATGATAAATTCAAAAAACTTTATCCGATGTCACTTAGACCACAGGCACATGATATCATCCGAACATGGGCGTTTTACACTATCTTACGTTGCACTCTTTTAACAGATAAAAAACCCTTTGAAAATATTATGATGGGCGGTTTCATTCTTTCAGAAGATGGAACACCAATGCATGCAAGTCTTGGGAATGTTATTGATCCATTAGATGTAATAAATGAATATGGTGCAGATGCTTTTCGTTTTTATGCAGCGAGTTGTTCACTTGGAGAAGACAGTCCTTTTCGAAAGAAAGATGTTATACGAGGTAAGAGACTTTTAAATAAATTTTGGAACATCCAAAAATTTGTAAGCATGGCTATTGGAGATACTAAACCAAAGGATATAAGAATTAACGAGTATGATAATATCGTTGATGACGATACAGCCAATGATATAAGAATTCTTAAAAAATTTGATGATCTTATTGTGAAATGTACAAAATTAATGGATAAATTTGAATATTCTCAGGTAATGAAAGAGATTGAGTATTTCTTGTGGTATGAATTTGCTGCTCATTATATAGAACTCGATAAAAAAGCAATTTATGAAAAGAAGAATATCAAAGAAAGGGTTTATACATTATATCATGTTGGATTGGGAATTTTAAAACTATTTGCCCCATTTTTCCCGCATATAACCGAAGAAATCTATCAAAAACAATACAAACAATTTGAACAAGATGAAAGTATTCACATTTCCCACTGGCCAGAAAAAATATTAAAAAGTAAAAAAGAAGAGAAAATCGGTGAAATAGCTGAGGAAATTGGAGATGAGGTGAAAAAATACACAAAAGCTGCAAGAGATAAAACAAGCGCAAAGGGTATACCATTAAACAAATCCTGTTCTTCAGGTGCAACTTATTCTTCAGACAAGGCAAAAATTGATAGAATTAAGCCAAGTGGATCAAAAATTATATCAACATTAAATTACCCTGATGAGCATGAATTTAAGTACGATTCAGATATCCAAGAAAAACAAAAAATTATTGTGATTGCTCCGGTCTATTCAAAAATTGGTCCCTTGTTTAAAAAAGAGAGTAAAAAGGTTATAGAATGGATAAAAGGAAATCAGGAGGAACTAATTAATAAATATAATGAAAATGGTGATATTTATTGGTCTGATATCCCCCCTGCAGGTTCAAAGAAGTCTAAAGGATTGGAAAAAGAAGGCTATATTAACGTTATACGAGAATTGGCAATTGAAGCAAAGGATGGTGCCAAGCTTGAGCATTTGTATGATGATGTTTATAGATCGATAGATGATTAATTGGAGTTAAAATGAAAATAAATAAGAAAACATTAAAGAGTTGGGTCCTTAAACTTCTTGCAATTCTTATAGTGCTAACAATGATCTTTGCAGGTTTTGTAGTCATCTTTTGGAAGTAATTTTTTTCTCGATAGATTTTTAAATAGTATTTTTATTCCCCCGCTCACGTGATTTAATTATGGCTGAAAAGGAAATATTGGCTAACCCGGCACCGCTGGGTCTTATGGGCTTTGGAATGACAACGGTACTATTAAATTTGCACAATGCAGGCTTCTTTGTACTTGGCACAATGATACTTGCAATGGGGATTTTCTATGGCGGTATCGCACAAATTATCGCTGGAATTTTAGAGTATAAGAAGGGAAATACCTTTGGTGTAACTGCATTTACATCATATGGTCTCTTTTGGCTTTCACTTGTGGCTCTACTTATTATGCCTAAGTTTATTTCAGGTTTTGAAGGTCCAGGCGATACGGCAATGTGTTCATATTTTTTTATGTGGGGTCTATTCACGTTTCTTATGTTTATTTCAACCTTAAAGCATCCTAAGGCATTACAGTTTGTATTCATATCACTTGCAATACTGTTTTGGCTTCTTGCCCTTGGCCACTTTGTTGACCCTATATTCACAACAATCGCTGGATATGAAGGCATTATCTGTGGTTTAAGCGCAATATATCTAGCGATGGCCCAGGTTATGAATGAAACCTTTGGAAAAACAATCCTACCAGTCGGCGGCCCAACGGTAAAATAAACCTAGAGCCTGATCAACTGATATGAAGAGGAGCCGAGTCCAATCTCCTCACCATATTTTATCTGTTTTAAAGGACTGATACGGTTTTCTTTTTCAAAAACATTGGGTTTAACATCATGTATAAGATCAAGTGATGCTTTATCTATTGCCACAGGATCATCGGATACGAGATATCCAATATCTGGACATATAACTGGTCCTGCAAATGGATCGCAATCACAGCTTCTCGCTATTCGTTTTACTTCGTTAAGATAAATAACGTTTTTATTGTAAACGCATGCCTTTGCTGCACATGCAAGAACATATTGAAAATCTGCATCCTTATGATTTAG